>Ga0136846_1217984_pt1 | contig 12615 bp, 11 predicted proteins | sample HopSoiMetagenom2_FD_96841 | JGI IMG/M metagenome (GOLD analysis project Ga0136846, IMG submission 96841) | Grasslands soil microbial communities from Hopland, California, USA - 2 Assembly 2016 (version 4) | ecosystem: Environmental > Terrestrial > Soil > Grasslands | place: USA: Hopland...
CACTTTTACAAAACTGCTTATTTATTTGTTAACTTAATATTAACTCATTAGTATTTAACGAGTTTTTATTCACACATAGTTCATGGGGCCATTGTTCATAGACGATGGTTCATGGTTCATAGTTAATAGTTGATAGTTTAAGGCCTTATATTAATTATAAAGATTGATATATTCAAACGATATAAATACCAACAATTGCAATCAATTAACTATAAAATCGCCCTGAACTATGATCTATGAACCATCAACCATGAACTATACGCTATAAACTATAAATTACTTAGTTTTGTGAACATTTATAAAACCATTTACTTATGCCAACATTTGATATAGTAAGCAAGATAGACGGACAAACGCTTGATAACGCTATCAATACCGCAAAAAAAGAGATATTGAACCGTTATGACTTTAACGATTCAAAAAGCACTATCGACCTGGATAAAAAAACCAATGAGATCACCATCGTTACTGAGAATGATATGCGCTTAAAAGCCATCCAGGATTCCATCATCAGCCGTATGGTGAAACAGCACCTGGACTCCAACGCTTTGGATTTTGGTAAAGAGCAATATGCATCGGGCAATATGATCCGCAAGGAGATTAAAGTTAAAGAAGGCATTGATAAAGAAGCAGCAAAAAAGATCGTTAAAAAGATAAAAGACAGCGGCCTTAAAGTGCAGGCTTCCATTATGGACGACCAGGTACGTGTACAGGGCAAAAAAATTGATGACCTGCAAGCGGTGATCAGCCTGTGCCGCGGCGAAAACTTTGGCCAGCCGTTGCAGTATATTAATATGAGGGACTAATTTGATATTGATGGCCCTGTCATCCTGAGCCTGTCGAAGGATCGCGCGCAGAGGCCCTCCCACCATGCTTCGACAAGCTCAGCATGACAGCCACTAAACAAAAAGAGACGCATGTGATGCGTCTCTACAAAAAATCATAACGTAGAGACACATTACATGTGTCTCTTTTATTTCAAACAGGATTATCCTGCTGCCTCAACTTCTTCTTTAACTTCATTAGGACGGCCATTTTTGAAAGCCTTGCGTGGTGACAAGCCAAGTAATTCAAACATCGCCATATCGGTATCAAATGATGGGTTTGGTGTGGTTAATAATTTTTCACCGGCGAAAATAGAGTTGGCACCTGCCATAAAACAAAACGCCTGCTCAACCACGCTCATTTCTGTACGACCTGCCGAAAGGCGCACTACCGTTTTTGGCATAATGATACGGGTAGTAGCAATCATGCGCACCATATCCCAAACAGATACCCTTGGCTGATCGGCCAGCGGCGTACCTTGCACAGGCACCAATGCGTTGATCGGCACTGATTCCGGATGTTTAGGCAGGTTTGATAATGTTTTAAGCATAGATATACGATCTTCTACTGTTTCACCCAGACCGATGATGCCACCGCTGCACACGGTAATTTTGGCTTTGCGCACATGTTCCAGTGTCTGTAAACGCTCATCATAAGTACGGGTGGTGATGATGCGCTTATAATCCTCCTCAGAGGTATCCAGGTTATGGTTGTAGGCATATAGACCCGCATCGGCCAAACGCTGTGCCTGGCTTTCGGTAAGCATACCCAAAGTACAGCAAACTTCCATATCCAGGGAGTTAACCGCTTTTACCATATCAATTACCTTGTCAAAGTCGCGGTTGTCACGTACTTCGCGCCAGGCTGCACCCATACATAAGCGTGAAGCACCACCGGCTTTGGCTTTTTCGGCCGCGGCTATCACTTCGTCTTTAGGCATGATGGCGTGTACATTAACACCGGTATTATAACGCGCGGCCTGCGGGCAATACGCGCAATCTTCAGAACAGCCGCCGGTCTTTATCGAGATCAGCGAGCTGATCTGTACTTCGGCATAGTCCTTATTTTCGCGATGTATAGTTGCGGCCTTGTAAACAAGGTCGAGCAGTGGGGTATGGTATATTTCAGCTATTTCTTCTTTTGTCCAATTGTATCTTACCTCGGTCATTTCTGTTATGATTTTGATGGTTCAAATTTAGAATAATTAGTGATTTAGTGAATTAGTGATTTAGCGATTTATTGTCTTGAATCAGAATTTACAGAATTAAAGAATTAACAGAATCCTAACCACCCTATTCAATCAAGCCTCAACAATCCAATAACTACCTAAATTACAAACACTTGCCAAATCACTAATTCACTAAATCAATAATTCAATAATTAATTAGTGGTGCAACAAAAGCTTTGTGGCCAGCCAAAGCGGTAATAAAAAGCCTATACAATCTGTAAATGTGGTAATAATGATGGATGAGGCCACTGCCGGATCGATGCCTACCCGCTTTAATATCAGCGGGATAGACGCGCCTGTTAAACCAGCGATGATCAGGTTACCAGTCATGGCCAAAAACAACACCAGGCCCAGCATAGGGTTGGCATCATAGAAAAATGCCACTATAAAAACGATCAAACCATTGGCAGCGCCGTTAATCATACCTACCAAAAACTCTTTCAGTACGGTATTATAAGCTTGTTTATCGCTCAGATCGTTCAATGAAATACGCCTCACTGTAACTGCCAGGGCCTGTGTAGCCGCGTTACCACCCATACCCGCGATAATGGTCATATAAGCCGAAATGATAGAAAGCTTGGCTACCGTTGCATCGAAATTACGAATGATAGATGCGGCCAGGAAGGCGGTACCCAGGTTGATGATCAGCCAGGGCAAACGGCTTTTTACCGCGTCTTTCCAGTTACCGCTCAGCTCTTCGTCTTCAGATACACCCGATATTTTCAGAATGTCCTCGGTATTCTCCTCCTCCATTACGTCGATGATATCATCTACCGTAATGCGTCCCAACAGTTTCATATGTTCATCAACCACCGGGATATTGGTGAGGTTATATTGCGATATTAAGCGGGCCACTTCTTCCTGGTCAACATCGGCCTTTACATATACAAAGGTTGTTTGCACCAGGTCTCTGATCTGCGCGTCGGCTTTTGCCTTGATCAATTTTTTTATGGAGAGAATGCCTTTTAACGTAACCGCATCATCAACCACGTAAATGGTGTACAGATCCTCCATCTCTTCCGACTGATGGATGATCTCATCAAGCGCCTCCTTTTTATCCAGGTTAATATTTACACGGATAACATCAGAGTTCATCAAACCACCCGCTGTATCCTCGTCATAACTGAGCAGCGCGCGGATGCTGCTGGCATCCTCCTGGTCAATATCTTTCAGGATCTCATGCTGCTGCTCTTCATCCAACTGCGAGATAATGTCAGTAGCGTCATCATAATCCAACTCCTCAACAATCTCGGTACGTTTCTCGGGGTCAAGGTTCACCAGCAGTTCTTCAGGATGGTGTTCTTCGTCCATTTCCGAAATTACTTCCGATGCAATGTCGGTTGGCAGGATATTGATGATCCGTTCTTTGGCTTCCTGCGGAAGTTTTTCAAACAGAATAGCAATCTCAGAGGCGTGGTATCCCTGCAGAACTTTCTCTAACTCAACATCATCGCTTTCCAAAGCGGCTTTAATGCGGAGCAGGTCGGTTTTATCGATTTCAAAAGATTGCATATTCCGACTAAAATAGTCATTTATGCCGGGAATTATAGAACCAAGAGGCAAGAATCAAGAGTCAGGATTTAACTACTTGATTTACTTTTACTTTCCTCGTCTTAACTCTTGATTCTTGTTTCTTGACTCTCACTCTCTCTCAAAGACTGTGATCGTATTTCGCTACAGCGCCATTTATCTTGCTGATCTTAAATAAAGTTTGCTCCACCTGGGTTTTGCGGATGGAAACCTGGATGCGGCAATCGTTATCAAATTGTTGGTTGAGGATCACGAGGTTATCATCTTTAATAATCCGCATCACATCATTTATCTGCAGATAATCAAAGCTGACGATATAAATATCGTTCACGGTTTTATGAATGATGGTTGCCTGATTTAAAGCCTCTTCAGTAGCTACTTTATAGGCATTAATTAAACCGGGGACGCCTAACAGCGTACCGCCGAAATAGCGTACTACCACAACCACAACGTTGGTCAGATCACGGGATAATAGTGTATTAAGTATCGGCCGGCCGGCAGTGCCCGAAGGCTCGCCATCGTCATTAACCCTGAACACCGACCTGTCGATACTTAAACGCATGGCCCAGCAATGGTGATTAGCTTTTGGATGTTCTGATTTTAAACTGGCTACAATGCCTTTGATATCATTCTCAGAATTGATAGGATGGGCAAAGGCCAGAAATTTACTCCCCCGATCGCGGAAGATGCCTTCAGTTGGCTGTTCTATAGTTTTATAAGTATCGTCAAAAAGCATTTTTTTCAAGCGGAAAGCAGAAGGCCTAAAGCATAAAGCTAAAAACCAATTTAAAAATCAAATAAATCACTAATTCACTAACTCAATAATTCAATAATTAAAAAAGTTGCGGGAAATAGATAACCACAATGGCCAGCACGGCTATTACTATACCAACTTTATTGAGCGTGCTCAATTTTTCTTTGAATATAAATATCCCTATAAAAGTACCTACTATAATAACGCCAATGTTCATGGATGAGAACACGGCCGAAGGGCTATTAGCCAGGGCCTGATGAGCCTTTAAATAAAACAGGATGTTGCCAAAGTTAGCCAAACCCAGTATCCACCCGATAAGGATATGTGGCCAGGAGAATTTTGTTTTTTTGGTAGCCACCTGGTAAATCAATCCGATCATGGAAAGCGCGAAGGCCAGTATAAAGATCACAAAAATGGCTGATGTGAACGGTACTTTGCTCACCTTGGTTATTTGTTTTAAAAGCACATCAATAACTCCAAAACCTAAAAAAACGATCAGTAAATAGATCCAGGAGATTTTGGCTGCCTTATCGCGTGAGGCTTTTTGCCAGGGGATGGAGCACAGGATGGCAATAAAGGCCAATACAATGCCAATGATCTTCAGGGTATCCTTAGCCTCATTGAATATAAAAAATGCCGCGAAAATAGGAATGAACAATGACAGCCGCTGCGCCACATCAGTACGAACAATACCTGCCAATCTTACAGACGAGGCCATGATCACAAACAACGAAGGAAATAAAATACCGAGTGCTATGTAATTATAAATTGGAGCGCCTTCAAAACTGATAACAAGTTGCGGTTTAAAGAATATCCAGGTAAGCAATATAGCCATAGAGTAGTTCCAGGTGATGGCCTGAAATACATCTATATGATAGCGCTTGGCCAGTTTCAACAAAACCGACACTACAACGCTGCAGCAAATACTTAAAAAAACGTAGAGCATGATATAGGATAGTTATTGGTGAGTAGTGAATGGTGAGCGATGGCCTGCGAGCGGTGAGTAATAGTAAAGACCATAACCTTAAAGGCAATCACTTTACATTACGTTTTCACAACTCACTACTCACCATTCACTACTATCATCAAACGGTCATCGCCCGATGATAATTCTTCTGCAATTATACCTGTTATTTGCGGGGCTTTTATACCTTTTTTTAATACGGTTTTCCCGGTAAATATACGGGCTTCGTCCCACAAACCTGCTTCTATAAAACTTTCCAGTGTACGGGCGCCGCCTTCAATAATAATCGACTGGATATCCTGCAGGTATAACTGATACAAAATATACTGGGGTACATAACGGTCAAAATCTTCCAGGGCTATGTATTTATTTTTACCGTCTACATCAAATTTAACCTCATTAAATATGAATGTTTCAACAGATTGATCAAACACATTCAAGTCCTTATCCAATTCCAGTCGCCGGTCAATCACTACCCTTTTAGGCGATCTTCCCTCCCAATAGCGCACGTTAAGCTTTGGATTGTCAATGGCTACCGTGTTTTTACCCACCAATATGGCATCCTCTTCACTGCGCCACCGGTGCACCAACCTGCGCGATTGTTGGCCGGTGATCCAAAACTGGCTATTGTCATCAGGAGCAAAAAAACCATCGTTAGTTTGCGCCCATTTTAATATAATATATGGCCTGTGCTTTTGTATCCGTGTAAAAAAACGGCGGTTAAGCCATTGGCTCTCTTTTTCTAACACACCCACTATTACCTCAATACCGGCAGCTTTTAATTTGGCTATACCCTTGCCATCCACCTGCTCAAAGGTATCCCGGCAGCCTACTACAACAAGGGGGATCTGATGTTTGATGATCAGATCGGCACAGGGCGGGGTTTTACCGTAATGCGCACACGGCTCCAATGAAACATATATGATGGATTGCTTTAACAATTCTGCAGCATCATCAAACCGGGAGATAACCTGGGCAATGGCATTTACTTCGGCATGGGCCTCGCCATATTTTTGGTGATAGCCCTCGCCTATTATTTTGTCGTCATGAACTACAACTGCCCCAACCAGTGGGTTCGGACTCACCCGTCCGGCACCCAATTGGGCCAGCTCCAGGCAGCGCTGCATATATTTTTCATGTTTAAGCATGTTGCAAAAGTAGCTTTTATGTTACTTTGTTGCATGATTATTTAGCCTCACCCTGCCCTCTCCAAAGGAGAGGGTTCCAAAAGTCCTCTCCTTTGGAGAGGATTTAGGTGAGGCTAAATCGTTACTTTTGTTGCATGATTACGATAAAGGATGTTTTTGAAGATTACAAACAGCTGAACAATATTTACGATAGCACGGAAACAGAAGCAATTACCTTATTGGTTATCAGCGAAATAATCAAGTTATCAAAGGCATCTGTTAAGGCGTTCCCGGAGCGGGAATTAAGCGCCGAACAAAGCGAAGAGTTAAAAACCATACTAACCCGGCTACAAACCGGCGAACCCATACAATATATTTTAGGCGAAACGGAATTCTATGGCCTACCCTTTAAAGTAAACCCCTCGGTATTGATACCCCGCTCCGAGACCGAAGAACTGGTGGAGTGGATATTGGAAACCTGCGGCGGACATTTTGCAGAAAACAGCAATCAATTTGACGGAGCAATACTTGATATTGGCACTGGCAGCGGCTGTATTGCCATCAGTCTTAAAAAGAATCTGCCGAATGCAGATATATCGGCAGTTGATATATCTGAAACTGCACTGCAAACCGCCAGGGTTAACACAACATTAAATAAAGTTGAAATTAATTTTATGAATAGTGATATTCTGGACTGGAAGGCCCAAATCACCAAATTCAAAATGTATAATTTAATAGTCAGTAATCCACCATACGTGACACTTCATGACAAACAACAAATGCATATCAATGTGACTGATCATGAACCGCACAGCGCTTTGTTTGTACCAGAGGATGATCCCCTGCTATTTTACCATACCATTGCCGATTTTGCCCTGGCTCAACTGCCTGCAAATGGCTTATTATTTTTTGAGATCAACGAAAATTATGGCAGTCAAACCGTTGAAATGCTCCGGAAAAAGGGATTTGTTGATATTATTTTAAAACAGGACATGAGCGGACGCGACAGAATGATAAAAGCCGCTGCCATGTAAATGGCAGCGGCTTGCAGAAATTGATAAACCTATTGTATTTTACTTGTTAACCAACCGGCTATTATTAATTAATTATAATTGATCTGCTGGATCATCTTATAGTGTCCGTATCTGCTGAGATCGCTGTTAACGGCAACTTTAAGCTTAAATTTATTTATTTCAAATATCAATTTCTTTTTAACTGATGGCAGCTCGTCGTTCATTAAAATATTCAATTCATTTTCCGCTTCAATAACTGTAGCAACCGAAGACTGGAACACCTGATCATTAATACAATATAATTGTTCAACCACGCCATCGTAGCGCTCTAAAAGTACCTGAAGCACGTAAGCATTAATTTTCGAATAGTTGCCCAAGCCGTCAAACAACTCCTTTAGCTCATTTAATTCTTCTATATAATCTAACATGGTATTAATCTTTAATTAACCATAACAACTCAAATGCCGAAACCAACTTAAACTCAGTATTATGTAATGTTAATTAAATTTCACAAAACAAGCTGGGCAAATCCTGCCACAATCGGGGAATTACCATACCATTCCATCACAACTTTCACCTATTAACTACGCGGATGGAACTGACTGATAGTGCTTTTCAAATATTCGCGATCAAGGTGCGTATATATTTCGGTGGTGGTTATACTTTCATGCCCCAGCATTTCCTGTACCGCCCGCAAGTCGGCTCCTCCTTCTACCAGGTGAGTGGCAAAAGAGTGCCGGAAAGTGTGCGGGCTGATCGCTTTGTTCAACCCAATACGTTCGGCCAGTTCTTTAATCAGCAGAAAAATATAAACCCGGCTTAACCTGGCGCCCCGCCGGTTCAGAAAAACGATATCTTCCTCACCCTTTTTAATGGCAGTATGCACCCTTACCTGCTCAATCCATATTTTAAGCGCCTTAATAGCTTCGGCACCAATGGGCACTAAACGCTCCTTACTGCCCTTGCCTGTTACTTTTATAAATTCAATATCGAGGTACAAATTTGACAGTTTAAGCTCTGTCAACTCAGAAACGCGTAAACCGCTCCCGTACAACGTTTCCAATATAGCTTTGTTACGTACACCTTCGGGCTTTGACAGATCAATGGCCGCTATGAGCCTGTTGATGTCCTGATAACTGAGCGTATCGGGCAGTTTACGCTGTATCCTGGGGGATTCTAATAACTCGGAGGGGTCTGTTTTGATGATGTCCTCCATCAGCAGGTATTTATAGAAAGCCTTGATACCCGACAAGATCCTGGCCTGAGACGATGGGATCATGCCCAGTTCATTTACCCAGGCTATAAATAAGCGCAGATCACTCAGTGTAATAGTCTCCGGTTTCAATTGGATTTGCTGCGCATCGGCAAACTGAAATAATTTTTCAATATCACGGCTATACGACTCGATAGAATTATCGGCAAGCGATTTTTCTAACTTCAAATAGGCCTGAAAACCTTTTATTGCCGAACGCCACTCCAATTTGTTACTTTTTTTAAATGATTTATTTTTAAGTTTGAGCTAATGAATATACAAATTATAAACGGCCCTAATTTAAACCTGCTTGGCGTACGCGAAAAGTCAATTTATGGCGATACCAGTTTCGAAACCTACCTTGACACCTTACGCCAGCGCTATGCAAACATCACCATTAATTATTATCAAAGTAATGTTGAGGGCGAAATTATAAACAAACTGCACGAAATTGGCTTTTCTTATGACGGAATTGTAATTAATGCCGGGGCATATACACACACGTCAATAGCCATTGCCGATGCTATCGCGGCTATCAATACACCGGTTATTGAAGTGCATATTTCTAATGTGCATAAACGCGAAGAGTTCAGGCACCACTCTATGCTGGCAGCTAATTGCCGGGGCGTAATCGCTGGTTTTGGCATGGACTCATACCGCCTGGCCATTGAAAATCTGGTGAATGAAAAATAAGACACAAGAATCAAGATATAAGAATCAAGACAAAAACATTCTTGATTCTTATATCTGATTCTTTTCTAAAATAAAGTATTTACTCAAGGCGTTTAGCGTATTTATCCCGATGCATAAATTATATAGAGTTACCGCTTATTGCTTACTGCTTGTCACCCTTTTTTCTGGTGCGGATGTATGGGCACAAACCAAAAAGAAAAAATCACGATCAGTAAGAGATTCGCTTCGCGCAGCCATTCTATCGCGCGATTCCATGATGCGGGCGCTTAAACGATCTGATACATCAACCAATAATTTACTACAAAAAGTTGAGTATTATACTTCGGCTTTTAATCAGATCAAAGCCAATCTTTCCAAAAAGATCGATACCGTTGATATCAGCGCGCAGCTGCCCCGTTATGAAAAAAGCGTGGGCGTTATCAAATCTTTGATCGATAATGATAAATCGAGCACACTGCGTTATTTGTATACGATAAGAGATGTTTTAACCCGCCTGGGTGACAAGCTGGATGGATGGCAGGATGAGCTTGCGGATATCAACTCCAAAATGATCCAAAATCAGAACGATCTGAACGCGATATCCAAAGATAGCACATTAAAGATCCTGCCGGCCGACAGTTCACTGGCCACTACTTTCCTCATCCAAAAAATAGCTATCGACAGTAAATATCATCGGTTGGATACGGTTAATAAAAAGCTGATGGTAAAGATCGGGCTGCTACAAAATCGCACTTCATCCGTATATATAGCGATATTAGACCTTAAAGATCAAATAGATCAGAAAATAAGGGACTTTGGCGAAAGGGCATTATCGGCCGAGTACAGCAATATCTGGAGCATGAAAGCCAGCGAAGGCAGTGACTTTAAGGAAGCGCTTTCAAAAACCGCTACCATGAACTCCAAGCTTTTCAGCTTTTTTATCGGTCGCGATATACTTACCCACCTTTCGGGACTCCTGGTATTATTGGGATTCTTAGCCTGGGTTTATTCGAGCCGTAAAAAAATATTAAAAGCCAATGATACGCCCGATGCTGTGTTTAATCAGGCTAATTATGTGATCCTTTACCCTATCGCTTCCGCGGTGATCATCGCTTTTACCCTGGTTCCAAACTTTTATGACCATCCACCAGTAGTTGTATTGGAAACCTTTTTTGTGATCCTGATAGCAGCCATACTATACATATCCTGGAAAACCTGCCCTAAACCACTGTTCAATTATTTGCTGCTGCTGTTTATCATCACTAATTTTTATTGTATCAGTAACCTGTTTATACAGGTTACTAACGCCGACAGGATCGCTGTACTGCTACTTGGGCTGGCTTCGGCTTATATCAGTATCAGGTTATTACCGGTTATCAAAAAGTCGCCCGAAGGTTTCTTACCGTATACCGGTATCGTGCTTAAAATTTTTATTTTACTGCAAATCGCCTCCTTTTTATGTAACGTTTTTGGTCGTTTTAGCCTGGCCAAAATAATTGGGGTAACGGCCGTGCACAACCTGTGGTTGGCCATGGCTATGTATTATATTGTACAAATGCTTATGGAGGCTTTGTTTTTACAACTGGAAGCCAGCAAGAACAGCAATAATTTTAGTTCTTACATTGACTTTCAGTTACTCAAAAACAAGTTCAGGAGTGTGCTTACTGTTTTAGCAAGTTTGTTATGGGTGGTGATGCTTACTCAGAACCTGAGTGTTGAGGATACGGTATTTGACCATATTGAAGCGTTTTTAACCACAAACCGCAGTATTGGCGGTACCAATACCGTGTTCACCTTTCAAAGTGTTATCATCTTTATCGCGGTGATCTGGCTATCCTCTATCAGTTCCAAGATCATCAGTTATCTGTATGATGTATCTGCCAAACACAGGCATGATATGGATGTGCTCAAGAAGAAAAACCGTACCTCTACCCTGCTTATCCGGATTGGCGTTATTGCCGTAGGGTTTTTCCTTGCGGTAGCAGCATCAGGGGTGCCTATTGATAAGATAACCATCATCATTAGTGCCTTTGGTATTGGTATTGGCTTTGGCTTGCAAAACATTGTAAATAATTTAGTTTCCGGGTTGATACTGGCCTTTGAAAAACCGATACAGGTAGGCGATATTATTGAGGTAGACAGCCGTTCCGGAACTATACTGGACATTGGCATACGGGCCAGCAAAATAGCCACTGCTGATGGCGCCGAAGTAATTATTCCTAACGGCGACCTTATATCACACCATGTAATTAACTGGACGCTGAGTAATAATAACCGCCGGGTAGAGCTTATTATTACCGTAGCTTACGGAGCAGATATTGAAAAGGTTAAAAGCTTGCTAAAAGGCGTACTGGATGCGCATAACGACATTATGCAAATACCGGAACCATCGGTACTGCTGCATAACCTCACTGCGGGCTCGGTTGATTTCAGGGTGCTTTTCTGGGCTGCAGATATCAATACCTGGGTTGGACTTAAAAGCCAGATACTGGCCGATATTTATAACGTATTGAACAAGGCAGGGATTCAACTCCCTCAGCAGGATGTACATTTGATATGGCCAGAAGAAACCCTGGTTATAAGTAACCCGACCAAAGAAAAAGCGACAACCGGGATAAAAGATACCGATGATGATGCTAAATCAGATCAGCCTGATCAAGATCAGTAAATTTGGTTTTCTTTTTTGCGAAAAACGCCCATACGATACAGCCTTTGTACATACCCTTCAGGTTTTTGCTAACGGTGCCTGAAGCGTGTTGCGTGGTTCGCGGTTTCGCTTTGTCCGTACGGTTATTAAAGTCCCGAACCCCATAGCCGGAACCTCGTATCCCCATCAGGCCCAATACAAAGTTCTGATGGGCACGGCTTACAGCCCAGGCATCCTTGCGCTTTCCTTCGGCCATAAACCTGAATATAGCCAGCAGGTCCATGCAAAAACGTATACTGATCACAAAAAATGCCCTCCAAAAAGGCAGGTTCTTTTTTAGCAGCAACAGGTTGTTCCTGAAATTAAGATAGGTTTTAAATGGATTTTCGGCGTTCAGTGTGCCCCCGCCAACATGGTATATAGTTGATTGAGCGCAGTACATTACCTTATAACCCAAATTTTTTAATCGCCAGCACAAGTCTATTTCTTCCATGTGGGCAAAAAAGTGTTCATCAAAGCCACCTGCTTCATCCCAATATTTCTTTTTAATAAATAATGACGCGCCTGATGCCCAAAATACTTCACCAGATTGCTCGTATTGTC
>Ga0136846_1224261_pt1 | contig 12614 bp, 13 predicted proteins | sample HopSoiMetagenom2_FD_96841 | JGI IMG/M metagenome (GOLD analysis project Ga0136846, IMG submission 96841) | Grasslands soil microbial communities from Hopland, California, USA - 2 Assembly 2016 (version 4) | ecosystem: Environmental > Terrestrial > Soil > Grasslands | place: USA: Hopland...
AGTCGCAGGTCGAGGAGGGGGCCGCAGAGGCGGCCGTCCGCGACGCCGGACCGGTGGAGGGCGTCCGGGAGGACCGGGAGGGTCCCCCGGCGCCCGACGCTGCGGCCGAGGCGGACGTCGCCGCCCTCCAGGCCGAGCGCGACGAGCTCTTCGGCCGGCTCCAGCGGCTCGCGGCGGAGTTCGACAACTACCGCAAGCGCAGCGCGCGTGAGCAGGCGGCAACCCTCGGCCGCGCGAACGAGCGGCTCGTGAAGGAGCTTCTGCCCATCCTCGACGATCTCGGTCGGGCGCTGGAAGCGGCAGGAGAACATCAAGAGGCCAAGCTGGAGGAAGGCGTCGGCCTGACGCACCGTGCGCTCGCCGACCTCCTGCAGAAGGAAGGGCTTGCCGAGATCGAGACGGCGGGCAAGTTCGATCCGCACGTCCATGAGGCGCTGCTCTCGCAGCCGTCCGACGCCGAGGAAGGCAGCGTCATCGAAGTCGTGCAGAAGGGCTACAAGCTCGGCGACCGCGTGCTGCGTCCCGCGCGCGTCGTCGTCGCCGGTCCACCGATCCACGAGGCCTAGCAGATGGCGACCCTGTACGACACGCTCGGCGTCAAGAAGGGCGCGTCCGGCGACGAGATCAAGAAGGCGTACCGCAAGCTCGCCGCGCAATACCACCCGGACCGAAATCCGGGCGATGCAACCGCCGAGGAGAAGTTCAAGGAAGTTCAGAACGCGTACGACACGCTCTCCGATCCCGACAAGCGGAAGCAGTACGACACGTTCGGCTCCGCGAACGGCCGCACCGGCTTCGACCCACGGAACTTCAACTTCGGCGGCGGGGGAGGCGGCGCGAACTTCCGCGTCGAGGACCTCGGCGATCTCGGCGACCTCTTCGGCGGGCTGGGCGGCCTGTTCAACCGCGGCGGCACGCGGACGCAGCGCCGTCCGCCGGAACGCGGGCCGGACGTCGAGGTGCAGGTGAACGTGTCGTTCGAGGATTCGCTGCGGGGGCTCGAGACGAAGATGCCGGTCGAGCTGACGACCGCATGCCGCGAGTGCGGCGGCACCGGCGCCGAGCCCGGGACGACCCCGATCATCTGTCCCGAGTGCAACGGGCGCGGCGTTGTCTCGGAGTCGCAGGGCCTGTTCGCGCTGTCGCAGCCGTGTCCGCGCTGCCGCGGGAACGGGACGGTCGTCGAGAAGCCCTGCCGGAAATGTCACGGCAGCGGACGAGAGCGACGCACGAAGCGCTACACGGTGAAGATCCCCGCCGGCGTCAAGGACGGCACGCGGATCAAGCTGCGAGGCAAGGGCGAGCCGGGTGAAAACGGGGGCGCAAACGGCGATCTCGTCGTCGTCACGCGCGTGGCGCCGTCGCGGCTCTACGAGCGCCGCGGCTTCGACCTCGTGATCGACGTTCCCGTGACGTACGCGGAAGCTGCGCTCGGCGCGACGGTGGAGGTACCGACGCCGTACGGCGACCGGATCTCGCTGAAGGTGAAGGCCGGCTCGCAGGACGGCGCTCTTCTGCGCGTGCGCGGCCACGGCGCGCCGAAGCTGAACGGCAGCGGCAAGGGCGACCTGCTCGCGCGGCTGCGCATCGCCGTGCCGAAGAAGCTGACGAAGAAGGAACGCGAAGCCCTCGAGGAGCTGCAGAAGGCGCAGCGCGACGATCCACGGGAGACGTTGTTCGCATGAACCTCGACGAACGACCGCGCTACATGATCAGCGTCGCCGCCGACATCGTCGGGATGCACCCGCAAACGCTGCGGATCTACGAGAACAAGGGCCTGATCCGCCCGAAACGCACGAACGGCGGCACGCGCCTGTACTCCGACGCCGACATCGAGCGGTTGCAGTTGATCCAGCGGCTGACGAACGACCTCGGTCTCAACCTCGCCGGCGTCGAGCACGTGTTGCGGCTCCAGGACGAGCTCGTCCGGATGCGCATCCGGCTCGATCGCATGGAACGGGAAATGCGGCGCGCGATCTCCGAGGTGCACCGGCAGTACCGGCGCGACCTCGTCCCATACAAACCACCGACTGATCTGACGAGGACGTCATGGACTTCAACAAGCTGACACTGAAATCACAGGAAGCCGTCGCGGCTGCGCAGGAGCTCGCGCGCCGGATGGGGAACCCGGAGCTCTACCCCGAGCACCTCGTGCTCGCGCTCCTCGACCAGGAGCTGCCGCAGCAGCTCGTCCCCGATCCTGCCGCGCTGCGTGCGCAGGCCGAGGCGACGCTCCGCGCGAAGCCGTCGATCCACGGCGCGACGCAGCAGCCGAACGTTTCGGCCGCGTTCTCGCGGGCGCTCGACGCCGCGGCCGAAGAGGCGCGTCGCATGGAAGACGACTACGTCTCGACGGAGCACCTGTTGCTTGCGCTCGACGTCGTTCCGCGCGAGCAGCTCGAGGCGAAGATCAAGCATGTGCGCGGCGGCCAGCGGGTCACGTCGCAGGATCCGGAGGAGACCTACCAGGCACTCGAGAAGTTCGGCCGCGATCTGACGCAGGCCGCGGAGGACGGGAAGCTCGATCCGGTGATCGGGCGCGACGAGGAGATCCGTCGCGTCATCCAGGTCCTCTCGCGGCGGACGAAGAACAACCCGGTCCTGATCGGCGATCCGGGGGTCGGCAAGACCGCGATCGCCGAGGGCCTCGCGCAGCGGATCGTCGCGGGCGACGTCCCTGAGGGGCTCAAGGGGAAGCGTGTGTGGTCGCTCGACATCGGCGCGCTGATCGCAGGAACGAAGTACCGCGGCGAGTTCGAGGAGCGGCTGAAGGCGGTGCTCGAGGAGATCCGTCGCGCCGCGGGGCAGGTCGTCCTGTTCATCGACGAGCTGCACACGATCGTCGGCGCCGGGGCGGCCGAAGGAGCCGTGTCCGCCGGGAACCTGCTCAAGCCGATGCTCGCGCGTGGCGAGCTGCGCTGCATCGGCGCGACGACACTCGACGAATACCGCAAGCACATCGAGAAGGACGCGGCGCTCGAGCGGCGGTTCCAGCCGATCTTCGTCGGCGAGCCGAGCGTTGCCGACACGACCGCGATCCTTCGCGGCCTGAAGGAGCGCTACGAAGCACACCACGGCGTGCGCATCCGCGACGCTGCGCTCGTCGCGGCTGCGGTCCTGTCCGATCGCTACATCACGGACCGTTTCCTCCCCGACAAGGCAATCGACCTCGTCGACGAGTCGGCATCGCGGCTGCGGATGGAGATCGACTCATCCCCGGTCGAGCTCGACGAGGCCGACCGCCGCGTGCGCCAGCTCGAGATCGAGCTCGCGGCGATGGCGAAGGAGTCGCCCGAGGTGCGCGAGCCGCTCGAGCGCGAGCTCGCCGAGGCGCGCGAGGCGCGCGACGGCCTGCAGGCGCGCTGGCAGAAGGAGAAGGAGACGCTGGATCGCGTCAAGGAGATCACGCAGCGAATCGACGAGTTGAAGATGGAAGCGGAGCGTGCGGAGCGAAACGGCGACCTCCAGCGCGTCGCCGAGATCCGCTACGGCGAGCTGCCCGCGCTCGAGCGGGAACGCGACGAGCGCGATGCCGCGCAGGCGGCGACCGCGATGGTGAAGGAGGAGGTCGACGAGGACGACATCGCCGCCGTCGTCGCCCGCTGGACCGGCATCCCCGTCGCTCGGCTGCTCGAGGGCGAGACGGAGAAGCTGATCCAGATGGAGGAGCGGCTGCACCGGCGCGTCGTCGGCCAGGACGAGGCGATTGAGGCCGTCGCGAACGCGCTCCGCCGTGCGCGGACGGGCCTGCAGGACCCGGACCGGCCGATCGGCTCGTTCGTCTTCCTCGGCCCGACCGGCGTCGGCAAGACGGAGCTCGCGCGGGCGCTCGCCGAGTTCATGTTCGACGACGAGCGCGCGATCGTCCGGCTCGACATGTCGGAGTACCAGGAGCGGCACACCGTCGCGCGGCTGATCGGCGCGCCGCCGGGCTACGTCGGCTACGAGGAGGGCGGCCAGCTCACGGAGGCCGTTCGCCGGCGGGCGTACTCGGTGATCCTCCTCGACGAGATCGAGAAGGCGCACAACGAGGTCTTCGACGTCCTGCTGCAGATCCTCGACGACGGCCGGCTGACCGACGGACAGGGACGCACCGTCGACTTCCGCAACACCGTGTTGATCATGACCTCGAACCTCCGCTCGCAGGAGCAGATGCGGGAGTTCTTCCGGCCCGAGTTCTTGAACAGGATCGACGAGATCGTCGAGTTCCACGCGCTCACGCGTGACCAGCTCGCCGACATCGTCGACCTGCAGCTCGCCCGCCTGCGGACGCGGCTCGCCGACCGCGGCCTGAGCCTCGAATTGACGGACGCGGCCAAGGAGGCGATCGCCGACGCCGGTTGGGACCCGACCTACGGCGCGCGTCCGCTCAAGCGCGCGATCCAGCGCCTCGTCGAGAACCCACTGGCCCTCCGGCTGCTCGAGGGCGAGTTCGCCGCCGGCGACACCGTGCGCGTCGATGCGCAGTCCGGCGATCTGGCGTTCGAGCGTACGAGCGTCCGCGAGCCCGCCATCGCCTAGACCGAACGCGGCACGGCCGTGTCCGTAACGTTCGGCCGATGATCCTCGTCGTCGCCGCGACCGCGCGCGAGCTCGAAGGCGCCGATGGCGCGGCGACCGTCGTGTGCGGCATCGGCCCCGTCGAGGCCGCGCTAGCGACCGCGCGCGCGATCGCCGAGCGCAGGCCCGAGGCGATCCTCCATGTCGGAATCGCAGGCGCGCGGACGCTTGCGCCGCCGGCTGTCGTGATCGGATCGGAATCCGTGTACTGCGACGTGGTCGATCCCGGGTCGGTGATCCCGCGCGTGCACACCGTCGCGCCGGACCCGGAGCTGGTGAACGCTGCACGGCGCGCCCTGCCCGGCGCCCACGTCGTCCCGATCGCCACGTCGGCGAGCGTCGGCGGCGGGACGCATTGCGACGTCGAGGCGATGGAGGGCTTCGGCGTCCTGCGCGCAGCCGCATTGGCCGGCGTTCCGGCCGTCGAGGTGCGCACGATCTCGAACGACGTCGCCGAGCGTGATCGCGCGCGGTGGCGCTTCGAGGATGCGCTCGTCGCACTCGCGGACGCAGTCCCGCGCGTCCTCGCAGCGCTCGCGTGACGCGTCGCATCGCAATCCGCGCGTCGCTGCTCGCGCTCGGCGCCTTCGGGCTCTTCGCCGCCCTGACGGTGTACTTCAGCAGCGAGAAGATCCCGCCCTGCCTCGTCAGCGGCGTTCCGAAGTGGAAGGCGCCGACGGACAAGGCGCAGCACCGGTTCGAGGTGGTCGTCCCCGATCGCGCCCTGTGCTTCTTCGACATGGACAACGACCACGCCCTCGTCGGCGCGCTCGCGCTCCCCGGAATCAGGGGGATCAGCGCGATTGCGCCGCGTGCGGGCGGCACGCTCGCGCTTCGCTACGACGGCGCGCGCGGCGCCGTCGTCGACCTCGAGACGGGACGGGTTCGGCTCGGCACGAAGCCGCCGCCGCCAGCGGCCGACGAGATCGACGTTCCGGACGTCCGGGCCGAAGCGGTCTACTCGACCTATCCGAACCGGTTCGGCTTCCGCGTCTACAAAGTCCGCGCGTTCCGCGTTCGCTTCGTCACCTTTCCGGGATACACGTGGAACCCGCGCTTCGGGCCGAACCCGCCGAACCACGGCCTGTCCCTCGCTCCCGACCGTCGCGAGCTGTGGGTGCTCGACGCGCCGAACAGCGTGCTCCATCTCTTCGACGTCAGCGGGACGTGGCCGAAGCGGATCACCGACATCCGGCTGACCAAGCCGTTGTCGGGTGACGAGAACCCGTGCGCGACCGGACGCTGCGGACGGATCGGCTCGCTGCAGCATTCGAGCGACGGCCGGTTCGTCTACGTCGGCGACGCCGGGGATGTGATCGACGCGAAGAAGCGCGAGGAGATCGCGAACCTGGAGCCGCTGCACCAGTCCCGTCTGACGGTCGAGGTCGACTGGTACGGCGGGAAGCCTGCGTTCGCAGGGTCGCGCTAGCCTCAACGGCGTGCCGCGTCCCGAGCTTCCGCCTCCGCTGCCGCCGGAGTCGCGCACCGTCGGACAAGTGGTCGCCGAGGCGCTGCGCCTGTACGGCGCACGCTTCTGGCCGTCACTGACGCTCGGCGTCGGCCCGGCGCTCGCGGGTGCTGCGTTGGCGGAGCTGCCCCGGACACTCGTCTGGGCGCTCGTGCCCACGCTGGGGACGGCTGTGTGGGCGGCTGCGTATCTCGGTGCGTGCCGCCTCGCGCTCGGCGTCGAAGGCGGACCGACGATGGTCGCGTTCGCGATCGCGTTCATCGCGTTCCTGCCGTTGTTGCTGCAGCGCGTCGCGCGCTTTCCCGGGTTCGACGTCGTGACGCTCGCGTTCTTCGCGTTTGTCGCGCTCGGCGCTCCGGCGGCGCTCGTCGAGCGGCGACGCTTCGCCGACGCGGTACGGCGCGGCACGCGGCTCGCGCGGGCGGACTACCTGCACGCGTTCGGATCGGTCGCGACGCTCGTGATCGTGATCTTCATCAGCGGCCTCGTGCTCGTGCTGTTGCTGCACGGCGTCGGCGATCAGGCGGTGCGTGCCGCAGCGTTGATCGCGCTCCTCGTGCTCGCGCCGGTCTTCCTGCTCGGCTCGGCGCTGCTCTACGTCGATCAGAATGCGCGCGTCGTAGACTCGTTCCCCCAACCGAGGAGGAGCCCTAATGCCGACGTACATCCTGCTTTCGAGCCTAACGGCGCAGGGCGTTCAGACGCTGAAGTCGAACCCTGACCGGCTACGCGAGGTCAATCACGACGTCGAAGAGCTCGGTGCAAAGGTGTTGCATCAGTGGGCGACGCTCGGCGAGTACGACTTCGTCAACGTCGTCGAAGCGCCGGACGCGGCCACGATCGCGCGGGTGTCCGTTGCGCTCGGCGCGCGCGGCTCGACGAAGATCCGCACGCTGACGGCGCTGACGATCGAGGAATTCCTGGCCGCGCTCGGCTGACGCTCCGCGGCGGAGACGAAGCGTCAGACCCGCCGGGCCCGACACTTTTCCGCGCGCGCTGCAGCCGTCGTCAGAAGTACTTCAACCAGCGACCGTCGCAGGCGCAGTCGATGTTCTTCCGCTGGCACTTGCGGCAGCCCCACTCGCTGAGCCAGATCCACTTCAGGTGGTAGACCTCGAGCACGATCATCGCGGTGATCGACGCGAGCAGCTCGGTTTTCGTCAGAACGTGCACCAATCCACGGTGTCGGACGAACGGCCCGGGCCGCAATGGGCCGAACGGCCTATTTTCGCGGGCCGGTGTTCCTAGTCCGGGACGCGGCGGATCGTGATTCCCCAGGCCTCGCCGGATTCGAACAGCGCATCCGCGTCGAGCTCGTCGGCCCAGCCGAGGAAGTGGGGGCTCGGATCCGCCTCGGTCGACCCGTAGACGGCAGCGCGAAGCGGAGGCGCCCCGCGCGCGTCGAGCGTCTCCCCTCGCTCGAGTGCGTCCAGACGCGCTTGCGCCTCCTCGGCGACGGGCCCTTCCTCGTAGCCGCGTGGCATCGAGCGCACTGTACGTCCATAGACTCCGCGTGTGTGAGTGCTGCGCTCGCCGTCCGCGGTCTCGCCAAGCGGTACGGGAACGTGACCGCGCTCGGCGGCGTCGACCTCGAGGTGGCGGAGGGGGAGCTCGTCGGCCTGCTCGGCCCGAACGGGGCGGGAAAATCGACGCTCGTCAAGATCGCGTGCGGGCTCGTGCGTCAGACGGCCGGTTCCGCCGCAGTCTGCGGCGCCCCGGCCGGGTCGATCGGCGCGCGCCGCCAGATCGGCTACCTCGCCGAGCTCTTCCGCTTCCCGGGATGGATGAGCGCGGACGAGGTCCTGACGCTCCACCAGCGCCTGAGCGGATCGTCCGGCGGCGAGCGCGAGCGGACGGAGTTGCTCGAGCTCGTCGCGCTTCGCGAGGCACGTGAGCGCCGAGTGGAAGAGATGTCGAAGGGGATGCAGCAGCGGCTCGGGGTCGCGCAGGCGCTCGTCGGCGCGCCTCGCCTGCTGCTTCTCGACGAGCCGACGAGCGCGCTCGACCCCGTCGGGCGCCGGACGGTGCGAACGCTGCTCGAGGAGCTCCGCGCCCGCGGAATCTCGGTCCTGCTGAACTCGCACCTGCTCAGCGAGATCGAGCTCGTCTGCGACCGTGTCGTCATCCTGCTCGGCGGCCGCGTCACGGCCGCCGGAACGCCCGACGAGCTGTCACGGGCGCGCGGCATCGAGCTCGAGACCGATGCGGGAACCCGCCTCGTCGCCGGAACACGGGACGATGTCCCGCGCGTCGTCGGCGACGCGATCGCGGCCGGCGAGCGCATCTACGGCGTCAACGTCCGGCGTTCGACGCTCGAGGACGTCTACCTCGAAGCGGTCGGCGGGGAGACGGATTGACGAGCGTCCTGACGATCGTCCTCTACGGCTTGCAGGAGGCGCTCCGACGCCGCGTCTTCGCCGTCGTCCTCGCGCTCACGCTCGCATTCCTCGTCCTCTACTGGATCGCGAACCGTTACGTCTTCGACCACATCCACAACGTCATCCCGCCGGCGGGCATCGATGCGCGGACGTTCGCCGCCGCGTTCGTGTTCGGGATGGCGATGTTCGGGACGCTCTTCCTCGGCGTCGTCCTCGCCGTCTTCCTGACGCTCGGTGTGGTGCGCGGTGATGCGGAGCGCGGCCTCCTGCAACCGCTGGTCGTGCGGCCGATCGGGCGCAGCACGCTGCTCGCAGCACGGTTCCTCGGCGCAGCGTCGGTGTGTGTGCCGTACACGCTGTTCGTGTACTTCGCGGCAATGCTGATCACGGGAGCGACGGGCCACTGGTGGCCGGACCGGATCGTGACGCCGGCATTCGAGCTCGCGGGAGCGGTCGTCCTGGTCGCGGCGCTGTCGCTGCTCGGCTCGGTGTTCCTCTCGACGACCGCGAACGGGATCGCGGTGTTCATGCTGTTCGGCGCGGGGCTCGTCTCCGGCTTGCTCGGCAGCGTCGGCCACGCGCTGAACTCGCACGGTCTGATCCGCGCGGCGAAGATCGCTGCCTGGGCGATCCCGTTCGAGGCGCTGTATCAGGACGCGCTGCGCGCGATCACCGCATCGACGAGCGGGCTCACCGGCTTCCTGTTGCGCCTCGGGCCGTTCGGAGGTGCAGAGAACGGCGGTGCGGCGCTCCGCCTCTGGACGGTCGTGTATTTCGTGCTCGTCGGAGCCGTGACGCTCGCCGCGTTCCGCCGGCGCGATCTCTAGTCGGCGACGGCCGCGAGGACGGCGTCCCAGGCGAGCTCGGACGCGACGACGCCGAGCGTGAGGCTGTCGACACTCGCATCCGTCACGGCGTTCGTCGTCGCTGCGAACAGGACGTCCCCGTCGGTCAGCGCGTGGAACGGATGGATCGCACGCGCCATCGATGCGTGCACCTGCCGGCCGAGCTGACGGAGCGGCCAGCGGTCGAGCTTCTGGTCGGTGACGACGACGGTCAACGTCGTGTTGCCGTGCACGGGCGTGCCGGCCATGCGCGCCTCGATCCCCTCGACGAGCCGGTGGCGCGTTCCCGTTGCCGTGTCGAGGTGCCCGCGCACGACGTTTCCGTCGCGGTCGACGATCGCCCCCACAGCGTTCACGACCGTGAAGACGCCGACGCGGGCGCCGCCGACTCGGCGTACGGCGCCGCCCTGGCCACCGGGCTCGCCGCGCTCGAGCCCGAACGTCTTCCCGACCGTCGCCGAGCGCCCGGCGCCACGACGGCCGCGGGGGAAGCGCCCTTCGACGGCCGCGCGCAACGCCGCGCGGCCGAGCTCCTTGTCCGGATAGACCGACGTCTGACGCGGGCCGAAGTCGAAGATGATCGCGCCGGTGACGTCGGCGATCGACTGCCAGCTCGTGTCGCGCCCACGCCGGTCGAACAGCTCCGCGGCGACGCCCGCCGCCGCCTCGAGGCCGTAGAGGGAGCCGCCGGCGAGGCAGATCGCGTCGACCCAGTCGAGGTCGCCGAACAGGCCGGGCGAGCCGCCGCGCACGTCCCGCTCGACCATCGCGCCTCCGTTCGGGAAGTGGAAGACAGTGCAGCCGGTCGGCCCTTCCTCGTACTCGGCAACGCCGACCTCCAGACCGGGGAAGTCGAATTCCAGCTCGCTCATCCGTCGGCGTCGGCGTAGGCGACCGCCGTCTCCGCGGCGAGCCGTGCATTGGCGGCGACGAGCTCGCGGTTCGCGCGCAAGGTCTGGCCGCCGCTGCGCTCGTGGAGGAACGAGAGGACGAACGGCGTCACCTGCTGACCGTGGACGCGCTCGGCAGCCGCGCTTCGGAGCGCCTCCTCGATCAGCGGCTCGACCTCGTCGAGGCTCTCGTCGGGCGGCCTGCCGAGCAGAAGCCCATGTCCCTCGAGGCTCCAGTGTGCGCGGGCGATCGCAGCGGCCTCCTGCGCGGACTCGACCCGCGCAGAGACACGGGGGCCACCGCGCGCGGCGTAGAACAGCGGTAGCTCGTCGGTGCGAAAACCCAACACCGGTACGCCGAGTGTCTCGAGCAACTCCGCCGTCGCCGGCACGTCGAGCAGCGACTTCACGCCTGCCGACACGACCAGCGTCCGCGAGCGGGCGACCTCGGGCAGGTCGGCCGAAACGTCGACGTGCTCGACCCAGCCGCGATGAACGCCCCCGAGGCCCCCCGTTCCCATGAACCTGATGTCGACTGCGCGACAGACCGCGAGCGTCCCGCCGACCGTCGTCGCGCCGGTCGCCCGCTGCGCGACACATGCCGCGAGGTCGCGCGGACCGATCTTGCGCGCGTCGGCCCCGAACCGTTCGAGCTCCGTCGCCGTCAACCCGACGACGATCTCGCCGTCGAGGACGCCGATCGTCGCCGGGACGGCGCCGCCGGCGCGGACGCGCTGCTCCGATTCCAGACCGACGGCGACGCCCTCGCCCGGCGGAAAGCCGTGCGCGATCAGCGTCGTCTCGAGCGCGACGACCGCTCGGGCTTCGCGAACCTCGTCGGAAATCCGGATCATGGCATCGTCCCGAGCTTCGCGACACAGCGCGCGGCGGTCTCCACCGCGAGCTGCGGTCCGCCGACGAGGAACCCCGCTGCCAGCGCGTCGCCGGCGCCGGTCGCATCGACGACGTCGGCTGCGACGGCCGCCACATCCGCAGGCGCCGTGCCGACGACGCGGATGCCGCGCGCACCGCGCTTGATCACCGATGTCGGCGCGAGCCCGTACGCGCCGCCGACGATCTCCCACTCCGGCTCGTTGGCGAACGCGACGTCGGGCGCTAGCTCCTCGAGCCGCTCGCGGAAGGCGACCGCGCCGAACTCGCGGATGCGCGTCCACGCCGAGAGGTCGACGCTTATGCGCGCGCCGCCCGCCCGGGCAAGGTCAGCGGCGCGCAGCGCGGCGTCGTCGATCGGAGAGCGCATCAGCGAGTAGCCGGACAGGTGCAGCACGTCGACGTCTGCGAACCAGTCCGGGTCGAGCTCGCCCGGATGGAGATCCGGGGCGACGCCGCGGTCGGATGCCATCGTCCGGTCGCCGTCGGGCGCGACGAGCGACACGACGATGCCGTTCCCGCCTTCGACGATCGGGCCAGAGAGCTCGACCCCGCGAGCGCGCATCTGCTCGTCGACGACGCGCCCAGCGGCGTCGCTCGCCCGCTTGCCGACGAACCGCGCATCGGCCCCCAGTTCCGCCGCCCACGCCGCGACGTTCGCCGCCTGGCCGCCTGCACCGGAGCTCGTGACCGCGATCGCATCAGCGCCGAACGCGAGCGGTTCGTCGAGTCGGACGATCACGTCCAGAAGGAGATCTCCGAGGCACACGATCCGCATCAGCGACAATCGTCCCATGGACACGGAGAGCAGGAGCGGTCGCTTCTCGTCGTTCGTGATCGGCGGCCTCGTCGGCGCGTCCGCGGCGATCGCCGCGGCGCGACGCCGCCGGCCGCGCCGCCGTCCCGCGCGCCGGACGCCGCAGGGCCTCGCCGCCTTCGAAGGGGCGCCGTGCTATCGCGAGATCGTCGAGAAGGAGCGTGAGCTCGAGCTCGACTCGCCGTAGATCCGCCGCGCCGCGACGACGATCGTGTGCAGGTTCACGTCCGCATCGCCGATCTGAAGCTTGCGACCGAGCCGCATGACTGCCTCGGCGGCAACGACGTAACGCTCGCGTGTCCCGAGCGGCTGCCGCGTCCGCACGACGAGATACGGCCCGAAGGAGCGCACGTCGAACTGCCGCGCGGGATGCGGCACCGCGTACCTGATCGTCGGCCGCTTCCACGTGTTCGTGCTGTCGCTCGCGTCGAGGACCCAGACGCCGTGGCCGACGGGCGCGTCGAGCTGCCGGAGCGCCGACGCGAGGAGCACCGGATCCGCACGCGGCAGAACGCGTCGCGAGAAAGCGCGGTTCCGTTCCCACGCGACGAGGTACAGCGGCTCGTACCCGAGCAGGACGTCATTCGTGCGCGCGCTCGCGGCGAGCCAGCGCGCGGCGTCGGTCCGCGCGTGCACCTCCGCCGACGGATCGCCGTCGAACAGCTGCGGCGTCTTCGCGTGCGCCCACCGCACCTCGCCGACGAGGAGCGTGGCGACCGCCGCGACTGCAATCGGCGCGGTCACCAGCGGGCGCAGGCGACCGAC
>Ga0136846_1236248_pt1 | contig 12614 bp, 13 predicted proteins | sample HopSoiMetagenom2_FD_96841 | JGI IMG/M metagenome (GOLD analysis project Ga0136846, IMG submission 96841) | Grasslands soil microbial communities from Hopland, California, USA - 2 Assembly 2016 (version 4) | ecosystem: Environmental > Terrestrial > Soil > Grasslands | place: USA: Hopland...
AGCTTGCGACGCAATGCTAAATCCCCGGAATTTGTTGGTGCTGCTCGGGTTTTTCGCCCAGGGGCTGATCTGGGACAGCTATATATTCCTGTTTATCCTTTTCGCGCTCTGGGTCATCGCGCTGAAATTTCTGCGCAATCGAGCCCGCGTTTCGGTCACGGCTGAAGGGCTCCTGCTTTTTACCGGTTGCCTTGCCTCCATCGTGCTGAACAAAGCGCTGGATCAGAGCTGGCACTTTTTTCTCGGCGATGGGCTGATCCTCCTGCAATTGGTACGGCTGATCAGGCCGTTAAAAAACCGGGAGAAGTTGACCTCGGTTATCATCGCCGGATTTCACTTCAGCGTGCTTTGCACTCTCGCGCCAAACGTGCGGTTTGTAACGCTATTCGTCGCGGCCCTCTTTTTGTTTCCCGGAGCGCTGAAAGAAGTGAATGCGTCGGGGCCGCTGGAGGTTGATTCGATGAATCTGCCCCCGGAATTTCGCCTTCTTCCTTCGGCGCGCGTATCGTTTTGGCTTTTGCTGGGAAGCGCCTTTGTGTTTATTGCTTTTCCCCGGTTTACAGGCACGCCTTTGCAACTGCGGGAAGGCTTGAGCGAACAGGGATCGCTCCTTGATTCGATTCTCGATCCGCGAAACGGCGGCCGGGCCAATTCGAAGCAAATTCTTCTCCAGATCGAAGGAGACAGCTTGCGATATTTTCGCTGCCTGGCCTTAAGCCGGTTTGACGGGATTCGGTGGTCTGCGGATCCATCGGCGGCGCGGTACCGAATGCAATTCCTCCCCGAAAACCAATTGCAAAACACGAGGTACAAGCGCCGCGTCGTTTACGTTAAATCTTCTCATTACCTAGGCCATGTTCTCCCCGTGGATGGAAAAGTGGTTTGGCTTCAGGGGAATTTCTTCAGCAGGCAGATTTCTGAAAGTGCCCACGGCGCAATCGAGCCCGACGTGATGTGGACGACAGCAAACAATGTTTTTACCAATTATATCGATGTGATGCCCACACCGGCCCCTTTAAGCCAATCCGCTCGGCAGGAGCTGACGTACTATCCGTCGCAATCCGAGGCGCTGACCGAATTCGTGCGAGAGAAAACGTCGCCGGCCACCAATCTCCTGCACAAGGCGCGCTTGTTGGAAAAATACTTGAGCACTCACTACACTTATGAGCTGGGCACGCCGGAATTGAACCGGCTGCAGCCGGTTGATGACTTTGTTTTCAAGCGAAAGAGCGGACATTGTGAGCGGTTTGCGGCGACACTCGCGCTCATGCTGCGAATGGAGGGAATCCCCAGCCGCGTGGTGGTCGGTTATGTCCCAACGAGTCGGAATCTCTTCAACGGCCGGGCGCAGGTCCGTTTTGCCGACGCGCATTCATGGACGGAAGGTTATTTTGACGGTGTCGGGTGGGTCACCTTTGACGCGACACCCGGGCCGACAAACAGCCGCGGGTCTGACCTGCGGGATTTATTCGATGCTTTGGACTTTGCCTGGTACTCAAACATCGTGAATTTCAATGGTGTGGCGCAGCATCAGCTCTTGGCCACTTCCCGCCAAATTCTTGGTCACATCTCCAAACCTGTCTGGAGCGGAGCGGCATCGCTCTCCTTGTTGATCGTTCTGATTCTCTGCGCGATTCGGTTCGGGACTTTTCCTTCCTTGAGATTGCGCCGGCTCTCGCGATTCATCCACAAATCCGCTCCGGAAAGCCAGGCGCGGCACCGCTATGAGGAGATGCTTCGGTTATTGGAAAAGCGCGGCCTGAAAAAGAAAGCTGAAGAAACGCCGCTCGAATTCCTGAAGGCGCTGGGCAGCAAGCCTGCCACGGGCCAGAAAGAAGTGGCCGTGATCACCGAAAGCTTTTGCGAAACGTGCTACGGAGAGAAACCGATTTCCATCTCCCAGGAAGGGCATTTAAAGGAAGCGTTCGAGCGCCTGAAAACCGAATCGGCGCCCGCGTAATTTTGACGCATTTAAGTTGCCCTCTCACCGCTGCTTTGTTATCTCAAGCTCCGAATTTTTGGCTTCTCTTGTTGATGAAGATTTTGAGATGTGATCGTTATGGCTTTTGTTGATTTCCGGGAATGAGGTTTTTTTATAACGTTGTTTTTACCTTCTTCTTTCTTTTATCCGCGCCTTATTACTTTTGGAAAATGCGGCGAAGGGGAAACTGGAAAACAGGTTTCGCTCAGCGATTCGGAAAGTACGACGCAAAGCTCAAGACTGCCATCACAAACCGGCATGTCTTATGGATGCACGCCGTCAGTGTTGGGGAGGTGAACATCGCGACCCAGCTCATTCGAGCGCTCGAGGCGCGAATGCCCAACCTGAAAATCGTCGTTTCCACCACCACCTCGACCGGAATGGGCGAATTGAGGAAAAAACTCCCGAGCCACATCCATAAAATTTATTATCCAATTGATCGCCGGAAATACGTCAGCCGCGCTCTGCGTGTGATGAATCCCGAAGCAATCGTCCTGGTGGAAGCAGAGATCTGGCCGAATTTTCTCTGGAGCGCGCGTTCACGTAGAATCCCCAGTTTCCTGGTGAACGCCCGTCTATCTACTCGATCATTTCGTGGATATAAAAGGTTTCGTTTTCTGTTTCGCTCCATTTTCGCCGCTTTCGCCGGCGTCGGCGTGCAAAACGAAGAAGATCGGGGACGCCTTCTTCAACTGGGCTGCAGGCCAGAAGCAGTCCGCGTCGTGGGAAATTTAAAATTCGACGGAGCTGTTCTGGCTGAACGCCCTCCGATCGATATTCCATCTCTGCTGGCAAAACTTGGCGTAAAACCCGGCGATCCGATTCTTATTGCTGGAAGCACCCACGCCGGTGAAGAGGAAATTCTTGCCCGCATCTTCAATCGTCTCCGCAACGAATTTCCCGAATTATTTCTCGTTATTGTGCCCCGTCATTTTGAACGGGGGAAAGAAGCCGGCGCAGACGTTGAACGCCAGGGAATCCGCCTGGCTTATCGAACCGAGATCAGCAGTGATGCAAATTATCAACCCGGCGAAGTGCAGTGCCTCCTCGTCAACACTACTGGCGAACTCCGTTTTTTTTACCAGGTCGCCACGGTAATCTTCGTCGGCAAGAGCCTCGCGGGCGAAGGGGGGCAGAATCCGATCGAGCCGGGCGCCTTGGGTAAGCCAATGGTGTTTGGGCCGAACATGCAGAATTTCCAAAGCATCGCCGAGGCTTTTGTTAAAAATTCCGGAGCAATTCAGGTTTCCGACGAAGCGAGCCTTGAAAAATCGTTTCGCGACCTCCTGAGTAATGAAAAGACACGGATTGAACTCGGCAAAAACGCACTGCGTATCGTTGAGGAAAATAAAGGATCCATCGATCGCACCGTCGATATGATCGTCGAACATCTCAAAGACGAGGAGATCTACGTGGCTCCTCAGCCGAATTAAAAAATTTTCACTAAAATGGTTCAAAAGGGGTTGAACTATTTTCGCAGAATTGAAATAATTCCGAACAGTCTCGATTCTTGGCCGTCAAATAAGAACGGGATTTTCCAGGAGAGGTTTGCTGTTCGCGGAGTTCAGCTCGAGGCCTGTGTGCTCCTGGTTCAAACTTCAAGAGAAAGGAAAAGGCATGATTTTAAACAGACTTTTTAGCGAGGGTGATGGAGGGAAGATGATTTCGATCATTATTCCGGTCCTGAACGAATCCGCGACAATTACCTCAGTGGTCCAATTTGCCAGGCGCAGTCCGCTTGTCAGCGAGGTAATCGTCGTGGATGACGGTTCAATCGATGGAACTCCAGAGTTGGCGAAATTAGCGGGCGCGAAGGTCACGACGAGCACCATGCTCGGAAAAGGCGCATCCATGGAAGATGGTTTGCGCGAAGCTCGCGGCGAAATTCTTGTTTACCTCGACGGTGATTTGGAAAATCTGGACGGGAAATCGATCGAGCGGCTCATATCGCCAATCCTCAATGACGAAGCTGACTTCGTGAAAGCGAAATTCACCCGCGCGGCCGGGCGCGTAACACAACTCACCGCCAAACCGCTGATCCGAACTTACTTCCCGGAGCTCGCCGGATTCGATCAACCGCTCAGCGGCGTGATGGCAGCGCGAAAATCCGCCTTGCAGGGACTTCGATTTGAGAATGACTACGGGGTCGATGTCGGTTTGCTGATCGGCGCGTTCTTAAGAGGCGCGAGAATCGCCGAGGTGGATATCGGCCATCTGGAGCATCGGAATCAGTCCCTCGCGGCCCTCAGTGAAATGGCCACACAGGTTGCCCGCGTTTTGCTCGAACGCGCTGCCGGGGCCGGCCGGCTCCGGCTTTCATTCATTCACAACACCAAGGAACAGGAACGCCTCAGCCGCCTGACTCTGGGCGGTTTTCTCGATCGCGTTCCTTTGGCAAACAAGGTCGCTCTTTTCGATATGGACGGCGTTCTCTTGAACGGGCGCTTTATCGTCAGTCTCGCCCAGGAAACGAACAAGGAGTCGGACCTGGCCGCCCTGCTCGACAATTACACTCTTTCGCCCGGAGATCGAATGCGCCAGATCGCGGCGGTATTCGCGGGGGTGCGGCGCGATTGTTTTGAAACTGTGGCTCGAGAAATTCCGTTAATGCCGGGTGCGGCAGAAACCATCATCGCCCTTCGAAAGGCCGGCTACTCCGCCGGTATTATTACGGACAGCTATTTTGTCGCCGCGGAAATTGTGCGCCGGCGCGTTTTTGCGGATTTTGCTTTCGCTCACCTGATGCCGTTCAGGAATGGGAAAGCGAGCGGCAGAGTCCAACTCTGCCCCGCGATGCTTCATCCGAATGGCTGCGCCATTCACGATCACTGCAAAGTAAATGTCATGATGCACCTGATGGAACGACTGGAAATCGCAAGCGAGCAGATTCTCGCGGTCGGCGACGGTGAAAACGACATTTGTCTTTTAAAAGCGGCCGGTCTTTCCGTGGCGTTCCGCCCAAAAAGCAGGAATGTGCGCGCCGCCGCGCAATTTCGAACCCATCGCCTGGGCGATGTTCCCGCCCTGGCCGGCGAATGGACCAGGAAGTCGCCCTCCTTAATCGACGACAATTCTCATATTCCCGAACTGACTTCGAATTAACTCCCTGACGGCGGCAAGCCCGGCGCTCGCCGTCTGTTCTTTAAAAAGAATCCAATGATAATCAGCATGAACGCGGAAAAACGGATCAGGTAAACATAAGGCCGAATCTCATCGGCTGGTTGTGTGACGAGAAGCACCACCCGTTCGATGCTCAAGACCCAGAATGCGGCGGCAAAAACGGCGAACAAGCTGTCTTTGCTTTTTCTCCAGAACCTGAAGAAAAAGAAGCCGATTGCGAGGTAACCCAGCATAATCGCGCCCGACAGAAATAGAACGACCGCTCTCATCTCAAGTGCTTCCCTTGATTAATCCGTAAAGCAGCACCACAACGCCAAGCAAGGTGACCGAGTTGCGCAAGAGCGACAAATCAACTGAATACGGGAACACCACCAAATCGACGTAGAGCAACACGTTCGTCGCCGTGAAACAGAAAAAAGCCACCCCGCTCCAGAATAAAAGTTCCACGCGGGTCTTCCGATAACGGTTTAACAGCAGCAGGGTGCAACCCAGGCTGGTCAGCCCGCACAGCACATAAACGACCTGTCCCAGTTCAAGCATCAGCGCCCTTCCTCCTTTCGTATTCTGAACGCCCTCGCAAATTCCTTCGCTGGATCGGGCGGCTGCGAATAGATCGCCTGCACGACTTTCACCGGCCGCTCCTTGTACGCTTCACGCAGTTCGGAAAGGATGCGCCAGAACTTTTCCTCTGCTGGTGAAAACTGATAGCGCAATTCATTTCCTGTTTCGCTCTTCAAGATGCCGCGCGATGCAAAGTCCTTCAGGCGATCCTCCACCGAACCGGTGCTGCTTTTGACTACATCGTAAACCGACTTGGCTGTCCACCATTTATGCGGATTGCCAGAAAGGAGAAGCAATATCTCCAGTTGCTCCAGAGATTGAATCTCTCCTCTGACGAATTCTTCCAGGTCTTCTGAAAAACCGTTATCGTTCACTACCCAAATCCTGACCGCTCATAAAAATTCAGTGACACCTTTTTGAATATCCAACACTCCCTGTACTGCTGAAGGCGGCATTTTAGACTGGATTCGAGGAATCTGCCAAGTGCCTATGCCCGTTTTTTTAAAGTTTCTGTCCGATCTCGCGCCGCGCAAAAGAACCGCGGCACGGCCGCAGTGCAGTTATAGGAAGACTTTTTAAGTAAAAGATTTCAGGCAGGAAGCGCTATCTCGATTGAAACTCGGTCCGCATCGCCGGTAAATTCGTGGTACCACTCCTGATGAGGCGACCACTGGCTGCAGCAAGGGCAGGCCGTATCCTCCCAATGTTTGCCGCAATTGGGGCAGACCCCGCATGTTTCGAAAGTGTTCCAGGCAAAACCACAGAGCGGCAGGCACTGCCAAAGATCCGCTCCTGTGGGCACATAGCCGCATTTCGGACAGTAAATTTTAATATCCCGCTGCATACTGCACTCGGCGCTTCAGGTCCCTTAGTGCGCGCTGTTGGAACTCACGGTTTGGTTGTGTTCAGCGCAATATACATCAACACTCAAGTCGTTGTGTGGAGAAAAGTGCTCCTGGCACGAAAGCGGAAAGGCGGAGCGTTCTGCGTTCAATCGAACCGATCTCCCGGCCTCCATGACTAAAAATTGTTCTGCACATTGCGAACCAGCCTTCAATCCGATAAAATCAGGCGAGCTTGCGTTTCGCTTTCCGAGGAAAATGGAGGTTCCGAATTAATCGCATTGCATTGCTTTTTACTCATGGATACTGAACAAAAAAGTCATCCAGACCAAATGGCGCCGCCAGGGGAGGCGTGGCACTTGCGCTTGTATGTCAACGGGAGGACCTCCTTGAACACAATAGTCACCGTGCAGAATCTCAAGGAACTCTGCGAAAAGCACCTCGACCAATATGAACTCGAAGTCATCGATTTAGTCGAAAATTTCGCGCAGGCCAAAGAAGACCAGGTCCTTGCTTTGCCCACTCTCGTCCGGCGCTCGCCCCCGCCCGTCCGCAAAGTCATTGGAGACCTTTCAAATACGGAGCAGGTCATCATCGCTCTGGGCTTGCCTGGAGGGGAGACGAACCATCATTGAGGTTATGGCCTTGGCGCGGGTGCTTATACTGGACGGAGAAGCGGGACGGCTTGCGGTCACGAGCGAGTGGCTGCGTACGCACGGCTACGAAGCCATTGGCGCCGCCTCGGAAGGCGCGGCCATAGAGAAACTGGAAAAAGAGGCACCCGATCTCATTCTGCTCCGCGTTGGCGCCGGCATTGAGATTTTTTCCAGGCTCGCTGCGGTCGCCAACTCTTCCGCGACCCTCATCGTCCCCTTCATCGAACGCAGCTTTTCTTCGGCCCAACGTCGCGAGGTTCTGGCCCTGGAGGCCGGCGGCTTCATCTATGAAGCGTTACCCGAAGATGAATTGATCGCCTCCCTTCACGCTTTGGTTCGTCAGCGGAGGAGGATTTTGGAATTGAACCGAATCATCGACGGCCGAAATGGCGAAAAATTCCAGGCACCGCCTTTGGCGTCAGACCCGGAAGCAACTCTACCCGCGGTCGAGAGGGTAAAGACACAATTGCGCGAGCGTTCGCCCGAACTCTACCAGGGTCTCCTTTGTCGATATGAGAACGCGGTGAAACTCGTCCTGCACCATCGCATTTACAAAATTAGCGATGACATTTTCGAACCCTTTCGCCAGATCGCCCGCGACCTTTTCCTGGCAAACGCCAGCGCCCGCGACGCCTTGGAGTTGCATTACCAAACAATGAGGAAAATCGCTCCAACGCCGGAAGCTCCGAGAGCTCAGGCTTACCTGGAGGTGGGACGCACCACCATTATTGGCTTGATGGGCGATTTGCTCACTTTTTACCGTAACGCCCATCGAAGCGGGACAGCGAAGCCAGTTTCTTCGCATCAGGAGCCAACAGAGAGAATATCAAAATGAGTAGTAAGATCATTAAAAAACTTCCAACGCATATTGCTGGGTTTGATCATGTGGCCTGCGGCGGCCTGCCCCAGGGACGAACCACCCTCGTCACTGGAACCTCCGGCAGCGGTAAGACCGTCTTCGGCGCGCAATTTCTGGCTGAAGGTGTTCTCAAAGCGGATCATGCTGGCGTCTTCGTCACCTTTGAGGAAAGCGTCCCCGCGCTCCGGCAAAACATCTCCGCCCTTGGATGGCCGGTCGAGAAATGGGAGGCTGAAGGCAAATGGGCGTTCATCGACGCCGCACCGGCCGCTTTTCAAAACGCTGATATCATTGGTGATTTCAACCTCGAAGGGCTTCTGGCGCAGGTCCGCGGCACCGTCAAAAAGCTCAATGCCACGCGTCTTTGCATGGATTCCCTCGGATGCATCTTTCCTCATTTTCCAAGCCAGGCCGCATTCAGGCGCGAGATTTTTGCCATTGTGGCTGCCATGAATGAACTCGGAATCACTTCCGTGCTGACCGCCGAGCGTCTTGATGAATACGGTCCCGTCGCGCGGCACGGGGTCGAAGAATTCGTGGCCGACAACGTCGTCATTCTGCGCAACGCGCTGGAGGAAGAGAAACGCCGCCGGACCGTCGAAATTCTCAAGTTCCGCGGCGCGGCCCATCTCAAGGGAGAATTCCCTTACACCGTCCTGCCGGGCGAAGGGATCGTGGTCATTCCGCTCTCCGCTTTGGAATTGAAACAAAAGTCTTCCACCAACCGCATTACTTCCGGAGTGCCGGAGCTGGACCTCATGTGCGGCGGAGGTTTCTTTCGGGATTCAATCGTTCTGCTTTCAGGTGCCACCGGGACCGGCAAAACGCTCACCGCCACGCAGTTTCTGGCCGCGGGCTCGAGCAAAGGCGAACGCTGCATTCTCTTCGCTTTCGAGGAAAGCCGGGAACAACTCTTTCGGAACGCGTCCGGCTGGGGTATTGATTTCGAAAAAATGGAGGCCGCCGGAACTTTGCACGTCGTCTGTCTTTACCCTGAAGTGCTCGGTCTCGAAGACCACCTCATCCGCATCAAAAAAGAAGTTGAGGCTTTCAAACCGGCGCGCATCGCCGTTGACAGCCTTTCGGCCCTCGAACGCGTCTCCAGCATCAAAAGTTTCCGCGAATTCGTCGTCGGCCTCACCTCCTTCATCAAGCACCTGGAAATCGCGGGCCTTTTCACCGCCACCACCCCCACCTTGATGGGCGGCACCTCCGTCACCGAAACCCACATCTCCACCATCACCGATTCCATTATCCTGCTCCGTTACGTCGAGATGTACGGCGAAATGCGCAGAGGCATCACCGTCTTGAAAATGCGGGGGTCGGCCCACGATAAAAACATTCGCGAATTCACTATCGACGCCAAAGGTTTGAACATCGGAAAGCAATTCCGCGGCGTCACCGGAATTCTTTCCGGAAACCCGTACCAGCGGCCTCCCACCGACCTGGATGATCTGGCCCAACTGCTGGACAAAAGCGAAAATACCTAGGGGTGAATCGGACTCGTTGCTGATATTTTTCGAGCCTCCGCTGCATTAACATTTAGCATGGAAAACGTGAGCCGTAACTCAACCTCTCTGCGGGATCGAAATGCCCAATGGCTCCGACACCATTCCGCTGGCCAGATCAAAGGACAGTTGATCCTCATCGCGGAAGATTCCGAATCAGACATTTTCTTTCTTCTCAGAGTAATGGACCAGGCCGGGGTTCTTAACCCGATCTTCGTCGTGCGCGACGGGAGCGAAACACTGGCTTACCTGGAGGGAACCGGTCCCTACACCGATCGCGTTACTTATCCTCTCCCCGGAATCGTGTTTCTCGATCTTAAAATGCCTGGACAAGTGGACGGCTTTGAAATCCTTCGCTGGAAAAAAACACACCCTCGATTGCAGCGAACTTTAATGGTCGCTGTCAGTTCCTACGACGGCATCTATTCCATCAACCTGGCCTACGAAACCGGCGCTGACACCTTCCTGAGCAAACCTCTAAGCGCCGAGGATGTTCATAACCTGATCACCGGATTCGAGGATTATTGGGAATTGTCGCAGTCGGCAACCCGAGTTACGGGTTTTTGACCGGTAAACGCAGAGTTCCTTGCCTCCGCACCCCCTCTGGTATCGACAAAAAAGGTGTATTCTCTGCCAAGGTTTTGCGTTATCTTCGATCTTGCAACTCAGTCTCAATTAGCTTACTCTGGTTCCCGATGAACAACGGTGTGCCTACCGTCGCTGCCAATGCGGATTGTCCTCAGCCGTTTGTGTGCCCGCTGAGCAAGGTCCGCGCGGGGACAGCCGTGCGCATCAAGCAACTCTCTGCGCCGCCAGATGTTACGCATCGCCTCCGGGAAATGGGATTTTGCGAAGAGCAGAAAATCCGGCTTTTGACGCAGCAGGCAAATGTTATTTGCCAAGTCTGTAACGTGCGCCTGGGAATCAGCGTCCAACTCGCGGAAAAAATCATCGTCGAACCTCTTCAACAGCAAGCAGCGAGTTAACCATGTCCGCGAGCCTGCCACTCAGTTCATTGCCGCCGGGAAGCGCGGGCAAAGTCACTGAGATCAAAATCCCGGGTGCCAGCCGCCCCCGCCTCATGGAAATGGGGCTGCTTGTCGGCACGCCAGTTGAACTGGTGCGATTCGCTCCGTTGGGCGATCCGGTGGAAATCAAAGTGCGCGGTTATCATCTTACACTGCGCAAACATGAGGCTGACCAGATTTTCGTCAGCATTACCGCTTAGAATTTCTTCAAATGCAGGCGGCTCCCGAAAAACAATCCGCTCCGGCGAAGCTTTCGACCGAGTACGTGGCGCTGACCGGCAATCCGAACTGCGGCAAAACCACCCTTTTCAACGGCCTGACCGGTCTGCGCGCAAAAGTGGGAAATTATGCCGGCGTGACGGTCGAACGAAAAGAAGGCCGCCTGCTCGGAACAGTTCCGCCGAATGCGATCACGGTGCTGGATCTTCCCGGAACGTACAGCCTCAGCCCGCAATCCCTCGACGAACAGATTTCGCGCGACGTTCTTTTCAATCGCCTGACCGAAGTACCGCCGCCGAGCCTGGTTGTGGTGGTAGTGGATGCTTCGAACCTTCAGCGCAATCTTTATTACGCGACACAGGTGATTGAGCTGGGCTACCCGACAATCATCGCGCTGAACATGATCGACGTGGCCGAGGCGAATGGCGTCGAGATCAACGCCACGGCCCTGAGCAAACAATTAGGCATTCCTGTTTACCCGCTGGTCGCCAGCCGCAGCCATGGAATTTCCACCTTGCGCGAAGGGATCATGGCGCAGTTGGTTCAATCACGCGCGGCGAGCGGATCAAAATTTGCAAAGCTCAGTGAAGCTCCACAATTCTTGGAACTGCCGCGGGCGCTGGCGGAGAAAGTTGAAGATTTAGCGGAACTGCTGGCCCGAACCCGCACAAATCGGGCCGTGGCGGCGGAGGCCGAGGCGCTGCTGCTCTTGACCGATGAAAAAATGTCCGCGGAACACGCCGAGGCGAACGCGTTCGTTCAAGATGCCCGAAACAAACTTGAAAGCGCGGGAATAGATTGGCGAAGCGCCGCCATCGAAGCGCGTTATGGCCGCATCGCGGAAATCCAGGAGGGCGTCACGACGGAGACGCGCGTTCTTCAGGAGACATTCAGCGACAAACTCGACCGGGTCCTGACACATAAGGTTTGGGGGATGCTGATTTTTATTGGGATCATGGCGTTGATGTTCCAAAGCATTTTCACTTTCGCCAAATATCCGATGGACGGAATCAAGGAGGGCATCGGCTGGATCGGAATTTCTGTCGGAAAGCTCATTCCGCCCGGCGACCTGCACAGCTTGATTGTGGACGGCGTGATTGCGGGCGTGGGAGCGGTCATCGTTTTTCTGCCGCAGATTTGCCTGTTATTCTTGTTCATCGGCCTGCTGGAAGACACCGGATATATGGCGCGCGCGGCGTTTCTGATGGACCGCTTGATGAGCAAAGTTGGGCTGCACGGCAAAAGTTTCATTCCGATGCTGAGTTCGTTTGCCTGCGCGATTCCCGGCATCATGGCCACGCGCACGATCGAGACGCCCAAAGATCGGCTGGTCACGATATTGGTCGCGCCGCTGATGAGTTGTTCAGCGCGGTTACCTGTTTATACGCTGCTGATCGCCGCCTGCATTCCCCAGAAGAGGGTGCTTGGAATTTTGGGAGTGCAGGGGCTGACGATGCTTTCGATGTACCTCCTGGGAATTGTCATGGCGCTGCTGATGGCGTGGCTATTCAAAAAAACGATCCTGAAGGGTGAAACACCTTTGCTGATTATGGAATTGCCTCCTTACAAAAAACCGGTGACGCGAATTGTCCTGCATCATATGTGGGACCGCTCCCGGCTGTTTTTGCGACGGGCGGGAACGGTGATTCTGGGCATCAGCATTTTACTCTGGTTCCTCGCGACCTATCCGAGAAGTTCACAAATTGAACAGGCCTACTCGATAAAACGCCACGCGATCGAAGCCGCGACTGCTCCGATCGGCCCCAGCGCGGCCACTTACGACATTTCGAAAAAGCTTCAGCTCGAGGAGTTGGAGAAACAACAGTCAGGAGAAAAACTG
>Ga0136846_1224672_pt1 | contig 12613 bp, 9 predicted proteins | sample HopSoiMetagenom2_FD_96841 | JGI IMG/M metagenome (GOLD analysis project Ga0136846, IMG submission 96841) | Grasslands soil microbial communities from Hopland, California, USA - 2 Assembly 2016 (version 4) | ecosystem: Environmental > Terrestrial > Soil > Grasslands | place: USA: Hopland...
CGACCGGCACAGCCGATGCGCTATCGATGCGGCCAATTCCCCGCGATCGCGTGGTCCAGGATCTCGCCCTGCTCGGGATCGGAGGAGTCATTCCCGGGCTGAGCCTGCACTTCCTCGCGCATCACGATGCGCACCGCCTCGGGTCGAGCGCCCATTTCATCGGCGTCGGGGTCAGCGCCCTCATTGCAGCCTTCGCCGCGCTCGCGCTGACACTGGTCGGGGTGCGGCGCCAGGACGGCCGCGTCGTGCTCGTGGGATCGGCGTTCACGGTGATGGCCGCCCTGCTGGCCATTCACGGTCTTGCCACGCCGGGCGTCGTGATCGGGAACAACGGCGTGATCTCGCTCACCGGAGCAGCGACGTTGCCCGTCGGCGGCGCGGTCCTCGCACTCTCGGCTCTGCCTGCGCTCAGGCGACCTCAGGGAATCCGCGCTCTCCTCGTCTTGCAGGGCGTCGCGCTGATCGGTGTCGTCGGGCTCGGCGTCGTCGGCATGGCAGTGCCGAGCCTCGTGCCGGCCGTTCCGGCACCGGCGAGCGGACCGGCGATCGTCGCCCTTATCCTCGGCGCCGCGTTCTACGCGGTGCTCATCCTGCGCGCGCTGAAGACGTACCTCCTGACGCAGCGGACCGTCGACCTCGCGGTGGTCATCGGCGTCGCGTGGCTGACAGCCGCCCTGCCGCCGGCGCTGCTCCTGAACTTCAGCGATCTCGGCTGGTGGCTCGGACACGGCTTCGAGCTGGCTGGCATCTCGATCGTCGGAATCGCAGTCGCCGTCGACCTTCACCGCTCCGTTCAGTCGCGCCCGCTCGTGGGCGACCTCCGCGCCGCGGAGCTCGTGGCGAAAGAGGAGGCGTTCCTCGGCGCACGCGTGTACGCGCTGCTTCAGCGGCTCGCAGAGAAGGACGAGTCGACCGAGGAGCACACTCGGCGGGTCGCTCGGCGCGCAGTACAGGTCGGCGAGGAGCTCGGTCTTTCACCGGGGCACCTGCGGGCGCTCGCGATCGGTGGGCTCCTGCACGACATCGGCAAGCTGTCGGTGCCCGAGCGGATCCTGCAGAAGCCGGCTGGGCTGGACGACGACGAGTTCGCCGTGATCAAGCGACATCCCGAATGGGGCGTCAAGCTGCTGCGGGAGCTCGGCGGCTTCAACGTGTCGGCCCAGGAGCTCGTTCACAGTCATCATGAAAGGCTCGACGGCAAGGGCTATCCCCGCGGGCTGTCGGCAAGCGCGATCGGGCTCGACACGCGCATCCTCACGGTCTGCGACGTCTACGACGCCCTGGTCTCGCCGCGTGTCTATCGCGCAGCATGGAGTCATGAGGCCGCGCTCGGCCTCCTCCGGGAAGAGAGCGGCTCGGCATTCGACGAGCGCTGCGTCGCCGCGCTCGAACAGGTGCTCGGCCGCGAACAGGTTCAGCCGGATCTCCCCGCCGCATTCCGCGTCGCCGCGGCGTCTGCCTAGGCGCCGAGCGTCTTCAGCGCGTCGGTGAGGCGTTGCTTCGTGGTCAGCACGCCGGCGTACAGATCTCCGTGCTTCCGGATCCGGTCGAGCACGACCGGCATGGTGAACGAGAGCGGATCGAGCTGCTCGTTCACCTCGGACCAGCGCAACGGCGTGGACACCGGCGCGCCCGGACGCGGTCTCACCGAGTACGCAGACGCGATCGTCTTGCCTTCTCCGTTCTGATTCGAGTCGATGAGGACACCACGCCGCTTCGACTTGGTCCACTCCGTCGTTGCCAGGCCGCGATGGGTTCGCGCGATTGCCCCGGCGACGATCTCAGCGAACTGGCGCGTGTCCGCATAGGTGTAGCGACGCTCCACCGGCACGAGGATGTGCATCCCGTCCGCGCTCGACGTCTTCGGAAAGCCGACGAGTCCGAAGGCGTCCAGTGCCTGCTTGACCAGCAGGGCCACCTGAACGGTCTCCTTGAAGCCGACGTCGGGTGAGGGGTCGAGGTCGAAGAGGACCCAGTCCGGGCGATCGGGCTTGTCGACGCGCGAGTACCAGGTGTTCATGTCGACGCACCCCATGTTCACCATCCAGAGCAATGCGAGCTCGTCATTGACGAGCGGGAAGTTGACCCATTTCATCGTCCGCGGGGACTCCCGGGTCGACACCTCTGTTCGGAACGTCGGAATCCACTCGGGCATGTGGGACGGCGCGTCCTTCTGGAAGAACTTCTTGCCCTCGATCCCGTCGGGCCAGCGCACCATCGTGAATGGGCGCTCCTTGAGGTGCGGCACCAGCACCGGCGCCACCGCGCGGTAGTACTCGAGCAGGTCTCCCTTGGTGATCCGCTCGACCGGGAAGAAGACCTTGTCGAGATTCGAGAGCTTGAGCTCCCGGGAGCCCTTCGTCACGACGTCCGTGATCGGCTCCTCGCGACGCACTTCTTCAGGCGCTTTGTCTTCGCGCAGCCCCTTGTAGCTCGGCGCGCGCAGGCGGCCGTCGTGCGTCCACTCGGCGAACTCGACCTCGGCGACCAGCCTTGGCTCGACCCAGATCACGTCGTTCTTTCGGACCTTCGGCATCTTCGGGACCTCACGGAACGGAGAGGTGTCCCGCCGCAGCGGCCGGAGCTTGTCGAGCAGCTTCTCGATCTCCCTGGCGTTGAAGCCCGTGCCGACGTTGCCGGCGTACACGAGCTCCCCGCCGACGTAGTAGCCGAGGACGAGGGAGCCGAAGCTGGACGCACGCCGGCCAGTCCCCTTCGTGTACCCGGCGACGACGAACTCCTGCTCGAGATGCGTCTTGATCTTCAGCCAGTCGCGCGTCCGCTTCCCGGGTAGGTACCGGGAGTCGAGTCGCTTGGCGATGATCCCCTCGAGGCGCTGCTGCTTTGCGGCCTCGAGCAGCGCCTGGCCGTCGTCGAACGCCTCGGAGAGCCGCACCGTCTTGTTGCGCCGGTCGAGGAGATTCTCGAGCAGCTTGCGCCGCTCGACGAGCGGCAGGTCGATGACGGGCTCGTTGTCGATCTCGAGCACGTCGAACACGTAGTAGACGATCGGCGTGCCCGACTTTCCCTGCTGCATCGCAGAGAAGCTCGAGCGCCCGTCCTCGTCGAGTGCACAGACCTCCCCGTCGAGCACGCAGTCCGGCGTCTTGACCGCCTTCGGAATCTCCTTGGCGACGTTCTGGAAGCGTCCCGTGAGGTCGTTGCCGTTCCGGCTCGCCAGCGTCGCGTCTCCGCCTGCGACCGTGGCGATCGCGCGATAGCCGTCCCACTTCACCTCGAACGCCCAGCCCGCCCCGCGGGGAACATCCTCTGCGAGCGTCGCGAGCATCGGACTGTAGGTCTCGCCGCCGTTACGCCTCGGCGCCGGCGCGGGGAGGGCGGCCTCGTCGCGCTTGCGCAGGATCAGCCAGTTCTTCTCGTCGCCGCTCAGGTGAGCCGGGACGAGCGACCACGTGCCCTGCAGCTTCGACCCGTGCAGGCGCACGGTCAGGCCGCCGTTCTTCTTCTCCTCGAGCAGCTCGTAGGTACCGCGGTCCCAGATCTCGACGGTGCCGGCTCCGTACTGTCCTTTCGGGATCTCACCCTCGAACGTCGCGTACTCGAGCGGGTGGTCCTCGACGTGAACCGCGAGATGCTGCTCACCGGGCTCGAGCGGGACACCCTTTGGCACGGCCCAGCTGAGCAGGGTGCCGTCCTTCTCGAGCCGGAAGTCGTAGTGCAGCCGCCGGGCGTCGTGACGCTGGACGACGAAGATCGGCGCCTTCGCCTTTCCCTTCTTCGAACCGAAGGGCTCCGGCGTCTGCTTGGGATCGCGTTTGCGCTTGTACTCGGAGAGCTTCTGGGCCACGTCCTAGGAAGCTTTGCGCTTCGGGGCCCTCCTGCGCTGCTTCTGCATGCCTTCGACGGACTCGCGCGGAGCCTCCATCAGGACGACCACCAGATCGGGGCGCATACGAAGGGGATACCCGAACGAGCCCGTGTTTCAACCGGGAAGAGCGGGGCAAACGTATTACTTCAAACGGGGATCCCTATTCCTCGAAAGGCTTCTCCACCCAGCGGGGGGGTCGACTCTTCGGGCCGGTTTTCCGGCCCGAAGTCGTTCCGGAGCCGGGGATAAGGCTGTGGATGTTGTGGAGAGGCGACAGTCGTCCACGCCGCGAAACTGACGAAAGCTACGCGAAGCTCGATTCTGTCCACAGGCTCGACTGTTGACTCAGGCGTAAACGCCCAACGAGCGGAATTTGGCTCGGCGCCTGCGCTTCAGGTCGTCCGGGGCGATTGATTCGAGCTCTTCCAGCGACTCACGGAGGCTCTCGCCCAGCAGCCGCGCGGCCTCGTCCGGGTGCGTGTGGGCACCGCCCTCGGGCTCCGGGACGATCCCGTCGATGACGCCCAGCTCGAGGCAGTGGAGGGCGTCCGGCTTGAAGGCGGCCGCTGCCTTCTTCGCCTCGGCTGCGTCTCGCCAGAGGATGGCTGCGCACCCCTCCGGGGAGATGACCGTGTAGATCGCGTGCTCCTGCATCAGCACCCGGTCGGCCACGGCCGTCGCGATCGCGCCGCCCGATCCGCCCTCGCCGATCACGCAGCAGACGATCGGGACCTCGAGGCGGGACATGAGCGCCTGCGAGCGGGCGATCGCGCCGCCCTGCCCGTGTTGCTCGGCGGCAACGCCCGGGTACGCGCCGGGGATGTCGATGAGGCTGACGAGCGGGAACTTGTGCAGGTCGGCCAGCTCCATCAAGCGCATCGCCTTGCGATACCCCTCGGGATAGGCCATGCCGAAGTTGCGGTCGGTGCGCTCCTTGATGTCACGCCCCTTCTGGTTGCCGACGAGCGCAAGGGTGCGACCGTCGAAACGTCCGAGGCCGATGACGACCGCGTGATCATCTGCGCGGCCCCGGTCCCCGTGCAGCTCGACCCAGTCGTCGAAGAGCCGCTCGACGTAGTCCAGCGTGTACGGGCGGTCCTGATGGCGCGCGAGCTCGACCGAACGCCAGATCTCCTCGTCGGTCGGTGCGGCCTGGATTCGCTCGAGCTGGCGTTGCAGCTTCTCCAGCTCACCGGAGACGCGCGCGCCTCCGAGCAGGTTGAGACTGCGCAGGCGCGTCAAACGCTCGCGCAGGCGCAACTCGTGGTCAGTCGCCATTGCGCGAGAAGAGACGTAGGAGCCGGGCGACGTACGCTTTCAGCTCAGGGCGCGCGACGATCGCGTCGACGTGCCCGAAGCGAAGATTCTGCTCCGCGAGGCCGAAGTCGTCCGGGAGCTTCTCGCGTGTCGTCTGCTGGACGACGCGCGGCCCGGTGAAGGCGAGTAGCGCGCCCGGCTCGGCGACGATCACGTCCCCGAGGCTTGCGAAGCTCGCGAGCACACCCGCGGTCGTCGGATGTGACATCACGCTGATCAGCGGCTGGCCGGCGTCGTGGAGATCCTCCACCGCGCACACCGTCTTCGGCAGCTGCATCAGGGAAAGGATCCCCTCCTGCATGCGCGCACCGCCCGATGCGGTCACGGAGACGAGCGGAACGCCACGCTGGGCGGCACTGTCGCAGGCCCGGGAGAACTTCTCGCCGACGACGCTGCCCATCGACCCTCCCATGAACGCGAAGTCCATGACTGCGAGCTCTGCCGCGTTCCCGTCGATCATCCCCTGGCCGATCAGGATCGCCTCGCCGAGACCCGTCTTCATCTCTGCCTCCGCGAGGCGTTCCGTGTAGGGCCGCAAGTCGAAGAAGTCGAGCGGGTCCTCGGAGCGGAGCTCGGCCGCTTCCTCGACGAACGAGCCGTCATCGGTGAGAGACGCGATCCGTGCACGGGCACGCATCGTGAAGTGATGGCCGCAGTGCGGGCAGACCCAGAGCGCCGCCTCGAGCTCGTCGTCCCGGTAGTGCGAAGAGCACGAGGGACACGTGTTCGGGTGCTTTCCCGGTGGCTCTGGGACGTTCCGATGCTCGATGGAGACGTCGATCCGGGATGACATGGAACTGACGAGTTTAGACCGGTGATGAAGGCGAGCCGGTTACAGCCCGAGCGCGGTTGCCAGGCGGGCCAGGGGCGGGACGTTCTCGGGCTCGAACGTCGCCCCCGTGAATCCGGCGCCCAGGACGTGGGTGGCGGCGGCGATCCCGGCCAGAATCCGCTCCCCGTCGGCGAGGGAGACCCCGCCCGGCTCGGGCATGAAAACCGCCAGCTCCGACGGCTCAAGGACGTCCGCGTCGAAGGCGACGTAAGTGCACGACACGGCTTCGAGTGCCCCTGCGATGCCCTCCTCACCGAGCCGGATGCCGTGCGAGCCGATGAACTCATCCTCCGGCGGATCGAGGTTGCGCGCACCGATGAGCACGACGTCGTCTGCCTCGACCGCACCGGAATCGATCAGCCGGCGCAGAGGCGTAGCCCAGGGATTCCCGGACGGCGAGCTCGCCACCGTGTTGAGATCGCCGTGCGCGTCGAACCAGATGACTGCGACACGGTCCTGCCTGGCAGCGAGACCCTCGACGGCGCCGATGTGCGCGCAGCAGCAGCCGCCGAGGACGAGCGGCCTCTCCGGAAGGTCGGCCGCAAGGGCGAGGTTCTGCTCCTCGAGGGTCTCCGCCTCGATCACCGCCGTCTCGGGGTACGGAAGCTCGAGCCACGCTGCTTCCGCCATCGCCTCGCCGCCGTCGCCCCACGCTTGCGGAACGCGCACGAGACCTGCGCCGAAACCGCGGCCACACGAGTGGCATTCGTAGTCCGGGCCGAGTGAGACCGCGGTGTAGGTCTTGCAGTCCGGGCACTTCGCACGGAGGCGGCTCACGTGAGCGCCTTCTCGAACGCGACCGCTTCGTAGGCCACCCGCATGCCGGCACGCTCGTACAGCCGCGTCGCGCCGGTCGGGTTCTGTGCGTCGACGCCGAGGGCGATCCGCGGCTGGCCGCGGCGGTAGAACTCGCCGAAGGCGTGGAGCAGCAGCGCGAGACCCAGGCCGCGCTTGCGCCACGGCTTGCGGACGCCGATGACGCCCACCCAGCCGGCGCCGCCCCGCTCCGGATCGGCGCGCAGAAGCGCGGCGATCTCGTCGCCCTCACGCACGATGAACCACAAGGTCGGATCGAAGTCCGGCGCCTTCACGCGATGCTCGACCCACTCCTCGAACGGCAGCGAGACGAACGACCATTCGTCCACGAAGGCCTCCTCGAGTGCTGCATAGAAAGCCCGAGCGTCGTCCGGCTTGAACGTGCCGATGCGAAATCCCTCGGGCCAGTCAGGCGGGGGCGGCGGCGCCTCGAGCTCGATCAGCATCCGGTAGTACCGGCGCACCTCGCGAAAGCCGCGCTGCTCGAAGAGTCGCCGGGCGGCATCGTCCTGCGCAAGACACCAGGTGCGTGCGACCGCGAGCCCGCGCGCGCGTGCGCGCGCCTCACCGCTCGCCAGCAGCCACGCCCCGAGCCCGAGCCCGGTCTTCCGGGGATGGACGAACCCGTCGAGCTCCGCGTTTTCCGCGTGAGCGAAGAGCCCGCTGTAGGCCGCCACCCGGCCGTCGTGTTCCACGACCCAGGAGTCCTGCGCGAGGTCGGCGAGCCGCCACCAGTCGAGCAGGTCCGCCTCGGTCGAATCCGACCATCCCTGGACGGCTTTGTCGGCGGCAACGATGAGCTCGTTGATCGCCGCGGCATCGTCCGTCGTCGCGGGACGCACGCCGAAACCGTCAGGAAGCGACAAGCTCATCGAGGGTCCCGGGGAGAGCGGACAGATCGGCGAGCTCGCGCGTTGCGGCCGGCTCGTGCTGTTCGCCGTAGCGATTGATCCAGATCGACTGCAATCCGAGCTCGTTCGTCGGAACGATGTCGTGATAGTGGCTCTGGGCGACGTGCACGTGAGCGTCACGCGGAGCGCCCGTTTCTTCGAGGAACTGCAGCCAGTGGCGGTGGCGCGGTTTGTACGAATCGATCTCCGACGCAACGATCGCAAGCTCGAAGGAAACGCCGATTCGCCTGATCGACGCCTCGATGAAGTCGCGGTCGGTGTTCGAGAGGAGCGCGAGCTTCCAGCCGCGGGAGCGTGCCTCTTCGAGAGACGCTGGAACCTCCGGAAACGGGCCCCACTCAGGGAGAGCGGCTGCGAGCCCGCCCTCCTCGCCCTGCGGTGCGCCGAGTGCCGCCATCGCGTCGGTCATCACCTCCCGGTAGCTACGTCCGCCACCGGCCTGCAGCGTCGGCTCGAGCTCGTGGTAGCGCTGGAGTTGCGCGTCGGCGCGTTCCTCGCCGAAGACGCGCGCGAGTTCGCGCCGGATGCCGCCGTTCCAGTCGATCAGCGTGCCATAGCAATCGAACGTCGCCCAACGCTCTCGGGACATACGGTGACGAGCCTAGTCTTCGACGCGCTTCAGGACGATCGACGCGTTGTGACCGCCGAAGCCGAACGAGTTGGACACGGCAACGCGTACGTCCGCAGCGCGCGTCTCGTTCGGGATGTAATCGAGGTCGCACGCCGGATCCTCGACCTCGTAGTTGATCGTCGGCGGCAGCTTGCCGTCGCGAATCGCAAGCGTCGCGAAGATCGCCTCGAGCGCACCGCCGGCGCCGAGACAGTGACCGGTCGCCCCCTTGGTCGACGACACGGGAGTCTTGCGAGCGTTCTCTTCTCCCAGTGCCAGCTTGATCACGCGGGTCTCGGCGGCATCGCCGAGCGGTGTCGATGTTCCGTGGGCGTTGATGTAGTCGACCTCGGCCGGATCGATACCCGCGTCGTCAAACGCCATCTTCATCGCGCGCGCAGGATTCACGCCGGTGGGGTCGGGCTCGGTCACGTGCTTCGCGTCGGACGAGAGACCGTAGCCGGCGACCTCGGCGTAGATCTTCGCGCCACGCGCACGGGCGCGCTCGAGCTCTTCGAGGACGAGCAACGCCCCTGCCTCGCCCATCACGAAGCCGTCCCGTCCCGCGTCGAAGGGGCGGCTGGCGCGTTTTGGATCGTCGTTCCGGCGTGACAGCGCGCGCATCGCCCCGAAACCGGCGATGCCGACCTGGTTGATCGCGGACTCGGTCCCGCCGCAGAGCATGACGTCCGCTCGCCCGAGGCGGATGTCGTCGAGCCCCTGGCCGATCGCCATGTTCGACGCGGCGCACGCCGTGCACTCGGACGAGAGCGGCCCGCGTGTGCCGAGCTCCATCGATACCCAGCCCGCGCCCATGTTCGGGATGATGCAGGGGATTGCGAACGGGTTCACGCGGTCGGGGCCGCGTGAGATCAGCGTGTCGTAACAGTCCTGGAAAGACTTGATCCCACCGATCCCGGTGGCGATCGAAGCGCCGATGCGGTCTCCGTCCGCCTTGATGTCGATGCCCGAGTCGGACTCCGCCTGTCGCGCAGCCGCGAGGATGAGCTGTGCAAAGCGGTCCATGCGGCGCGCCTGCTTGCGATCGATCCAGACAGAGGGGTCGAAGTCCTTCACTTCGCAGGCGAAATGGACGAAGTAGTCCGTCGAGTCGAACTGGGTGATGGGTCCGGCCCCCGACTCTCCCCCGATCAGCGCCTGCCAGGTCGTCTCGGCATCGTTGCCGAGCGGTGTGACCGCACCGACCCCGGTGACGACGACCCGTCTGCGTCCGTTGCTCGACATCTACATCCCCAATCCACCGTCGACGAGCAATACCTCACCCGTGATGAAAGAAGCCTCGTCGGAACAGAGGAAACGTACCGCGCCCGCTATGTCCTCCGGCCGGCCGAAACGGCCGAGCGGAGTATTCGCCAGCATCAGCTCCTTCATCTCGTCCGCGATCACCTGCGTCAGCCGGGTGTCGACGTATCCCGGTGCCACCACGTTGGCGCGGACCCCGCGATTGCCGAGCTCGCGGGCGAGGGCTTTCGTGAGCCCGATGATCCCCGCCTTCGAGGCCGAGTAGTTCGCCTGGCCGGGGTTTCCGTGCAGGCCGACGATGCTCGACACGTTCACGATCGAGCCGGAGCGGCGCTTCATCATCCCGCGGGCAGCGGCACGGCACGTGTGGAACGTCCCGCTCAGGTTCGTCTCGATCACGACGCGCCAGTCGTCGTCCGACATCCGCGCGATCAGCCCGTCGCGCGTCACGCCTGCGTTGTTGACGAGGATGTCGAGCTCGCCGGCGGCGTCGACCAGTGCCTTCGCCTGCTCGGGGTCCGAGACGTCCGCCTCGACAGCGCGCGCTCCTGCCTCGCTTGCCACCTGTTCGGCCTCGTCCTTCCCGGAGCGGTAGCTGAGCGTGACGTCCGCGCCCGCGCGCGCGAGCTCGAGAGCGATCGCACGCCCGATCCCACGCGAGCCACCGGTAACGAGGGCGGCCTTCCCCTCCAGCGCCGCGAACCCGTCAGCCAGCGGAGAGCGTCTCCTCGAGCTTGTCGATCTCCTCGGGAGTCGAGACGGACACGGTCTTCACATTGCGGTCGATTCGCTTCACGAGACCGGCGAGCACGTTGCCCGGACCGACCTCGACGAAGGTGTGCACGCCCTCCATCATCAATGCCTGCGTCGCCTGGGTGAAGCGAACCGGCGCCGTCAGCTGCTCGACCAGAAGCGGCCCCATCCGCTTCGCCGATTCGAGCCGCGCAGTCACGGTGGACATGAACGGTGCGGTCGGCTCCGCAAACTTCACGCGATCGAGCGCAGGACGCAGCCGGTCGGCCGCACGAGCGACGAGCGGACTGTGAAATGCGCCAGAGACGCGAAGCTTGATTGCACGACGAGCGCCTTCCCGCTCTGCCTCGGAGCACGCCTCGTCGATCGCCGGATTCTCGCCCGAGACGACGATCTGGCCCGGGCAGTTGTAGTTCGCGGGCCATACGTTGAGGATCCGGCGGCAGATCCTTTCAACCACCTCGTCGTCGAGACCGAGGATCGCGGCCATGGAGCCCGGGTTCTTCCGTGCCGCTTCAGCCATCGCGAGGCCGCGCTCACGCACCAGCACCACCGCCTCCTCGAACCGGAGCGCCCCCGCCGCGGCAAGTGCGGCGAACTCGCCCACCGAGTGACCCACGACGAAGTCCGGCTTGATGCCGCGCTCCCTGATCGCCGCGAGGACGGCCAGGCTCGTCGCCACGAGCGCGGGCTGCTGTACCTCCGTCTCGACGAGCTCTTCTTCGGTCCCCTCGAAGCAGAGGCGCTTGAGGTCCATCCCGGTGGCCGCGCTGCACCGCTCGAAGACGTCCATCGCCTCGGGCACCGCGGTGGCGACCTCGCGGCCCATCCCGACCTCCAGTGACCCCTGGCCGGGAAAGCAGAAAGCGATGCGCCCGGACTTCATCCCGTCCACTCCATCAGAGCCGAGCCCCACGTGAGGCCCGCTCCCATGCCAGTCATCAACACCAGGTCTCCTTCCTTGAGCCGCCCGGCTGCCTGCGCTTCCGCGAGAGCAAGCGGAATCGACCCCGAGGACGTATTGCCGTAACGGTCAACGTTAACCACCATGCGCTCCCGCGGGATGCCGAGCTTCGCCGCGGCGTGATCCATGATCCGGACATTGGCCTGATGAGGGACGTACAGGTCGACGTCCTCGACCGAGACGCCGCAGCGCTCCAGGACGGCTTCCGCCGACGAGACGAGCACCCTGGTGGCGAATTTAAAGACCTCGCGGCCGTTCATGTGGACGAAACCGTTGTCGGAGGCGTCCTCGACCCGGCGCGAGCCGCTTCCGGGTAGCGAGAGGTGAATGCCGCCGCCGCCGTCCGCGCCGAGCTCGAAGCCGAGGAAGCCGGGCTTGTCGACCTTCTGCAGAACCACCGCGCCGGCCCCGTCGCCGAAGAGCACGACCGTCGAGCGGTCGGTCCAGTCGAGGATCCGCGACAACACGTCTCCTCCGACGACGAGCGCCCGGTCGGCAAGGCCGGCCGCCATCATTCCGTAGGCCTGCACGAGGGCGTACATGAAGCCGGTGCAGCCGGCCAGCAGATCGTAGGCAGCGGCATCCTTGGCGCCGAGCGTGTCGGCGAGCAGCGCGCTCGACGTCGGGAACATCATGTCGGGCGTGACCGTCGCGCAGAGCAGCAAGTCGAGATCGGCCGCATCCAGCTCTGCCTGCTCGAGAGCGGCCCTTGCAGCAGGCAGCGCGAGATCGGTGAACGCCTCCTCGGGCGCCGCGATTCGGCGCTCGCGGATCCCTGTGCGCTCCATGATCCACTCGTTGTTCGTGTCGACCATCGTCGACAGCTCGTCGTTCGTGACGATACGGCTCGGCACGTAGGCCCCGAGGCCGGTGATCGAGATCGGAGGGCCCTGCGCTTTGCCGATCACTTCTGTTCCACCGCGAACGTCAACGTTGCGCGACAGGCGAGCTCGTCGCCCACGCGGGCTTCGGCCTTCCCACGCCCGACTGGTCCGCGCATGCGCTCGAGCTCGCAACGCAGCTCGAGTACGTCACCCGGGCCGACGATGCGCTTGAAGCGGCACGCGTCGATGCCTGCGAAAAGCGCGAGCCGGCCGCGGTTCCCCTCTTCGCTCAGCACGGCGAGGGCTCCGGTTTGCGCGAGGGCTTCCACGATGAGCACGCCCGGCATCACCGGCCGTCCGGGGAAGTGCCCGCTGAGATACCACTCGTCGGCGCACACGGTCTTGCGGGCGACGGCGCCCTCCCCCGGCCGCAGGTCGAGGACCTCGTCGATCAGGAGAAAGGGCTCCCGGTGGGGCAGGATCTGCTCGATCGC
>Ga0136846_1213534_pt1 | contig 12612 bp, 9 predicted proteins | sample HopSoiMetagenom2_FD_96841 | JGI IMG/M metagenome (GOLD analysis project Ga0136846, IMG submission 96841) | Grasslands soil microbial communities from Hopland, California, USA - 2 Assembly 2016 (version 4) | ecosystem: Environmental > Terrestrial > Soil > Grasslands | place: USA: Hopland...
CGGAGAGGAGCAGGGCGTGTCAGTGGTCTCAGCGGCCATTCTCACTCCGAACGGTCGCGATCCCGAAATTCCCGGAAGAACCCAAATTTGGCATGCTCACGTATGCCAAACTTGGGTCTTTTGCGGAATTTCGGGGTTGGTGTGACATCGAGTCCAGCAGGCCCCTGAAACCACTGACACTGCACTGATACCACCGACGCGCTCCTCAGCAGCGACGCCTCCAGTGATCGTGGAAGCATCCTGAGGTTTTGAACAAGCAAATCTGGAATGAGGTCCGCGCGGAGGACCTTCGACACCAGCGATCGCTAACGCGGCGCTTCGACAGCGTTGGCATCCGCGGCGGCAGCGTCCGCGAAGATCGCTCGTTCCGAACATTCGTGAATCACCGTCGCGGGCCACGACGGATCGTACCCTGACGCCGCGAGGATGCGCTGGAACGTCAGGCGCTTCGAGGCACCCGTGAGCATCATGATGCTTTCGCGCGCCTCGGCAATCGTTCCTATGCCGACGGTCACCCCGCTGCGCGGTACGTTCTCGAGTGACCCGAAGCTCGGCGACGTCTGCAGGTTGTCGCGCCGCGTCTGTTCCGACAGCGGTACGATGCGCGTGCGGCTGTCACGCGGGCTCCCCGTCGAGTTGAAGGCGACGTGACCGTCGGTCGCGCCCGAGGCGAGCAGGAAGAGGTCGATGCCGCCCGCGTCGGCGATCCGAGCATCGTAGGCAGAGGGATCCGCGGGATCGGGAAACCAGATCTCGCCAACACCCAACGTGACATGCTGCCTGACGAAGCTGTGGCACGACCACGGCTCGCTCGCCCAGACACCCTGGACGAGATACTCGTCCATCATCACGAGCGTCACGTGCCGGAGGTCGGGCGCCCGGCGCGCGAGCGCGGCGTACACCGGTCGCGGCGTTCGCCCTGTCGGACCGCCGAGGAGAAATCGCTTGCCTTGGCGAGCGGCCGCCGCGACGCGGGCGATGATCTCGTCTGCCAACGCCTCGCCTAACGATTCCGGCGTCTCGAAGACGCGCAGCGGCGTTACGGCCGCTTCCATAAGTCGATCGGCCTGGCAATGCCCGTGGGTCGGAAGGGCAGGGTGATCTTGCTGCCGCGCCCGGCGGAGGCGTAGGCGGCGTAGAGAACTTCCTGAACGACGCGGCCCGTCTCGCCGTCGGAGATCGGCGTCTCCTTCCCGCGCACGCAGCGCGCAAAGTGCCGCATCTCCTGCGGGAATCCGTAATTCCAGTGCTCCTCGAACACAGGATAGGTCCAGCCTCGCGTCGACGACGCCTTCTCGACGGCGTAGCCGAAGCCGACCTCCGAGTACGTCGGCAGCGAGTTTCCCATCAACATGTCGGCGTAGGTCTGTCCCTTGTCGCCGAAGACCTCGATGCTGTCGTCCATGCCGCCGGGACGATTCCAACTGCTCTCGACGATTCCCATCGCACCGCCTTCGAATTCGATGATGGTGATTGCCTCGTCATCGCCCTCGGTTCGGTTCGCGTGCACCTGCGTCGACAACTGCGCGTAGACGCTCTTTACCTTCGGCTTGCCAAGAAACCACCAGCAGAACGCGATACCGTGGCAGCCGAGGTCCATGAGCGCGCCGCCGCCGGACTGCTTCACGTCCCAGAACCAGTCCGCGTGTGGACCGCTGTGCTTCTCGCCCTGCTTCACGAGGTGCACGCGGCCGAACGCGCCCTCGTCCGCCATCTGCTTCGCCTTGACGTACTTCGGCGCGAAGAAGAGTTCCTCGGCGTAGAGCAGCAGCACGCCGGCGCGACTGCACGCGTCGATCATCTCGTCGGCTTCCTCGAGCGTGATGCAGAGCGGCTTCTCGCAGATGACGTGCTTGCCCGCGCGCGCGGCGTCGATCGTGATACGCGCGTGGAGGTAGTTCGGCGCACTGATGGAGATCACCTCGACACGCGGGTCGCGCAGCATCTCGCGGTGGTCCGTGTAGCTCGAAGGGACGCCGTGCCGTTCCGCAAACGCCGCGGCGTTTCCCGGCGAGGGAGAGGCGACTGCCACGACTTCCGCTTCGTCCGGAAGCGCCTGAACCGAAGTAGCGATGCAGTCGGCCTGGAAGCGCGAGCCAACGATCCCAACGCCTACCTTTGTCATGTCAGAATTAGGTCAAAACCGTCGTCTGGTCCTGCATTGGACGCGGAACGACTTCAACGTATCCCCGATGACTACAATTTCCAGCGAGCCGCGGACCATCGAGGCGCCCTTCGTCGCCTCGCGCGCGGCCAGGCGCGTCAACTCCGTGGACATCGTGCGCGGCGCCATCATGGTGTTGATGGCGCTCGATCACGTGCGCGACTTCGTCACCAATCAGCGCATCCGGCCTGAAGACCTGAGCCGCGCGTCCGCCGCGCTGTTCTTCACTCGGTGGGTGACTCACTTCTGCGCGCCTGGATTCAGCCTCCTCGCCGGTGTCGGGATCGGGCTCTACATGCGCCGCGGACGCAACCCCGGCGAGGCGACGCGCTTCCTCGTCACCCGCGGGCTCTGGCTGGTCTTCCTCGATCTGACCGTTTCCGCGATCGGTTTTCAGTTCGGGTTTCGGCTCATACCTGCCTTCGCTCTCGTGCTCTGGGCGTTGGGCTGGTCGATGGTGGTGATGGGGGCAGCGATCCATCTGCCGCGGAAGGTGACCGCCGTGATAGCGCTGGCGATGATCGTCGGGCACAACCTGCTCGACAGCATACCGCCGTCGCCGATCTGGCACGTGCTGCACGTGCCCGGCTTCGCCATCGAGGGCAAGCTCTTCGTCGCCTATCCGCTCATTCCATGGGTCGCGGTGATGGCACTCGGCTATGTCATCGCTGGCATATATGAATGGGAACCGGGCCGTCGGCGCAGCTTCCTGATTCGGAGCGGAGCGCTCGCGACCGCGGCGTTCGTCGCCATTCGGTACGTGAATGGCTACGGCGATCCATTCCCCTGGTCCCCGCAGCGAACTTCGGCGCTGACCGTCGCGTCATTCCTGAACGTGACGAAGTATCCGCCCTCGCTCGACTTTCTGCTGATGACGCTCGGGCCCATCCTCATCGCGCTGGCGCTGGTCGAGGGCGTTCGCAATCGCGTCACCGAGTGGCTGTCCGTCTACGGCCGGGTGCCGCTCTTCTATTATGTGCTTCACATCTTCGTCGGCCACGCGGTTGCGATGACGCTCGCGCTGATTCAGGGCGGCGAGCTGCGGCGGATTCCCGTCGTCTCCAATCCGGAGCTGATCCCGGCGTGGTACGGCGTCCCGCTGCCTGGGGTCTATCTCGCTTGGGCGCTCGTGGTCGCTCTCATGTACTTCCCCTGCCGGTGGTACGCCGGATTGAAGGCGCGAAGAAGCGATTGGTGGCTCCGTTATACCTGATTTTTCAGCTTTTTGGGCGAAATGATGCGGCGCTGAGGTTCGCGTGAGGCGGAATTCGTAGCGTGGCTCCCGGAAACCCAACCGGAGCTACCTATGACCGCCCGCATCGTCCGAATCGAATCCCTCGCCATCGTCGCTCTCGCCCTCGCCGCCTCCTGCAGCGACGAAAGAAAGGATCTGCTGGCGCCTCAGGCTCCCAACGAGATGATAGGCCTCACGCCGCTTCCTGTCCCGCTCGAGCGTCCTCCTCGCTTCCCCGGTCCAAACGACTTCATGGACATCTCGGCGGGCGGGAACCACACCTGCGCGCGGAAGTTCAACGGCGACGTCTTCTGCTGGGGTGCCGAGGGCGAGGCAGGTTACGAGAAGCTCATCAAGATTCCGACGCTGGCCTTCTCCGGTGCAATCCAGATCGCCGTGGGCAACGCCCACGCCTGCGCACTCAACACCGCTGGGGCGGCGTACTGTTGGGGCGGAGGAGAGGAGGGACAGCTTGGCCTCCAGGTCGGCGCCATGATCGGCTGGGGAAGCGGCTACGTGCTCGGTCCGGCGGATCCGAACTACGCGTACAATACTCTGGCGCCAATCGTCTTCAGCTCGATCACGGCGGGAGGAAGCTCGACGTGTGGCCTTGCCGCGACTGGCGTGTACTGCTGGGGCGCGGTGGGCGACTACACGAAGCCCGGCTTCATGAGCATCCCGAACCTGGTCGTTACAGGCGGCAACTACTCGTGGAATGGATTCGCGCAGATTGCAATCGGGGATGGGCATGTCTGTGGCTACGCCACCGGGAACGGGCAGGTGATGTGCTGGGGCGCTGACACATTCGCTCAGGCCGGGTCCGATCCCGCCACCGCCTTCTACTACCCGGGCACGAAGCAGGTCATGTTCGCGATGAACACCGGCATAACGAGTGGCGCCTCACGGATTTCAGCGGGGGGAGAGTTCACCTGCGCAGACTTGGCCGCAGGCTCGGTGCAGTGCTTCGGCAAGAGCGTTGACGGTCAGCTCGGGAACGCGCCTGCGTACTGGTTCAGCGCGGCTCCGCAGGCGGTTGGCGGCGGCATGGCGCTGCATGGTGTCGCGGCCGGAAATCGACACGCCTGCGCCCTCGATGCGAACAGCGAAGCGTGGTGCTGGGGTTACAACTACAATGGCGCGGTCGGGAACGGCACCTGGTCGTACAGCACGTCGACCCCACAGAAGGTCCTGGGCGTTTCGACCGGCTATCAGACCAACGGTGCGACGGTCAAGTTCCGCGCGCTGGCGGCCGGCCAGCTGCATACCTGCGGCATCGGCACTGACAACCACATCTACTGCTGGGGCAACAACTACCTGCGTCAGCTCGGCACGTCGCTCGTGGGCTCGAACGGCCAGACACTGCCGCTCGGCTCGGGCTGGGTACCGGCCCCGGTGCTCGTGATGTAATCGCTGATGGGCCGACGCTGGTCTATCACGGAACGAGAGTGGCGCCGCATCGTCGCGGCGCCACTCTCGTTTTCACCTAACGGTCTCCCGCTGGCATACGAGTGACGGGGCCGTAGTCCGTCAGCGCGATCGCGCCGTGCTTGAAGTACGAGTCGTTCGCCATGTGACACGCGAGCGCCGCGTTGTGGCCGAAGACGACGTCCTCGACGACCGGCCTCCGCGTCCGCACGGCGTCGAAGAAGTTCCAGAGGTGTGGGCGAATGTCGTCGTAATCCGGTCCACTGAAGGAGATCGACTCGGGCATAGGCACCTTGCCGATCGGCGGATCGTTCTTCTCGTGCCACTCCTTGAAGTACTGCTCTCGTAAGGCACGCGGCCAGCTGTAGACGTAATAGCTCGGTGAATCGTCCTTGCCGCTCTGCGGCGTGAACGAGATGCGGTCGCCGGTGACCTCGAGCAACCCCTTCGTTCCCTGAAACCGATACGTCTCCGGCATCGAGGTGCCGAGGTTGAGGCGCATCGAGACCGGGAGGTCGCCGTAGTAGTAGAGCACCGAGTGGACGTCGGGCATGTCGCGGCCGTCCTTCCAGCGACGGATGCTACCAACGGCCATCGCCTGCGAAGGCGGCTGGTTCATCCCCGACATGAACATCATGCCGCTCACGAGGTGCACGAGCAGATCACCGGCGACGCCGGTTCCGTAGTTCCTCCAGCAGCGCCAGCGCGCGAAGATCAGCGGATTGAACGGGACCTTCGTCGCCACCGGCGCTTGCCACGTGTCCCAGTCCAGCGTCGCGGGTGAGAGATCCGGCGGCGGCGGGTACTCCCACGCGCCGGTGGGATCGTTGCGGCCAAGCCATCCCTCGATGAGCATCATGTCACCGAGCATGCCGCTGGCGATCATCTCCTTCGCCTTGGCGCAGATCTGGGAGCTCACGCGCTGCGAGCCGATCTGCACGATGCGGCCGCTCTTCTTTGCCGCGTCTACCATCGCGACGCCATCCGCGGGCGAGTGGGACATCGGCTTCTCGCAGTAGATGTCCTTGCCGGCGCTCACGGCGTCGACGACGACCTGACGGTGCCAGTGGTCGGGCACGGCGGCGACGATGCAGTCGATGCTCTTGTCGTCGAGGAGCTCCTTGTAGCGCCGCGTCACCGGCAGATCGGGCCTAACGATCTCGCGGGCGAGCGTGTGGCGTCCGTCATAGAGATCGGCGGCGCGGGCACACTCGACGCCATCGAGACGAATCGAGGTGCCGAGCAGGGAATTGCCCTGCATGCCGATACCGATCATGCCGAAGCGTATTGCCGCGTTAGGCGAGCGCAGGCTGCTGAGCGCCGAGTACGGGAATACGGGCTTCATTAGCGACGCACCAGCGACGGCGGCGCCGACACTCAGGAACTCGCGACGGGTAACCTGATCCTTGCTCATGTCGTCTCCACGGTTAGGACGTCCAGACGCGCTGATTCTCCGCCGAGGAGGGCCGTTCGTCAATGGTGGCGGGGCCGGACGCTCGGCCGCGTCAGGCGATGGTCTGCAGAACGGAAAGCCTGAACCTGGATAGCACAGGGCTTTGTCCGCGAATGACGCGAATGTTCGCGAATTTTCGCGAATCGCTCCGTGTGCGGAGCGAGGAGCCCTCCCCGCTCACGGTTGGATTCGCGCAGTTATTCGCGTCATTCGCGCACCTAAGCTCTGATGTCGGTCACGGCACGATCGGCTCGATCCGCGGGAGGCCGCGGGCGACCAGCATCGCGTTGAGCGCGGGGAGGCCCTTCGCAATCCAGCGATCGAAATCCTTCGATACATCGCCAAGCTCGCGCTCGATCGCGGCAGCGCGTTCCACCTGCGTTGCCGACGGACGACCCTCGTAGAAGACGACGCTGCCGTAGAGCTGCGTCAGGTTCTCTCGCAGGCGCTCCTCGCCAGTTACCATGCCGCCCTCCTTCGTGGCGACGATCTTCTTTCGCATGACGTCGACCGTATCGGAGGCGTCGCGCAGCTTGCGCGCGAGCGAGTCCGCGGACGCGAGACTCGACGCGCGGCTGTCGATCGATCCGCGGACGCCGTTCATCTTGTCGACGACGCTCGTCATGTTGTCTAGCAAACCGTAAAGCTTCACCGAGAGATCGTACTGCGCCTTGCGATCGGCGAGCGTGTGCTTCACGCGGGGATCGGCTCGGACAACGAGCGGTGTCGTGTAGGTAGAGTCACCTTCGGTCAACCGAAGCGTGTATGTGCCAGGCAGGTAGCGTGGCCCCGTGCCGAACGCCGCAGACGCCGCGGGAGGGATGCGCGCCGGCGGCATGCGCATCGACCAGCTCGCGCGACTCAGGCCGCGGCGCTTCGTCGTTGGCAGCGTCGCGAGCAGCTTCCCGGTGGAGTCGTGCACCTCGAGCTTCATGTCGCCGAAGATGTGGCGTTTCTGCAGGTAATACGTGATCACCGCGTCGCCCGACGGGTTCGGTCCGATGTACTCGGCGTCGCCGTTTGGCCAGCCGCCGCCCGCGGGGATCGTCTGGAGCACTGGAGCCGTTTTCACGAAGCCAGCGTGGCGCGAGACCATCTGCGGCGTGAGCGCGCGGAGCGGCGTGATGTCGTCCACGATCCAGATGCCGCGGCCATGCGTCGCGATGACGAGGTCGTTGTCCCGCGGATGGATCGCGAGGTCTCGCACGGCGACTGCTGGGAGGTCACCGCCCTTGTAGCGCGACCACTGCTGCCCTCCGTCCGCCGAGATATAGAGGCCGAACTCGGTGCCCAGGAAGATCAATTGAGAGTTTACTAAATCCTCCTTGATGACGTGCGCGTAGCCGCGCACCGGCGCGCTGGCGCCCACGAGCGGCGTCCACGTCTTGCCGTAATCGATGGACTTGTACGCGTACGGCTTCAGGTCGCCGAAGGTATGCAGGTCAAATGTCGCGTATACCGTCCCGGCGTCGAAGTGTCCAGGCTCGACACTCGAGACCCACGCGTTCTTCGGCAGGCCGCGAATGTTGCTCACGACATTCGTCCAGCTCTTGCCGCCATCGCGAGTGACCTGGAGGTTGCCGTCGTCGGTCCCCACCCAGATCACCTGTGAATTCTTCGGCGACTCGCCGATCGCGTAGATCGTCGTGTGCATCTCGGCGTACGAGTTGTCGACGGTGACGCCGCCCGACTCCTCCTGCTTCTGCTTGTTCGGGTCGTTCGTCGTGAGGTCGGGCGAGATGCGCTCCCACGTCTGGCCAAAGTCACGCGACCGATGGAGGAACTGCGAGCCGATGTAGATCGTGCCGTTGCGCGTCGGGCTGATGTGAATCGGCGCATTCCAGTTGAAGCGGAGCTTTCCTTCCCTGTAATGCGGCAGCGGCTGGATGTCGCGCGTCTCGTGCGTCTTGCGATTGACGCGACCTATCGATCCGCCCTGTGCTTCAGCATACAGATACTCGGGATCGGTGGGATCGACGAACATCCAGAAGCCGTCGCCGCCGTACATGTTCTCCCACTGGCTCTTGGCGATGCCGCCGGGATACTGCGACTCGCCCACCCACGAGCTGTTGTCCTGAAGGCCGCCGTACACCTTGTACGGCTTGTCCATGTCGAGGCTCACATGGTAGAACTGCGAGATCGGCAGCGTCTCCGACTTCCACCACTTGTCGCCGCCGTCGTAGGAGAACCAGAGGCCACCGTCGTCGCCGGTGATGAGATGGTCGGTGTTGTCGGGATCAACCCACACGTCGTGATGGTCGCCGTGGGTGGAGAAGCCGATGACGCTGAAGCTCGCGCCGCCGTCGGTGCTCATGATGAGCGAGCCGTCGGGCTTGAACAGGCGATTCTCGTTCTTCGGGTCGACGGTGAGATTAGCAAAATAGAACGGCCGCCAGATCATGTTCTGGCTCCGGTCGCGCATCGACCAGGTCGCGCCGCCGTCGTCGGAGCGATAGAGCGCATTCTGCGGCGGCACCGCCTCGATGAACGCATACACGACGTTCGGCTTCGATGGCGCGACGGAGACGGTGACGCGTCCCCACGGCCCCTGCGGGAGCCCCGGTGCGCTCCTGGAGTCGAGCTGAGTCCAGGTTACGCCGCCATTAGTACTCTTGAACAACCCGCTCGCGCTCGGCGCGTCAGGCCCGTCGCCGCCGGAGCGGAACGTCCACCCCTTGCGGCGGAAGTCCCACATGCCAGCGTAGATCGTCTTCGGTGACGACGGATCCATCGACATCATCGAGCAACCCGTGGAAGCGTTGCCGCCGGCGAGGATCTTCGACCAGCTCTTGCCGCCGTCCGTCGTCTTGTAGACGCCACGATCGTTGCTGTCGCTCCAGAGCTTCCCGGGAACGCAGACGTACACCGTGTTCGGCTCCGTCGGATCGACGAGGATCTTGACGACGCGCTCCGACTGATCCAGTCCGACGTGCGTCCAGTTGTCGCCACCGTCGGTCGACTTGTAGACGCCGTTGCCGAGCGAGGTGCTGTTTCGCATCCACGACTCACCCGTTCCCACCCACACGACCTTCGGATTCGTCGGGTCGATGGCGATGGCGCCGATCGACTGCACTGGCTCCTTGTCGAAGACGGGCTTGAAGGTCGTGCCGCCATTCGTCGATTTCCAGACGCCGCCGCTGGCCGCGCCGACGTAGATCGTGAGGCGGCCGTCCTCCTTCACCGCCGACACGGCGGCGACGCGCCCACTCATCACCGCCGAGCCGATGTTGCGTGCGCCGAGGCCTGCGGTCGTCTCCGAGTCGACGCGGGTGCCGTCGGGCAGCCTCGCGAGGCGAGGCGCGCCGGCCTGCTCGATCTCGTCGGGCTTCTTCGGCGCGTCCGGCTTCGGCTGCTGGTTCGCCGCGTCCTTCGCGTCGCCCGCCTGTTCGCTGGTACCGCTCGACCCCGGCTTGCTGAACCGGGTGTCGTCGAGCGCGACGTTGGTCTCGATTCGCTCCCACGCGTACTGCGCCTTGTTCGCGCTCGCGCTCCCTTTCGCGCCGGTGGCGACGGCGAACGGGAAGAGGACACCGTTCACTGGCTTGTAATCGCCCAGCTCCACCTCGAACTCGCGCTCCGCGCCGCGCACGGTCCGCTTCACCTCGTACTTGATCGGCACGCCCGACTCGGCGTCGAGGTAGTACGTCCGAACGTCGCCGTTGCTCCCGAGGGTGAGCTTCACCTTGTAGACGTCCGTGCCCTCGAGCTGATCGCTGCCGATGAACTCGGCCTTGTTCCCCGCCGAGCGATAGTTTAGCAAAGGATCATCGAAGCTTGCATCCTCGACGATTCCCTTGGTCTCATCCTCGCCGAGCGGCTCGGGATCCTTCTTACCGGCCCAGGGCTCGATCTTCCACCCGGTGCGGCCGTCGTACGCATTCACGCCCGTCATACCGCCGAAGCCGAACTCCTCGCGGACCTTGTTCGGGCGCTTGTTCTCGTTGGTGATCTTCGCCTCGAATCCACCGCCACCATAGAATTTGCCCGTGCGGCGCACGCTCTGGATCGACTGCAACCGATCGGCGCCACCGATGCGGCGGGCGTACTTCGCGACGAGCTCGTCGACGGTCTGAGCGTGAAGAGTGGCCGCGCCGAGGAGACTGGCGGCGAGCGATGGAAACAGAAGGCGCATCGAAGGTCCTCGCGAGGGAGATAGCAGCGAGGTGATTCTCTTCGCGAGCGTGGGGCGCGTCAATGGCCGAGTGGCGTGGAGGCCACCGGCCTGTCTCGAGACGGCCCGAAATGGGCACGATCGGCATCCCTTCGTGATCTCACGAAGGGATGGGCCTTCTAGCGAGCAATCACGAAGGTGAATTGTTGTTGCACGAGTTGCCGCACCCGCATGCCGGCCAGCTCGGCGGGGAAGAACCGCGACCGGACGAGGGCGTCGCGCACGGCGTGAAGGAATCCGGGCTGCGCGTCCGTCGGGAAGGTGAGCGTCTTCTCATCAACGCGGCCCGTGCTGTCGACGACGAACTGCACGAGCAGCGTCCCCTCGATGCCGGCGCGCTGCAACTCTGTCGGATAGCGCGGCCGGGGATTGTCGCGGTGCGGCCAGGCGACGCGCTCCACCACGTCCTGGCCGTACGCGCCGTTCTTCCCGGGATGCGTCAACGCATATATGGCCGACGCGTCGACGAGCTTGCCGGTGTCGACCTCGCCGAAGTCGCTCTCGCTCGTGATGCGAGACGACAGGTCAGTCTCGGTCGCTACAGGTGGCATCTTCGCCAGGGCCACGAGCGACGCGTCCGTCACGACTTGCAGCCGCGACATGTCGGGCATGAGCAAGCGAACGGCTCTTTTCACCGCGCGAGCCCGCGTGCCGGTCTTTGCGATGGCGGCAACGCGCACGAGCTCCGCCGTGCTCACGTAATGCAGCCGCTCGACGGGAACGGTGCGCCGGTCGGAGATGCTGAGCGGGCGCGGCCCGCTGGCGACGACCGCGAACGTGATGAGACTGGCGTGCGTGATGATGCTGAAGGACGCGACACCGAGCCGAGCGGCACCAAACCGAACGGCTTGTGAGCTGATGAACGTGTGCACCATGTAAGCCTTCCGGAACTCGTCAGCGTCGGGATTGACGCCGACACCAGCCCAGAAGACAAACATCGGGCCAGCGCACGCGGGTAAGGGCGAGACTCGGCGTTGGGCTTTGGGTAGCGGGTTGCGGGTTGCGGGTAGCGGGTTGCGGGTAGCGGGTAGCGGGTAGCGGGTTGCGGGTTGAGAGCAGAGGGTAGAGAGCAGAGAGTGAACTGCACACCCTCTACGCTCTACTCTCCACTCTCTACCCAACCACTATTTCGTTCCGAGCACGAACTGATTCCCGTCGGGATCTTTGAAGATGGCCGCCGTGCCCCAATCGGCGGCTTTTGGCGGCGCGATGAACTCGACGCCGCGCGAGATGAGCTCGTCGTAGGTCTTCTGGACGTTGTTCGTCCAGAAGCTGATCGATTGAAAGGTGCCGATGCGGTCTTCGTGGCCGTCGGGCGTGAAGAGAACGAGGCCCGTGTCAGCGCCAGGGATCCGCAGCTCGATCCACCGTTGCTTGTCGTTAAACGGCTGATCCGTGACGATGGCGAGGCCGAGCTTCTTCGTGTAGAACTCGAGCGCGCGGTCCTGATCCCGCACCGGCACGCCGATGAATTTGATGCCCTTGATCATGAGAGTCTCGCGCTGGAGGTGGGCCGCAATGTCGACGGGGCAGCCAGGGCAAACAAGGCGCGGTCGCATTGCTGTGGCAGTCCGTGCTATACTGGCGGCATGAGCACCAGATCCTCGGTCGACAGCGTCACATTCGACGCGTACGTCATCGACACACTGATGCACGACCTGATCGGCCACGACCGCGCCGCTTCGGCCTTCGTGGTCTACCTCTACCTCTGGCGCGAGTCGTTAGGCAGGAGCGCTCCGACGGTGCAGTCCAGCCTCCGCACGATCGCCGAAGGCACGGGACTCTCGAAGCGTGGCGTGCAGGACGCGTTAAGCGTACTCGCCCGGCGAAGACTGATTCGGATCGCGCGTCAGACGATCACGGATGTCCCGGTGTATACGGTGGGGAGACCGTGGCGAAAATGAATCATTGGGCTCTCGCACGGTGCATAGTTGGAGGGCTTTTGGATCGCGAATGCCTGCGAATCGGGAGCGAATCCAACCTCGCGCATCCGAGCATCAGATTCCCAACCAAGCACCTGCAAGGACCGCTCGACAGACCGTTCTGCCAGTAGGTTGGATTCGCTTTGAATTCGCGGCATTCGCGTCCAACAGCCCTGGGTCCTCCTGAGGATTTGAACAAACCAACACGACTGCAACGAACCTAAAAAGCACCACGCTCAGTCC
>Ga0136846_1218852_pt1 | contig 12612 bp, 13 predicted proteins | sample HopSoiMetagenom2_FD_96841 | JGI IMG/M metagenome (GOLD analysis project Ga0136846, IMG submission 96841) | Grasslands soil microbial communities from Hopland, California, USA - 2 Assembly 2016 (version 4) | ecosystem: Environmental > Terrestrial > Soil > Grasslands | place: USA: Hopland...
CTCCGTCCTTCTCGATGTATTTCCGGTACTAGTTGAGCGTCGACGCGCCAACGCACTGGAGCTCGCCGCGCGCGAGTGCCGGCTTGAGCATGTTGCTCGCGTCGATTGCCCCCTCGGCAGCACCGGCACCAACGAGCGTGTGCAGCTCGTCGATGAACAAGATGATGTTCTTGTTTTGCGCGATCTCGTTCATGACCGCCTTGAGGCGCTCCTCGAACTGACCACGATACTTCGTGCCCGCGATCACCGCGGCCATGTCGAGCGACAGGACCCGATGATCACGCAGCGAATCCGGGCACTCGCCATTCGCGATGAGTTGAGCCAGGCCCTCGACGATGGCCGTCTTGCCAACGCCAGGCTCGCCGATGAGCACCGGGTTGTTCTTCTTACGGCGAGTTAGGACTTCCATCACGCGCTCAATTTCCTTGAAGCGCCCGATCGTGGGATCGAGCTGGCCTTCAGCGGCGAGCTGCGTGAGGTCACGGCAGAAGTGATCGAGCGCTGGAGTCTTCGACTTCTTCTCGCCCTTGGGCGGAGTCGACTGCGTCGAACCGCCGCCCTGCTGCGCCGTTGGAGTGTTCCCCTGCGGCATCTCGGTCCCGAGCAGGCGAAGCGTCTCGGCGCGTGCCGCGTCGAGATTCACGCCGGCATCGGTCAGCACCTGCGCCGCGATCCCTTTCTCCTCGCGGAGGAGACCGAGCAGCAGATGCTCCGTGCCAACGTAGCTGTGACTCAGCTCGCGCGCTTCGCTCATTGCGAGCTCCAAAACCTTCTTTGCGCGCGATGTGTAGGGAAGATCGGGGCCCGTCGTCTGCGACGCTTTCCCCTTCTTCACGGTGTCTTCGATTTTCTGCTGAATCTCGTCCAGATCGACGCTCAGATTCTGCAGAACGGCCGCGGCGACGCCCTCGCCCTCGCGGATCAGCCCGAGCAGGATATGCTCTGTCCCCACGTACTCATGGTGAAGACGAGCAGCCTCCTCGCGCGCCATCGCAAGGACCTTTCTCACTCGCTCGGTGAAGTTGTAGCCGTTCATAACCCCCTCAAATCCGAAGCCCAAGCTCCGGTCACGCCTGCGATCCCGCCTCGTTGATCAATGCCTGTCGCACGTATCGTGCGCGGGCGAGGTTCGCTTCGCTTTCAGTCAACGCCCGTCCTTCAGCATATGACAAGTGCGCGGACTGACTAAAAATCAGGAGCTTGTTGAGGGTATATACACTCAGGCCAATGATCAGTTTCAGACCAACCGCCAGCCGTACCCCACTGAGGAAGTTCATCGCCTCATCGAACGAGAGGCTTCGGGCATAACGCAGGGTGCCGTAGGCGCGCCAGAGCTTGTCCTCAATAATATACCCGGCGTCCCGCAGCAACACACGACGCGCTTCCTCCTCACGCTCGATGACCGTGCGAACGACTCGAGCAAGATGCTCTGCCAGTTCGTCTTCCGAACGACCGAGCGTAGTCTGATTCGAGATCTGGAAGAAGTTCCCCACCACTTCGCTGCCCTCGCCGTACAACCCACGATAGGTCAACCCCATCGCTTGCAGTCCAGCGAGCACCTTCCCGATCTCCTTCGTCAACACGAGCCCGGGCAGATGAATCAGAACCGACGCACGCAATCCCGTTCCCGTGTTCGTCGGGCACGCAGTCAGGAAGCCGAACTCCTCGTGAAACGCAAACGGCACTCGGCTGCCTAACTCCCGATCCACACGCATCACCGCCGCCAACGCCTCGCCGACGCTGAAGCCGGAGCGAAGGGCCTGCAGACGGAGATGATCCTCCTCGTTTATCATGACGCCTGCCGACTCGCAGAGATACAAAGCTGCTCCGGTTCGCACTCCCTGAGGCAGGTCCAGTCCCGCGAGCTCCTTGCTGACCAGGTGCCGCTCGTGAAGCAGCAACCGGTCGGTCGGTGCCATCTCGTCCACGCGCAGCAGCACGCCGTTTGCCAACGCAGGCACTTGTGGCAACGCCTCGCGCACCTGCGTGAGGATCCGCAACCGCTCTCCGTCTCGTGCCCGGCCAGTGAACGCATAGCCTTCGACATTCCGCGCAAGGCGGATGCGCGTCGACAGCACGATGTCGGCGTGGTCGCCCGAGGCGTCGAGCCAACTGGCTCCGCCGTCCGGAAGTAGCGAGAGATCAACCATCACTCGAGTCCCTTGATCTGGTCCCGGATCGAGGCCGCGAGCTCGAACTGCTCCGTCTCTACCGCGCGGCGCAACCGCTCTCGAAGCTCGCCGAGCGTGGACGAGCGCTCCAGAAGCGCCGGCGCTGGCGGTTCGTAGCGAACCCCGGCATGCCTCGCGGTCCCGTGAATCTTGCGGAGCAACTCGCGCAGGCTCTGCTCGAACGTCCCGTAGCAGTGCATGCACCCGAGGCGACCAGAATTTCGGAACTCACGCAACGTGGTCGAGCAGAATGTGCACCGAGCGGCATCGGCCTGCTGGCTGCCTAACTGCTGCTGGACCCCCGAGAGAAAATCGCTTAACGGATGCTTCGGCATCGACACGGTGGTCTCGATGCCACGAGCCGCCGCGCATTTTTCGCACAGATTCTCGAGCGTCACCGAGTCCTTCTCCATCTTGGTGACGCTTACGACTCCTTCGCGTTCCCTGCACACGTCACACAGCATCAGGCGACGGCTCCCTGGACATCGGTATCGACGAGACGACCATCCTCGAGCAGGAGCGCGCGATCGGCTCGCGCCGCAAGCGACCGGTTATGGGTCACCACGACCAAGCCAATCTCGAGGTCGCGCGCCAGCTGAGCGAATACCTCGTGCAACCGGTCGCCATTGCGGTGATCGAGGTTACCCGTTGGTTCGTCGGCGAGCACTACCGCCGGGTCGACGGCAAGTGCCCGCGCCACGGCAGTCCGCTGCTGCTCGCCGCCCGACAGCTCGCTCGGACGATGGTGCATCCGCCCGCTCAAACCTACTCGCGCGAGTAACTCCTCGGCGCGACTCTGCGCCTTGGGAGCCGTCGCGCCCGCGATCCTGAGCGGCATCATCACATTCTCGAGCGCGGTGAACTCACGGAGCAGGTGGTGATACTGGAAGACGAAGCCGACTTTGCGGTTGCGAATGACCGCGAGCTCGTCGTCGGTCCGATCGTTGATCGGTTCCCCACCGATCAACACATATCCGCGCGTCGGGCGATCCAGCGCGCCGATGACGTGCAGCAGGGTGCTCTTCCCGGCACCGCTCTCACCAACGATGGCGATCATCTCGCCACGCTTCACGGTCAGGTTCACCCCGTTGAGGATGTGCAGCGTGCTGCCATCCCCACCGCGGTAGGTCTTCGCGATATCGTAAGCTTCCAGCACGTTCATCGTCGGCGTCCTCGTCGCGTCACTCGTGCCGAATTGCCTCGATTGGATACAGTCGCGCCGCCTGCATCGACGGATAAAGCGTCGCGAGCGCGGCGATCCCTATGCTCGCCACGATGGTCGCGACGACGTCGATCGCCTCGGTTGCAACCGGGAGATGATCGATGAAGTAGATCTCCGGATTCAGCTTGATGAACTGGTACTTGCCAAGCGCCAGCGACGCAGCGATCCCGAGTATCACACCCAGCAGCGTACCAACGAGTCCGATCACCAGCCCCTGCGCGAAAAATACGCGTCGCACCGACGCCGATGTCATCCCCATCGCCTTCAGGATGCCAATCTCTCGCGTTTTGTCGGCGACCACCATTGTCAGATTGCTGACAATGTTGAACGCGGCAACGAGCACGATCAGGAGCAGGATGAGCCCCATGCCGAGCTTCTCCAGCTTGAGTGCCTGGAACAGCGACTTGTTCTGCTCCTGCCAGTCGACCGTGCGATAAGGGAACTGCAGCGTCTTCGCGAGCTCGTCGCCCACTTCCTTTGCATCCCATCTATTGCGCGTCTTCACCTCGATGCCGGTGACGCCCTCGCCCAGCCCCGCCAATTCCTGGGCAACCGGTAGCGCGACATACATGTAGGAGTTGTCGTACTCGTACATCCCGGTGTCGAACACTCCGGTCACCTCGAACTGCATGGTGAGGGGCACCGGCTGTCCGGTCACCTGGTTGATCTCGCCCTTGCCGAGGCACACGAGGGTCACGGTGTCGCCGACGAAAGCGTTGAGGCGGCCTGCCACCAGCTTGCCCAGCGCGATTCCCCGTCCTTTCCCATCCGAGCTTGCGAACCGGAAGTCGCCAATCGTCGCACGCCGGCGGATGTCGGTAACCTCCGGCATGTCCTTTGTCTGAGGTGGAAGACCGACGACGTACCCGCCCTCCATATACGCGTGGCCCGCGTTGACGAGGCACTGCGTCATGACGAAGGGCCCGGCAGCCACTACGCCGGGCTCAGCCTGCACCTTCTTGAGCACGGTCTGCCAGTTATCGATCCGCATGTCGGCACCGAAGTTCAACACGCGGATGTCCGGACTGCCAATGAGGATCTTCTCGCGCAGGTCCCGCTGGAGGCCATTCATCACGCCCATCACGACGATGAGAGCGCTCACGCCGACGACGACGCCCACGATCGCGATCACGCTGATGAACGACAGCAGCTTCGAGCCACGCCTGCTGCGCAGATACCGCCACGCGATGGACAGTTCGAGCGAGCTCATTCCGGTCTCATGGTGGGAAACAGAATCGCATCCCGGATGTTCGCCGTTTCGGTCAGGTACATGAACAGCCGATCGAGACCGATGCCAACGCCACCGGTAGGAGGCATGCCGTATTCCATGGCGCGCAGGTAATCCTCGTCTACCCCTGACGCCTCCTCGTCGCCGGCAGCTCGGAGCCGCGCTTGCGCCTCGAACCGCCGACGCTGATCGATAGGATCGTTCAACTCGCTGAATGCATTCGCAAGCTCCTTCCCGTTGGCAAAGAGCTCGAATCGTTCGGTGAGCGCGGGGTTCCCACGCTTCGGCTTGGCGAGCGGTGAGAGTTCCACCGGGTAATCGATCACGAACGTCGGGGCTTTGAGCGTCGATTCGACCAGCGCCTGGAACAGCTCGTCGAGAACCTTGGGCCGACTCAGCGCTTCTGGATGTTGAACCCCCGCGCGTCGAGCGCAGTTCCTGAGCGTTTCGTCGTCCATCGCGATGGCATCCGCGCCCACCGCCGAATTCAACGCGCGGACCCATTCGATCCGCGGGAACGGCAGCGTGAAAACCGGCACCTGTTCCGCGAACTGCGGGAACGCGCGGATGGCGTCGCTCGCGTGAACGAGAAGGCGCTCCACTATGCCCATCATGACATCGTAGTCGGCGTACGCCTCGTAGAACTCGAGCATCGTGAACTCGGGGTTATGCGTCCGGTCGATCCCCTCGTTCCGAAAGTCGTGCCCAATTTCGTACACCTTATCGAAGCCGCCCACAATCAGCCGTTTGAGGTATAGCTCGTCAGCGATGCGCAGGAATAGCGGCATATCCAGCGCGTTGTGGTGGGTCACGAACGGCTTGGCCGAGGCGCCGCCATACAGGGGCTGGAGCACCGGCGTCTCGACTTCCACGTAACCACGCCCATCCAGAAAGCCACGGATCGCGGTCGTCATCCGCGAGCGCGCGAGGAACAGCGCGCGTACTTCCGGGTGAACCGCCAGGTCCGCGTAGCGCTGCCGGTAGCGCTGCTCGGGATCACTGAACCCCGAATGGCGAATGACTTCGCCCTCGACGATCTCCTCCTTCCCGAACGGCAGCGGTCGGAGCGATTTCGCCAGCATCTCGACGGTATCAACCCGCACCGTCGCTTCGCCCGTCCGTGTGCGAAACATCGGCCCCTCGACCCCGATCACGTCGCCGATGTCGAACAGCTTCAGCCTGCCGAAGGCTTCCTCGCCGAGATCGTCCCGGCGGAAGTACAGTTGGACGCGACCAGTCATGTCGGCGAGATGTGCGAAGATCGTTTTCCCCTGCCCTCGCCACGACACGACGCGCCCCGCGACGCGCACTACCGGACCTTCCGCCTCGCCGCCTAACGCCGCAACGGCGTCCGCGGCCTCGTGCGTGCGGCTGAATCCGTAGGCGAACGCCTGGACGCCACTGGCCTCGAGCACCGACAGTTTCTCGCGGCGCGCTCGCAGGACGAAGTTGACATCGTCGCTCACGACGTCTTCTCCCCCGCACCCACCTGCTTCAGGTACGCCTGGATGAACGGGTCGATTGCTCCGTCCATCACCTTCTGTACGTCAGGGATTTTCAGCTCGGTTCGGTGATCGTTCACCATCGTGTACGGTTGGAAGACGTAGCTTCGTATCTGGCTGCCGAACGTCACATCAGCCTTCGTCGCATCCAGTTTCGCCTTCTCGGCCGCCTGCTTCTCGGCCTCGAGCTGGTACAGGCGATTCTTCAACATCTTCATCGCCGTTGCTTTGTTCTTGAACTGCGATCGCTCCTGCTGCGACGCGACTACGACTCCCGACGGGATGTGCGTCAGACGCACAGCGGAGCTGGTCTTGTTCACGTGCTGCCCACCAGCGCCGCTCGCGCGAAAGACATCCATTCTGATGTCCTCGTCGCGGATCTCGATGTTGATTTCCTCGTTCACGACCGGATAGACGAACACCGACGCGAAGCTCGTGTGTCGTCGGGATTGCGCGTCGAACGGCGAAATTCGAACGAGCCTGTGTACGCCGGTCTCCGGACGGAGAAAACCGTACGCGTACTGCCCGCGGATCTCGAGCACGGCGCCCTTGATGCCCGCCTCTTCGCCCTCGCTCATGTCGAGGATCTCGATGCCGTATCCACGACGCTCCGCCCATCGGGTATACATGCGCATGAGCATCTGCGCCCAATCCTGGGCTTCGGTGCCGCCAGCGCCGGCGCTGATCTCCACCTGCGCATCACGGAAATCGTCAGGCCCACGAAGCAACGATCGAAGCTCGAACGCCTCGACTTCGCTTTCGACCGTGTCCACTTCCTGGTCGATCTCTGCCGACATTACCGCGTCGGGCTCGGCGGAGAGCAGCTCGTCGAGCTCCAACGCCGAATTGATTCGTCCCGCCAGGCGATCGTACGGCTCTATCCAGCCTTTGAGCACCTTGACCTGCTGCACGGCGGTACGTGCGCTTTCCTGATCGTTCCAGAAACCCGCCGACGCCATTCGCTCCTCGAGCTGTCTCAGCGACTCCCGTTTGCGATCGAGGTCAAAGATACCTCCGCAGCTCGAGCAGCCGACTCTCGGCGTCTCGGAGCTGACGCGTGCGTTCGGATTCTCCCATGGTGTTCGCGCCCCCTGTCGATCCGGGTACGATGCCCCGGCAAATATGACACGAGCCGCTCTCCCCGATGGAGAACGGCTCGGCTCATTCGTGTGCCTTCAAGATAGCGGCCGCGGGAGTGTCGAACCACCCCGATTCGCCTCTCGCTGCGGGACCTAGAACACCTTCTTGCCCCCGGCGAGAACATCGTTCAGCGCATCCTGGAAGTGGGACGTCGATTCGGCGAACTCCTTTCCGATCTGCTCCACGTACTCCTCGTAGCTCTTCTTGATTTCCTCTCGGAACAACTGCTTCAGTGTACCGGCGCGCATTCCTTCGTCACGCTTCTGCGGGTGGTAGGCCACCATGTCAGACACCAGCGCGCGGGCGAGCCGTTTCGCTTTCTGATTAGGGTCGTTCGCGAGGAACGGGTTGATCGGAGCCTTGGAGGGCGTTGGCGCCGCGACGTCCGGCCGAGGACTCGGGATCACCGCATCGGCGGCGGGTGCTGGTCGTGATGCCGGCGGAGGAGCCGCCGCCGGCTGGCTCGGTGCCGCAGGTGCTGAAGGGCGAATCGGTAAAGCAAACGGTGCGTCGGATGCTCTCGCGGGACTCGGTGGAGCGGCCGCCGGCTGCCTCGGAACTTCGGCCTCCGGCCCGCTCTGCGGCCTTGCCGGCGTCGGCGCGGGGGCCGGCGCACTCACGCTCGGCGCGGCCGGCGCGACGTTGGCCCGTACCGGCGGGACGTTCGCAGCTATCGGCGGGACACCTAGTGCGGGTGTACCCGGCGACTGTGCTGTCGGCAACGAGGCCGGCGGAGCGCTCGATCCCGCGGGCGGAGTTGGCCGACGTCCAGGCACAAACGGCGGAACGCGCGTGGGCGTCACGCTACGGGGCGCACCGCTTGATGGAGTCATGCGCGGACCCGGGTCGGCGATCACCGGTGGCGGGCCCGCGGTCGGGCTCGACACAGTTGGAGCGCTGACCGATGCAACCTGGCGCGTCGCAGCCGTTAGGCTGGCCGCGTCATGGGGTGTTGCGAAGTCGTCCGTCCAGCTCCGCGCGGCGGTGATTGGAATGATTCCTCCGCACACCGAGCAGCGCGCTCGAACCCCCGGGCCCGGGACTCGCGCCGGATCCACTCGGAATACGGTTTGGCACTCCGGACAAGAAACGTTCATGACTCGTCGCCTAGGCTAAGCGGAACATCGGATCGGGCCGTTGACGACCGTACGAGACGCCCATTCGGCTGGTCTTGTCGACGATCGATCGTGTACACCGAACCAGTCAACGTCTTCGCGTAACTCTTCATCTCGGTTGCCAGCTCGCTGACCTGGGCCGCGTTCGCAAACTGTCGGCGTTCGTTGGATACGACACCGATCGAGACCGTCATGAGCGGAACGCGATGCAACTGTCCACGTCGGTCCTTGCCGAAAAAGTAGCCCGCCCGTCGGTCCTGCTCGGAGTACTGATACGGCACGAGCGCATCGAAGATGGATACGATCTCCCCGCACGTTTCATTCACGACCGATGCCGGGATGATGAAAATGAAATCGTCTCCCCCAATGTGCCCGACAAACCCGTCATCGCGACACATACCCTTTACGACATCGTGAAGGATCTTCGCGAGAATGCGGATCACACGATCGCCGTCGTAATAACTATATCGATCGTTGAATTCCTTGAAGTGATCCAGGTCCGCATAGCAGACAGCGAACGGTGTGTCCTGATGCAGACGCCGAGTGATTTCCGCCTCGATGTCGATCGTGCCGGGCAATCGCGTCGACGGATGCACGTAAACATCGCGATCGGACCGACGCAGCAGCACGTCCATCCGGACGCGACACTCCTCGAGCGGAGTTCGCTCGGTCAGCACCTCGTCCGCTCCGGCCTCGAATGCAGTCGCCACCGCCCGTTCGCCCTTCGCGCAGATGAAGAGCGCGGGTACGATTCCCGTATAGGAATCGCGTTTCATCCGCGCGCACACGACACCGCACGCGTCGAGGTTCGCGCGAGCATCGAATACGACGAGTCGTGGTCGTCCTCTCAGCGCGCGCGCCATGAGATCGTCCTCATTCTGGACGACATCCGCGACCAGCCCGCGTGCATCGAGCCAGGCGGACACCGTTGTCGGGACAGGCGCGCCGTCAGGGCTGAACACCATTGCCGATGGCGTTGGCACGCTACACGATGCTCATGCTGGAGGGCGCGAAATTCTCGGTGGCTCGGGATGACAGCAGGCGGCGTCTGTGTGCTGCATCACGCAGTGGCGCGACGCAACGTCAGCGATCATCTGTAGACGCCGTGATGGTGTCCAAAGTCATGCGTCTAGCGGCGCCGCCCGAGTGGCAGCGAGCCCGTGAGCTCATACCGCTTACTATCTCCGTCAACCTGACTGCGGAGCCGGACGGTAATAAACGCATCGACGGTGCTGAGCGCGTGGTTTGCAATGACGAGCCCGAGATCCTCCAACGAGTTGCGATACGCGTTGTTGCTTCGGCGAATCGTACGCCGAAATTCTGCGTACTCGAGCTGCGCGTTGCTCCACGACCAGCGGTACTCGGGACGAACCGCCCGTTCTCGATAAAACTCCTCGGCGAACTTGTACTCGTCGGACCCGCGAGCAGGCGCGACCGAGGGGTTGGACCAGTAGGTTTGTCGAGCAAGAAGCCAGGTGGCGCCGTTGGCGGTTGTGGTATCGGGTTCCGGGTCGAGCTCACCGCCTGCAGTCGCGTCGAAGGCACCGCTCGCCGCGAAATGCTCCATCCGCTCGTAATAGTCCCAACCTCCAACCGGGCGCGCTGTGCTGAACGGTCGTCGCGCCACCTCGCTCGCCAGGTCGCGGTACGACGCCCGAGCTTGACGACCTTCGCGCGCGTCAGCGACATACCGCGCCCAGGCGTACGCTTCCACAGCGAGGTACGCGACAAATCGGTCTTGCCCAAGCCACGCCTGCCCGGTGCCGGGCACAATCGCTGACGCCAGCACGGACCACGGCGTCGCGCGAGCAGTGTCCTTCTTCTCGCCGAAGTACTTCCACGCGTTGCCGACAACAGCCACCGGAGCCGCGTCTCCGCGCATCGCTGGAAGCGTGCGCGCGCTCGAGAGTCGTTGCCCGTAGGTGCCAGCGAGCGGTATCGCGATCGCCGCGAGGGCGGCGATCGTCGCCGTGCGTGCGTTCAAAACAGGTATCGCAGCGAGAGGTAGGTTGGAGCTTTACCCGCGTCCGCTGAAAGGCCGGTAAGTATGCGACCGACATCGAACACGAGGTTGCCGGTGCTCAGACCAAGTCCAATCGATGGCCCGCCCGCCTCTGACTGTGACGCTTCAACGGCGTAACCCCCTCGAACGTGGAAGCGCTCACGGTAGGCGACATCGACTCCGAAGCGCGGCGCCGGATTCCCGACGTGGATTCCGTCCGCGAGATCGAACGCGACTCGCACGGCGGTCTCCGGCGCGATGCGCGGTGGAACGTCGTAGCGATACTGTACCCCGACCTGGAGGCGGCGCGGAATAGGGTCCGACTGGGGGCTGTCGTTCACCTGCACGTTGAGGCCGACGATGTTCCGAGCGGCAACGCCGATGACGAGCGGAACGGATTTCTTGACCGTGAATTGTGCGCCGAGGTCCAGCGCGCTCGTCGTGGCCGAGAAGTTGATGTCGGGACAGGGGCCCGTACAGTCGATGCGAAACTGAATCAGCTTGTAGGTAAGCCCGGCGGTGACGTAGCTGCCTAACGATGTCGCATACGTCGCCGCGTAGACGAAGCTGCGCGGAATGATCGTTCCTGCGACCTCCTCCGGCCCACTCGCGTCGGGGTTCGACTGCTGTTCGCCGTAGTCGAAGATGTTGACCGACAGGGCGAGCACGCCAAGGAGTGACGATGGCACGAGGATCGTGACCGCGTCACCGGTCCCCGCAACGCTCTGCGAGTGGTGAATCGCCGCTTCACGGTGCGTGGCCGCGCCGATGGCCGCCGGGTTCCACCACACCGCTTCGGTACCTGGCCTGTCCGCTACCACGGCCTGTCCCATCCCAACCGAACGCGCGCCAACCGGCAGGAGGAGAAACAACGCTCCTTCTGTTGCCAGACCGGTCTGCGCGTGTGCGACGTCGGCATCCGAAATCAGGACGGCGCCGAGGAGGGCGAACAGTGCTCTACTAGAGCGGAGTAGCCTCATCCGCGAGCATGATGGGAATGTCGTCCCGCACCGGATACTTCAGTCGGCACGCGTGGCAGACGAGGCTTGGCTCATCGGACCGGTACTCCAACCCGCCTTTGCATTTCGGGCAGACGAGAATGGATAGCAACTGCGGGGAAAGCGTCACGAAGCTGGCTCCTGAGGCATCCGGTATCCAAACCGCTCGAGAGCCCGCGCGTCACGACGCCAGTTGGCGAGGACCTTCACCCACAGGTCCAGATACACAGCGCCGCCGACGAGTCGTTCGATCTTTGCGCGGGCAGCGCGGCCAATATCGCGGATCCGTGAGCCTTTCTCGCCGATGAGAATCCGCTTCTGGCTGTCGCGTTCAACGTAGATCGTCGCCCGAATGTACACAGGCGACCGGTCTTCGCGAAACTCCTCGACCTCGCACGCAACACTGTACGGCACTTCCTCATTCAGCTGTTCGAGCGCCGTTTCGCGAATCAGCTCCGCCGCGAAGAATCGCAGCGTTTGTGTGCTGACGTCGTCCTCGGGATACAGAAAGGGACTCTCGGGTAGGCGCTCCGCGATTGCGGCGAGCAGGATATCGGCTCCCTCGCCTGTCAATGCCGAGAATGGAATTGCATCGGGCGCTTGAGCAACCAGGGCCCGTCGTTCATCGGCCGAAAGGCGGTCGATCTTGTTCAACACGGTGATGACGTGTCGGCCTACCGCGCGCGGAATCGACGCGGCTTCCTCGAGACTGGGCGGCGGGCCAAGCGTCGCGTCGGCCACATACACCACGACGTCAGCATCGGCGAGCGCGTTCAACGCGGTCGACCGCATGACGCGTTGCAATTCGTATCGCGGTTCGAGCAGGCCAGGAGTGTCGAGCAGCACCATCTGCGTATCGTCGGTCGTTCGGATCCCGACGATTCTGTCTCGTGTCGACTGAGGCTTCTCGCTCGTGATGCTCAACTTCTGGCCGACGATGCGATTGAGCATCGTCGACTTCCCCGCGTTGGGTTTTCCTGCGACGGTGACGATACCGGCACGCTTCATTGGCGAAAGATACATCGAGGCTAGTAGGAGGTTCCGCGTCCCGTCTGCGATGCGACGAACGCAACGCGACGAGCAGGATGCGCAAAGCCCCCATCGAGCTGAGCTCGATGAGGGCTTTGCAATGAGGTGCCGGCAACGGCCTACTCTCCCGCGACCTCTCGGTCGGAGTACCATCGGCGCTGTAGGGCTTAACGACCGTGTTCGGGATGGGAACGGGTGTGGCCCC
>Ga0136846_1223665_pt1 | contig 12612 bp, 13 predicted proteins | sample HopSoiMetagenom2_FD_96841 | JGI IMG/M metagenome (GOLD analysis project Ga0136846, IMG submission 96841) | Grasslands soil microbial communities from Hopland, California, USA - 2 Assembly 2016 (version 4) | ecosystem: Environmental > Terrestrial > Soil > Grasslands | place: USA: Hopland...
CGGTGGCCGCGGTCGGCGAGCACGGCCAGCTGCACGCGCTCGGGCCGGCCGTAGCCGAAGAGCGCGTCGATGGCCGCGCGGATCGTGCGGCCGGTGTAGAGCACGTCGTCGACGAGCACGACGGTCATCCCTTCGAGCGGGAAGTCGAGGCTGGTCGAGCGCACCAGCGGCTGCGGGTGCCTCGGCGCCTCGCCGCCGCGGACGGAGACGTCGTCGCGGTGAAAGGTGATGTCGAGCTGGCCGAACGCGACCTCGCTCGCGCTCAGCTCGGCGATCCGGCGGCGCAGCCGCTGCGCGAGCGGGACGCCGCGCGTGTGGATGCCGACGAGCGCGATCCGATCGAGGTCGGCGTTGCCCTCGACGATCTCGTGGGCGATCCGCGTCAGTGCCTTGCCGATCGCCTCGGCGTCGAGGACGGTCGTCGCTGCGGAAGTGTCCGCGCTCAGAGCGCGGTCAGGGTGCGGCTCACCTTCGACTCCTTTCCGGCCTCACGGGACCGGGTTAAAGGGGTGTTCTGTATGTGCGCCGCGGAACCTAACGGCGGCGCCGGACGTTACTCGCCGGGCACCGGCAGGAGCAAGTCGATCTCGTCGCGCCGGCGATAGAACTCGATGTTCGGCCGCGACTCGTCGGGCGCGGTGTGCTGGATCAGCGCGTCGAAGGTCGGCCCGATCCGCGCGTACACCGCGGGCGGCTCGCCGCGTAGTCGCGCGCGCAGGTAGCGCCCGCCCGGCAGCTCGCCCAGCTCGACGCCGAGCGCAGCGGCGTCGTCGGTTTCCCGCACCGCCGTGCACACGCAGTACTCCTCGGTCAGCGGGTAGTAGGCGCCGTAGAACCTGCGGCCGCGCAGCCCGACAAGGTCCTCGAAGCGCGCCCAGGTCGCCTGCATCTCCGCCAGATCGTCGGCGCAGCGGACGAAGAGCACGGGCGTCGAGTCGCGCTCGACGGGCTGGGCGGCCTCGACTTCCGCCTCCATCGCCCTAGCTTGCCACCGCGATCAGCCACTCGACGCGGTAGTCGACGCGCTCGGGCAGTTCGCGCTCGGCTCGCGCGAGGCCGGCTTCGTACTCGTCCTCGTCGATCAAGTCGAAGGTCGAGATGTGCTTGCCGCGGATCCGCTCGAGCGCGTCCTCCCGGGCGAGCGAGCCGGTCTGCGAGAGTCGCGTCAGGCGCACCTCGTCGAAGCCGGCGAGCTCCGCCGTCAGCTCGTCAGCGCTCGGGAAGCGCTCGCGGTCGGCGGCCTCCATCGAGGGGAACAGCTCGTTCAGCCAGAAGGCGTCGAAGTACGACGGGTCGAAGGTCGCGACGGCGAAGCGGCCACCCGGCTCGAGCACGCGCGTTGCCTCGGCGAACGCGCGCGGGCGGTCGACAAGGTGCGCGACGAGCCACATCGTCGCCCGCTCGAACCAGCCGTCCTTGAAGGGGAGCTCCTCGGCCGATCCGAGCTTCAGCCCGGCCGAGCCGGCGCGAGTGCGGGCGACCTCGAGCATCTCCGACGAGGCGTCGACGCCCCACGCCTTCGCGATCTCGGCCAGCTGGGCGAGGAAACGGCCGGTGCCACAGCCGATGTCGAGCACGCGCCGACCGGGGAGGTCGGCCACATCGATCAGTGTCGCCGCGACCTCCTGCCAGTTCTCGTCGTACGGACGCAGCCGGTCGTAGACCGACGCGCGGGCGGAGAAGTCAGGCGTCCGGATCTTCGGGCTCGGTGAGCGACTCGATCGCGTCCCTCGCGGCCTCGAGCTGGCCCTCCGGGACGAGCACCTTGACGGGCGTGTCGTCGACCTCGCGCGGGTGGTGCTCGACCGCGCTCTCGAGCTCGACTGGGATCCCGGCCTCGCGCAGCATCGCCTCGAGCTCCTCGGCCTCGGCGACGGTCTCGGCGAGCGCGACCTGCACCAGCGAGCTCACGACACGGCCTCCGGCGCCGGCTCGGGTTGCTCGGCCTCGCGGCCGTGCAGGGCGGCGCCCTTCAGCAGGTGCGGCGAGCCCCGCTCGGGGAACGGCACGTCGATCGCGTCGAAGTCCTTCGGCACCACGGTCTCGGGGAAGATCGTACGCGCCTCGCGGGCGACCTCGGGCCCGAAGTAGCGGTTCGAGAGGTGCGTCAGCGCCAGCAGCCCGACCTCCGCCTCGCGCGCCAACTCCGCCGCCTCGAGTGCGGTCGCGTGCCCGGTCTCCTGGGCCCGCTCGCGCTCCTCCTCGAGGAAGGTCGCCTCGTGGACGAGCACCTCCGCCCCGCGCGCGGCCTCGAGCACGGTCGCCGAGGGCGCGGTGTCGCCGCTCAACACGACCTTGCGCCCGGGCCGGGCCGAGCCCAGCACCTCGTCCGGTGTGACGACGCGGTCGTCCTCGAGCGTTATCGACTCGCCTGCCTGCAGCAGTCCGCGCTCGGGCCCCGAGGGCACGCCAAGCGCGTCGGCGGCCTCGACGTCGAAGCGCCCGGGCCGCGGGTGCTCGACCAGCGCGAAGCCGAGCGACACCACCGCGTGCGCAGCCGGGAAGGTGACGAGGTTGTAATCGCCGCGCTCGAGCACGTCGCCGGGGGCCAGCTCGACGAGCTCCAGCGGGTAGGGCAGCTTCCCGAAGATCCGCCGCAGCGCGCCGAAGAGCTCCTTCAGCCCGGGCGGCCCGTAGATCGCGAGCGGCAACTCGCGTCCGCGCAGCGCGAACGTCTTCAGCATCCCCGGCAGGCCGAGGTAGTGGTCGGCGTGGAAGTGGGAGACGAACACCTCGGGCAGCTCCGGCAGGCCGACCGCCGAGCGCAGCAACTGCCGCTGCGTGCCCTCGCCGCAATCGAACAGCAGCCGCTCACCGCCGCGCCGCAGCAGCAGCGCCGAGGGCGCCCGCTGCGCGGTCGGGACCGAGCCCGAGGTGCCGAAGAAGACGAGGTCGAGATCCACGGGCCGGAGTCTAGTTCCGACCGGCTCAAGCCTTTTCGGTGCCGATCCGATACGAGAGCGAGGACCGTTGCGACTCCTGACCGGAACCGGTTCCAACCTGCGGGCGGCCACTGAGCGGTCGGTCACGCTGCTGCGCGCCTTTCTGCTCGCGAGCGCCGCGATCATCGCTGCCGGCGGCATTTTGCTCAGCTCGATCCTCACGCACGCGGTCTCCGACCAGGCCGTCGCCGACAGCCGCGCCAGCGTCTCGCAGTACGTCGACGGCGTCCTGCGCGGGACGCTCGTGCGGCGCGACCAGGTGCAGGTCAGCCGCGATACCTCCGCCCGCCTGACCCAGGAGCTGCGGCACAACCGCGCGCTCGTGACGGTCAAGGTCTGGCGGCCCGACGGCGTGCTCGCCTGGACGAATCGCGGGCAGGCCCGGATCGGCCAGCGCTTCGACATGGACGGCGACCTCGCCGAAGCGATCGAGAGGCGCGCCGCCACGGGGCACATCGACCAGCTCTCCGGCGACGAGGACGCGGTCGAGGAGCAGCTCGGCTTCGACCACCTGCTCGAGGTGTACACGCCCATCCTCTCCGCCGACGGCCGCGAAGTGGTGGGCGTCTACGAGATCTACGCCGACCCCAAGGGGCTCGAGCAGACGCTCGCCTCGCGGCGCCACATGATCTGGGCGTCGGTCGCCGCGGTGCTGCTGGCGCTCTGGGCGGCGCTGGCGTTGCTAGTCCGTAGAGCCTCCACCACCCTTACGCGGCAGACGCGCGAGCTCCGGCAGCGCTCGCGGGAGCTGCTCGCCTCCTACCAGCGGCTCGAGGAGAGCTCGCTCGAGGCGGTCGAGAGCCTGAACGCGACCGTCGAGGCGAAGGACCCGGACACGGCCGGGCACTCGCTGCGCGTCCAACAGGTCGCGTTGGCGATCGCGGCGCAGCTCGAGCTGACGAGCCAGCAGCTGGACGCGCTGCGCTTCGGCTCGCTCTTCCACGACATCGGCAAGATCGCCGTCCCGGACGGGATCCTCGTCAAGCCGGCCAAGCTCGACTACTGGGAGTACGCCCAGATGAAGACTCACTCGGCGGAGGGCGCGCGGATCGTCGGCAAGTTCGGTCGGCTGCGCGAGGCGGTGCCGATCATCAGGCACCACCACGAGCGCTGGGACGGCGCGGGCTATCCGGACGGGCTCGCGGGCGACGCGATCCCGCTCGAGGCGGCAATCGTCGGGCTCGCCGACGCGTGGGACGCGATGACGACCGACCGCCCGTACCACCGCGCGCTCACGATCGAGGAAGCGCTGGCCGAGGTGCACGCCGGCCGCGGCACGCAGTTCTCGCCGGTGGTCGTCGACGCGTTCTTCTTCGCGGCCGCGCTGCTGCCCGACCAGCTCGGGCTCGACGAGCCGCTGCAGCACGCCATCTGACTAGAGTCGCCCGCATGGTTGACGACGTCCGCGAGCTGATCCGGCGCGAGCCCTCGCAGGCCGAGCACGACGCGATCCGCGAGCTCTGGAAGCGCCACTCCGTCGCCGAGGACCACCGCGACCTGCCGGGACTCCTCGCGACGCTGACCGAGGACTGCGTCTACGAGCTCGTCCAGACCGGTCACCGCTGGGACGGCCACGAGGGCGCCGCGCGCTTCTACGCCGGGCTGCTCGGGTCGTTCCCGGACGTCCACTTCCAGCTGACGAGCATCGTGATCGGGCCGCAGGGCGTCTGCGAGGAGGCCAATGTGACCGGCACGCACGAGGCCGAGTGGCTCGGCGTCCCGCCCACCGGCGAGCGACTCGCCTGGCAGGTGACGATCTTCTTCCCGTGGAACCGGAAGCAGCACCTGTTCAGCGGCGAGCGCGTCTACACGGCCGGCCTGCCCTTGCCCGCGCTAGCCGGCTGAGGGCAGCACGAGCCGCTCGCCCGGGACGAGCACGCCGCCGCCCAGGTGGTTGCGGCGGTCGATCCGGTAGATCGCTTCGCGCGGGTCGCCCGCGTAGTGCTTGACCGCGATCGTCCAGAGCGTGTCGCCCGACCGCACCGTGTACCGCTGCTCGGGTCCCGCGCCGTGCGAGGCGCGGGCGAGCGCGGCCCAGGCGATCAGCGAGAGGGCTGCGATGAGAATGATCTTTCCGAACATGTGTTCGCACACTAGACGAACACGTGTTCGATGTCAAGTTCGGCTCCCGGAGCCAGTTTGGCCACGAGCATCGACCTTGCAGGCGCCCGGCGGCGCTCGGTCGGGCTGCCCGGATTGAGGATCCAGACGCCGCGGTGCTGCTCGACCTGCGGGACGTGCGTGTGGCCGTAGACGACCGCGTCGCAGCCCCGGAACCACGAGGCGAGGCGCTCCTCCCTCCCCACTCGCGAACCCGGGATGTGCACGAGCCCGATCCGCAAGCCCGCCACCTCGACCACGCGCCGCTCCGGCAGCTCGGCCTGCAGCGCCGGCTCGTCCATGTTCCCGAACACCGCCTCAACCGGAGCGTGCCCCTCGAGCTCGCGCAGCACCGACGCCGCCGTGAAGTCGCCGGCGTGCAGGATCAGGTCAGCCCGCTCGAGCTCGCGCACGCACGCCTCGGGCAGCCGCCGCGACCCGCGCGGCAGGTGCGTGTCGGCGATCACCGCGATGCGCGTCAGAGCGAGAGGAACCTGCCGTTGCGGTAGACGAGCTCACCATCCGCGTAGACCTCGCTGCTCGAGCGCAGGTCGCAGATCATGTCCCAGTGCAGCGCCGACCGATTGACGCCGCCGCACTCGGGATAGGCCGAGCCGAGCGCCAGGTGCATCGTCCCGCCGATTTTCTCGTCGAACAGGATGTTGCGCGTGAAGACGCGGACGGCGTCGTTCAGCCCGAACGCCAGCTCCCCCACTCGCCTCGCGCCGTCGTCAAGGCCGAGCATCTCCTGCAGGAACTGCTCACCGCGCGAGGCGGTCGCCTCCACCACCTCGCCCTCGCGGAAGCGCAACCGCACGTCGTCGACCTGGCGACCGCTGAAGACGGCCGGGAAGGTGAAACTGATCTCGCCCTCGGCGCTGTCGTCGAGCGGCGCCGTGAAGACCTCGCCGTCCGGGAAGTTCTCGTGCCCATCGGCCCCGACCCAGCGACGGTCGCCGCCGACGGCGATGGTCAGGTCGGTCCCCTCGGCGACGAAGCGCAGCTCCTCCTTCGTGGCGAGCAGCTCGACCACCCGCTGCAGCTCGCCCGCGAACCGGCCCCAGCGCTCGACCGGGTCGCCGTCGTCGAGCAGCGCCGCGTCGTAGAGGAAGTTCTCGTACTCGGCCAGCGACATCTCGGCGTCCTGGGCCGCGCCGTTCGTCGGATAGCCGGTCAGCACCCAGCGCAGCTCGCCGGCCAGCGCGCGCTCGAGGTAGCGCTCGCGGATCCGTTGCCGCGCGCGCTGGACGCGCGCCTCGCGCTCGGGATCGACCGACGTGAGCGCCTTCGTGTTGGTCGGCGCCTCGACCACGATCCAGACGTCGGCCTGCTCGATGTCCTGGAGCTCGCCCGGCGTCAGCCACTCGATCTGCTCGTCGCTGCCCTCGCCGAGCAGCAGGCCGTCCAGCTCCGGCTCGCAGCGGACGGAGGGCTGGCCGCCGGCACGCAGCACGGCCGCAACCAGCTCGTTCAGTAGCGGCTCGACGTTCACCGTGCCCTGCACGACCGTCAGGTCGCCGGGCTGCACGCCGCCCGAGTAGCCGACGAGCACGTCGGCGAAGCGGCGCAGGCGGTCAGACACCCGCGGACGCGACGGCCTCGAGGAAGCGACCGGCCCGCCAGACGAGCTCGCCGTCCACGTAGACCTCGCCGTCCTCGCGCAGGTCGCAGACGAGGTCCCAGTGCAGACCCGACTCGTTGAGGCCGCCGAGATCCTGGAATGCCGACCCGAGTGCGACGTGCATCGTCCCGCCGATCTTCTCGTCGAAGAGCGTGTTCTGCGTGAAGCGCTCGATCTCGTAGTTGAGCCCGAACGCGACCTCGCCGAGGCGGCGCGCGCCGTCGTCCATCGCGAGCAGCGCGTCGAGATACTCGCGCCCGCGTGAAGCCTCGGCCCCGACGACCGCGCCGCCCTCGAAGCGCAGGCGGATGTCGGCGACCTCGCGTCCGTGGAAGAGCGCCGGGAAGGCGAAGCTGATCTCGCCCTCCGTGACCGTCTCGAGCGGGCTCGTGTAGACCTCGCCGTCGGGCATGTTGTAACGCCCGTCCGCGGCCTGCCAGCGCCGGCCCTCGACGCCGAGCTTGAGGTCGGTGCCGGGCCCGACGATGTGCAGCTCGCGCGCCGCCGCCAAACCCTCCGCGCGGGCGCCGAGATCCTCGCGCACCTGCTGCCAGTGCTCGACGGCGTCGCCGGGCTCCTCGACGTGGCACGCCCGGAAGACGAAGCGCTCGTATTCCGGCAGCGACATCTGGGCGTCCTGCGCATGGGCCTCGGTCGGGAAGAGCACGCCCAGCCAGCCGAGCTCGCCGCTCGACATCCGCTGCCAGCGCCGCTTGGCCAGCTCCTGCGTGGAGGCGAGCAGCCGCTGGTGGCGCTCTGGGTCGGCGTGCGTCAGCGCCCGGGTATTCGTCTCGGACCAGATGGTCACGATCGCGTCGACGAGCTCGAGCTCGGCCTTCGCGATCGGGGAGACGAAGTCGAGCTGCTCCTCACTGGCCTCGGCGAGCAGCAGCTCGGGCAGCCGCTCGAGCTGGAAGTCGACGTACGGGTGCGCCCCGGCGGCGAGCGCGGCGCGGTAGATCTCGACCGCCAGCGGCTCGGCCACGGGCGGCGCGTCGATGCGCAGGACCTTGCCCGGCCGGAGGCCGAGCGAGTAGTTGACGACGAGCTCGCCGAGCCGGGCGACCCGCGGGTCGGTCACCGGCGGGCGCCGACCCGGAACGGACGGCTGACGAGGACGCTCGCGCGCTGGGAGTTCATCGTGGCGCTCATCCGGATCGCATAGACGTAGAGGCCGGGCTTCAGCCGGCGGCTCGGAAAGTACACGAGCCGCGATCCCACTTCGATCGTGCCGCGGGAGGCGAGCAGCGGCTTCGGGCGGCCGTTGGCCAGGCGCTTGCCGAGCACCGCCTTCGACGGGCCGGCCTTGAAGATCCCGGCGCGGAACGCGGCCTCCTCGCCGGCGCCGGCGCTGAAGCTCCAGCGCGAGCGCTTGAGCGGCTGCGGCTTCGTCAGGTTCCCCCACGCCGCCACCGGCAGCACGACGCCCGTCGTGTGGCGCCAGCTGACCGGGGTCGTCTGGCAGGTGCCGTGGCTCTGGGCGATCGTCTGCTTGACCGCGTCGTAGGACGGGCGGTGCGAGCCGTCGGCGCGCTCGAGCCCGCTCTGCCAGCGGTTGAGGTCGGTCTCGTCGACCAGGTGGAAGAAGCTGAGCATCCGCACGCCGGGATCGCACTCGGCGAGCTTGACCGTGTCGACGTAGTAGGCAGCCTGGTCCTGCTCGCTGACGAGCTTCGTGCCCGCCGTCTCGACGCCGGTGTAGAGCGAGGCCACCGCCGGCAGCGGCGCCACCTGCCAGCCAACCTCGTCGAGGTCGAACAGCAGCGGCTTCAGGGCGGATTTGCCGGGCTCGGCGAAGGTCGGCTGCGCGGTGCCGTTGAAGGCATCCCAGACGGCCTGCTTGATCCGGTCGAGGTTCGCGAGACCGGCGGTCGGCCAGGCGTAGCGCACGCTCGGCGGGCCCTGCGAGGCCTGCGGGTACGGGTGGAAGGCGAGCTCGTCCATCAGCGGCTTCGTCCGGTGGCTCGCCCGGTAGGCGACGCCGAGGTCGTGCAGGAAGCGGACGGGCGAGCGCGAGCGGTTGCTCTTGGCGAGCGGCTGGTCGTTCCCGCGCGGCGAGAGGCCGAGGCCGATCACGTTGATGGTCGGGTCGACCGCCTTCAGCGCGTCGTAGGAGGCCGCCAGCACCGGCAGGTACTGCGCGGCCGCAAGTGGCTTGCCGGCGTCCGAGAACTGCGGCAGCCAGAAGCGCGGCTGGTTCGGCTCGTTGCCGATCACGTAGTCCTTGACCGTCGGAAACGCGGTCGCCAGCAGGGTCATGAAGCTCGCGAACTGCACCGGCGCGCCTGGCGAGGCGGTCAGGCCGCGCGCGTCAGCGGGAGAGACGGCGAAGATGATCCGCGTGCCCGCGAGCTGGGCCTGCGGCAGCCAGGAAGCGATCTCGTCCTGGGCCGGGATGGTGGTCGGGTTGGCCGGGTCCCAGTTGATCGAGATCCGGTTCACCTTCAGGCCGACGTCGTTCAGGCTCGAGAAGAAGCCGACGCCGCCGTCGCCGGTCTTGCCGGCGTCCTCGGTCACGCCAACGTCGAGCCCGGCTCGCGCTGCTCCCGCACCGGCGCACGCGAGCACGGCGCACGCGCACAAGAGCAATCCCCTGATCCTCGTCACTTCGGTCCTCCCATCGGCGGCTGGCAAAAGAGTCCCATGTTCTTCGGCAAGTGCAAAGGAGCTCCTTAGCCCTCGAGCACGGACTCGAGCAGCGGCCCGGCGCCGAATCTGACGGGGTCGTCGGCCGGCAGGCCCGTCTCCGCGGCCGCCTGCGCGATCGCCTCACGCGCCTCGGGCTCGTCGAGCTCGGCCGTGTTCAGCGCGATGCACGCGACCCGCGCCGGCCGCAGCGGCAGTGCGATCCGCTGGTGCACCTCGATCAGCTGGCCCAGGCTCGGGAGCGGGTAGCCGGGGTAGCCCTCGACCTCCGTCGCGCCCGCCTTGTGACAGAGGACGAAGACGTGCGGCGCGGAGCCGTGGATCAGGCCGAGCGTGACGCCCGAGTACGCCGGGTGCGCGAGCGAGCCCTGGCCCTCGACGAACAGCAGCTCGCCGCCGCGGGCGTGTCCCTCGACCACCAGCCGCTCGGCCGCACCGGCTAGGAAGTCCGAGACGACCGCGTCGACCGCGATCCCCCAGCCGGCGATCGCGATCCCCGTCTGGCCGGTCGGGACGAACACGCTCGCGAGACCGCGGCGGCGCGCCTCGAGGTCGAGCTCGAGCGCGACCGTCTTCTTGCCGATCGCGCAGTCCGAGCCGACCGTCAGCACGATCCGCGCCGGCAGCCGCAGGTTCTCGCCGGTCGGCACGTTCAGGTCGGGCGGCGGCTTGCGCAGGTCGCGCAGCTCGACGCCGTGCTCCCGCGCGAGCGCGACCAGCTCCTCGTCCTCGCCAACGAACTCGTGCAGCCCGCTCTCGAGGTCGAGCCCGGCGGCGATCGACTGCTTCAGCAGCTCGCGCCAGGCCGGCGGGAAGCGCCCGCCCTGGGTAGCGACGCCGACCACGGCGGTCGTCGGCTCGTACTGCAGGCCCGCCTCAACGGTGGCGACCACCGGAACGCCCTCGTACGTCTCCCCCGCGCGCGTGGAATCGAGGATCGCCACGCTCGGGTCGGGCGCATAGCGGAGGATCCCGCGCGCCGTCTTGCCGTAATGCGGGTCGCCGGAGCGGCCCTCAGCGAGGATCAGATACCGCTTCTCGGACACCGAGGCCGGGCTCGTTGGAGGGAAGCTGGACGCCGTCGACGAGCTCGACGCCCGGCCACGGGTCCTCGACCAGCAGCAGGTTGCCGTCCAGGTCGACGTGGTCGAAGAGGCTCGCGCATGCGGCGCCGGCGGCGACGGCCAGGCCCGACTCGTTCATGCAGCCGAGCATGAGCCCGAGCCCGAGCGCGCGGCCGGCGTGCGCCATCCGCGCCGCCTCGCGGATCCCGCCCGACTTGGCGAGCTTGACTGTCAGCCCGTGCGCGCGCTCGGCGCAGAAAGCGACGTCCTCCAGCGTGTGGCAGTCCTCGTCGACATAGATCGGGAGCGGCGAGCGGCGCTTCAATTCGGGCCCGTCGGGGTCGCCGGCCGGGAGCGGCTGCTCGCAGTACTGCACGCCGAGCTCGGCCAGCTGCGGCAGCGCCTCGAGCGCCTCGTCCAGCGACCAGGCCTCGTTCACGTCGACCTGCAGCGGCACGTCCGTCACCTCGCGCACCGCGCGTACGCGCTCGACGTCGCGACCGTCCCGCGCGCCGAGCTTCAGTTTCAGCCGCCGGAAGCGGCCCTGCACCTTCGCCGCCCGCGCGGCCATGTCGTCCGGCTCGCCAAGCCAGATCGTCCACGAGGTCGGCGGGCCCTCGCGCTCGAGCCCGAGCAGGCGCCACACCGGCAGGCCGACGAGCTTGCCGCAGAGGTCGTGCAGGGCCGCGTCGAGCGCCGCTTTGGCCGCTTGCTCACCGGGCCGCTCGCGCAGCCGCGCCTCGATCGCCTCGAAGGCGAAGGGATCGTCCCCGAGCACCTCGCCGGCGCCCTCGAGGAACGCGAGCGCCGAGGCCGGCGACTCGTCGTAGCGCTCGATCGGCGCCGCCTCGCCGAAGCCGATGACGCCCTCGTGGCGCAGCTCGACGTCGACCACCTCCGCCTCGTCCGAGGCGCCGCGCGAGATCACGAACGTCTCCGCCATCCGCACGCTCGCGATCCGGGCCTCGAGCTCCACCGCCGATACCTTAGAACGCTCGGATGCGAACGCTGGCGACCTACCTCCGCGGGCTCGACCCGCAGCTCCCTCGCACGGTCTGGCTGATCCAGGCCGGCGGGCTCGTGAACGCGCTCGGCAACGGGATCGTCTTCCCGTTCGCGGTCATCTACCTGCACAACGTGCGCGGCATCTCGTTCGCCCAGGCGGGCTTCGCGCTCGCGATCGGCGGCGCGGCGGCCCTGCTTGCCGGCTTCCTCGCCGGCACGCTCGTCGACCGGGTCGGCGGCCGTAACACGCTCGTCTTCGGCCTGCTCCTGCAGCTGGTCGCCTTCTCGCTCTTCCCGCTGATCCGCGAGGCCTGGCACGCCTACGCGCTCTTCGCCCTCGAAGGCGTTGGCACGGCGTGCTTCTGGCCCGGCCAGTCGACGCTGCTCTCGCGGCTGACCCCGCCTGAGCACCGGCACTCGGCCTATGCGCTGCAGCGCGTGAGCATGAACCTCGGGATCGGGATCGGCGGCGTGGTCGGCGGCCTGATCGCGACCACGTCCGACCCGGACAGCTTCACGCGCCTGTTCCTCTTCGACGCCGCCACGTTCCTCGTCTTCGCCGTGCTGTTGCTGTTCGGTGTGCACGAGCCGCCGCCGACCGAGGCCGAGGCGCACGAGGAGCCGGGCAGCTACCGCGCCGTGCTCCGGGATCGCAACTTCCTCGCGCTGACCGGGCTGAACGTGCTCTTCGTCGCCGTCGGCTACGAGGTCTTCGCGCTCCTGCCGCCGTTCGCGAAGAACTACGCCGGCGTCGACGAGCGCTGGATTGGGTTCATCTGGCTGGCGAACACGCTCCTGATCGTGCTGATCCAGCTGCCGGTCTCGAAGGCGCTCGAGGGCCGCCGCCGCATGGCTGCGCTCGCCGTCATGAACGTGCTCTGGGCGGCCGCGTCGCTGATCGTGCTCGCGGGTGGCGGGCTGCTAAATGGCACCTCGGCCGCGCTCGTCTTCATGTCGGCGACGATGGTCTTCGCGGTCGGCGAGACGCTGCAGGGCCCGACCCAGGCGCCGCTCGTCGCCGACCTCGCGCCCGAGCGCCTGCGCGGCCGCTACTTCGCGCTCGGCGCGATGTCCTGGAGCGCGGGCTCGATCATTGGCCCCGCCGTCGGCGGCCCGCTGCTCGGCTGGCACCCGCTCGCGGTCTGGCCGATCTCGGCCGCCGTCTGCGTCTTCGCCGCGTTCGGCTGCCTGCGCCTGGAGAAGAAGCTGCCGGAAGGGGTCCGACGCACACCGC
>Ga0136846_1239703_pt1 | contig 12609 bp, 7 predicted proteins | sample HopSoiMetagenom2_FD_96841 | JGI IMG/M metagenome (GOLD analysis project Ga0136846, IMG submission 96841) | Grasslands soil microbial communities from Hopland, California, USA - 2 Assembly 2016 (version 4) | ecosystem: Environmental > Terrestrial > Soil > Grasslands | place: USA: Hopland...
AGGACGTCCCCGTTGTACTCGGGGCGCATCCAATCGAGCGGGCTCATCCTCAACGCGAGCACGAACGTCACCCCGATCCCTGCGAGAACCGCGATGAATACGGACCACGCCACTCCCGGACGTAGTCCCGCGCCTTCGCCCGCCGCCGCGACCATTTCCGGCGACGGCGTTTCGCCGGCCGCCAGCGCAGCGGCGAGCGGATCTCCACCCGGGAGGGCAGCTGCAACGGAAAGTGCGGATACCGGCCGTCGCTCGGGATTCGGTTCGAGACAGCGAAGAATGACGCGCTCGATCGCCGAATCCATGCCGCTGACGATTGCCGAGGGGGGCAGCGTCGATTGGGTCTGATGCTGCGTCTGTAGCTCGGCAATCGTCGTGGCGGTAAACGCCCGTCGTCCGGTAAACAATTCGTAGAGCACGAGGCCAAGCGCGAAGATGTCGCTGCGAACCGTGACGCCCTGCCCGAGCAGCTGTTCCGGCGCCATATACGCCGGTGTTCCGGCACGTCCATCGCCCGCCTCGCCAACGATAGCCAGGCCGAAGTCCATCACTCGGACGTGTCCCTCGTTGTCGAGCATCACGTTGGCGGGTTTGAGATCGCGATGAATGACGCCGCGCTGATGCGCCGCCGCCAGCCCGGCGCATAGCTGGCGGGCGATATCGGTCGCCTTGTCTTCCGGGAAACGGCCGATTCGCCGCAGCGAGGTCGCGAGGTCTTCGCCGCCGACGTACTCCATCGAGAGATAGAGCAGACCGTCCGCCTCGCCGATGTCGTAGACGCGACAGACATTCGGATGTGACACGTGCCGCGCGACTCGCACCTCGTTGTGGAACTGTGCGAGCCTTGCAGGATCGCGCTGAAGATCGACAGGAAGGAATTTCAGCGCGACCGGTTGGCCGAGGCGCAGATCATCGGCGCGATACACCTCACCCATTCCGCCGCGGCCGAGCAGGCCGATGATCCGGTACCGCTCGCTGAGGATCGCGCCGGGTGCGAAGCGGCCGTGATTGATCGAGTCAGATGACGACAGCCATCCGCTCGAGGGCGGTCGGCGGGCATCGGCAGGGGTAGGGACGGTTACACCGGCGGGCGCGAGAACGGTGACCTGTTCGCCACCGGAAATGGTAATTTCGTCATGAGCCGGGCGACCACAGGAGGGGCAGAACCGCGCCGTCTCCGAGGTCTCCACGCCGCATGCCGGGCAACGCACGGCATGATTCTACTATTCGCATCAGCCGCTCGACGCGACCGGCGTCAGCCAGTTATAAATAGGAGATATGTCGATGCCAGTGGAAGTGCGCCTGCGGGTGCCGAATATGAAGGTCCGGGCGCTGGACGAAAACGGCTACCCCATCGATCACGCGTCTATGCGCTTTCGAAAAGTCATTGAGGTGCCCAAGATTCCGAAGCCGGACGAGATGCTCGATCTATCGACGAGCTCGGGAAAGACGCTCCAGGCTCGAGTCGTGCGCGCCGACTGGAACGAAGGTCTCGGCCTCTTTGTCCTCTCATGTCAGTACGCCAATCGATCGATCACGCTCGAAGAGTACGGCGCGCTGGCCAACGATCCAGACTGGCAATTGAAACACTTGCTGGACTAAATGAAACTCAGCCTTCAGAACTCAACATTCAGCAATTTCATGGAACTCTCTGCTGGTTCTCCTCGATGAAAGTCGCATGCAGCAGGCGCGCGGCATCGTCCAAAACGGTTCGTTCCACCAGCCAGGTCGCTCTGAACGACGACGTGGACACGCCGTGCGAGGCGATACCACGTGAGCCGAGCGACAGCGATCCGCGGCGCACGGTCGCATACGTGGCGTTGATGCCAGCTCCGATCGCGCTGAGCGCTCCCAATCCATCCACGAGACGGACGTCGCCGCCAAATGCGGCGCTGAGCTCTCGCCTGAACTGATCCTCGCTGTGAAGGTTCTCGCGGGAGATCACGACTGTCGCTCCGTCACCCGGTGCGCCGAGCGCCGCCACGTGCAGCTGTTTGCCGCTGACGCCGCATTCGTCCATCACCTCGACCAGCCGCATCGCGTCGTGGGTTGACTGCAGCAGCAGGATGTCGCGTTCGCTCGCGATGCCGGCGACCGTCCCCGGCATGCGCGGGGCGTGCCGTCGCACGACCGTGCCGTCTGACGACGGATCGCGGCCGGCGAGGGGAGACGAGGTCGCGCGCGCATAGATCGCGATGCCTGTTTCTTTCGCGAACTCGACCGCCTGCGCGTTGAGCACTCGCGCGCCCGCCTCGGCAAGCTCCTGCGTTTCTTCGTACGTCAGCGCGCCGATTCGCTGCGCGGCAGGGACAACGCGCGGGTCGGCGGTATAGACGCCGTCCACATCGGAACAGATCTCGCACCACTCGGCGCCGAGCGCCGCCGCCATCGCGACAGCGGTCGTATCGCTTCCGCCGCGCCCCAGCGTCGTCACCTCACGGCGGTAGGAAACGCCCTGGTAGCCGGCGATGACGACAACGCGTCCCCGCGCGAGTTCGTCCTGGACGCGGAAGGGCCGCACTTCGATGATCCGCGCGTCGACGTGACGATCGTTGGTGATGATGCCTGACTGGCTGCCCGTAAAGCTGATGGCGTCGCCGCCCAGCTCGCGAATCGCCATCGACAGGAGCGCCATCGAGATGCGCTCTCCCGCGGAAAGCAGCATGTCCAGCTCGCGACGATCGGGATTCGGCGAGACCTGGCGGGCGAGGCCGAGCAACTCATCCGTGGTGTCTCCCATGGCCGAGACGACAACCGCGACGTCATGGCCAGCGGCCTTCGTGCGCATGATGCGCGCCGCAACCTGACGGATGCGCGTCACGTCGGCGACGCTGCTGCCGCCGTATTTCTGGACGACGATGGGCATGGGGAATCATAACGAATTGGTGAATTGGTGAATTGGCGAATTGGTGAATTGGTGAATTGGTGAATTGACGATCGCCCGCTCGCAATCGGCGGCGCGCGATGGCAGAATGTCCAGCCGAAGGAGCCCCGGGTGATGGCCACAGCTACTGTTCGCCCAGATGTCCCGCCGGTTCGCGGTTCGCGCGGGACGAGCGTTGCCGCGCCTTCTCAGCGGATCGCCGCACTGGATCTCGTTCGCGGGGTCATCATGGTCCTGATGGCGATCGATCACGTGCGGGTCTATTCAGGTGTCCCAGCCGGTGGGCCGACACCCGGAGTGTTCTTCACCCGCTGGATCACGCACTTCTGTGCGCCGGGATTCGTCTTCTTTGCCGGGACAGCGGCGTTCCTGCAGGGACGGAAGGTCGCACGCGGAGAGCTCGCGCGCTATCTCTTCGCTCGGGGCGTGATCCTGATCCTGCTCGAGTTGACGTTCATTCGCGCGTGCTGGACCTTCAACGCGGATTACTCGCAGTTCCTGCTGGCCGGCGTCATCTGGATGCTCGGCTGGTGCATGGTGCTTCTCGCGGCCGTCATCTATCTGCCGGTTCGTGCGATCACGGCGCTCGGACTGCTGGTCATCCTGGCGCAAAATGCATTCGGCGTCGTCGGTGGACTCCTCCCGCAGTCGCTGCATCAGGCCTGGGAGTTCATCTATCCGGTGGGCGCCGAGGTGCGCCTTGGCTCCACGGGTCCAAACGTCACGGTGCTCTATACGATTGTTCCGTGGATTGGAGTGATGTGCGCCGGATTCGGGTTCGGATCGATCATCAGTCGGTCCGATGACGAACGCCGGCGATGGTGCATCGGAATCGGCCTCACGGCCACTGTCTTGTTCGTGCTGATCGCCGGCCTTGAAGTCGCTCGTAGCGGAAGTCAGGACGGACCGCCCGCGTTCGTCCGCCTGCTCAATCAGCGAAAATATCCGGCGTCTCCAGTCTTTCTCCTGATGACGCTCGGTCCGCTGATCGCGCTGCTCCCGCTCGCCGAACGCGCGCGCGGGTGGCTGGCACGCGCACTCACGACCTTCGGCCGAGTGCCGCTGTTTTATTACCTGTTGCACATTCCGCTGATTCACGCGCTCGCGCTCATTGTCAATCTCCTGCGTGTCGGCGCTGCACAGCCGGAACGCTATGCCACCGCGCCGTACGTGTCGATGCCACCGGATCAACGATGGCCGCTGCCGTTGTTGTATGTGGTATGGCTGGTTGCGGTGGCGATTCTGTATCCACTCTGCCGGTGGTATGCGCAGAGCAAAGCGCAGCATCCGCAAGCGTGGATGCGGTATGTGTAGGGTCTGAGCCTTGAGCCTTGAGCCTTGAGCATTCAGCAATTCCCTCGCCCCTGATACATTTGCCTTGTGACGACGGCGTTTCCGGAATGGATCGAACCCATGGCCGCGACCCTTACGCAGGAGCGGTTCACCGGTCCGGAATGGGTCTTCGAGCGGAAGTTCGACGGCATCCGTCTCCTTGCGTTCAAACACGACTCCGACGTTCGCCTGTTTTCGCGAAACCGCCTGCCGCAGAACATTCCATCGGTCGCTCGCGCGATCGCCGGCCTGCCGGTCACGAAGCTGATCCTCGACGGGGAGATCACCTGGGATCGTTCGGGCGCCTATCACGTCTTCGATATCGTGTGGCTCGACGATCGCGACGTCAGGTCGCTGCCGCTCGACGAGCGTCGCGAGTTGTTGAGACACCTGCCGCTGACGCCACCGCTCCACCACGTGACGGCGCTCGACGACGCGAATCCATGGGAGCGCGCCGAACGCGAGGGCTGGGAAGGCGTGATCGCCAAACGCAGGGACTCGCGCTACGAGCATCGCCGGTCGCCGCACTGGCTGAAGATGAAGTGCGAAGCCTCGCAGGAGTTCGTGGTCGGCGGGTTCACCGATCCGCAAGGCGCACGTGTCGGCCTAGGTGCGCTGCTGGTCGGCTATTTCGACAGCACCGATCTCGTGTTCGCGGGAAAGATCGGCACCGGCTTCGACACCAGGCTCCTCCTTGAACTGAGATCGAAACTCGACACCCTGGAAGTGCCAAACACTCCCTTTACAAAAGCGAAAGGCCTGCCGCGTCTTCGCGCGCACTGGGTCCGCCCGGAGATCGTCGTGCAGATCGCGTTCATCGAATGGACGGTACACGGAAAGCTGCGTCACCCCCGGCTCCTGCGGGTGAGATACGACAAGAATCCACGCGACGTCGTGCGGGAGACGACGTGATTACCATCAGCCATCCCGACAAGATCCTGTTTCCCGAGAGCGGGATTACGAAAGGAGCCCTGGCGGCCTACTACGAGATGGTGGCGGCCGTCATGGTGCCTCACATGCGGGGCCGGCCGGTCACCATGGAGCGCTACCACCGCGGCATCGGCGCGCCGGGATTTTTTCAAAAGGATGTGTCGAAAGGATTTCCGGAGTGGCTGCAGCGCGTCGAGGTGCCGAAAAAAGGGGGGACCGTTCATCATCCGATCGTCACCGACACCCGATCGCTTCTGTGGCTCGCGAACCAGAACTGCATCACGCCGCACGTGTGGACCTCGCGCGCCCCCGACCTCTATCACCCCGACATCTGCGTCTTCGACTTGGATCCGTCCGAGGACAATCCGGCACAACTCAAGGCGGCGACGTTTCAACTTCGCGACCTGCTGGCGGAACTCGGACTCCCGAGCTGGCTGAAGACCTCGGGCTCAAAGGGGTTTCATATCGTTGTTCCGCTGGACGGAAAGTCAGAGATGGGCGACGTGGCCGCGTTCGCGCATGCGGTCGGCGCCCTGCTGGTCGCGCGCGATCCCGAGAACCTCACGCAGGAGTTTCACAAGGTCGATCGCGGCCGGCGCATTCTCGTCGACACCGGGAGAAACGGCTACAGCGCGACGTTCGCGGCCGCCTACGCAGTGCGTGCGAAGCCTGATGCACCGATCTCTGCTCCCTGCACCTGGGATGAATTGCAGCGCGGCGAGATCGGACCGCAGACTTTCACCGTGCCGACGATGGCCAAACGGATTGACGCTGTCGGCGACGTCTGGGCGGATCTGCGGAAGCGCGGACGGTCCTTGAGACGAGCGATCGAAAAAGTGCGAAAGATGAGGAGCGACGGTCCCGCGTAGGGTCCGCTGGCGCGCGCGTGCGTGCTATAGTCGCCGCGGCGAATGTTCGGCTTATTCCCGTACGGAATCGTCCTCCAGGCCCTCGCAATCATTCATTTCATCCGCCGGCGTCCGGACACCTACTGGCTCTGGATCATCCTCATGTTTCCCGGCATCGGTGCGCTCGCTTACATCTTCGTCCAGGTCATTCCAGACTTCGGTCTTCTGCGGACGTCGTTCCAGGTCTTTCCCAGACGCAAGCGCATCAGGCAACTCGAGGCGATGATTCTCGACAACCCGTCGATCGGCAACTATGAAGAACTCGGCGATCTGTATCTCGACGACGGTCAGTACGTCAAAGCACGCGAGTGCTTCGACAAGGTCCTTGCTCGTGAAGAGTCGATCGATCCGCTCTATCGACGCGCGCTGTGTGCGCTTGCCTTGAACGACTACAACGCGGCCATTGCGGATCTTGAAAAAGTTACGGCCGCCGACGCGAAGTACGACTACCAGCGAGCGGTCGGTCTGCTGGCGCACGCGTGGGGCAAAATCGGCGAACGCGACAAGGCGAGCACGTTGTTCGCCGAGGTGACCGAGACGTCAACGCTCTCGGAGACCCAATTCAACTTCGCATCATTTCTTGCTGAAACCGGCCGCGCCGCCGAGGCGCGCGAATGGGCGGAACGCATTCTGCGCAAGAAAGCCACGATGCCTGACTACATCCGGCGGCGGGAGCGTCCGTGGTTTCGAAAAACGCGGGCGCTGCTGAAAGGCCTGCCGCGCACCCAAGCGCGCCCCTGATTCACACCGAGGCAGATGCCGCGCCCGGCAAACAGTGCCGCGATAGCTCCGTCGCACATTTCGATCGAGTGCCCAACACTAGGCAGGGGCACTCGACTAGTCCACCAGTCGCACTCGAGAAGGCCCTCCCGCCCCCCGAGATAGGAACCACTTTTTCCCCGGCAAGAGAATAGAGCACTGCCCTGGGTTGCCGTCGTCGGATACTGCTGAGGTATCTACTTTTCTTGTAAGTTCGTTGCAATTCTGTCGATCCTCTTGGCGGGCTGCCACAACTCTGTCATCGGTTTCATTAGGCAGGATCACAGTTCCGGCCCGGCGGACGCTGGCAGCACCATTGCCGTGCTTAGAGCCCAGCCGCGAAGACATTCCTGCGTTCTGTTCTCTTGATTCCCGTGGTTTCGCACAGATCCACTCGAGGTGTATTCATGCTCAATCCGTCAAGACCCATCGTCGCGCGCGCGTGCGCCACGGTGGCAGCAGTCCTCGGAGGAATGTCTCTGGTTGTGGCGCGACCATTCGCCCAAACGAGTACTCCCATCCCGGTCCAGTGGACCAACATCGTTCACGCTGCGGCGAGCGCTGGCGATATTCAGAAAACGAGCGGCTGCGGCGGGTGTCCTGACGCGGGCGGTATGAGTGCGCAGGTGGTCAGCACGAGCAGTGGGTCCGTGGAGTTCGTACCGGTCAAGGGCCGCCAGCTGCTTGCGGGCCTTGGAACCAACAGGACCGCGGCCACGGATCCGGCGTTGATCGACTACGCGTTCAACTTCTGGCCCGACGGCGGTTGGGACGTTCGCGAGCGGAATGTCTATAAGACTGAAGGCCGGTTCGTCAACGGAGACTCTTTCCGAGTCGCCGTCAACGCCGGTCTCGTGACGTATTACAAGAACGGAAAGCTTGTCTACTCGAGCACAGTGCCGGCGTCCCAGTCGATGGTGCTGCGGACGACCCTCGTCGACGCCAGCGCCCACGTCAAGAAAGCCGTCATTGCGTCCGTAGCGGCACCTCCGCCGGTAGTGCCCGTGCCCGTGACCATCGGCACGACCAGCCTCCCCGACGGCACATTGTCGCAAGCGTACTCGACCGTGCTCACCGCGTCGGGTGGTCATGGAACCTTCCTGTGGAGCGAGACTGGCGCGCTGCCGCCCGGCCTCACGCTCGCGTCGTCTGGAACGATCAGCGGCACGCCGACGACAAGCGGTCAGTTCACGTTTACCGTTCGGGCTGCCGATGCGAGTGACACAACGAATGCTGCGTCGAAGTCCCTCGGCATCAACGTTCCGTCTCCGGCACCGCCACCGGTTGTCGTGCCCGTGACCATCACCACGACCAGCCTGCCAGGCGGCACATTGTCGCAAGCGTACTCAACCGTGCTCACCGCGTCGGGTGGTCATGGAACCTTCCTGTGGAGCGAGACTGGCGCGCTGCCGCCCGGGCTCACGTTCGCGCCGTCTGGAACGATCAGCGGCACGCCGACCACAAGCGGTCAGTTCACGTTTACCGTTCGGGCTGTCGATGCGAGCGACGCGGCGAATTTTGCGTCGAAATCGCTCGGCATCAACGTTCCGACGTCAACACCGCCACCTGTCGGATCTGCAGTAGCGATCGTAACCAGCGCACTTGCCTCGACCAGAGTCGACGATTTCTACTCAGTGCGGCTGGTTGCATCGGGAGGCGGCGGTGTCTATCGCTGGAGCGTGGTTTCCGGCGCGCTGCCACCGGGGATCGTCCTCGATGCCGCATCCGGCACGATCCAAGGGACTGCCTCGAGCGGTGGCCGTTTCCAGGTGACGGTCCGCGCGGCGGACGCCGTCAACCTTTCCAACCTCGCCGATCGGACGCTGCCGTTGACCGTGTTCGCAGCGGCGCCCCCATCCGTTTACACCGCGATCAGCGATCGGGTCACGCGCGTAAAAGGTCCGGTGCCGGCGCTCGGAGCCGCTGGATATGCGTTCAGGGATCCGGCGTTCGGGTCTCGCCTGGTGCGCATCACCGACGGATCGGTGCAGCCTGGCTCGCCGAACATTTCGTACCGGACGCCGTCAGGCACGCACACCAATGCCTGGAGCGCGGACGCCCGATACTTCTATGCCGTCAACTCGGACGGCTGGCCGGTCCCGTTCTCGTTCGATCGCACGACGATGCGCGCCCGGCGGCTGATGCCGACAACCACCGGCGACGGCGGCATGATGCTGGAGTTCTTCAACGAACCGACCTTCAGCTATCTCACCCCCGGCGTCCTGTACGGGACGTTCAACGGCAATGGATCGACCCTGCACAGCGTCGATCAGTACGACTTCGACACGGGGCAGTACACGCAACTGATGAACCTCGAGTCGCTGGCGCCGAATCTCGCCAACACATACACCGGTGGCGTGGGCGCCAGTGCGGGAGCGGTGGAGAGGATCATGGCCTTCTTCGGCGGCACGAGCCAGGACTATCACTTTTATCTGCTCGTGTTCGACAAAGACAATCCGTCGCGCAGACACCTGATAAATACCCACGCCTCCACGATCGACGGACACGCGACGAACATTCCTCTCAACTTCAACATTCACGCAGCCGCGATCGATCGAAGCGGCCAGTTCATCATGGTCTATCCGACCGGCGACGATTTAGCTGCGCCACGGCACGCAGCTCCGGCGTACGTCTGGGACCTGGTGACGAACCGTTTGACGGAGCTGCCGCTCATCGAAGCGATTACCGGCGGGCACGACGCGTACGGGTTCGGGTACCGCGTCAACCAGGATTGCTGCACGCAGTCGACCTGGGATGCCGCGCAGTGGCAGTTCCGCGCGCTGGCGAATCCTCTCGTCACGCTCGACCTGAATCCGAACGTGCTGCTGCCTCAGGAGGTCTATCTCGAGGATCATCCGTCCTGGCACAATGCACAGCCGGACCGGCTCGTCCCGTTCATCGACGCCAACTACCGGTATGGCGCCAACACCACGCCATGGCGCGCATGGGACGAGGAAGTCTTCGCCGTGCAGACCGAGGGCGCGGGGACCGGCGGCACGATCTGGCGGTTCGCCCATCACCGGAGCGCGACGGCCGACGATAACGATCCGTCGCAGATCTCGTTCTGGTATACGCCGCGCGCAAACGTCTCACCCGATGGACGCTGGGCGCTCTTCACGTCGAACTGTGACAAGACGCTCGGAATCGATCCGCGGAACGATGTAGGAGGCAAGTATCGCGAGGATGTGTTCCTCGTCGAGCTGAAGTAGACGGCCGCTTCGAGCGGGCGCGCTGTGCCATTAAACCAATATGGGTTTTCTGGCTCAGCGCGCCCGTTCACAACCTGCTACGATCCGCCCCCCTGCGTGACGGTATACACGACGCCGTTAATGAGGAAATGCCCCTCGCGCTTCGGCCCAGAATTAGTCAGCGCATGGACCTTGACGGCGTTGCTCCCCGTGAACGACACATCCGTCTGGTGCACGTAGACGCCGGTTGACGGATCCTTCACTTCAAGCCAGGCAGTGTCGCTCTTCGCGGTCCAGGTGCACGCGCCAGAGGTGACGTTGATGTACCACGTCGCCGAAGTTGCCGTTCCTGGTGTGCCGGCCCCGATAATTGTCGACTCGCTGTCGAGCGTGACGCTGCAGGTGGATGGCGGTGTCGCACTGGTGATGGTCACGTTGTCGAAGGTAGCGGTCGCGTTCGTACCCGCGACGTGGCTGCTCACCGCGAGGCCGACGTAGACCTGTGTCGGCATCGAGATCGTGTCGGTGCCGACCAGGGTCCAGGTCGCACCGTCCGCCGACTGATACGCGCTGAGCGTGCTGCCGTCGCGATCGAGCCGGACCCACCGCGGGGCATTGAAGGCGCCGCCAGCCGTGCTGACGCTCACGCCGTCGGTCGCCGTCCGTCGTTGAAACGCGAGTCCCTTACCTGCTGACGCCAGCATGAAGGCGTGCGCGGATCCCGGATCGAGCGATGCGCGAACCATGACGCCTGCTTTGGTCCACGGCGCGACGTTCTGGATCGTTGCGACCCGTGCGACGATGCGCCCATCCCCAGAGAGCGTCGCGTAGGCATAGTGGAACGCATCCGCCGAGCCCCAGGTGTCGGCGCCGGCCCCCGCGACCGAGAACGTCGACGTCGCAGTAGTGAACGATGCATTTCCGGTGCTGCCGACCGCACCGATATCGGCGTGAGCCCAACCGCTCGGCAGCGAGGCTGTGTTGCTGACGGTCACGCTGACCGTTGCGTTCGCGACTTGGTTCGAGGTATCGCGCGCAATGGCCTTTACCGTGTGCGGCCCGTTGCCAGCCAGCCGGCTGTCCCAGGTGACTGAATAGGGCGCGCTGGTATCTTCAGCGCCGACGTTCGCACCGTCCACCTGGAATTGCACGCCCGCCACCCCGACATCGTCTGACGCATTCGCCGACAATGTCACGGTGCCGCTGACGGTGCTTCCGTTGGCAGGGGATGTCACCGAAACGACTGGGGGCTGTCCAAGCCCGCCACCACCGGTGATGGTCACACTGTCGAAGGTAGCGGTCGCGTTCGTGCCCGCGACGTGGCTGCTCACCGCGAGGCCGACGTAGACCTGTGTCGGCATCGAGATCGTGTCGGTGCCGACGAGAGTCCAGGTCGCACCGTCCGCCGACTGATACGCGCTGAGCGTGCTGCCGGCGCGATCGAGCCGGACCCACCGCGGGGCATTGAAGGCGCCGCCAGCCGTGCTGACGCTGACTACGTCGGTTGCCGTCCGTCGTTGAAAGGCGAGTCCTTTGCCTGCTGACGCCAGCATGAACCCGTGCGCGGAACCCGGATCGAGCGATGCCCGCACCATGACGCCCGCTTTCGTCCATGGCGCAATGTTCTGGATGGTTGCGACACGTGCGACGATGCGGCCGTCCCCTGAGAGCGTCGCGTAGGCGTAGTGGAACGCATCGGCTGAGCCCCAGGTGTCGGCGCCTGCGCCGGTGACTGAGAACGTCGAGTTATTGAACGACGCGTTTCCGGCGCTGCCGACCGCGCCGATATCCGCGTGAGCCCAGCCACTTGGTAAGGATGCAGGGTTGTTGACCGTCACGCTGACGGTTGCACTCGCGACGTTGTTCGAGGTATCCCGTGCAATCGCTTTTACGGTGTGCGTCGTGTTGCTCACCAGCCGGCTGTCCCACGTGACTGAATACGGCGCGGTGGTATCTTCAGCACCGACGTTCACGCCGTCCACCTGGAATTGCACGCCTGCCACGGCAACATCGTCGGACGCATTCGCCGACAACGTCACGGTGCCGCTGACGGCGCTGCCGTTGGTCGGGGACGTCACCGACACGACCGGCGGCTGTCCACCGGGCCCGCCGGAACCCGCGGTGACGGCGATGTTGTCGAATCTCGCTGTCGCCCAGACCCCGTGTCGCGCGGACGCGACGGATAGGCCGATGTACACCGTGCTGGCCATCGGAACATTTGCCGTTCCGACCACCGTCCAGTTCACACCGTCTGCCGATACTTGCGCGGTGAAGTTGTCTCCGGTTCGCGTGAGTTTCAGCCAGTTCGGCAACTTCTGGTCGTGACCCGCCACCTTCCGCGGCTTGGCGCCGACGACGTCCTTGATTTTGAAGTCGACCCCTTCGAGCAGGGAGCCGGAGCTCTCGCTCGGGCGTCCAATCAGCGAGACGTACTTCGCCGTGCCCGACAACGATTCGCGAATCATCACGCCGGCGCGATTGTCCCAGTACAACTGCAGCGCGTTGAGCCTGGCGGTAATTTCTCCATCGCCCGATAGCGGCTGGTACATGTAATAGAGCGCGTCCTGGCCGAGAAAGTCGTTCTGTCCAGCGCCGTTGAGCGTGACAC
>Ga0136846_1216476_pt1 | contig 12608 bp, 12 predicted proteins | sample HopSoiMetagenom2_FD_96841 | JGI IMG/M metagenome (GOLD analysis project Ga0136846, IMG submission 96841) | Grasslands soil microbial communities from Hopland, California, USA - 2 Assembly 2016 (version 4) | ecosystem: Environmental > Terrestrial > Soil > Grasslands | place: USA: Hopland...
ATCGGAATTGAGATTGGCGGTCGCCGAGATGCAGCCGGCAAAGCCGGCGCTGCGGGCGTCGCCGAGCACAGCTTCGGTCGACGGAAAGACGGCAAAGCCCGGATGCGCTTTCGCCAGCGCCCGCGCGTACGGCATGTCGCCAGAGGAATCCTTTAGGCCCGCAAGCCGATCGGGAAACGCTTCGATGAGGCGCGCGACGATCTCGCGCGTATATGGCACGCCCGAAAGCGCGGGAAAATTATAGAGGTAGATCGGGATCGGCCGCGCCTTCGTCGCTGCGACGATCGCGGAGAGATAGTCGAACACGCCGTGCGGGTCGATGTCTTTATAATAGAAGGGCGGCAGGATCAGCGCTCCTGCAAAGCCGAGTTCCGCGGCAAGCCGTGTCAATCCGTTGGCGTCGGCAAGTGAAGCGGCGCCCGTACCAACCATCAGGCAACCGCGATCGAGCTCCGCCGCGGCGGCCCGCATTACGCCGGCGCGCTGCTCGAACGAGAAAGACGTCGCCTCGCCGGTTGTGCCGAGCACATTCAGACCGTCGCAGCCATTGCTGAGAAGATACTGCGCCAGCTTGATGAAGCGCGGCACGTCCGGCGCGAGTTCGGCGGTGATCGGCGTAGCGATCGCGGCGATGACGCCGGAAAGACCAGGACTCATGTAAGGAGGGCTCATGGAACGAGGGCCCACGGAACGAGGTATCATGGCAAAACCTCAGCGATGTTTGAAGTTTGGCGGCCGCTTTTCGACAAAGGCGGTCATCCCTTCCTTCTGATCTTGAAGCGCAAACATGGAATGGAACACGCGCCGCTCAAATCGGATGCCTTCGGCGAGCGTCGTCTCATAAGCCCGATTGATGCTCTCCTTGGTCATCATGACGACGGGCCGCGACATCGAGGCAATCGTGTTGGCCATCTTCAGCGCTTCCTCGATCAGCTGATCGGCCGGCACAACGCGCGTGACAAGCCCCGAACGCTCCGCCTCGGCCGCATCCATCATGCGGCCGGTCAGGCACATGTCCATCGCCTTCGCTTTGCCGACAAAGCGCGTCAGACGCTGTGTGCCGCCCACGCCCGGCATGACGCCGAGCTTGATTTCCGGCTGGCCGAATTTGGCCGTCTCCGCCGCAATGACGATGTCGCACATCATAGCGAGTTCGCAACCGCCGCCGAGCGCAAACCCTGCAACGGCGGCGATGATCGGTTTGCGCGTCCGTGACACGCGCTCCCAGCTCGCGATGAAATCGCCGAGATAGGCCTCGGCATAGGTCTTCGCCTGCATTTCCTTGATGTCGGCGCCGGCGGCGAAGGCTTTCGGCGAGCCGGTGATGATGACGCAGCCGATGTTGTTGTCGCGCTCGAATCCATCGAGCGCGGCGCCGAGTTCGTCAATGAGCGCGGAATTGAGAGCGTTGAGGGCATTCGGCCGATTCAGTCGGATCAGGCCGACTTTGTCATGGCTCTCGACCTCGATGTTCGCGTACGCCATTGGCGCCCTCCTTAAGCGATGCGCTCTAGCGGAGGGAGGCGCAAATGAAAAGGGCCGCTCGAGGCGGCCCTAAACTGCGAGAGTTGCGCTGGAGAGCGCAGCACCAGCTGCGCGAACCAGCCTCAGGATCACAGCCCGTCGAACAACGCCGTCGATAGATAGCGCTCCGCGAAGGACGGGATGATGATCACGATATTCTTGCCCGCCATTTCCGGACGCGCGCCGACCTGCAGACCAGCCGCGACGGCCGCTCCCGATGAGATGCCGACCGGGATGCCCTCAAGCCGCGCCACATGCCGGGCCATCTCCATCGAGGTCGCGCTGTCGATCTGAACCACTTCGTCAATGACCGAAGTGTCGAGAATAGCGGGAATAAAACCGGCGCCGAGACCCTGGATTTTGTGCGGCCCCGGTTGTCCTCCGGACAGGACCGGCGACTCCTTCGGCTCGACGGCAACCATCTTCAGACCCGGCCGGCGCGGCTTCAGCACCTGCCCGGCGCCAGTGATTGTGCCGCCGGTACCCACACCGGAGACGATAACGTCGACTTCCCCTTGCGTGTCGTTCCAGATTTCCTCCGCCGTCGTGCGGCGGTGGATTTCGGGATTGGCCGGATTCTCGAATTGCTGCGGCGTGACCGCGTTCGGCGTCGAAGCGATGATATCGTGTGCCTTAGCAATCGCCGCCTTCATCCCGCCGGGGCCGGGTGTCAGCTCGATCGTAGCGCCGAGCAGCGTCAACATCTTGCGGCGCTCGATGGACATCGTCTCAGGCATTACAAGGATCAGCTTGTACCCGCGCGCAGCCGCCACGAAGGCAAGGGCGATCCCGGTATTGCCGGAGGTGGGCTCGACCAGCGTCGTCTTGCCCGGTGTAATCTTCCCCGACGCCTCCATGGCATCGATCATGGCGACGCCGATACGGTCCTTGACGCTGGCGATCGGGTTGAAGAATTCGAGCTTCGCTAGGAGATTGGCGCGGATATTGTGCTCTTTGGCGATGCGGTCGAGCCGCACCAGCGGCGTATCGCCGATCGTGTCGGTGATCGAATCATAGATGCGGCCGCGCCCGGGCGTGTGGACCGGCGGCGCCTCCTTTTTCAGGGCTGGCTGAGCCATAAAACTCTCTCTCTCGGTGTGACGGTCGGGGAAACACTAGGTCGGAGCGTGCGGCTTGTCGATGAAAGGAAAGCATCGTTCGGCGTGCGTGCCGGAGAAGGATTTCATGTTATGCGGCCGGCTGAGACAAGGAATGGAGCACATGCGCCAGGCGCAGGATCAGCTGACGATCCGGACATCAGGACGCGGCTTCGCCGACGTGACCAGCCCGGTCCGTGCCTTTCTCGCTAAACAACGCTGCCAAACGGGACTCGTGACGATCTTTTGCCGGCACACGTCGGCGTCACTGCTCATCCAGGAGAATGCCGACCCGACCGTTCGCTCCGATATGGAAGCGTATTTCGAACGGATCGCGCCCGAATCGGCGATGTACGAGCACGACACGGAAGGACCCGACGACATGCCGGCGCATATCCGCACCGCGTTGACGCAGACGCATCTCGCCATTCCCGTTGTCAACGGCGAACTCGCGCTCGGCACATGGCAGGGCATCTATCTCTTCGAACATCGTCGCGGACCGCATACGCGCAAACTTGTGCTGCACCTCGTCGGCGAATGACCCGACACCGCCGCTCGTGAAGCAAAAAAGCTTTCCTTCTCTCGCCAGCATCAGTGCCGGCGGAAAGCGTGCGGTCGCCGTGGCCTTGGCGCTGATCGAGACGGCGCGCGACACACCAGAACTCGCCGCCTTGCTCGATCATGCAGTCATATCGGCGCGGGCGCATGTCACGGGGCTGACGGGGCCGCCAGGCGTCGGAAAATCGACGCTGACGAACGCGCTGCTTCGCGGTTGGCGCGAAGCGGGAGAGAGCGTCGCCATCATTGCGGTCGATCCCTCATCGCGCGTCAGCGGCGGCGCGCTGCTCGGCGATCGCGCGCGTATCATCAGCAACCCTAAAGACCCGCATGTCTTCATCCGCTCGATGGCGGCGCGCGACCGGCTCGGCGGCCTCTCGGACGAGACGATCGCCGCCGCCGCGCTGCTTCGCGCGCTCTACGATCGCGTGCTGGTCGAGAGCGTCGGGATCGGCCAGTCGGAGGCCGACATCGTTTTCGTCGCCGACACCGTGGTGCTCTGCATCCAGCCGGGTTCCGGCGATAGCCTGCAATTCATGAAGGCGGGGGTGATGGAGCTGCCCGATGTGGCGGTCGTCACCAAGGCCGATCTCGGTGGCGTAGCGAGCCGCGCCAAGAGCGAAGCGGAAGGTGCGCTCACCCTGTTCAGCCGAGCAGCCGAAGCATGGCGGCCGCCGGTCGTGCTGGTATCCGCCTCGCGCGGTGAGGGGCTCGCAGATTTGGGCGAGGCGATCTCTCGCCATCGCGCCTATCTCGGCGCGGATGGTCGGTTGGAGGCGCGGCGCGCGCGCCAGCAGGAAATGTGGATCCAGGAGAGCGTCCGCTCGAAGTTCGGAACAGCGGGGCTCGTAGCCGCCCGACGGCTCAAGGCCGAGGGCGGCCCCTTCGCGCGCGAGCGCGCGATCGCGGCCGAGCTGGACCGGCGGCTGCGGCCGGCGAAATAGCCGCAGCTCGCCTGTGTCTCTCAGCCGTGGTGGCGATGATAGTGGCGAGGATGGGCGCGGTGGTGCCGGTAGTAGCGCCCAACCGGCGGCGGGAGGTAGGCGAGCTGAATCCCCTCGATTCCGCCTGCGATGTTGGCGCCGCTCTGGCCATGGACCGAAAGCGGTTGCAGGCTGGTCGTCAATCCGTTGCCGCCGGTCAGCAGGGCAGCACCACCGCCAATCCCGGCCGCGGCCACCGCGCCAACCCCGCCGTAGACGCCAGCCAGCGCGCCAGGGCCAACGATCGCAGTTGGGGCGAGCACACCCCAGTCGATATCGCCGGGACCAGTCACGCCTAGATCGAGGCCGTATCGGGTGACGGTCCCGACATAGCGCTCAACGGGGCCGGGCGTACTTGGCGTGAAAGTGCAGTCGAGAGCGCGGGCGGATGTGACGACCATTCCCGCGCCGGGCGCGACGGCACAATGCAGCAAGCCGACGCGAGCTTGCGCGCATGCAGGCGCTGCGGTGATCATTCCGGCAAAGGCGGCCACACACACGAATGCTGCAGACTGAAATTTCATCATGCTACTCTCTTGATAGTGCCGGGCGCCTTGCCCGGGCCGCCCCCTCAAGGGCGGCATCGGCCCGGAATGCGACCAAAGTGCGGCTTGCAGAGCCCCGCTGCCCCATTCCGGGACGCCGGCACACACCCCGCCAGTAACCCGCGCGCAATCTTAAGGCGCGATAACTTTTTTGAAGAGAATTGCGCGGTTTCGTGTGGCTCGCGTGCCACGGCGTGCATCTCACCCTTCACACGTGCGCGGGTCGCGTATGGGTCGGTCGCGGATCGGTTGGGCGGTTGGCGTCGTGGCACCGTGGTGCCTCGGGATCGGCTTCATCGTTTCCGTAACTGCTGATGCCGGCCAGGACGTCGTCAGCGGCGCCTCGCTCGCCCCGATCATCGCCCGTGCCGCGCGGCAGCCGACCGATCTCGTTCCGCGCGGCGATATTCTCGCCGGCAATCTCGGCATGTTCGGCTCCGGTCGCGGCCTCTTGCGTGAGGCGCGGCTGGCGATCGGCGCTCCCGAAGATTTCAATGCCGCTCCAGACGAAATGGCGCCACGCGCCGATCTGAAATTCCAGTCGCGCCGTTTCCCGATCGTCGACCGCCTACATAAGGGCGATCCGCAGGTCAGGCTGCGCCCGACCTTCGACACGAAATTGCGCGGGCCGAACGGGCTGTCGAGCTACATGGCGGGAATTCTCACCTTCCGCCACGATGAGACCTCACCGGCCACGACCTTCGAGCCGGCTGACAGTGAGCCGCAGGGACCCGAAGCGGTCGCAAGCTTCGAGCCCTGGGGCGAGGGTGAAAGCCCGACCACCCAGCAGAGTCACGCCGATGCCTCGCCAGGCCAAGGCGGCTCGGCCTTCACGGTGCGGCCGGCGGTGGTCGCCGAGCGGCTGATGCAAGGCGCCACGCCGCGTGTCGCCCGCGCCGTTGCACTCGGATCGGCAACGCCGGCCCCCGCCGATGGCACTCCGGTCGAGATTGTCGCACTTCCGGGCACGCCCCGCGCCGGGATGATTGCGAAGAGTACTGGTGGCAGCACTCAGGTCCCGCGCTCGACCGCTCGTCCGGATTATGCCTCCCTCATCGATCAGGAGCAGGCTGGCCGCGAAAAGAAGTGTCTCGCCGAGGCCATCTATTTCGAAGCGCGCAGCGAGCCGGAAGAGGGCCAGGCAGCCGTCGCCCAAGTCGTGCTCAACCGCGTCTCAAGCGGGCTTTATCCGGCAAGCGTCTGCGGTGTCGTCTACCAGAACCGCCACCGCTGGCACGCTTGCCAATTCTCCTTCGCCTGCGAAGGCAAATCCCTGCGGATCGCCGATCAGGATTCGTGGGCGACTGCGCGGCGGATCGCTGACGATGTGATGGACGGGAAAACTTATCTCGCCGATGTCGGCGCCTCGACGCATTACCACGCAAATTACGTCCGCCCAAGATGGGCGAGAAATTTGAAAAAGATGGACGTCATCGGCCATCACATCTTTTATAGGCTAAAGCTGGGACAGACCTAGTCTCGGCTCCCCGTTGCCTTGCCCGGGCGGCCCAAATTGGCCATGTTCCTCCGTCAACTGGCCGCTCTGCCGGGCTTTCCGCCCTCTGGAATTTGCTCCCCGTGATTGCACTCAAGCTTCCGCGCCTCACCGGCTTCTGCCATCGGCTCGTTCGCCCATTCGCCGCCGCTGCCGCGGGCGCGCTGCTCCTCACCGGCCTCGGCTTTGATCAGTCGGCGAGCGCGCGAGCCCGCGACAACCTTGCCATCGCCACACCTTTCGAGGTGGGGGATAGCCCCGCTGGCAATTACCTTGCCGCATTGATCGCCGGTGCAGAGCGCGACACCCTCGCCGCCGCCACCTTCTTTCGTGAGACGCTGCGCTACGACCCGCGCAATCCCGAACTGATCGAGCGCGCCTTCGTCGCTTCGCTTGCCAACGGCAATATGCCGGATGCGTTCGGCTTGGCCGATCGGCTGCTGCAGCGCGAGGCGAACAATGGCCTGGCCCATCTGGCGCTCGGCATCCGCGCCATCAAGCAGCACCAATATCCCGGCGCGCGCAACAGCCTCTCGAAGGGCGGCGCTGGGCGTCAGCGCGATATCACGGCGACCTTGCTCACCGCGTGGTCCTATGCCGGCGCCGGGGATTACAAGCGGGCGATCGCGCAGGTCGACAGGCTCAAAGACGAGGGCTTCGGCACTTTCCGCGATTTTCACGCGGCACTCATCGCCGATCTGGCCGGCAATGTAGCCGAGGCGACGAAGCGGTTTCAGGCGGCCTATAATAGTGAGAAGAGCACACTGCGGCTGGTCGACGCCTATGCTCGCTTCCAGGACCGGCACGGACATCGCGACGAGGCCATCCGCGCCTATGAGGCCTTTGACCAAATTCTGCCGCGGCATCCGATCGTGACTGCGGCGCTCGCGGACCTGCGCGCCGGCAAGCTGCTGGAACCACTGATCCGCACCGCGGATCAGGGCGCGGCGGAGGTGCTCTATGGCCTTGGCGCCGTTGGTGGGCGGCAAGGCGATGAACTCGCGGCGATCGTGTACTTGCGGCTGTCGCTTTATCTCTCGTCGAAGAACGGCCTTGCAATCATCACGCTCGCCGACATTTTCGAGCGGCTGAAGCAATACGAGCAGGCAATTGAAGTCTATGACAGCGTTGCGGATGATAGTCCGTTGCGCGTCAATGCAGATATCCAAACGGCGCTCTTGCTCGAAACGTTGGGAAAGACCGATGAAGCGCAAAAGCGGCTGCAGGACATCGTCAATGAGAAGCCCAAGAATGAAGAGGCGTTGACGGCACTCGGCAATTTGCAGCGCTCCCGCAAGCAATTCGCGGACGCGGCGGCGACATATACGAAAGCGCTGGAACTCTCGAGCAAACCCGAAAAAAGTCTGTGGTCGCTCTATTACTATCGCGGCATCGCCTACGAGCGGCAGAAGGCATGGACGAAAGCGGAAGCCGATTTCAAGAAAGCGCTCGATCTTTTTCCTGATCAGCCGCTAGTTCTGAATTATCTAGGCTATTCCTGGGTCGATCAGGGCACCAATCTTGATGAAGCTTTCAAGATGCTGCGCCGCGCCGTCGAGCTGCGGCCGACCGACGGCTACGTAGTCGATAGCCTTGGCTGGGCGCATTACAAGCTCGGTCAGTACGACCAAGCGGTAAAAGAACTCGAACGGGCGATCGAACTGAAATCGTCAGATCCTGTCATCAACGACCATCTCGGCGATGCCTATTGGCGTGTGGGCCGTAAGCTTGAAGCGCATTTCCAGTGGAATCATGCGCGCGACCTGAAGCCCGAGCCGGAAGATCTGGACCGGATCTTGAAAAAGATCGACAACGGTCTGCCCGACCATGATAAGCCCGCGGCTGCTGAGGCAGAACCCAAGAAGCAAAACGAATCCAAGAATGGGGGCTGAGCGCGTCCCGCGCTCAATGCACGCAGGTGATGCTGACGGCGCGTGCGCCGGCCAAAATCAATTTGACGCTGCACGTTCTTGGACGTCGCACCGACAATTATCACGAGCTTGAAAGTCTCGTCGCTTTCGCCGGGGTCGGCGATAGTCTGAGCTTGGCCCCCGGCGAGGGGCTGACGCTTACTGTCTCGGGCCCAAACGCGCCAGGCGTCGGAGCAGATAGAGACAACCTCGTCCTGCGCGCGGCGCGCGAACTTGCAAAACGGGTCGATCACCTGCAGGCGGGGGCCTTCCATCTCGCCAAGCGCCTGCCGGTGGCGTCCGGGATTGGCGGCGGCTCATCCGATGCCGCGGCGGCGCTGCGGCTGCTCGCGCGACACAATGGCCTTGCACTCACCGACGAGCGGCTGGCTGATGCTGCCCGCGCGACGGGCGCCGACGTTCCCGTGTGCCTCGACCCGCAGGCTCGCATGATGAGCGGGATCGGCGAACGCCTGGGAGAGCCGCTGAAGCTGACGCCATTTTTCGCGGTGCTGGTCAATCCCGGCGTTGCAGTGGAGACGCGAGCGGTGTTTTCACGGCTTGGCTTGCCAGCCGGCGCAAGCACCGGGTTGCCCGGGCATTCCTCGATGCCTGCATGGGCCGATAAGGCGGCACTGCTGTCTTTCTTGAAAAGGGGGCGCAACGATCTCGAAGATGCAGCCTGCAGCATAGCCCCGGTGATCGTCGATGTGCTCGCCGTCCTCAGCGCGGCAAAGGCGAGCCGCCTGGCGCGAATGTCCGGATCGGGGGCCACCTGCTTCGCTCTGTTTGAAAATTGCCGCCCAGCAGCCCGCGCGGCGCGCGCCGTCCGGCGCGATCATCCGAGCTGGTGGGTGAAATCGACGGTGTTGCGGTAGGCTCCCTTCCGGCACTGCTACACGTGCGGCCAACAGCGAAACCAAAGCGTTAACATGGGTAACTTTTCTTCAGAGCGCCTATCCATTCCCGACGTGATTTTGATCCGCGTTCGCAAGTTTGCGGATTCGCGCGGGCACTTTCTGGAGACATTTCGTCAGTCGGATTTCGCGGATTTAGGGATCGGCTGCGATTTCGTGCAGGACAATCAGGCCTTCTCGGCCCAGCACGGAACGATCCGCGGCCTGCACTTTCAAGTTCCGCCGCACGCGCAGGCGAAGCTCGTCAGGGTGCTGCACGGCGCCGTATACGATGCGGCGGTGGACCTGCGCCGCGACAGCCCAACTTACGGCCAATGGTGCGGCGCGCGGCTAACGGCGGACGGCGGCGAGCAGATTTTTGTGCCGCGCGGTTTCGCCCATGGTTATTGTACGCTTGAGCCGGATACGGTGGTCGCCTACAAGGTCGATGCCTATTATGCTCCGCAATCCGAGGCTGGTCTCATTTGGAAGGACCCCGAAATCGGCGTGGATTGGACCATCCCGGCGTCGCGAGTGCTTGTGTCCGAGAAAGATAGCAAACTGCCCTCGCTCAACTCTTTCGACACACCGTTCACGAGCAAAGCATGATGGGCCGTCGCTTCCTGGTCACGGGAGGGGCGGGCTTCATCGGCTCCGCCGTCGTGCGCCATCTGATCGAGACTACGGCGCATGACGTGCTCGTCGTCGACAAGCTTACCTATGCCGGCAATCTCGATAATCTCGCGAGCGTCGCCTCGAACGGGCGTTATCGCTTTGCGCACGCCGATATCTGCAACGCCCGCGACATGCGCGACATCGTCGGCTCGTTCCGTCCGGACGTCTTGATGCATCTTGCTGCCGAGAGCCATGTTGATCGTTCGATTGATGGACCGGGCGAGTTTATTCAGACGAACGTGGTCGGCACATTCACGCTGCTACAGGCGGCGCTCTCCTTTTGGCGTACGTTAAAGGGCGACGAGCGCGAGCGTTTCAGGTTTCACCACGTCTCGACCGACGAGGTCTTCGGCTCGCTGGGACGGGAGGGTTTTTTCACGGAAGGGACGCCCTACAGTCCGAATTCGCCCTACTCTGCGTCGAAAGCATCGTCAGATCATTTCGTTCGGGCCTGGCACCACACCTATGGCTTACCGGTCGTGCTCTCGAACTGCTCAAACAATTACGGCCCCTATCATTTTCCGGAAAAGCTCATTCCGCTGGTCACCCTGAATGCGCTCGAGGGCAAGCCGGTCCCGGTTTATGGCGATGGATCGAATGTGCGTGACTGGCTTTACGTCGAGGATCACGCGCGCGCGCTTCAGCTGATCGCCGAACGCGGCGCCGTTGGCGAAAGCTACAATGTCGGCGGCCATAACGAATGCACGAATATCGACGTCGCGCGGCAAATTTGCGTGCTCGTCGACGAATTCGCGCCGGACCCGCAGGGCTCACGCGAGCGGCTCATCACTTTTGTCGGCGACCGGCCGGGGCATGACCTTCGATATGCCATCGACGCCTCCAAAATCGAACGGGAGCTTGGATGGCGGCCGCAAGAGACGTTTGAGACCGGCCTGCGCAAGACGGTAGCCTGGTTTCTCGAAAACAAGGCGTGGTGGCAGCGCATTCGCTCCGGCGTCTATCGCGGTGAGCGCCTCGGAGTCGTCGCGTGACTCGACCGCTGCTTATTGTCGGCGCTAAGGGCCAGCTCGGCCGTGAGCTAACCGAAGAGGCAGGCCGGCAAAACAATGCCATTGTCCCGGTCGGACGCGAGGAGCTCGACATAACACAAGCAGCGGCGGTGCTGAGGTTTGTAGATGAGGCGGCACCTCGCGCGATCATCAATTGCGCGGCCTATACCGCGGTTGACAAAGCAGAGAGCGAGAGCGACGCCGCACATGCGATCAATGCGCTCGCGCCCGAATATTTGGCCCGTGCTGCCGCCAAGCACGACATCCCGCTTCTGCATGTGTCCACGGATTATGTATTCGACGGCAGCAAGAGCGGCGCCTATACCGAAGACGATCCCGTCGCGCCGCTCGGCGTCTATGGCCGCACCAAGGAAGAAGGCGAGCGCCGCGTGCGCGACGCGCATTCCAAACACATCATCCTGCGAACGTCGTGGGTTTACGGCTTCTACGGCAACAATTTCCTGAAAACGATGCTTCGCTTATTTCGCGAACGCGATGAACTGCGCGTCGTCGCCGACCAACGCGGCTGCCCGACCGCGACAATCGACATAGCGCGCGCGCTTCTTGCCGCCGAGTCCGCCGCGGGTGCCGGCCATGCGGACTGGGGCGCTTATCATTTCGCGGGCGCGGGCGTGACGACGTGGCACGGTTTTGCCCAGGAAATTGTGAGCACGGCCGCGCGCGCCGGCGGCCGTGCCATACCGGTCGTCCCAATCGGCACGAAAGATTATCCCACACCGGCGAAACGCCCGGCGAATTCCGAATTGGATAGCGCTCGCTTCGTGACGGAATTCGGCTACGTGAGTCCGCCCTGGCAGGAGAGGACACGCCAAGTGGTCGAGGCCCTCCTCGTTCCCGCGGAGGCAAGGTGAAAGGCATCATTCTGGCCGGCGGCTCCGGCACCCGGCTCTATCCGATCACTACCGTTGTCTCGAAGCAGCTTCTGCCGGTCTACGACAAGCCGATGATCTACTATCCCTTGTCGACGCTGATGCTGGCGGGCATTCGCGATATCCTGATCATCACGACCCCTCCGGACCAAGTTCATTTCCAGAAGCTGCTTGGCCACGGGTCGCAATTCGGCATCGCACTCACGTATTCCGTGCAGGAATATCCGCGCGGATTGGCGGACGCTTTCATTCTTGGACGCGACTTCGTCGCAGGCGAGCGCGTCGCGCTCGTCCTCGGCGACAACATCTTCTACGGCTCTGGATTTCCGCGTCTGCTGACACGTGCTGCGACCCGCGAGCAGGGTGCAACTGTTTTCGGCTATGTCGTATCCGATCCCGAGCGCTACGGCGTAGTGGAACTTGATGCGCAGGGCAAGGCGATCTCGATCGAAGAGAAGCCGGCGAAGCCGCGCTCGCAACTGGCGATTACCGGGCTCTATTTCTACGACAATCGTGTCCTCGATATTGCCGCTGCGGTGAAACCTTCGGCACGCGGCGAGGTCGAGATTACCGACGTCAATCGCGCTTACATGGAAGGCGGCGATCTTCACGTGGAGATCATGAGCCGCGGCATCGCCTGGCTGGATACCGGAACGCACGACAGCCTGCTCGAGGCTGGCCAGTACGTCGAGATCCTGGAGCGCAGGCAGGGCCTGAAAATTTCCTGCCCGGAAGAGATAGCCTTCATACAGGGTTTCATCACGCGCGATCAGTTGATTGCCGAGGCGCAGAAATCGGGGAAGTCGACATACGGCCAATATCTGCTACGCGTCGCAGATATTCACTGAAGCGATCGGCAGCTGCTGGCGGCATTGCACAGGTCACTGCGGATGATGTCGGCAAGCTTTGGCGGCGAATAAAGCCGGCTTGCATCTGACGGCAGATCACTGGGCGGCCGGCGCGGGACGATCTTGCCGATGCGCCGCTCTTCGGCTTCGCGCACGGCGGCGCCGATTGCCTCGGCC
>Ga0136846_1234262_pt1 | contig 12606 bp, 8 predicted proteins | sample HopSoiMetagenom2_FD_96841 | JGI IMG/M metagenome (GOLD analysis project Ga0136846, IMG submission 96841) | Grasslands soil microbial communities from Hopland, California, USA - 2 Assembly 2016 (version 4) | ecosystem: Environmental > Terrestrial > Soil > Grasslands | place: USA: Hopland...
AATGGACAGCACTCATTCTTCCAACTGTTACATCAGGGAACGCGACTGGTTCCGTGCGACTTCATTGCATTCGCAGAGCCTCTTCACTCGTACGGGCGGCATCAGGAGATGCTCATGGCCAACGCATTCGCGCAAACGGCGGCTTTGGCCTTCGGCAAAACTGTCGAGCAGGTGAAGGCGGAAGGCACACCCGACTGGCTGGTCCCCCACCGACTATTCGCGGGTAACCGTCCATCTAACACCATCTTGGCTCAGCAGCTAACGCCTGAGAGCTTCGGAAAGCTGGTGGCTCTCTACGAACACTCCGTTCACACACAGGCAGTGATCTGGAATATCAACCCCTTCGACCAATGGGGGGGCGAACTGGGCCAGGATCTGGCTACAACTATCCTTCCCGAACTGGAGTGCAGAGATGACAAACCACTCCAACATGACAGCTCAACCAGCACGCTGATCCGCCGCTACCGATCGATGAGACGGCGGCTGTGACGGTTAGTCAGTTGTTGAAAATGGATACTGAACAGGGCGGGTGATTTGCACCACAGAAAGAGGTAGTCCATGCGCGGCGTGATGACGAGCGAATCGGAGGTGACAGATCGGGTTCCTGCACTGGAATTCAAAAAAGAAACCAACTCGAGCGTTGGGCGCAGCGCTCCATTGGGTGCGACCGTCTCCTCGGATGGAATCAATTTCAGTGTGTACTCACGAACCGCGTCGGGCATCGACCTGCTCTTTTTCGATCGGGAAGATGATCCGTGTCCCTCACGAGTTATTCAAATCGACCCTTACACGAACCGCACGTATCATTATTGGCACGTGTTCGTCCCTAAAACTCGGGCCGGACAGATCTACGCTTATCGAGCTCACGGCCGCTTTGAGCCTGAGAATGGATTGCGTTTCGATCCAGAAAAGGCACTTCTAGACCCGTATGGCCGAGAGGTCGTCGTCCCCAGGAATTACAACCGAGAAGCCGCGCGATGTCCGGGGAATAACTTCGCCACAGCCATGAAGAGCGTGGTCGTCGATAGCAGCGCCTATGACTGGGAAGGCGACGCACCGCTGAGGATTTCCACGGCGAAGAGCATTGTCTACGAAATGCACGTCAAAGGTTTCACTGCAAACCCGAACTCGGGCGTGACAGACAAACTCCGCGGCACCTATGCCGGATTGATTGAGAAAGTTGATTACCTCAAAGATCTTGGTGTAACCGCCGTCGAACTTCTGCCCATTTTCCAATTCGACGCTTCCGACTGTCCCCCAGGCGTAGTGAATTATTGGGGCTATCAGCCCGTGTCCTTCTTTTCGCCGCATCGGGCTTACAGCTCACGACAGGATCCCCAAGGCCCTTCGGACGAATTCCGCGATATGGTGAAGGCTTTCCACCGGGCAGGAATCGAAGTCATTCTCGATGTCGTGTTTAATCACACGTCAGAAGGCAGGCACGACGGTCCAACGCTATGCTTCCGCGGATTGGATAATGCCGCATATTACATACTCGAACAAAATCGTTCTCGGTACGCAGACTTTAGTGGCTGTGGCAATACGCTGAACGCGAATCATCCTGTGGCTCGGCGCATGATCGTCGAGAGCTTGCGGTATTGGGTCAGCGAAATGCACGTGGATGGTTTTCGCTTCGATCTGGCGTCCATTCTCTCGCGGGACAGTTCGGGCCAATGCATGACGACTCCACCCGTACTCTGGGACATCGAGTCGGACCCCGTTCTTGCCGGAACTAAATTGATTGCGGAAGCCTGGGACGCAGCCGGCCTTTATCAAGTGGGCAGTTTCATCGGTGACAGTTGGATGGAGTGGAATGGCCGGTTTCGCGACGATTTCCGAAGTTTCTTCCGCGGTGAATGCGGAACCGTTTCTCGAATCGCCGAGCGGCTACTGGGAAGCCCTGACGTCTACGGACACAAGCAGCGCGAGGCGGAGCAGAGCGTAAATTTCATCACCTGCCATGACGGCTTTACGCTTAATGACCTGGTCTCTTACAACGAGAAACACAATCAATTAAACAACGACAACAATCAAGATGGAGCCAATGACAATCGTAGCTGGAATTGCGGCCTTGAGGGACCCACCGACGATCCGATGATCGAGAAACTGCGGACCAGACAGGTCAAGAACCTCCTGACCGTGACCGTTCTTTCTCTTGGGCTGCCAATGATTCTTATGGGCGATGAAGTGCGTCGCTCCCAACATGGCAACAACAACGGCTATTGTCATGACGATGAATCGAACTGGTTCGACTGGAGCTTGCTCGAGAAACATGCTGACGTTCATCGCTTCGCAAAAGTGCTGTTTGCCCGCCGGGGCATGCGAAACGAAGAACCTCAACGCCAGCGCAAGAGCCTCGATCAACTAATCCGCGAGGCCCGGAAGGCTTGGCACGGAGTAAAGCCATTGCAGCCAGATTGGAGCAACGGTTCACACAGCCTGGCATTTGGCGCCGAGATCAAGAAAGACAACCTGGGCATTCATTTCATCCTGAACGGCTATTGGGAGCCGCTTCAGTTCGAACTGCCACCACTTCAGCACGGAGCGGTGTGGCACCGTTGGATCGACACTGCTCTCGAAACGCCGAACGACATCACGGATTGGCAAGCAGCGCCAGCCGTATCCGGAAGTGCATACCCAGTCGAGGCCCGATCAGTCGTAGTGCTTATCACTCCGCTGCAACCGAGATGATATGGCAGAGGCAAATATCAATTCCACCGCGTTTCATACGGCTGAACTGCAGAGCGAACGGCTCCGCATTTTTGGTGTTCTTGGATTTTTGGCGTTGTTGTTCGTCGTGTTGATCGTTCGTGTATCCGTGATCCAGACCGCCAGAGTTGATGATCCCCGGGTATGGGGGAGCTTATGCCTGATTCTCGCGGTGGCCGGCACGGAATATGGAATGCTTCGTAAAGTAGAACGCAGCCTGGAAATGGAGTCGAGACTAGCTCCCTATTTATGGTTCTTCAGCACAACAGTGGAGGCTTCGGTTCCCGCGTGGGCTATTGCCTTCCTCCCCAGCCAGAATGTTGACCTGATCTATCGTCCCCTGGCTACTCCACTGCTGCTGGTATTTGCTATTTTCATTATCCTTTCCACGCTACGACTGAAACCGTGGATTAGCATCTTGTCCGGAAGCGTCGCCGCGTTAAGCTATGTTACCGCGGCTATGCATTTAGGATGGAGACCTCCCGAGTTCGGCACACCGGCTACCTTGGCTCAGTCTGCGGTCAGCCTCAATGCAATAACGCTTCTGACAACTGGATTGGTCGCGGGCGCAATTACCCGAGAGATTCGTAAGCACGTTCATGCTGCGCTTCGAGAAGCAGAGACCAGGCGCAAGCTCGACGCGGTACAGCATGATCTGCAAGTGGCACGCTCAATCCAGCAGTCCCTCCTTCCGCAGGAATCGCCGCAGATTTCAGGATTCGAAATCGCGGGATGGAATCAGCCAGCAGATGAAACCGGAGGCGATTACTTCGATTGGAAGAGCTTGCCCGACGGCAAGGTTGTTGTCACCCTTGCGGATGTCACGGGGCACGGTATTGGTCCAGCATTGCTAGCTGCCGTCTGCCGCGCCTACGCCCGTGCTAGTTTCACCGTGAGCCAGACTCTTACGGCGGCGTTCGACCATATCAACCAGGCACTCGGATCCGATCTCTCCAGCGGGCGTTTCGCAACGTTTGTCGCGGCCGTTTGCTGCCCAGGATGTGAGGAAGTCGAACTGTTGTCGGCCGGTCATGGTCCGCTCTTCGTTTACTCCTCTTCGTCTGATCATTTTACGGAAATGAAGGCCCATGGCCTCCCCCTTGGTATCTTGCCCTCGCTGCAATCCGATCCGCCCACCCACCTGCAGCTTCATTCCGGTGACCTGGTCTTGCTCGCAACGGACGGCTTCTTCGAATGGGAGAACGAGGTAGGAGAGCAATTCGGGATCGCACGCATGGAAGATGAAATTCGAAAATTTCGTGATTCCGCGCCAACTGAAATGATCGCGAAACTTTATCAAGCAGTAGTCAAGTTTTCGAATGGCACAAAGCAGCAAGATGACTTGACTGCAGTGATCATAAAACGCTTGTAGATGAGGGATGTTTGACTTGGAAAGATTGAAAAGCGTCCGTTTTTGTCGAGTTGCAGACGCACCCCGGTTGCTTTCGCATTTGCGGCTCTTCTTGCCTCTGCCCAGGATCTTACCGCGCGCGCCTACTTGATTCTCGTACCATTCGAATGCGGCTTGATGGCAGCAGATCAGCCCGTACGTACTCGGTGCCGGTTGCATTTGCCAGCATTTGCCAGTTGCCTATGAGACACGCAACGAACGTGAAACCCGTAATATAGGCGCGATCACCTACCGGCTCGACCTCCAGCTGTGGTCCAGTATCCGAAGCGCTTGCGGCCTCTGGGATGAATTGTGTTCTAAAAGACAGGGCATACACCCAAGCCGCATGATGGAATCGTATTCTACTCGCCACTTGTGATCCCATATCGCATGGTGGAATGATCCACGTGCTTCCGCAAAATCTGCGAACCGTTGCCGAGTCATTTCAATCCTAATTGCGGAAAAAACAAGGGACGCCATGTTGCGCGTCCCTCGCCCCCGGGTTCATAACTTGGCTATTTCTGATTAGGTTGAGAAGGGCCAGGCTCCACGGGAAGAGATTCCTTCTCTCCTGCCAGGACCATCACGTCTTTGCGATCTGGCCACCCGCTGTGAAACAGAAGCTCAGCATCGGTAGCATTGCCGGGAAAATACTGCGTGGAGCGGTCACCTTTCGGGAGTAGCACGAGATCGGCACGACGATTGTATGCCCACACCAGCTGCCTGAAGCTTCCCAACGACTGGGGAGGCTTATTAGGATTTTCGTTTTGCAACGACTCGATGGTGGCGCGGTCCAACGGATGCTCTTTTCCTTGAGCAACGGTTTCGATCTTTGCCTCAGGAATTCCCAAGGAGACAAGATACTGTTTGACGAGATCTGCACGGCGCTCACTTAGCGAGTGGTTTCGCGCCTTCGAGTCCCTCTCGTCGGTGTTCGCCAGCACACTGAGTCGGGCTTCCGGGTCATATTCAAGGTATGCCTTGAAGCCGGCGGCCGTTTGGCTCAGGGCATCCTGCTGGCTTTCCAGCAGGCCGCGGTCGGGATGCTGCTTCTCCGAATACCCAGTCGGGAAGAAAACGCTACCCATTTGAACCAACGGAATTGGTTCAATTGAGCCTACGATTCGGACCGTAGCCGTCTGCGTGTCCGACCCTCCGCACTCGTTTCTCGCCGTGAGGACATAAGTTTGTACCTCATTCAGAGATCCCTCGCCTTGCTGCTTGGGTTCGGCTTTGAGGGAGCGGCTATCGTTGGCCCCCACATTGCCTAGAGGGTCAATGGAGACCGTCTGCGCGTTTGAAGTCGTCCATTGTAGATCGGTGGATCCTTGCTCGATAATCTTCTCGCCGATTCGTCGATAGCGAATCTCCCCTGACGAAGCGTGCAACGAACTCTGCACATTCGTGTTTACGTTCACAGTCTGCTTCGAACTAACTGTTCCGCCGGGCCCGGAGGCATCTAATGTGTAGGTCGTCGTTTGCGTCGGCTTATACGATAATTCACCCTCTGATACAGACTGCTTCGCAGCTTCTGCGCCGGATGAAATGGTTCTCTCGACGGTTTCTGCTGTTGCCCAGTTCACGTGCGTAGAATCTCCGCAATTGATTTGCATCGGACTTGCCGCCAAGTTCCCGGTTACGGGTGCGACCGCAACCGTCGCACTCGCCGTTCCGGTTTTGAATCGCGGCAGCGAGTTGATGTCTGCACCGCGGGGCCACGGCCTCACCTTTTGGGTGCCGTTCGCCGCATTGATGATGACACGCTCGTTTGCGTTTACATTCACCGTTCCCGACCACAGGACTCTATCCTTTTTGAAGATCGTGACCGGGTATGTTCCCGGAGGCACAATCAGTTGCTGCTTGCAGCACGGCAGGAAAGACCCTCCATGGTTAAATTCATCTCCATGTCCCACAAAATAGTCTGGAGTCTTACCAGTCAAGAGCACCGCAAAGTCCGAAGCTGATTCGATCTGGATCCGCCCCCAAGGGCCTTTTACCTCTCCGGTGACGGGTTCCAGTTTGAACTCTAGACCGGTAACAGTTTCCGGCTCAACCGTAACTTCACGAACCTGCGAGGTGAAGCCATAGTTGTACACTCCGATGCTGTGATTACCCGAGGGAATCCTAATCGTACGGCTGCCTTCGCCAAAAGGAACTCCGTCAACAAAGATATATGCCTGTTTCGGCTCGACGTGGACTCGAAGCTTGCTGTCCGCAGCCAATGCTGCCGAAACAAATAACAGCGCTTCAGCAAAGACAAGCAACCTACGAAGGTTTGTGTAGGACATCTCTTCCTCCTCTAGCGGGGACTGCATTGAACCGTCGTGCCCTAAAGCTCCACTCGCTACCCGCTTCCTTTGTTATCATTCGTGAATTAGCGATCCGAATGAACTGTCAAGTTTGCCAGCGTGACGTATCCTCAGCGGCAAATCGCGCGTTTGACCAAGCGTCCCGGCCCAAACTTCTGCAACATGAGCAAAGGGTGCATACTCTGACATTGGTAGGTTCCGTTTCGGCTAAGGATGTTTGTGGTCAGCCGGCGAGGAGCGTCTGTTCTCTCTGCCCTATCAACGAAGCAACTCTCATTCGCTGCACAATACCGGGAATCCGCGACGACAGCCCTTCTGCCTGTAATAGGTCCCTAACCTGACCGTGGACTTCTGCCAAGGCCAGCGATGCGTCATCTTGCTGAAGCTCTTCCTGCAATTCGGCGAGCATTCGTACTCCCGCAAGATCAATGTTCGCCGACGTAGATAGGTCAATAATTACGAGTTGCGTCGCACACTGCTGGTGCACTCGTTTCAGTACTTCCTTCTTTACGTTCTGGGCGTTGAAGTAGAACAATCCTGCTTCTACACGCAGTACGAGCACATCTGTTAGCAGCTCAACCTCTGGATAACGCAAGCAATCGGCAAAACGGTCCATCCCCGGGAGGCGCCCCAGCAAAGCGATCCGTGGACGGGAAGCGCGCCTCAACAGAAGAAGGATGGAGAAGATAGCGGCGAGCAAGACTCCCTTCAGGATTCCGAAAGCCAACACGCCAAGGGTTGCCACCATGGCCACTCGAAATTCCGTTCTGCTGACCTTGTACAAATGACGAAGCTCCCCCGGACGGATCAGCCCACCAACCGCGATCAGCACTACCGCAGCTAACACCGAGTCCGGCAGATTACGCAACAATCCCGTGAAATATAAAAGCACAACGCTGATGCCGCCAGAGGCGACAATCAGTGCGATTGACGTCTGTGCGCCCCCTTTTTCATTAACTGCAGACTGCGACATCCCCCCTGCGAGTGGATAACCCTGCCCGATTCCTGCCGCCAGGTTCGCCGCGCCCAAAGCCAGCAACTCCTGATCCGCATTGATCGGATACCGGTGAGTGTGCGAGAAGGTACGAACCACCGATATGCTTTCCACATAGCAGAGCAAGAAAGATGCAAGTGCGATCCCGAGTAGATCGTCCACCTCGCTCCACGGCACAACGGGCCAGCTGAGGTGAGGTAATCCCGCTGGAATTGCACCGACGCTCCTCACTCCCTTGCTGGCCAGCGGAAAATAAGACATTCCAATAATTGAGATCACCAATGCAAATAACGCGATCGGACGTCGAGGTAGAAGCCTCTCACCAGCAATAAGAAACAACAACGCACATAGCCCGATCGCTAATGTATAAGGATTTGTCTCCTCCAGGTGTTTGCAGAGTTCAACGATCCGCGTAAAAAAGTTGCTTCCGCCGCTCTGAATGCCGAACAGCTTCGGCAGCTGGGTAGAAGCGATGACCAGACCTGCTCCCACCTTGAATCCGCTCAGGATCGTCTCGGATACGAAGTTACTGATATTACCCAGGCGCAGCGCCCAAGCGATGATGCCAATGAATCCTGCTAACACAGCAACTGCCATTGCCAAGTGGGTTTGGCGCAGCATGTCCCCGTTTGACATCAGTCCTAATGCTGAAGCAATGAGAATTGAAATGGACGATGTGGGTCCAACCGCCAGCTGCCGTGAAGTGCCAAATACCGCATAGACAATCCCGCCCAGCAGATAGCAATACAAGCCAGCCTGAGGCGGAAGACCCGCAAGTGAGGCATATGCTACCGAGACCGGAATGGCATAGGCTGCTAAAGTCAATCCTGCCACTATGTCGGAGCGAAACCAGCTTCTCCGATATTGCGGCAGCCATTGCAAGATCGGTAGGGCTGAGCGAAAGAACCCGCCCCAATCTCTCACGGCAAATGGCTTCTTCTTCATTCCGGTCTCTTTGCACTCGAGCAGGCAATTTTGCCCGTTCGCTATCCAGCAACTTGCTCCCGAGTCATCCGTGCCACCAGATCCGCCTTGCCCGTCTTAAGCGCGTCGCTCGGATTCATACGTGCAAATAGATCAAGGGACCGAGCGATTGTGCCGGTCCACCCCGTTTGGTGGCTTGCTCCAAGACCAGCGCCATTGTCACCATGAAAGTACTCGTAGAAGAGAATGTAGTCTCTCCAGTGCGGGTCTTCCTGAAACTTTTTAGTTCCTCCGTAGACTGGGCGGTGGCCATTTGCATCGCGCAAGAAGATGCTCGATAGTCTTCGGGCAAGTTCTTTTGCCACCTCGAAGAGGGTCATGTATTGGCCCGAATGGGTCGGACACTCGACTTTGAGTTCAGTGCCGTAGAATTGATACAGATTCAGCAATGCTCGAATTATCAAGACATTCACCGGCATCCAAACGGGTCCTCGCCAATTGGAATTGCCGCCAAACATCCCGGTATTCGACTCCGCAGGCAGATATTGCACCTTGTATTCCTGCCCACTGAGATGAAATGCGAAGGGATGCTCCAGGTGATAGCGTGACAGCGAACGTATGCCGTACGGACCGAAGAATTCCTCCTCGTCAAGAAGGTAAGCTAAAATCTTCTCGACTTTTTCCTTGTTGCAAACCGACAAGAGCCGCCGCTCCGCATACCCCTTGAACTTACTGTCGGCGGGAGCAATATGATTCAGCAGGTCAGGATGGCGCCGTTTGAAGATTTCGACCAGTTCCATCATTCTCGGGTTGCGCGTCACGACCTCTGACTCGAAGACCGTCGATGCGCACAACGGCAGTAGTCCCACCAGAGAACGGATTTTCAGCCGCATGGCATCTCCATTCGGAAGATGGAGCAAGTCATAGAAAAATCCCTCCTTGCTGTCCCACATTTCGTCGTGATGCTCGCCAATGCGGTCCATCGCATACGTAATCCAGAGGAAATGCTCCATAAACCGGAAAGCGATATCTTCATAAACTTGGTCATATTCTGTGAGGATGAGCGCAATCTCCAGCATGTTTTGGCAGTAGAACGCCATCCACGCCGTGCCGTCGGCCTGATCCAGGTGACCCCCTGTTGGCAGCGGCGCACTGCGATCGAACACACCGATGTTGTCCAGCCCGAGGAATCCACCCGCAAACACATTCTTCCCTGATGGATCCTTCCGGTTCACCCACCAATTGAAGTTCTGCATCAGTCCCTGGAATGATCGCTCGAGAAATCGCAGATCCGAGCGCCCGAGTTCCTTTTCAATGTTGTATAGGAACAGTGTCGCCCAGGCGTGGACGGGAGGGTTTACGTCGCTAAAATTCCATTCATACGCAGGAATCTGCCCGTTCGGATGAGCATAAAGATTCCGCAGCATCAGTAGTAGTTGATCTTTTGCGAAATCGAAGTCCACTAATGAGAGCGCGATCGTATGGAATGCCAAGTCCCACGCGGCATACCAGGGATACTCCCATTTATCCGGCATTGAGATAATGTCGCTGTTTAGCATGTGGAACCACTCGGTGTTCCTGACATTGCGATGATCGGTCCCCGTAAGAGGATGAGCCTGATGCTCATCAAGCCACTTGTCGAGATCGAAGTAATAGTATTGTTTGCTCCATAGCATTCCTGCCAAGGCCTGGCGGTGCACTCGGCGCTCATCCTCGCTCAGTGATGGTGGTGTAATGCGATCGTAAAACTCGTTGCCCTCTGCAAGACGGTCAGAGAAGATCTGATGGAAAGTTATGAATGGATCGACTGATGATTGCTGGCTGAGCCGCAATCGCACAATCTGGGAGCCCCCCGCAGGTACCTCGAGGTTGTAGTAGGCTGCTGCTTTTGTGCCAACTTGGTCCGGATTCACGGCATCGCCCTTGCTTGCAATCAGGAACTCATGGAACGCATCTTTAACGTAAGGGGAAGCATTGGGCTGCTGCCAAAGCCGGGAGGCGTTCGATTCATTTTCGGTAAACAGGAGTTCTGGCGCGCCCTCGCAAAAAAGCACGCGATGGCCCAGTTTCGGATGGGACGCGAGCACCGTGCCCTCTTGTGCACGCAGCGATGGCTTCATTTCACTTTTGTCCGAGGACCATGTGTTCCGAAACCACAATGTCGGTAGTAAATGCAGGATGGCTGGCTCCGGGCCGCGATTGTGAATCGTTATACGGATCAGCACGTCTTCTGGATCCGCCTTGGCGTACTCCACAAAGACATCGAAGTACCTATCGCTATCAAAGAGTCCCGTATCGAGAAGTTCATATTCCAAGTCTTCCCGCGATCTTCGGCGGTTTGTATCCACCAAGTCGCAATACGGGAACTCTTGCTGTGGATACTTGTACAGGTACTTCATGTAGGAGTGGGTCGGGGTGCTATCGAGATAAAAGTAGTATTCCTTCACGTCCTCGCCATGGTTACCTTCACTATTGGTAAGTCCAAAAAGTCGCTCTTTCAAAATAGGATCTTTCCCATTCCACAATGCGACGGAAAAACATAGTTGCTGCTTGTCGTCGGAGATACCAGCCAAGCCGTCTTCTCCCCAGCGATACGCTCGCGAGCGCGATTGATCGTGGCTGAAATAATCCCATGCGTTTCCATCGTCACTATAATCTTCCCGGACTGTGCCCCATTGGCGCTCACTCAGATAGGGACCCCACTTCTTCCACGGAATACCCGATTCGCGGGCGTCATTCAGCCGTCTCTGTTCTTTTGTTTCAATGTACGTAACGGAAGATTTCTTGCTTGTTGTCGCCGGTGTCATTTTTCTCTCCTCGACTCTATTCTTCGCAGTTCGTGGTGCCTGAAGGTCGGGCCCGCTTACAACCAGGACATGAGTCGCGTCGCGTTCCGTGGCGGTTTCTATTCGGCCGACATTCACAATGTTCGGTAGGCCGCCGTTTGTCTACTGGCGATGATGGGAGCGCCCACCGTCGAGGCTCTGTCTGGCCATGGCCGAGGGGAAGAAGACAAATGCCGAGAGAAGCGGAAGCCAAACTGGACATGGGCTCTTTTGCGGACTGCAAGGCTATGTTCAGAGTACGACTGCATCCTAAACGCTGGTCTTATGCGTTTGGGACTGGCAGATGTGACAGTTACTGGCGAATTGAAGTAGCAATCGGCAGGTTTGCGCGGGTTCGGCGAACTGAGCCTACCCCGCGGGGGCTTTGTACGGAGAGCTATCAAGAAATGTCGGTTCTTAATGGCACGACGAGTCCTCCTGAAAAGTGCCGCCAGCTAGCATTTTTCCTAAGAAATGGGCACATGAAACGATCTTCTGAGAGAGCGGCTCATTCTGAAGCGTGTCGTGGGAAACAGCGTATTTACCTGCATTCATGGATTTGCTTGCTTCCAGAAGCTTGTTGCTCCACGCCTGCACGTGATCGAACTCGCGATTCAACAACTGAAATGCGTTTCGGTCAGGGTCGGTCGAAACTGCTGCCGATGAGAGGGCAAGTCCAGTTTGAGCTTGCGCGTGGTAACCTGCCACCCAATTGTCTGCGACGGGGTATCCATTTTGAACTGCATTCGCTAACGTGCTTGCCCACTCCCTCATCAATGAGATTTCTTCGATTGCTGCTTTCGTGAACTCCCGGCTTAAGCGCATATTAGAAGGCTTGTCGGGCTCGGCTGTCTGCAGCGGCTCGCGATCAGGCGGACAAGACATATCCAGCATAATCCGGTTATCTTGAAATGCGACGGAGCCTTGCGCGATCTCTACCAGGCGTTTCAGATCGATGTAAGTTGCCTTTCCCCTCTCCAACACTGCCACCTTACCGGTCTGCTCGTTTATGACGAGAGTACGAATCTGCTCCCCCGACTGTGCTCGGGTCACCACGGAAACGAGCATGAGAGTGCAGAAGAGTAGCAATCTTTTATTCATACAAGCTCCGCTACTAGGTACACTGACTGGAATCTGCGCCAGATCTGATTAGATCGTGGTATTCCGAAAGTTCCCACTGTCAACAGTGATAGCGCCCTGTACCGGCCGACATCAAAGCCATTTTATGCATCGGCAACGCCTGCTGTTCCCGGCGTTGGCGACTAGTAGTTCTACCAGTTAACAGTTTCTTACTTCGGTGGGATATTGCTCAACAATGAGCAGGCTGGCTCGTTACGCGCTGCTACTCGATGGGGCATCATGGGCAATCTTCGGATCTTGTGCCGTTGTTCCGCTTGGTTCGTGCTGGGGGTCGTAGCTTTCTGCTCCCAATCAGTCATTGCCGAAAACGCTCGT
>Ga0136846_1216601_pt1 | contig 12603 bp, 12 predicted proteins | sample HopSoiMetagenom2_FD_96841 | JGI IMG/M metagenome (GOLD analysis project Ga0136846, IMG submission 96841) | Grasslands soil microbial communities from Hopland, California, USA - 2 Assembly 2016 (version 4) | ecosystem: Environmental > Terrestrial > Soil > Grasslands | place: USA: Hopland...
CATCGTGCAGCGCCGATGCGACGAGGACACCCGCCGCGCCGGCGCGTCGTAGAGCTTCGAGATCGGCGGCGCCACGCACGCCACCGGCCGCATAGACGCGGCGCGCTCCGGCGCGCTGTCTGATCATTGCGAGTCTTTCGAGATCGGGACCATCGCTGCTGCCGATCCGGGCCAGCGTCATGACAATGAGGCGATTCGGCCAGAGCGACGGCTGTTCGAGAAGTTCGGGAGGTCCGAGGAAATCCCGGCCGCGAAAATCGAGGGAGAGAATGGCACTCGCATCGCTCGCACTCAGCGCAGCGATGTCGCGCATGCTCTCGCTGCCGATGACGTGGCGAATGTTGTCGGTTCCAGTCAATGTAGCCGACGCGGCGCCTCCATTATCAAGCCAGAATTCGACGGCCGGATTTCGCTGGGCGAGCCCGCCTACGATCCGCGCGTGCTCCCCCTGTTTCTCGATTGCGTCGAGATCGGCAATATATACTTCGGTAAACGAATGGAGTTCTAGAAGCCCGGCGAGCACCTCACGCGGCATGCTGCTCGGAGACAAACGGGAGACGATCGGTTGATAAGTGGCGCGCTGTCCCTGTCGGGCGTGAACAACCTCGCCGGCTTTGAGATCGATGACGGGTATGATCTCCATGCTTTTGCAATAGCAATCACATCGCAACACATCAACAAGAGCAGCAGATGCGCGGCATCATAGGTTGGGACATCGGCGGCGCGCATCTGAAGGCGGCGCGGATCGAAAACGGCCGCATCGTCGCGGCGCTGCAGGTCGCCCTGCCGTTATGGCAGGGGCTGCACGAGGCTGAGCGCGCCTTCGATGAAGCCGAAATCCGCATAGGTCGTGCCGACGCGAATGCGGTCACGATGACCGGCGAGCTCTGCGATATCTTTGCCACTCATGCGGAAGGCGTTTCGACGCTTGCCGCGCTCGCCCAGCGACGCCTGTCACGCCCTCTATTCTATGCCGGGCCTACCGGCTTCGTCGGCCATGATCGGGTCCCCGAGCGCGCGGCCGATATCGCGTCGGCAAATTGGCATGCGAGCGCCTCTGCCGTGGCCGCCGTTCATTCGAATGCGCTCTTCGCCGATATGGGTTCGACCACAACCGACCTCATCCCGATCGCCGGCGGCCGTATCGCGGCGCTTGGCTACAGCGACGCCGAGCGGCTCGCACATAGCGAGCTCGTCTATGCCGGCGTGGTGCGCTCGTATCTCTTCGCCGGCACTGCGCGCGTGCCGTTCGAAGGCCGCTGGGTCAATCTGATGAATGAGTGGTTCGCCAGCATGGGCGACGTGTACCGCATTCTTGGTGAACTGCCCGGCGGGGTGGATGTGATGCAGACTGCCGACAATCGCGACAGGTCGGTTGCATCTTCGCGCGCGCGGCTGGCGCGGATGATCGGGCGCGATGCCGGCGACGCGGATGAAGCCGGCTGGTACCGGCTCGCGCACTTCTTTGCCGATGCACAGGCGCGAGAAATCGAGGAGAACTTCCACCTCGTTCTGTCGCGCGGTGTCATTGCGGACGATGCGCCAATCGTGGCTGCGGGCATCGGACAATTTGTGATCAACAAAATCGCAGCGCGATTTAGCCGCGCCTTCATCGCGTTCGAATCCTGCTTCGATGCAGCACCAGAATGCGCGGGCGCGGTTTCCGACTGCGCGCCGGCCGCGGCGGTGGCGAAACTCGCCTTCGATCACCTCGCGTAAAACTGCGTCACCGCCTCGATCAGCCAGTCCCAAGCTTCGCGCTCCTCCGGTCCGGCGGTCTTGTCGATGGCGATTTTGAGATAAGCAATTTCGCTGTCGATCTTCTCGCGCGGCAGCATCGAGAGGCGACTGGCTAGAATTGCCGCCTCGAGCACGGCGGCTTTGGCGCGATTGAGCCCGCGAAAAGGCGCATGCGTTTCGACCTTTGCCACAGTGCAATGAAATCGGGGACGCGTCTCGTCGTCCTCTACACGTGAGACTCTGAACTCTGCATGGGCGAGCGCTGAGGCCAGACGCGGCACCGGATGGCCCTGCACATCTGTGATCGGCCAATCCCGTCGCCCCGTCAGGCACCCCGCGATGATGCGCACGTCGTCGACGTAATTCGCCGTCGCAAACGGCACGGCTTTCAGATTGTGCAGCGTCGCAGACGGCCGGAACGGCGCGATGATCCATTCGTCGCGATCCTGAATGAGTCCAAGCGGCGCGATGTGCACGTGGCCGGTGGCATCGATCGTTGTCACGACGCACTCGCGGATCATCGGCATTCAGTCGGGGTCCTCGACCGAGTCTTTTGCGATGCGCTCGCCCCGATGCTTCAGCGTCGTTCCCGCTTCGTTCAGGCGCAACCTATCACCCGTTTGTCGCGGCGCGGCGACACCAAAATCGAGCGGCTCGTCCTGAATGTATCGCTTGCCGAGGCGCAACGCGATCTCGGCCTTGGTAAGCTCCGCACCGAGATAGAAGGCATGCGCGCCATCCTCATCGACGTGCAAATCAGGAAAGAAATCGAAAGCCTCATGTTTGATCTCGTGAAAACCGCGCGTATAGACGTGAATGCCGTCTTCCGCCGTTTCAATGCGAAAATTCGCGTCGCGTACCTGCTCGGCCACGGCAGTGATTTCATCTGGAGCGGCAATAAACGGTGTGAGATCATGAACCTGTAGCAGGCCGGCGCCGTATTCCTTTGGCAATGCCTGATCGTCGCGCGCGGCGAACATGAGGCGGCGCGCGGCGTCGTGCTCTTCTAGTGTGCGGCGCGTATGGGGGCTCACTTGCACCGTCAACACATTACAGATCGAAAGCTCCGAACAGATACCGAGAAGCACCGCAGTGATGCCGCTCGTATCGGCCTCGGTGAGTTCGGTGAGATTGCCCGTGCCCATCATCATCTCGGCATCGGGCAAGCGGCGGCGCAGCTCGATATAGCGCGCAAGCGAGTCGCTGAAGCCGAACATTATTGGATCGAGAATGGGATCGAGAATGCAGGCGATTTCGCGTTTCTTTGCGGCCTCTGCGGCGCGAACCAGCGAATCGAGATCGCCGTGCGGCCGCGGCACCAGGACCGGAATGCACGACGTACCTTCGGCGAGCGCGATTGTTTCTTCGTCAAGGCTGAGCACGTGATCGGCGCCGGCTCGAACAGCTCGTTCGAGTTCGCCGGGATCGGCGGAATCGACGCTCACCATAAAGCCGCGGTCCTTCAAGGCGCGTACGCTCCCTTCGAGATGCGGGAACGGCGTATCCGGCAGGCAGCCGAGATCGATCACGTCCGCGCCGGCAGCTTTGAGTTCATTGGCGCGCGTTAGAATGCGCTCGATTTCCGTTGTGGCTGCATCGGTGATCTCCGCAAAGATGCGAGTGTCGTAGCGCGCAAGATCGGACGGGCGGCCTTTGGCGCCGAGATAGCGCGGCAAATCCGTGATTTCGTCGGGGCCACGCTCGACGCGCACGCCGAGATCCGCCGACAGCTTGCCAAGATCGGCGTGACAGCGGCCGGGCACGACGATGCGATCGGCTTCGACCGGCCGCGGCAACCGGCGGCGGATGATCTCTTCCGTCATCAGCGCCGCGACTTTGACGCCGATCTCGTGGATCTTCCATTCGAACGGCATGTCGCCGAGCGCGCTGAGGACGCGCTGCAGGCGCCCATGTGCAAGACGGCCGGTCAAAAATAGCACGCGTTCAGGCATGCGCGCCTGCATGCCCGAGAACGCGCGTCCCCGGTAAGTTTCCTGCTGCGAGCTTTGCGCCGGCGCCGGCGAGATCGCCGGGGCCGGCCAGGCGAATCTCGGCGTTCGTGCGGGCAGCAAAACGCGCGAAAAGCGGGTCGGTAATTTCGAGCTCGACCAGGGCGTCGGCGGTGATCGGATCGCTTTTCGGGTCGACGCTCTTAACGATCACAAGCGCCGGCGCATCGAGCCGCAGAGTTAGCCATGCCGCCAAGCTATCGGAAGTGACCTGCCAATTTTCGGGCAAATCGTCGGCCCCGAGCGCCATCCCGCTTGGCAGCCAGAACGCAATTCGTCCCTCTCCGATCAACCGCAAGTGCGCCTCCTCGCGCATAAGCAGCATGTCGGGAAAGCATGAGGCGCAGGCGATCGCATATTGCTCCATCGCCAGCAGCGCCATGCGATGCGCCGCCGCGTCGGTAAATCGCATGGCGCCCTGTACCTCGCGCACGCAATCGGCAAAGGGGCCGCCGCCGGGCACGATGATCGCGCCGGTTTTGCAGTGGCGGACCGCTTCGATCCATCGTGCAAATTGCCGCTCGCGCGCGAGGCTGCCACCCAGTTTGACAATGATTGGACCAGGCGAGACCACGTCTCAGCTCGGCTTCCCCGTTTCCGCAAGTCCGGGAAACAGTTGATGGGCGTTCGCCGACGATTTTAGCCGCTCGCGTCTGATTTCGACGCCGACGGAGCCCGGCACAATATCGAGCTTCTCAATGCGGATTTTGACGCTGAGCACGCGCGCGTCGCGCAAGACCTGACCGGCGATCTCTTCGGCGAGCTTCTCAACCAACGCCACATGCCCGCGCGCGAGAATCAGTTCGATCGCATCGCGGATAGTGTCGTAGGAAAAGACCTCACGCATATCGGCGCTCTTGAGGTCGGGGCGGCGCACATCGGCTTCGACATTGAAGCGCAGGCGCTGCTCGGCTTTCTGCTCGTGTGAATAGGCGCCGATCTTGGCTTTCACGACTAAATCGCGAACGAAGACGCTGTCGGTTTTGGCGTCGCTCTCGCCGCCCACGCTGTAACCTCGCGCGGCGCGCAGCCGCCAGTCGATATTGTCCATCGTTGTGTGGCGCGAGATTTGCGCCGGAATCAGACCGCGGATGATGGCGATCGCCTGCGGGTCGAGTTCGCTCTTGCGATCGCCGGCGCGGCAGAGCGCCGAGCGGAACCCGAGAAGATCGGGCGAGAGCGGCAGAAGCCGCGGTACGTCGGGGGCCTCGAGCGAGCCGGCCAGGCCGGCGATGAGATCGCGCGCATGGCAGCGCGCGATGAAGTTCTCCAGGGAGAAGAAATCGAGGTGATCGATCAGCCGTCCGCTACCTTTGCGCGCCGTGTCGAGCATCGCGCCAGCGAAGCCTGCATCAGCGCAAGCATCGACGAGAGCAAAGTCAGGCGTGAGATCGGCAAAAAGCACCGCGACCAGCTTCGCGCGGCGGGCCGTCTCCTCCAGGGTCCCGATCACCTCCCGCGCGCGGTCGGAGGGGAACATACCAATCTTCACATAATCGACGCCACATTCCGCCATCGCCTCGGCGGCATCGCGCAAGGTTTCGGGCACCATCGGCAGCTCACCGGTGACCGCGCTCGTCTGCCGCCGCGCGGCGATGGTCGCCACGGTCTCGCGCACGATTTGAGCCGGCAACGCGCCGAGGGCGCCGGCGCTGGGATCCTTCAGATCGAGAATGTCGGCGCCGGTCGCGAGCGCCAGTTCCGCCTCGGCAGGGCCGGTGACGCTTGCCAGCATCAGCGTCATAGAACATTCCTTTGCGGGCTTGGCTGGCGCGGGCGATCGCCGCGGGCGGCGAACCCGCCCATTATAGGCGCCGGATACAGGAAGCACATGGCTGAAGATGTTCTGATCGCGCCCTCCATACTTTCCGCCGATTTCGCCCGGCTCGGAGAGGAGGTGCGTGCCATCCTCGCCGCCGGCGCCGATTGGATTCACATTGACGTCATGGACGGCCACTTCGTGCCGAACCTCACGATCGGGCCGGCGGTCGTGCAGGCGATCCGCCCGCTGACCGACAAGCTCTTCGATGTGCATCTGATGATCGCCCCCGCTGACCCTTATCTCGAAGCGTTCGCCAAGGCTGGCGCCGATCGCATGATCGTGCACGTCGAGGCGGGACCGCATCTGCATCGCTCGCTGCAGACGATCCGGGCGCTCGGTAAAAAGGCGGGGGTGACGCTCTGCCCCGCGACGTCGGAGACGACCATCGAGCATGTGCTCGACGGCGTCGATCTCGTGCTGGTCATGACCGTCAATCCGGGCTTCGGCGGCCAGAGCTTCATTCGCTCGCAGCTCGAAAAAATCCGTCGCATCCGAGCGATGATCGCCGGGCGGCCGATCCGGCTCGAAGTCGATGGCGGCATCACGCCGGATACTGCGGCGGACACCGTGCAGGCCGGCGCCGATACGCTCGTTGCAGGCTCCTCGATCTTTAAAGGCGGGACGGAGGCTGCTTATCGCCACAATCTTTTGGCCATCAGACGGGCGGTCGCCGGCGTACGCGGCGAAATGGTTTGACGCGCGTCTCATCTGCCGACGAACAAAGCGGCAATCGCCAGCATGAGCGACACCGGCATAATCAGCGCGCCAAGTTCAGAAATTGTAGCGCGCTCACATGCTCGCCTTCGCGGCGCAGCGCCACGAGCCACAGCACCGTCGCGAGCGAGCCGGTCACCGAGAGATTCGGCCCGAGATCGACGCCGATCAGAACGGCGTCGGTAATGAGCGGCGGCGGTGAGTCGATCTGGATCGCGGCGCCGGAGAGGACCCCGACCGGCAGATTGTTGGCGATATTGCTGCCAAAACCAGTGACCAGCGCCGACGCCCAGGCCGTAAACGCGGGCGCATCACGCGAGCCGGCGCGCAATCGATCGCTTAGCAACGTCACAGGCCGATCCGGTCGAGCGCTTCGACAAAAACGAACAGTCCTGCAACGAGTGGCAGGATGCCCCAGGAAATGTGCTTTAAGGCCGCAAATACTTCAGTGCCGCGGAACACCATCACGATGAGGAGTGTTGCGGCGCCGGCGATGAATGTCGGCAAGCCGAGATCGAAGCCAAGCGCCGAAGCGACGAGCAACAGGATAGCCGCAAAAATAATCGCGATCCCGACGATCATGCCTCCGCGGCCGAGCGAAGGCACATGCGGACCCACCTCTGTCGGTTCACGAAGATGCCCGCGCTGCGACCATCGCAGGATGGCGTAAGTCGCCGCGATGGAAACCAATGACGGCAGTCCGAAGCGCGCGAGCCATTGCAGGAGCGGCGGCATATGGCCGTCGAACACGACCAGATTCGCCGGATTAGAAATCGGCAGCACGAAGCTCGCGGCATTGGCGATGAACGCGCAGATTTAGAGATAGGGCAGGGGCTCGGTGCGTGCCGCGCTCGCAACGGCATACACGGCCGGCGTCAGTACGACGGCCGTGGCGTCGTTCGAAAGAAACGCCGTCACAACAATTCCGACGATGTAGATCAGCGCGAACAATCGCTTCGCCGAGCCGCGCGCATGCGACGCGGCAATGCCGGCGAGCCACTCGAACAGGCCTTCACTGCGCGCGAGCTCGGCGATGAGCATCATGCCGGCCAGGAAGAGATAAATGTCGGCGCCTTTGGCGACTCCGGTCCAGGCGTCGGCGATCGGCAGTAGCCCAAACGCAACCAGCGCAACCGCACCACCGATCGCCCATGCCGCTTCGGGCAGTCGCCATGGGCGCACAATCACGCCGGCGGTTCCGAGCGCGACAATCGCCGCCGTGGCGGCTTCTGCGTGATTCAAGCCGTCATGCCGGCTGCGTCCGCCCAGCGTAGCCCGCGGACGAAGGGAGGCCGCCCATCATCGTCGGTGCGTGGTCTTGCGCGCGCGCTCGAAGGCTTGTTCTGGCCTGTTGGGAAATCAGGAAGCAAACCGAGAGCGCCGCGTGCAGGTTCAGAGTGAGCCCTGCGGCATTGGGTAGCCAGCCCTGCAATTCCAGTATAGAAGGCACCCCTTCCTATTCCCGGTCCGTCTCTCCCGGCGGCACCGCGTCCCCTACTGGAGACATTGATGGCCGTCCCGAAGAGAAAAACCTCGCCGATGAAGCGCGGCTTCCGCCGTTAAGCTGATGCGCTCGCCGCCCCGACCTATGTCGAGGACAAGGATTCCGGCGAGCTGCGCCGTCCCCACCATGTCGATCTGAAGACCGGCATGTACAAGGGGCGTCAGGTTCTGAAGATCAAGTCGAAGGCCGACGCTGAGGACTGATCGGCGCCGGGTTCGCGGGGACCATGAGCCGCCTCTAAGGCCGGCTCATCAGCTCGGCTGCCATGTACTTGTAGAGCAGCCAGGCGAGCAGGATCGCGAACACGAGCTCAAACAGGGCGATCCAGAGAAACAAGCCGCCGGCCACGGCCCATAACAGCGCCAACAGGAAATGGCCGAGTATTGCGATCAGTGCGCTCACGCGTGAACGCACCGCATCCTGCCAAACCGGCAGCTGAAAAGCCGCGACAAGGAGCATGAGTCCGCCGACCGGCCGGATGCCGCCATAAGGCGGTGGGAGCTCGAGTGCATGGCCGACGACTGACGGCAAGATCACTGCCAGCAACCCTGCCAGCGCGTAAATCACCAGATAGACCGCCATGGCGGTGCGGAATTTTCCGGCGGCACTTTGCGCCTGCCGCTTCGACCAGCCGAGTTGAACAGCCTCGCTCATCGTGCACCTGCCATTGAGCGCGCCGAGCCCGCTTTGGCCCAGGGGAAGAAGATGTTGCGCGAGTCGGCAAAGAGCGGCTTGAGCGAAGGGCAGTGGCGCGAAATCACGCTGCGTAATGTGTTTTCCTGGACCCAGTCCCAACCCGCCTGGGTGTAAACCTCCGGCGTGAAATCCGTCGTGTAGAAGCGATCGCTCTTCAGGCGACGCGACGCCATCAGGATGAACACGCGGAACACTGTATCGGAAAATGCGAACCCGGGCGGCGAACCGTTTGGAGCGGCTCTGTTTTCCGCCAACGTACCGACCAGAAGATCAACATCCTCGACAGTCTTATAAAGGCTCTTGATCTCATTGCGCCACGTCGTGTCGGTGGTGAGCTCTTCGAAGCTTGCGGGCGCCGGCATGCCGAGCAACCGGCGGAACTCGCAATAACGCGGAACACCCCGCTCGCGATCGCGTAAAATGTCCACCGCAGCAAGGTCGGTGAAGATTCCTTCCGCCGGTTTTTCCGGAATGCGCCGAAGCTGGTTCGGAAAATTATGCAGAGCGAGCGCACCCGGATTGCTTGTCGCAAGCGAATAGATCACGTTGTCGAGACCGACCGTCTCGTACACGGCGGGAACCTTCGAATGCGCAACATCGAGAAGTGATGCTTCGAGTATGAGGCGGTCGTCGGTATGCGAACGGAAGGAGTATGTATCGGGCATGAGCGAGTGCATGCGGTAGCCGGCGACGAATTCTTCCGTGAGCGAATAAGGCGCGGCGTGGTGATCGGTCGGGGACCCTGCGATGCCGGAGACGATCTCCATGTCATTTACACGGCCGTAACCGCGGGCGTAGTGCTCGCCGAGCAAACCCCACCAGTTCGACCGCATCGCAATCTTGCCTTCGGCAGAATCCATCAGGCCCGGAGTCCATTCGATCGTCTGAATTTTGACGAGCAACGCTGCAATGATCAGGCGGGCTTTCTGGAAGAGCCACTCGCCGGATACAGAGGGGTAGTCCATCTTCAGGCGGTCGACGACGCAATTATGCTCGCGCGCAAAAATCGTGTGCAGGGCCGAAAGACCCACCCACCAATTTCCATTCACACCGCTCAATTCGAGATTGGGGAAACGCGCGCCTTCCGCGTCGGGCGTTTCCAACACCTCTTCTTCGATCGGAAAGTGGCCGTTCGGCTTCAGCCCGATCTTCCCATCCGGACACAGCTGTGCGGTTGCGGGGTCAGTCCGCACGTATGTTTGCCGCAGCAGGGACGACCCGTAGAGCTGCGAGGCATCCCACCAATGCGTCTCGGCGTTGGTGTAAGCCGTCGGCAAACCTTCATCGCCTGGCCGCGCCAGATCGGGCAGGCTGCGCAGAATTGTCATCGGCTCGGGCTTGCTCGGCCAGTCGTCTCCTGGCGGCAGGTCGATCGAATGCGGCGGATTCTTCCTGCCGTTGACGACGTGGCTCACCGAATCATGGACCATGAATGGCAGCGATGTAGGCGCGAGGATGTTGAGATTTGAAGCCGGGATGAACTCCTTGCGCGCGAGCAGCTTGTTGCTGACTTCGCGAGGGTTCGGTTCGTAAAGCCTCGGCGGTGTTTCGCCGAAGGTGCTCTTGAGCGGCATATTGCGCCCGAACCGCGCGCCGGCCATTCCCATCCACGGCTTGCCGAGATCGTTATAGCTGCCGTCGGCGGTGCGCTGGCTACGGACGTCTGCTGAGCCTGAGGGGATTACAGGAGGACTGCGTTCGGTATCAAACAAGTTGCTCCAGCGCATTCGTGCCCGGATGCCGACAAGCATCGGAAGGGCGACGGGGAAAGGCCACCAATGCCAAACACGAAATCCGCCGAGACCCTTCTCGAACGCAATGAAAATCTTATCAAACCAAGAAGCCCCCATGGTGCTCCCCCACCTGAATGCAACTGAATGTACATGGGACGGGAGCTGCTGCAACCGCAAAGCCAAGCGGCGCAGATGTCGGCGGGATGCTCCCCTTGGCCGCTGCCTAAGTTTCGTCGCCTCGACCGCCTAGGACACCGAGTAGAAGGATTGTTCGGCGACATGACGGACGAGTGGGGCAAGCGGCAGCGGAGGGGCACGGCGTTTTGCCTGTTCGTCCTCGGCGCATTGGTCGGTCCCGGGCTGGCGCGCGCCCAGACCTCAGCTCAGCCCTCATCCGCTGATGGCGGCGCGGCGACGAGCCTCGATGCGAAATCGCGCGAGCTTGCGGACCGGCGCGCCGCGTTGCGCGGGGTCGAAGAATCGCTTGATGCAGCCGAAACACAAAGGCGTAAACTCGAATCGGACATCGAGGCGATCCGCACCGATCGCGCGCGGCTCAATGCGGCGCTGATGGAGACGACCGGCAAAATTCGCGAAGCGGAGAACCGGGTCGACGCGGCCCAGAAACGTCTCGATGGCCTCACCGGCAAGGAACAGGCGATTCGCGTGTCCCTCGGCAACCGCCGCGGTGTGGTCGGCGAGGTCCTTGCATCGCTGCAGCGGATGGGCCGGCGACCACCGCCCGCCCTCCTCGTACGGCCGGAGGACATGCTGGCGGCGATCCGCACCTCGATGCTGCTTGGCGCCGTCCTGCCCGAATTGCGGGCAGAAACCGAGGCGCTCGCCGCCGATCTAGCCGAACTGGTCAAACTGCGCGCGGCGATCAGCGGCGAACGCGACACACTGTCGCGCGAAGCGGGGGCCATGCGCGAGGAGCGGCAGCGCCTGACAATGCTGATCGAAGCGCGCCGGCAGGCCCTCTCGGCCGCCCAGCACGACTTAGAAGCGCAGCACGAGAAAACCACCGAGCTTTCCCGCAAAGCGTCAAACCTCCGCGACCTAATCGCGTCAGTCGAGAGCGATGCCGCTAACCAGCGGGCGCCGGACGAGGCAGCAAAGGCAGAAACGGCGCGCAAACAAGCCGATGCGGTGAAAAGCGAGGGTAAGACGCGCGTCGCCGCGTTCCCCGCCTCCCCTTTCACCGACGTCGCCCGGCTCGCCCCGGCCATCGCCTTCGTAGATGCTAAGGGCCTGCTGCCGCTGCCCGTAAATGGCAGCCAGATCAAGGCTTTCGGCGCCCCTGACCGCTTCGGCGCCAGCGAGAAGGGGCTCTCCCTTGCGACCCGCCCGCAGGCGGTGGTGACCGCGCCCTGCGACGGCTGGATCGCTTATTCCGGGCCTTACCGCACTTATGGCCAACTCTTGATCATTAATGCTGGCAGCGGCTACTATGTGGTGCTGGCCGGCATGGAACGTATTAACGTGGACGTCGGGCAATTTGTCCTGACGGGGGAACCCGTCGCGACCATGGGCGACGGCACGGCAAAAACGGCGGCAGCGATCGCCATAGGCGCGGCACAACCTGTCCTTTACGTCGAGTTCCGTAAGGATGGGACGCCGATTGATCCGGGCCCATGGTGGGCACGACCGGAAATGAAGAAGGTTCGCGGATGATGCGCAAGGTTTCTCTCGTTGTACTTGGCGCCATGGCTGGGGCTGCGACCGTGACGATCGGCCAGCAGACCCATCTTTTCGCCGGCGGTTCCGCCCGAGCGGCGATCTCCGACACGTATCGGAGCCTCAATCTCTTCGGCGATGTGTTCGAGAAAATCCGCTCCGATTATGTCGAGAAGCCCGATGAGCAGAAGCTCGTCGAGTCCGCCATCAACGGCATGCTGACCTCACTCGATCCACATTCGAGCTACATGGATTCGAAGAGCTTCCGCGACATGCAGGTGCAGACCCGCGGGGAGTTCGGCGGTCTGGGCATCGAGGTGACCCAGGAAGATCAGCTGATCAAGGTCGTCACCCCGATCGACGATACGCCCGCTTCCAAGGCCGGCATTCTCTCCGCTGATATCATCTCGGCGATCGACGGCGAGAGCGTCCAGGGCATGACGCTGAACCAGGCCGTCGACAAGATGCGCGGCGCCGTCAACACCTCCGTCACGCTGACGATCCTGCGCGGGCCCAACAAGGACAAGCAGGACATCAAGCTCACCCGGGCAATTATCCAGATCAAGTCGGTGCGCTCGCGCAAGGAAGGCGACGACATCGGCTACATCCGCATCACGCAGTTCAACGAGCAGACCTATGAAGGCGTGAAGGCGGCGATGGCGAAGTTCCAGAGCGAGATCCCGAACGATCAGTTCAAGGGCTACATCC
>Ga0136846_1225066_pt1 | contig 12603 bp, 9 predicted proteins | sample HopSoiMetagenom2_FD_96841 | JGI IMG/M metagenome (GOLD analysis project Ga0136846, IMG submission 96841) | Grasslands soil microbial communities from Hopland, California, USA - 2 Assembly 2016 (version 4) | ecosystem: Environmental > Terrestrial > Soil > Grasslands | place: USA: Hopland...
AGCTGACGCGCGTCGACTCCTCGGTCGCGATCACGATGGCCGCGCACCACTCGCTCGGCACGCTGCCGATCTATTACTACGGCAGCGAAGAGCAGAAGCGGCGGTGGCTGCCCGAGCTCGCGTCAGGAAAGAAGCTGGCGGCCTTCGGGCTGACCGAACCCGACGCCGGATCGGACGCCGGGGCGACCCGCACGACTGCGGAACTGCGCGACGGGAACTGGGCCGTCAACGGCTCGAAGATCTTCATCACCAACGCCGGCACCGACATGACGGCCTGCGTGACGATCACAGCCCGCACCGGCGAGGACGAGATCTCCAACCTGATCGTCCCGAACGGGACGCCCGGTTACGAGATCTCGAAGCCGATGAAGAAGCTTGGGTGGCGTGCGTCCGACACGCGCGAGCTTTCGTTCAAGGACGTGAGCGTGCCGGAGGGGAACCTGCTCGGCCCGCGCGGCGAGGGCTTTCGGCAGTTCCTCGAGATTCTCGACGGCGGGCGAATCTCCGTCGCGGCGATGGGGGTCGGGCTGGCGCAAGGCGCCTACGATCTCGCGTTCGCCTATGCGCAGGAGCGCAAGCAGTTCGGCAGGCCGATCTCGAAGTTCCAGGCGGTGCAGTTCAAGCTCGCGGACATGGCCACGGAGATCGAGGCCGGGCGCACGATGGTCCACAAGGCCGCGTGGCTGAAGGACCAGGGCCGCGACTTCGGGCTCGCCGCCGCGCAGGCGAAGCTCTACACCGGCGAGCTCTCGAACCGAGCCGTCAACTGGGCGTTGCAGATTCACGGCGGGTACGGCTACATGGACGAGTACCCAATCTCGCGTCTGTACCGCGACCAGAAGATCCTCGAGATCGGTGAAGGAACGAACGAAGTGCAGCGACTCGTCATTGCACGTCAGTTGGGGCTTTGATGCGCGGCCCTGTGTTGAACCTCGTGTAGCGGTGCCTCATGAAGTGCGACGCCGTCGTCATGCGCAGGTCGCGCGGCAACAGCGTGCGCCGGTCGAAGCGCACCGTGAACCAGGTCGGCCCTAACGGCTTCATGAACGCCACGAGGTAGCTGTCCCTCGTTCGCTCGAGCAGGAACGCATTCGTGAAATGCCCACTCCAGATCGGCTCGGGTTGCGGCGTGAGCGTTTGCGGTGAAGGCACCCAGGGGTTGTTTCCGGTTCGATCCCAGCGGCGCGTGCCGATGACGATGCCCGACGCGCCGCCCCGAATGCGGTACTCGAGCTTGTTCGGCCGCTCCAGGGTGAAATCCGCGACGACCTTGTCACGCGGGCTCGACGCGAGCCGCTCGACGTAGTCGACGCTTCGCAGCGCACGAAAGGCGCGCGTGGCACGTGCGACGATCCCCGCAGCCGGCCGCGGATTCTTCGGGATCGCGAACGTCAGCTTGCGACCGTTGACGACGACGGTCGCCCGCCGTTGCAACGGCACGAACGCGCCGTAGCAACCGTTTCCGCAGGAGCCGGCCTCGACGCCGTTGACGGTGACGGAGAGCCCGTTGACGCCCCTCCCGTTCGGGCCGAGCACCGTGACCTCTTCGCCCGGCGGCCGTACCGCCAGCGCGACGGCGAGATCGCCGGCCTCCTGTCCCTGCACGACCATCTCGCTCGCGGGGAGAGGTGGCGGGCCGGTCGCTGGGGCGGCTGCCGCCGCCGCCGCGCGATCGCGCCCCGGCCGGAGATCGGTCAGCAGGGCGACCGCAACGACGAGGCCGCCGAGCAGCACGAGCTCCGCGGCGACGTTCCTTCGTACTCCGTCCACGCGGCCAGTCGGAATGAGCCGGTACCGATTGATCCAGCCCAGCGTGACGAGTGTCGCGAGCAGCGCCGTCTTGACGAGCAGGGCGCGCCCGTAGCCAGTCGTCCAGAGCTGGCTCACGTTGTGAAGCTCGGACAGCGCGCGCACGACACCCGTCGCGGCCAGGACGGCAACCGATGCCAGGGCGATGCTGGAGAACCGTTTCACCGTGCGCATGTGGTCGCCGGCGGCACGGAAGGAAAGCCCGAGTGCGACGAGCCCGCCGAGCCACACCGACGCCGCGGCGACGTGAACTACGTCGGCGATGACCTCGAGCGGCGAGCGGCCCCGATCGAGGGCGTGGCCTGCGATGGATGGCCACGGCAGCAGCAGAAGTCCCGCTACGAAGACCAGCGGCTCGAGCGCCGGAAAGACCGGCGCGATCGCCGCCAGCAGCGCGCCGATCGCCGACACGATCGCAACGGCCGCCATCGCACCGCCGAATCGGCTGGAGAGCGGGACGTCGTGCAGCAGACCCGAGACGCCGAGGAAGACGAGGAGGAAGGCGCCGAGCATGACGCGCAGCGGCACCGGGCCGACGGCGAAGCGGAAGAACGCTGCGCCGACCGCCGTCAGGAGCCCCGCGAACAGAAGCCAGCGCGCCACCACGTCTTTCGTGCCAGGCCCGTTGCCGACCGAGAGCGCGGCAGCCGGTGGCGCTCGTCCGGCTCCGATGCCGAACGCAGTCACACCTGCGAGCGTGTGCCCGTCGTCAGAGACGACGCGCCAAAGGACGGTGTAGTCGCCGTCCGCCAGGTTCGACTGCAGGGGCACGACGAGTGTACGTCCCCCCACGACTTGCGGCTTGCCGCCGAGCACCGAGCCGCCGCCGTTCCTGATCGCCTTGATGCCGGAGCGGACCCGCACTCCGTCGTCGAAGGACAGGCGGACGGAGCGCGGAGCCTCCGTGAGCACGGCGCCGTCCTTGGGCACCACCCGGCCAAGGGTGGCGTGCGCCCAGCCTGCGGCGGGGAACGCGAGCGGGCAGAGACAGGCGAGAAGGAGGACGCGTGGCCTAACTTCAAGAAAACTAGCGGCAGCCGCTGTTAGCTTCTTTCTCGTGCTGTTTCGCCAGTTCGTCGACGACGATCTCGGCTGCGCCTCGTATCTGATCGGCGATGTTGCGAGCGGCGAAGCCTTCGTCGTCGACCCCGCCTACGCGATCGAGCAGTACCTCGACGCCGCCGAGCGCGAGAACGTGAAGATCGTCGGCGTCGTCGAGACCCACACGCATGCCGACCACGTGTCCGGCCACGGACGCTTTGCGCTCGAGCACGAGTTGCCGGTGTCGATCCACCCGCTGGCCTCGCCCGAGTACGCATTCGATCCCATCGAGGACGGACAGGTGCTACAGGTCGGCGACGTGGCGGTGCGGGTTGTGCACACCCCGGGGCACCGGCCGGAGCACTGCGCCTTCGTCGTCGATGAGCGGCTGGTGCTCACCGGCGACTCGCTCTTCATCGGCGATGCGGCGCGACCCGACCTCGCGGTGGATGCGCGAGAGGGCGCCGAAGGCCTGTTCCACTCTCTGCAGCGTCTCACCGATTTGCCGGACGCGTACGAGGTGTATCCCGGTCACGTCGCGGGCTCGCTCTGCGGCGCTCGGATGAGCAACGCACGTTCGTCGACGATCGCAGCCGAGAAGAGCTCGAACGCGGCGCTCGGCTTCGGCGACGTCCAGGCATTCATCACGAGCTCGGCCACCGTCTCCACCCCGCGCCCGCCGACGACCGCACGCGTCGTCGCACTCAACCAGGGCGCGTTCCTCGGCAAGCCCGCGCTCATCGACGAGCTCGAGGAGATCGGCCGCGCGACCGTCCTGGACGTCCGGCCGGCCGCCGCATACGCCGAAGGACATGTTCACGGCGCTTTCAACGTCCCCGTGTCCGCCTCTTCGTTCGCGACGCGCACGGGCTTCATCCTCGATCCGGACGAGCGCATCGTGCTGCACGCGACCGACGAGCGCGAAGCGGAGGCGGCGGCACGCGGGCTCCGCTCGGTCGGCTTCCTCGAGCTCGCCGGCTACGTCACGGACGTCGCGGCGACGGAGCAGCTGGCTCCGATCGAGCTCGACGAGCTCGAGCGCCTGTTCGACGCGGGCTCGGTGCAGGTCCTCGACGTGCGCGAGAAGTCGGAGCGCGACGAGGGTTACATCCCGGGTTCGCTGCATATTCCGTACCGGCTGTTGCGCGAGACCGGGACGGACGGCCTCGACACGAGCAAGCCGGTCGTGACGATCTGCGGCTCGGGAACGCGAGCGTCGATCGCCGCGAGCGTGCTTGCAGCTGCCGGCATCGATGCGCGGCCGGTTCTGCACGGCGGCGTCGAGAACTGGCCCGGCCAGACGGTCTCGTTCCGCCGCTGCGGCGGCGCCTGACCCCAGCGGGTTCGGTCAGCCCAGGCGCTCGACCACGTAGCCGCGCTCGGCCATGGCCTCGAGCAGGGTGCGGCAGTGCTCTTCGTCGCGCGTGATCAGCGTCAACTCGACTTCCGTCTGCGTGACGGCGATGTTCATGCCCTCGCGGTGGTGTTCGACGGCGATCACGTTGCCGCGTTCCTCCGCGACGAGCGAGAGAAGCTTGATCAACTCGCCCGGCTGATCGGACAGCTGCGTGCGCACGACGAGGTAGCGGCCGGCCACGGTCAGCCCGTGGCGCATGACGGAGATCAGCATCGTCGGGTCGATGTTCCCGCCGGAGAGGATCGGCACGGCCGTGCCCGTTCCGCCGGCCCGGCCGGACAGAAGCGCGGCGACGCCGACCGCACCCGCGCCCTCGACGACGAGCTTCGCGCGTTCGAGCAGGAGCACGATCGCCTCGCTGATCTCCTCGTCGGTGACGGCGACGATGTCGTCGAGCAGGTCCTCGAGCAACGGCATCGTGAAGTCGCTCGGGATCTTGACGGCGATGCCGTCCGCGATCGTGTACCCGTCGATGCCGGCCTGCACGCCGACGATCCGCACGTCAGGCCGGACCGCGCGCAGGGCTGTCGCGACGCCCATCGAGAGGCCGCCGCCGCCGATCGGGACCAGCACCGTCCCCATGTCCGGCACCTGCTCCGCGAGCTCGAGCCCGATCGTCCCCTGGCCTGCGATGATCAGCTGATCCTCGTAGGGATGGATGAACGTGCCACCGCTCTCCTCGACGTGCTGCTCGGCGGCGGTCAGAGCATCTTCGAAGAACGCCCCGGTCATGACGGTGTGCGCGCCGTAGTTGCGGCACGCCTCCACCTTCGCCATCGGCGCGGCCTGCGGCACGTAGATCGTCGCGGACATGCCGAGCTCGCGCGCGGCCCACGCGACCGCCTGGCCGTGGTTGCCCGCACTCGCCGCGACGGCACCTGCTGCGCGCTCCTCCGGCGACAGTGTCGAGAGCTTGTTGACCGCCCCTCGCACCTTGAACGAGCCGGTGCGCTGCAGGTTCTCCGCCTTCAGGCGCACCTCGCGGCCACAGCGGCGCGAGAACGTCTCCGAGAGGTAGATGGGCGTCTCCTCGGCGATGCCGAGCAGCCGCTGCCGCGCCTCCTGGACGTCAGCGAGTGTTGGTGCCGTCCGTAGCGTCGCCAAGATGGAAGACCTTTTCCATTATCTCCCGCACCGCGGTCAGCGGATCCAGCTCCCGCCGCTGGACCGCGTCGAGCAGCCGCCGCAGCTCGGGGTCGTCCGACACGGCCTGCTCCAGATGCGCCTTCGCGCGGCCCGACGCAACCGCGAACACCTCGCGCGCAAGGTTCTTGCGACGGCGCTCGTCGAGCCGGCCGTCGTCTCCGAGGTGCGCGCGGTGCTCCTCGATTTTCGTCCAGAGCTCGCGAACATTCTCGCCACGCGTGGCGTCGGTCAGGACGATCGGAGGCCGCCACGCCCGCTCGCGGTCGAGCGAGAGGATCGAGCGGACCTCGTTGAGCATCGTCTTCGCGGCGGGATGATCCATCTTGTTGATCGCGATCACGTCGGGAATCTCCATGATCCCGGCCTTCAACGCCTGAACGGAGTCGCCCGATCCCGGCATGAGGACGAGCACGACGGTGTCGGCGATGCCGATCACCTCCACCTCGCTCTGCCCGGCGCCGACGGTCTCGAGGAAGACGACGTCCTTACCGGCCGCATCGAGGACGAGGAGCGCTTGCAGCGTGGCCTCGGCGAGGCCGCCGAGGTGACCTCGCGTGCCCATCGAGCGGATGAAGACGCCCGGATCGAGAAAGTGGTCGGCCAGACGGATGCGATCTCCGAGGAGCGCGCCCTGGGTGAAGGGGCTCGATGGGTCGACCGAGATGACGCCGACCGTCCGCTCCTGCTCCCGCAAGAGGCGGACGAGCGCCGAGATCAGGCTCGACTTCCCCACGCCCGGCGGCCCCGTGATGCCCACCGCGTAGGCGCGGCCGGTCTCCGGGTAGAGGTCGCGCACGAGGTCGTATGCGAGCGGGGCCGAATCCTCGACGAGAGAGATCGCGCGTGCGAGTGCGCGCGTGTCGCCCTCGCGCACCCCCGCGACCAGCGACTCACGCGTCCAGTCCCGGCGGTTACGCAGCTTCTGCCTCGGCTGTACGCGCGGTGACGTCCTCTCGCGCGAGCACGTACGCGAGCAGCGCTGCACCGAGCAGCAGTGCCCCGACGCCGACGTACACCCAGCGCGCGCCGAACGAGTTGACGAGCGTCCCGGCGACGAGCACGCTCGCCCCGTAAAACGCGTAGTTCACGCTCATGATCACGGTGAAGGCGCGACCGCGAATCTCGTCCGAGGCGCCGCGCTGGACCAGCAACGAGTTGCACACGACAGCAGTTCCGTTACCGATGCCGGTGAGAACGAAGCACGGCAGCGCGGCCCAGACGTTCGGCATCGCGCCCGCGGCGCCGAGTCCGATCGCCTGCAGCAACAGGCTCCATGCGTAGACGGACGAGACTGAACGCCGTTCCACCCAGGTGCCGGCGCTGATGCTGCCGATTGCAAGGCCGAGGCCGATCGCGCCGAACACGAGCCCGTAGCCGAAGTCGCCCGCCGAGAACGTGTCCTTCGCGAGGAAGACCTGAGCGGTGTTGGACGCGGCCACGCCGACGAGCGCAATCGTCCACACCACGAGGACCGTCAGTAGCGGACGCGTGCGCACGACGTGGCGGAACCCGTCGCCGAGGTCGCGCAGGTAGCCGCGACTGACGGCAGGGGTGCTCTGCAGCTTCTCGCGCGCGATGCCGAAGATGAGCACCGCGGAGGCGAGGAACGAAGCGGCGTTCACCCAGTACGCGGTGTCCGGGCTGGAAGCGGCGACGAGCGCGCCGCCGATGATCGGCGCCACCGTCCAGCTGACGTTTTCGCCCGTCTGCAGGAGTGAGTTCGCGCGTGCGAGGTCGCGCTCCGGGACGAGATTCGGCAGGCCTGCATAGACGGCGGGACGGAAGAAGCCGGTCGTGAACCCGGCGATGCCGGCCAACGCGACGATCGTCTGGGGCGAGTCGGCGAAGGGCAGAACGCAGAAGACGCCGAAGCGCACGAGATCGGAGACGATCATGACGCCGCGGCGCGGGAGCCGGTCGAGATACGGCCCGAAGAAGAGGCCGACAGCGACGGCCGGCAGGAACTCGACGAACATCAACGCTCCGACCCACGTCCCTGAGTCGGTGCGGTCCTTGATATCGACGACGAGTGCGACGGTTGCGAGCAGCGTGCCGAGGCTCGAGCCGAGCGTCGCGAGGAACAGCCGCCCGAAGCCGGGCGCGCTGCGGAGAAGCCCCAGTTGCTGAAGGCCCTTCACCCCGCGGGCAAGTCTGTCAGGAAGCCGCTGCGCCCGTGCCGAGCCGCTGCAGCGCCTCGCCCAGGAAGGCGTGCTCTTCGGAGGTGCCGACGGTGATGCGGAGCGCCTGCGGTGCGCCGAACCCTGCGAGTGGGCGCACAATCACTCCCTCCCGCAGCAGCGCCTCGAACACGGCCTGCGCATCCTCACCGACCTCCGCGTAGAGGAAGTTGCCGAGCGCCGGCCCCGCGACGTCGTAGCCTGCGTCGCGCAGAAGCCGTTCGAGCTCGCCTCGGCCGCGCAGGTTTGCCTGTCGGCGACGCGCGACCTCGTCTGGATCGTCGACGCTGGCAAGCGCCGCTTCCTGCGCGGGTGTGGTGAGGTCGAACGCCCGGCGCGTCTTGCTCATCGCCGTGACGAGCTCCGCAGACGCGATCCCGTAACCGACCCGCACGCCGGCGAGGCCGTAGATCTTGGAGAACGTGCGCAGCACGATCACCTTCCGTCCCGACTTGAAGTACTCGTCGATGCCGTCCGGGTACTCGGCATCCTCGATGTACTCGAAGTACGCCTGGTCGAGCACCGTCAGGACATGATCTGGAACACGTTCGAAGTACGCGTCGAGCTCGGCTCGTGTGTTGATCGTCCCCGTTGGATTGTTCGGATGGCAGATGTACACCACCTTGGTCTGCGGAGTGACGGCCGCGAGCAAGGCCTCGAGGTCGTAGCGGTGGTCGCGCAGCGGGACGCGCACCGGCTCGGCGCCGAGCTTGAGCCCGTAGATGACGTAGCTGGGAAAGGAGGGCCAGCCGCAGACGATCTCGTCGCCGGGATCGATGAGCGCCTGCGAGATACCGTCGATCAGGCCGTCAGCGCCCGACCCGACCGCGACTTCTTCGAAGCGGACGCCGTGGCGCTCGGCAAGCGCGGCACGCAGCCGGTAGGCGCCGCCGTCCGGATAACGATTGAGCTCTGCCGCAGCACGCTCCATCGCTTCGAGCGCCTGCGGGAACGGCCCGAGTGGCCCCTCGTTCGACGCCAGCTTGATGACGCGCTGGAGCCCGAGCTCCCGCTGCACCTCCTCGACGGGCTTGCCGGGTTCGTACGGGATCAGGCCTGCGAGCGCGGGCCGCACGACCCCCGCCGGGATTTCGCTCACCTAGTTGCCGGCGGAGGGCGTGTCGCCCGACTTCTTGCGCCAGAACCAGAGCGCCCCACCGATCGCGGCGAAGATCGAGGCGATCGCGGACTTGTTCAGACCGGCGTGCTCGCCGCCCCCGGGCACCGCGGTGCGCGCCTTCTGCTTCCCGAAGCTTTTCAGCACCTGCCAGACGCCCCACCCGAGCACGGCGTTCCGTCGATTGATGATCCCCATGTGTCCCCTCCTTTCGGCTGCGCGAGCCTACCAAGCTCCACGCGCGCCTCAGGGTGGCTCGGGTCAGTGCTTCTTGCCTGCCGGGGGACCGTGCTCCGTGGGGCCGCCCGGCGTCCCGTTCGACTTGGGCGGCGTGGCCGGTCGATGCGACTGCACCGGGTGCGAAGGATGGACCCGGTGGGCCGGATGGGTCGGGCGAGAGTGCACCACCCTTGCGGCCTGGTGTTTCGAAACGGACGAGACGACACTCGGGGCGTGAACAAGGCGGTTCCGATGCCCCAGCGCGCGCCGGCGACGCGCCCTGACGCTCGGTGTCGGCTTCGCGACTGCGTGCCGCTCGCGGACGACCCGCCTCGCGTGCAGGATCGTGACTGCAGGCCTGATCTGCGCCGGTTCGTGCGCACGCGCGACGACCCGGTGGACGATCGGCGCACTCGAGGCCGGCTGTGGCCGAGCAGTGTGGCGCACGCCTTCGTAGCCCGCGCCGCCGATGACGACGCCTGCGGTCAGCGCAGCCGCCGCCTTGACCGCGACCCCGGTGCCGACGGCGGCGCCGCCGCCGCCGAAGAAGGAACCGAGGGATCCCGGTAGCGGAATCAGCGCGAGCGACTTGAGGGCGCCGCGTTGCGCGCGCTGTCTGCGCGCGAACGACGAGCAGTCCCGGCACTCGCGCAAGTGCGCACGCAGGTTGCCGCGTTCGACGCGAGGAAGGCGGCCGTCGAGCTGACGAGAGATCGCGAACTCGGCCTCGCCGCAGGTCAAGGATCCGTCGAGTTGCTCGCGGAGCGCGCGACGCGCGCGAAAGATCAGGGTCTCGACTGCGCTCGTCGTCACGTCCAGAATCTCGGCGATCTCCGCATACGTACGGCCTTCGAGCTCGCGCATGACCAGCGCGGCGCGCTGGTTGAAGCCGAGATGCCCCAGAGCGCGGCGGATGTCCTCGGCGCTCGGAGCCTCATCGTCGACGATCGTGTCGGCGATGTCGTCTTCGAACGCAACCTCGGACGGCCGACGTGCGGATTGGCGGAAGCGCTGCCGGCAGACGTTGTGAGCGATGGCGATCAGCCAGTTCTGCGGCTTCTCCGGCCGGTCGCCCTTCTCAGCGAACGCGCGATACGCGTTCAGGAACGTCGTCTGCGTGACGTCCTCGGCGTCGGCTGGATTCCGCATGACGGCGAGCGCGTAGCGGTACACGTCGCCGACGTGCCGTCGATACATCCGCTCGAAGGCCCGGTCGCTGCGGGGCCTCGGCGCCAACAAGGGCGTCATGCCCTAGTAGATACCCGCTGAGACCGAACCTTGCGCCCCGATTAGGGCACTTTTGGCAGCGGCGGCGGATCCACTGGCAAGGGAGGCACGGGCGGAACGGCGACCGGAACCGCCACAGGGACGGCGGCCTTCGCCGCGTCGACGGTCTGATTCACCGTGTCTGCGGCCTTCGTGGCCGTGTCCTGAACGGCTGACGACGCGGCGGCTGTCGTCGTCGCCGGCCGCGGCGCCGACGCCGTGGAGGCAGCCGGGCCACTTCGCGCCGAGCTCGCAGTCGGGATCGACCGCGACGGCTGCGCCACTCCGCCGAAGGTCGCGGTCGGTCGATGCAGGTGATCCGGCCGCGACGCTCGCACAGAACCAGGCAGCCGTTTCGTACGACCCGGTTTGGCCGAGCCTCTCACGCTCACTGCCACCGACGCGACTCGCTGAACGCTCGTCATAGAGGCCGTTGTCTGCGAGTGGGCCGCGGCGACCTTTCGCGGTGCCGCGTCGGCGACGTTCCGGTGCTCGCTGCTCAGCCCCGTCGCGAGTGCGCCCGCGACGAGGGCGACGGCGGCCTTGACGAGGAAGCCCGAGCCGACTGCCCCGGCCACACCGCCGCCGCCTTCGAAGAATTGCGTGAGCGAGCTGGGGAGCGGGACGGCTGCGATCGACCGGAGCGCTGCGGTGCGGACGCGCAGCGAGCGGCGCGCGCGGAAGATCAAGGTCTCGACCGCGGCGACGGAGACGCCGAGCGTGTCGGCGATCTCGCCGTACGAGCGGCCCTCGAGCTCGCGCATGACGAGCGCGGCGCGCTGGTTGAACGGAAGGCGTCCGAGCGCCCGCAGGACGCCGTCGACCTCCGGCCGTTCGTCGTCGATCGTCGCAAGACGCTCGACGTGATCCTCGAGCGGCACTTCCTTGACCCGCCGGCTGAGCCGCGAATAGCGCGACCGTGCGACGTTGTGCGCGATCTTGATCAGCCAGTTCTGCGGCTTCAGGATCTCGTCGCCGCGCTTGTAGGCGCGGTACGCGTTCAGGAACGTCGTCTGGGTGACGTCCTCGGCGTCAGCCGGATTCCGAAGCAGCGCGAGCGCATAGTGGTAGACGTCCTTGACGTACTGCCGGTAGAGCTGCTCGAACGCCGCGTCCTTCGAGAGGACGGGTACCTCCGGAGCCACTGTCGCCATGTCTTTTGAACGCGATGGGTCGCCGCGCGGGTACGGCCTCGCTCAGGCGGTTGCCTTGGCCCGCTTGCGGTTCGGGACGTGGATTGCCCTCCCGAGGGCGACGAGCCCGGCTTCCTTGATCGCCTCGGAGAGGGTGGGATGGGCGGCCATGCCGTCGCCCACCGTCTCGACGGTCGCCTCGGCGTCGATGGCGACCACGCCGGCCTCGATCAGGTCGGTGACGTGAGGGCCGACCATGACCAGTCCGAGCAGCTCCCCGTAGCGGGTCTCGTGGATCGACTTGACCCAGCCGACCGTCTCGTTCTGCATCACGGCCCGGGCGTTTGCGACCCACGGAAACATCCCGGTGGCGACGTCGTCCCCGTACTGCTCGCGCGCCTCGGCCTCGGTCAGCCCGACGCCCGCGATCTCCGGGTCGGTGTAGATCGGCCGCGGCACGGCGCGGTTGTCGACGATGGCCTCGTGGCCGAGCGCGTTCTCGGCGGCGACTTCGCCCTCGCGGAAGGCGGTGTGGGCGAGTTGCCAGTAGCCGGCGCAGTCGCCGACGGCGTAGAGGTGCTGCACGGTCGTGCGGCGATGCTCGTCTGCGGCGATGCCTTTCCGCTTGTCGAACTCGACGCCGATGTTCTCGAGCCCGAGGCCCTCGACGGTCGGCCCTCGCCCGACGGCGACGAGCATCAGGTCGGCTTCGACGGTCTCGCCGTCGCCGAAATGCACGGTCAGCGCGCTACCGGAGTCCTCGACCTTGGTGCACTGCTTCTCTAGGTGCAGCGCGATGTCGCGCTTGCCGAACTGCTTCGCGAGCTCCTTCGACGCGTCGGCGTCCTCCTGCGGGATCAGGTTCGGCAGCATCTCGATCACGGTCACCTCGCTGCCGAAGCGGTTGAAGATCGATGCGAACTCGCAGCCGATGATGCCGCCGCCGAGGACGACGAGGCGCTTCGGCACCGACGTCTGGGCGAGCAGCCCGGTGGAGTCGACGCAACGCTCGGAGTCGAGGCCTTCGATCGGCGGCCTGAGGGGATACGAGCCGGTCGCGATGACCGCGGACTTGAAGGAGACGTCCTCGCCGCCCTCGACCGCGATCGTGTTCGCGTCTTTGAAGCTCCCGGTTCCCTTCACCCACTCGACGCCGTTCGCCTTGAAGAGTCCCGCGACGCCCTGCGTCATCTGCTTGACGACGTCGGCCTTCCAGACGTTCGACGCAGCGAAGTCGAGCGTCGTCCCGCCCGTCTGGACGCCGAACTTGGCAAAGCT
>Ga0136846_1238460_pt1 | contig 12599 bp, 9 predicted proteins | sample HopSoiMetagenom2_FD_96841 | JGI IMG/M metagenome (GOLD analysis project Ga0136846, IMG submission 96841) | Grasslands soil microbial communities from Hopland, California, USA - 2 Assembly 2016 (version 4) | ecosystem: Environmental > Terrestrial > Soil > Grasslands | place: USA: Hopland...
GGGGCAGTCGGGCTGCTCGGCCACGAGTTCCAGCACGCGCCGGTAGTGCCCGGCCAGCCGCTCGATGGTCGCGCGCTCGTACAGCTCGCTGTCGTATTCGAACTCGAAGTGCGCGAACTCGCCCAGCGGCGAAGCATGCATGCAAACCTCGACCTTCAGGTCGAAGCCCACGTGGGTGACGCACTCCGGAGCGCGCCCCCTCACATGCAACACGGGCCCGGCCGCGCCGGCATCGACAGCGCCCAGCTCGCTGTGGTAGTTCAATACCAGCTGCGCATAGGGCGCGACAACGGCGCGCGCGTCGTCCACGAGCAATTCGCGCACCAGTAACTGATAGGGAAGCTGCTCCTGGTAGGCCGAAAGAATGGCACGCCCGTTGGGCTGAAGCATGTCGCCAAAGCCCTTGCGCTCATCAATGCGCTGCCGCAGCGGCACCACATTGATGAAATTTCCGATCACCCGCTCGGTGCCGACCGGCCGGTTGGACGAGAGCATGCTCAGGCAGAAATCGCTGCCGCCGCCCAGGCGATGCACGAGTGCGCTCATGGCAGTAACCAGGACCGTGAAGCGGGTCACGCCGTGCCGGCGGGCGAGTTCGTCGAGGCTGGCGACCCGGGCGGCGGGCAGCTGCAGGACGACGGCAGCCCCAGTCCTCGCGCGGTTCGACGAGGCGGCGGCCACGCGCGCGCCGGGCAGCTCGAGCCGCATGGGCGCGCCGGCGAGTGACTGGCGCCACGCGGCCAGGCGCGAGGCCAGCCGTTCGCCGGCCAGCTCGCGCGCTTCCCGGGCGGCGTAGTCGAGGTAGGTCGTCGCGTACGGCGGCAGTACATCGGCGCGGTCGCTGCCCGGCGCACAAAGGCGACGCAGTTCGTCGACGATCAGCGACACCGAGGCGCCATCGGCCGCGATGTGGTGCAACGTGAGCAGCAGCACAGATTCGCCGACCTGCCGGCGCAGCAAAGTGGCGCGCACTGGCCACAGCGTCGACAAGTCGAACGGGCGGGCCGCTTCTCGGGCGAGCTCGTCAGCCATGTAGCGTTCGTGATCGGCATGGGCAGACATCGCCCACTCGCGCACGTCCAGCGGCAGGTCACTGCGTTCATGCACGAGCTGCACCGGTATGCCTTCGCGACACCCGTAGGTGGTTCGCAGGCTCGGCTGCCGTGCCACGAGAGCCTGCAGCGCTCGCTGCAGGTGTTCGGGATCAAGCGTTGGCGCCAGCGTCAGCGCCAATGGAATGGCGTGGAAGGGACTGCCCGGCGCGTACTGCTCCAGCAGCCAAAACGTCTGCTGCGCATGCGACAACGGGTGAACGACGGCGGCCGAGTCCGTGTCGGCCGAGGGTTGCACCCGCTGTGCTTCGGCGTTTCGCGCCGCGGTGCCAGGCACATGCCGTGCGCCATCGATGAACTGCGCCATCCCTGCGATGGTCGGCGCCTCGAACAGCTTGACCAGCGGCAGCTCGATGCCAAAGGTCTCGCCCACGCGGGATGCAATCTGCGCTGCCAGCAGCGAATGCCCGCCAAGCGAGAAGAAGTTGTCTTGCATGCCGATGCCGCTGCGGCCCAGCGACTCTTCCCACAGTGCGAGCAACCGGCGCTCCGTGCCGGTGCGAGGCTCGCCGGGCATGTTGACGGCCGCCACGTGTTCTCGCCGCCATTGCCACACCGGGACCAGCGCGCCGTCGAGGTACATCTGCCGGCATCGGCCGCGCTGAATCTTGCCGCTGGACGTACGGGGCACATGGCCGGCACGCACCAGCACCACGGCGTCGAGCTCAGCGATCTCGTGACGCTCGGCCAACTCGGCACGCAGCCGGGCCATGAGGCCGTCCACATTGGGCTGGCGGCGGGCCTCGATCTCTTGCACGACGGCAAGTCGCGCGGTGGCATCGTCTTCGACGGCGAAGGCGGCACAGCCGTTGGCGCGGAAGGCGGGGTCGAGCGCCTCCACAGTCATCTCGACGTCTTGCGGGTAGACGTTGCGGCCGCTGAAGATCATTACCTCTTTCAGCCGGCCGGTGACATACAGGCCGCCGCGGTCGAGAAAACCCAGGTCGCCGCTGCGCAGCCAGGCCCCGCCCTGCCCGGCCATCGAGGCGCGGAAGACGCCGTCGTTGTCGTCGCGCCCCCAGTAGCCGGCGGCCACAGACGGGCCCGACACCCAGATCTCGCCCACCCGTCGCTCGGCCAGCGACTCGCAGGTCGACGGGTCGACGATGGCCACGCGGTGGTCGCCGGTCAGCGCCCGACCCGTGAGCACCACTTCGACTGCATCTGGCGCCTGTGGCTCGGCCGCTATGGCCAGGCCAGCCTCGAGCGAGGCGCGATCGAGCTGGTGTGTGCTGATCGTCGAGCCGTCGGCGCCGGATTCGGCCGCCGTGACCAGCAACACCGACTCGGCCATGCCGTATGAGGGCACGACCACGCCATTGCGGAGGCCGCATGGCTGGAAGGCCTCGACAAAGCGCCGCAGGGTCTCGGGACGCACCCGCTCGGCGCCGTTCACGGCCACCCCGAGGTGGCTCAGGTCGAGCTCGCACTTCTGGGCCTCGGTCACCCGCTGCACGCACAGCTCGAACGCGAAGTTCGGCGCGCCGGTGATATAGGCCCGGTACTGCGAGATCAGCCGCAGCCAGCGGAAGGGCCGCATGAGGAAGCTCGCGGGTGGGAACTGCACGCAATGGCAGCCCGCAAACACCGGCAGCACGATAGCGCCGATGAGCCCGAAGTCGTGGTGCGGCGGCAACCACGATACGAAGGTGCTGCCCTCGGGCACGCGGTAGGTGCGGCGGTTGTGTTCCGCGTTGGCCAGCAGGCGAGCGTGGCTGACCATCGCGCCCTTGGGCGTGCCGGTGGAACCCGAGGTGTATTGCAGGAAGACGATGTCATCGCCCGTCAACATCGGCGCTCGCCATGCGCTCACGGGCTCGTCATCGCAGGGCACGTCGGTAGCCAGCCACGGCAGATCGGCAAAGCGTGCTACGCCCGATTCGCCTTGCGACATCTTCTCGATGGCGCGAATCAGCTCGTGCTGCGTCAGTGCCAGAGCCGGCCGGGCGTCGTCGACGATGGCGTGCAAACGTGGCAGGGTACGTGCGTTCGAGGGCGACACCGCCGGCACCGCGATCACGCCGGCATACACGCAGGCATAGAACGCGACGATGTAGTCGATGCTGGGCGGGTACACGAGTAACACGCGGTCGCCGGGCCGCGTGCGCGTCTGCAGCCGGGCGGCGAGCCGGCGGGCCTGTGCATCGAGGTCGGCGTAGCCAAGCACGGTGCTGACCGTGTCTCCGTCCTGCAGGTAGGTAAAGGCCGGGCGCGACGCAAACACAGCGCTGTGTGCATGGCGGCGCAGAACTTCCAGCAAGGTGGACGGCACGGCCTCGGTGCTCACGGTCGTCGGCTGCATGGCTCAGGGCTGGACCGTGGTTTCGTCCACGGCCGCCGGCAAGACGGCACAACCAGCCGACAGGCGGCGCGCCACCGAGGGATAGAACACCGGCAGGTTGATGTAGTGCGTGAAGGGCACCGTGCGACGGTCGGCGGGCAACTCGTGGCGCAGCCGGGGCAGTTCAAGCCAGTGCGCACCAGGGCGGCGGTGGTGTTCCTGGTGGTAGCCGAGGTTGAAGGTCAGCCAGTTGTAGAGGCGGCCGTAGCAGCTTACCGAGTCGCGCGTATCGTCGAAGGGGTCGCTGGCGCCCCAGTGCTGCAGGTAGTTTTCGGTCTGCCGCAGCATCTCGATTACGTACTGTACCGGCACGAAGTAGAAAAAGAAGAAGCGCCAGTTGATGGCGCACAGCAACACGCGCAGCGCGATCCATGCCGCAATGTCGAGCTGTGCGGCACGCATCGTGGTGGGCTGCTTGATGCGCTCGAAGAGCTTGACGGCGACCTTGCGCTCGTCTTCCTTCGGCGTGGCGAACGCGGCCACGCGCTCCACCGGCCACACCCTGAGCAGCACCAGGAAGACGAGATACTTCAACCCCAACGACTCGGGAATGAACATGAGGAAGGCCTTCACATGCTTGTGCAGCGGGCGCTTGAGGCCCAGCATCTCGAGAATCGATGACTCGTTCCACGATTGCGGGGTGGCGTGGTGCATGCCATGGCCGATGTTGTGCGGCGTCTTGGGGTTGCCGATGGCCGAGAAGCCGACGCGCACCAGCCCATTGAGCCAGCGCTGGTGGAACACCGGCGTGTGGAAGTGATTGTGATTCGCGCCCGAACTTTGCAGCGACAGTGCGAACAGAGCCGGGGCGATGAGCACCAGGGCCAGCCAGGGCAACTGCTCATAGGCAAGCGCAAGTCCAATGAAGCACGCAAGTTGGAACGGGATGACTGCCACGCCCAGGGCGTCGAGGCGTGAGTACCGGAAGAGACGGCTTTTGCTCATGGATAACGTTCCTTGTTCATGGAGCAGCGCGCCAATGCGGGGCGGGCATGCGCTCCAGCGGCGCAATTCGGATAGGGAGCGGCATCGACCTCAGGGCCTTGCAGACGGGCGCTCCGCGTCGGCGCCACGCCGGGCCACCAGATCGGTTGCAAGCGCCGGGTAGAAGACCGGCAGATTCAGGTAATGAGTGAAGGGCACGGTGCGTCGGTCGATGGGCAGTTCCGCGCTCATCGCGGGCAGGCGCAGCCAATGTTCGCCTGGGCGCAAATGATGTTCCTGGTGGTAGCCGAGGTTGAAGCTGATCCAGTTGTAGACCCGCCCATAGCAGCTCACGGCGTCGCGGCGAGGGTCATCAGGATCGACTGCACCCCAGTGATGCATATAGTCCTCGCCCATTCGCAAGGTCTCGACCACATAGGTGACGGGCACAAAGAAAAACACGAAGAACTGCCAGTCGATCACGCACAGCAGCACACGAAAGCCCACCCACACCGCCACGTCGAGTTTGGCTGCGCGCAGCGCGGCGGGCTCCTTGATGCGCTTGAACAGACGCACGCCCATGACCGTATCGTCGGGCGTGGCGAACTTGGCCAGGCGCTCAACCGACCAGCGCTTGAGTAGGACGAACAGCACCAGGTACTTGAACCCGAAAGACTCGGGATAGAACATAAGAATGGCCAGCACCTGCTTGTGCAGCGGCCTTCGCAAGCCGATCACCTGCAGAAACGAGACCTCGTTCCAGGACTTCTTCGTCGCATGGTGGTAACCGTGGTACAGGTTGTGCGGCGTCTTGGGCGCCCCCACGAGCGAGAAGCCCATGCGCGCTGCGGCGTTCAGCCAGCGCGCGTGGAAGAACGGCGTGTGGTAGTGGTTGTGGTTTGCACCTGAGTTGAGCAGTGCGAGCACGTAGACCACTGGCACCATCGCTAACAGTGTGCCCAGGGAAAGCCCCGGATAGGCCAGCGCCAGCCAGACGAATGAAGCTGCCTGCAACGGGATCACCGCCGCGTTTGTCGCGTCCCACACCGAATGCTTGAAGACCATGCCCACCACCATCTCCACCTTGTCGTCAGCCACTGCTTGGGGTGCCGCCGATGCGGCCTCACCACAGATCCGTCAATCGGGCGAAAAGCCCCACACGTTTCGAATCAGCCCTTCATGCACCTCGAACACGGCCACCATCTCGATTGGCTGCTCTTTCAGGCCCCAGACGCGCTCTCGGTCGAACACCTTGTTTCCCAGGACAGTGCGACTGATGAGTTCGGCATAAAGAGAGGGTACGTTGAAACGCTGGGCTGCGTAGAACTCGCCGAACTGCTTCTTGCCCACGAGCGCCGGCTCTAACGCTGGCATGCGATACGACTTCACGTCGTCGCTGAAGTTGGCGAGAAAGCAATCGAGGTCTCTGGCGTTGTAGGCGTCGAGCTGACGCTGCGCGAGTTCAAGGGGCGTAGGCATGGTCATGCTTGATCTCCAGGCTTATTGGTTGTGAACACTCATGCAGGCATCGCATCCGCTCTCTTCGCCACAGGTGAGCATGCCTGTCGCGAGGTCAATCAAGTTGAAGCAACGCGAGTACTGGCGCGTCGTGACTGCCAGATGACACGCCGACAGGTACTGCGCGCTACCGTGGTCAAACGGCTGAGGCATGACCTACGACCCAAAGGCGCGCGATTATGCCGACGCAACGGCAATTCGCAAGTCCCACGAAAAGGTTGCCTGGCCGGGCATTCAAGGGCTTCGTTGTCGGCGCGAGTCAACCCCCAAGTTTGAAGTGCCAACGTCCACGGGTTTCTCTTTACTAGTGATCGATATGTGATCAAGAATCCGCGCGCCGTCGAACGGTCCCTTGTGCGAAATCGCGAGATAGTGCCCTGGTCCGTGCAGGAATGAATGTGCGCGGACTCAAACCTTTGCGGGCTTGCGTCCGTTGGCATGACCGTTTCTGACCTGGCTGCATTCCCAACACCTGGGCCGTACCGCTCGCTCGAATCGAGGGGTGCGCCGGCATGCACCCGCACACGAAGGTGGACCAATATGTACGAGACCCATTCAGTGGAACCTGTCAAAGACGTTGACGTGGAGAAGCGCGTGATTCGCCCCCTGGCAAGCACGCCGAACAACGACTTCTACATGAGCATCCGCGACTCGGAGCGCATCATGAACCCGGAGTGCTTCTCAGCCGAGGTGACGCAGTTCCTGCACGACGAGCGCAATCATCTGACAAAGGTGCTCCTGCAGGAACAGTACGAATGCATCATTGAGGTCGGGTGCCACGCCGGCCACAACTCCGAGTGGCTGGCGGCCCTGTGCACGCAGTACATCGGGGTCGATATCAATAAGGCCGCGATCGACCACGCGCTGCAAAAAAAGCCCCGCTCCGGCTGCATCGACTTCCTGTGCACCTCGGTCGAGAAGCTGCGCTCGTTGGTGCTGCCCGAGGGCAAGTACCCTCGTCGCAAGCTGGTGCTCTTCCCATTCAACCTCTTCGGCAACTTTATCAACGTCGTAGAACTGATCGAGATGCTTGACATGGCCGGCGTCGACTTGGCCATGTCGAACTTCAACACACGCTCAGACACCACCATCGGCCGCTACAACTACTATGTGAACTGCTTCGGCAATTCGTCGATCCGCGTCTACGACGCCGAGCAAGGCGTACTGTTCAAAGCTGGCCAGAAGTTCCGCTCGATCGCTTACAAGCCGGAGTACTTGACCAAGCTGGTCCACGACATTTCGCGACACCACGGAATCATCACGCCGTTTTCGACTTATGGCGACCTGTTCCTGCTTACTACCTGACGCCACGCGTGCATATCGCGCGCAGCCATCCTTCTCCCCGCCTGCCTTTTGCCTCTTCGACCGAGTCCTTCACCATGATTGATCAACTCGACATCCGCTTTGGCCACGTGGTCGACATCCGCCTTTTTTCCGACAAGCCCGATTCGCCTCGGCGAAAGTTCTGCGTGATCCGTGTCGAGTTCCCAGGCGTGGGCATTCGCCAGTCGGTCGGCCAGTTTGCCCGCCACAAGAACGACTTGCTCGGCCGAACCGTGCTGTGCCTCATCAACGTAGGCTCGAAGAACATGTTCGGCCAGCCTTCGGAGATCCTGGTGATGGGCTTGCCGCACCCCGACGGCGGGGTGATCAGCGGCGATGCGCACGAGCAGCAGGCTACCTTCCTCGCGCCGGTGGCCGATGACACCCCGACCCCGGCTGGCGATCCAAAGCCGCAGCTGAACTTTGACGAGTGGCTGGCGGCCGACCTTCGCCTGGTTGAGGTCATCGACCAGTCCGCCGCCAGTCTCACGGTGCATGCGTCAGGCGAGGGTGAACGCTGGTCGGTAGCCTTGCCCCGGTCGCTATCGGCCTCTCTCGTGGGCCAACGCATCATCGCCGCCCGCGATGCCGCTCGGCCGCAGCACGGCCACTTGCCCACGCTGCGCGATGGCTCGGTCTTGCTCGCACGTCCGAATGACCCGCGCCCGCCCATCGGGGCCAAGGTCTACTGAATTGGACCGAGCGCCGTCCATGTCGAGCCCCTGGATCGTTCGTCGCCCCAGCGAGAAGGATGCGCCGCGCCGCCTTTACGCATTCGCGCATGCGGGTGGAAGTGGCACTGCCTATCTTCCTTGGCAGAAGGCGCTTTCGGCGAACATCGAAGTTCGCGCCGTCCAACTGCCGGGACGCGGCATGCGGCTCGCCGAACCGGCATTCACGTCGATGAGGGATCTCTCGCGGGAGATTGCGAGGGCCATCGCCAGAGACATCGAACTCGCCCCGGCCGAGTTCGCTTTGATCGGGCACAGCCTTGGCGGACTGTTGGCGTTCGAGGTCGTGCACGAGTTGCGGCGATTGCAGACGCGTGCGCCCGTGAGGCTCTTCGCCATGGGCAGCATCGCCCCGCGCCGGCGCCGCATGCGCCAACCCCTCCATGCGCTCGACGACGCCGCATTCATCGAAGCGCTTTCTCACTACCAGGGCACGCCGCCAGCCTTGCTCCACAACCCCGAGTTGATGGAGCTGACGCTGCCAGCGCTGCGCGCTGATTTCAAGGTAGTCTTCGACTATCGGCGTCCCGACCATGGCATGCTCGACGTGCCCGTGGTGACGCTGGGTGCGACGGACGATCCCATTGCGTCCCCGGACGACGTAAGCGCTTGGGCGGAAGAGACCACCGCGGGTTGCAGCTCGCATTGGTTCGACGGAGGACACTTCTTCGTGCACGGGCCGCAGGCCAGCCAGGTGATCGCCGCGGTGGACGCGCAAATGCAGGACCCCCCATGCGTTTAGCCGAGGCTCCCCACACGGACGCCGCGCCGCCGGCCAGCCCCCGCCTCACCTTCGTGCTTCTGTGCGCGTTTATCGACATGCTGAACGTGGGCCTTGCGGTGCCGGTGCTGCCGGTGCTGGTTGGCGAATTCGTCGAGGCACGCGACATCCAGGCTCTGTGGTTCGGCGTGCTGACGGCCGTGTTCGGGCTGATGCAGTTCACTTGCATGCCGCTGCTTGGAGCCCTGAGCGACCGCATCGGGCGACGCCCGGTACTGATGATCTCGATGGCCGGCATGAGCATCAACTTCCTCAGCACCGCGTTGGCGCCCAACCTGGCAAGCCTGTTCATCGGCCGCATCGTCGGCGGCATGTCAGCGGCCAGCCTATCGGTGATTGCGGCCTATGCCTCGGACGTCTCGCAACCCCAGCAGCGTGCGCGCAGCTACGGGCAGATCAGCGCCGCCTTCGGACTGGGCTTTATCTGCGGACCAATGCTAGGCGGGCTGCTGGGCAGCATCGACATCCGCCTGCCATTCGCGGTCGCCGGGACACTGTCGGCCATCAACCTGGTGTATGGCGCGCTGTTCATTCCCGAGTCGCTGCCGGCGGGGCGCCGCCTCAAGTCGCGCTTGCGTGGCGTCAATCCCGTCGCGCCCATGCTGGCCGTGCTGCGTGACCCGCGCTGCGGCGCCGCGGCCTGGGTCTTCTTGCTGGTTACCTTCGCCAACCTGCTAACGCAGACTACCTGGGTTCTCTACACCGCATTCCGCTTCGGGTGGACGCCGCGCGACAACGGCATTGCATTGTTCGTCGTGGGGGTGGGGGCCGCTGTGATCCAGGCCGGGATGCTGCCGTGGCTCCTGCTGCGGCTCGGCGAGAAGCGGCTCATCCTCACCGGGCTAGTGGCTGGCGCCGCAGCCTGCCTGCTGTTCGGTCTTGCGACTAAGGGCTGGATGATGTACGCCATCATGCCGCTCAACCTGCTGGCCTTCGTGGTTGCGCCCACGTTGCAGGGAATCGTTTCCAAGGCCAGCGCCGAGCAGGAGCAAGGCGTCGTGATGGGATCGCTGCAATCAATCGGCAGCCTGGGTGTGTTCGTCATCCCACTGTTCGGTGCGGGATTGCTGCAGAACGCCACGCACCTCGCTTCGAGCGACTGGCGCGCTGGTGCCACATTCTTCACCTGCGCGGTTATGCAGGCCGTCGCTGCGGTTTGGGCGCTTCGCAGCTTCCGCTGACGGCGGAGACCATGATGGCGCAGTCCGGCGCCGCGATCCCTGGCCACCCGAGTTCGACACAAGCGTTGCTTGTAAGTCGTCAATTTGTATCGGCCATCGATTTTTTCCGCGCCGTTGGTGTTTTTTCGCAGGCGCAAGCGGGCGCACGTTCCTCTTGGCGCGTGGGACGAGGACCGGACAATTAGTTTCAATTGGGCAATTTGGTCAGCCTTTCTCAATTGGAATGAACGACTTATGAAAATATAGGGAGTCGAGAAAGTCCGTCGGAAAGGTGCGCTACGGGCCCAGGCTCCGGCGTTGCTAATTGCGATTGACCTGTCAACCCCTTTAATTAGGGAGTTCATTTTTTACTGCGTCGAACATACTCTGCGCCGGCCCCGATTTCGCTAAACGACGGCGCGCATCTTGAGCAGTGTTATCGCACGAATAATGAGCGGTCGACCTGATGTTTCATTCCAACAGATTAAGTAAGTTTTAATAATAATGGTGTCCACAGTGAGTGTTGTATTCAAACCAGAGTCCAGATCAATATCATCTGATATTGATCGCATATATACCATTGATTCACAAGAGAAATCTCAGATCGAGACACTTATTGGCAAGCTGGCCGAACGGTTCATAACAGTTGAGAGCGAGGAAACAGCGCTGGCTTGTGAGATCGCAGCCACGCATCTGCCGGAAGGTCTGTTGTCCATACTCAAGGTGATCGCAAGCGGGGACATACGCTCCAGCTATCTTCTGATCCGTGGCTTTGAAATCGACGACAATGCGATTGGAGGCTCCCCTGCACATTGGGATCAACCCTGGCAAGACAGACCTTATCTGCGCGAAGAACTGTTCCAGGTCCTGCTCTCATCGGCAATCGGTGGCGTATTTGGATGGCGCACACAGGAAAACGGTCGCTTTCTGCGCCATATCGTACCCATCGAAGCCGTGAAGGATGAGCAGCTAGGCGGCAGCAGCGCGACAACCTTGATGTGGCATACGGAGGAAGCCTTCCATCTCGGTCGAGCTGACTTTTTCACGCTGATGTGCTACCGCAACCGCGAACAGGCGGTGACGAATATCGCTTGTGTCGATGATCTGAATCTTGCTGAAAATACTTGGCGTACGCTGCGGCAACCGCGGTTTACAATCCTCCCTGACAAATCCCATACGCCAGTAGAGAATACCAGTGAGCAATGGAAGCTGAACGCAGAAGCCTTTAATACGATTCAGAAGATGATGAACAACCCTCAACCCATCCCGCTAATTTATGGGCGCAATGATATGCCTTTGATGCAGGCCGATCAGGCTTTCGTATCGGCGCTTGATGGTGATGATCAAGCGGCTGCCGCGCTCGCAGAATTCCATGACGCACTCGACCGCGCAGCAATCCACTTACAGATGCAGCCGGGCGATATCCTGCTGCTCGACAACTTGCGAGTGGCTCACGGGCGCTCCATATACCAGCCCGATTACGGTCCAAAGCATCGGTGGTTGCGCCGGGTCAATATTGCCAACGGCCGTCGAGTCAATTTTGGGCTTCGTGACAGCCAGAAGATTCGGGTCATGCTATGAGCGCGGCTTCCACACGCACCCTTCCAAAGATGGCGCTTTTATGCGCCGTCTTTTTCTGGGCAAGCTCCTTTATTGCCATGAAGTCGGCTGTGTTGGTGCTCGATCCCGGTAAAATCATATTCTTTCGGATGCTGATCGCTTCGACTGTTTTCTGCCTTCTTTATCGCTTCTGGGGTAGATTTCTGTACGAAAAGGGGGATTGGCTTTATCTGGTGATCATGGCGATTTGCGAGCCCGGAATTTATTTCTTGCTCGAAAGTCAAGCCCTGCGATTTACCACGGCCGGTTCTGCAGCCACGATCAATGCTCTACAACCGCCCATCGTCGCCCTGTTGGCTTGGATTCTGCTCCGCGAGCATCCACGTTTCTGGACGCTCTGTGGATTCGTGGTCTGTATTATCGGGGCAATTGGGTTGAGCCTCAGCTCGGAGAGCACCGAATATGCTCTTATGCCTTGGCTCGGAAATCTGCTTGAATTCGGAGCCATGGTAGCTTCGGGCGTGTATGTTATTTTGATGAAAAAGCTATCAGACCGCTACAGCCCCATTTTCCTCACGGCTCTGCAATCCTTCGCCGGCGCCATCCTGTTTTTTCCGCTGATCTTTTTCGGGGAAGCTCTGAGTTTTAGTATACCGTTCAATACCGTTCTGACTATCGCCTATCTGGCAACCTTTGTCACTTTTGGCGGCTATTTTTTCTATAATTGGGGGGTTGCAAAAACATCAGCCATTGAAGCCAGCATATTCCTGAATCTGATCCCGGTCTTCGGCCTCATCTTGGCTTTCCTCGTCCTCGGAGAAAAACCATCCGCCTTTCAGGGGCTGATGCTCGCCTTGGTCATTATTGGTGTCCTCATATGTGAGTTCGGACCAAAATATTTGCCAGTCCCGTTCCAGAAAAAGATTCTCGGCTATATACCCCTTCGTGTGGAACGCGACGGCACATCTCGGGCGTGAGTGGCGCCGTGATTCAACGTGAAGGGGCGAATGGAGAGGCCCGGCAGGTGAGTGAGCTTGCTCAGGGGTTGGAGTGTGATCAGCCAATTCGATGGACCAATGATCAAGCTCGGTGATGGTCGGCCGGGCCATCTCGTGGGTCCGTTGAGCGATGCAGTCGTGTTCACGTCGA
>Ga0136846_1209947_pt1 | contig 12598 bp, 13 predicted proteins | sample HopSoiMetagenom2_FD_96841 | JGI IMG/M metagenome (GOLD analysis project Ga0136846, IMG submission 96841) | Grasslands soil microbial communities from Hopland, California, USA - 2 Assembly 2016 (version 4) | ecosystem: Environmental > Terrestrial > Soil > Grasslands | place: USA: Hopland...
GCAACAACCTGTTCCGCTACCCGGCGGCGCGGGTCGTCGGAGCCGGCCTCATGGACCTCACCGAAGCCGGCGCCTTCGAGGCCTGGCGTCCCGTTTCCGGGCAGGAAGCCGTCGACGTCCTGGAGGGCTTGATCCGCCTCGTCGGCCCTTGAACGTCGACGGAAATCCAGGTCCCCGCCGGGGGGCCGATTGGTGTAGGATCCCGGCCAATGGACGAGCAGGAGCTGCTCCGGACGGTCCCGATTTTCGCGGAGCTGAGTGACGCGGACATCTCCAGCCTCTCCCGGCTGGCGACCCGCCGCCGCTACCCGAAGGACACCGTCGTCTTCTTCGAGAACGAAGAGGGCGACTTCTTCTTCATGATCCTGGAAGGCCGGATCAAGGTGACGATCCTCGGCGACGATGGCCGGGAGGTCATCCTCTCCATCCTCGGCCCCGGGGACTTCTTCGGGGAGATGGCGCTGCTCGACAACGAGCCGCGCTCCGCCACCGCCATCGCCATCGAGGACAGCGAGCTGATCTCGCTCCACCGCACCGATTTCCAGACCGTGCTCAGCGACAACCGCAGCATCACCTCCGCCCTCATCAAGATCCTGAGCGCCCGGTTGCGCCACGCCAACCAGCAGATCTCGACCCTTGCCCTCCTCGACGTCTACGGCCGGGTGGCGCGGGTCATCGTGGACATGGCGCGCGAGGAGGGGCGGCGGCTCAAGGACGGGCGCATCGCGTTCCGGCGCGCGACCCACCAGGAGATCGCCAATCGCATCGGGACCACGCGCGAGACGGTGACGCGGATGCTGAAGGACCTCGAGCGCCAGGGGCTGATCCACGTCGAGGGCAAGGAGATGGTGGTCCAGCCCGATTTCGAGAAGGTGTTCGACTAGCACGAGGGCTCGCCGTGAGCAGTGCCGCCGGCCGGGAACGGAAACGAAGCCCCCACCGCTGCGAGTGCGGCTCCTCCTTCGACGTCTGCTACTTCGACGACCGCCGCGATCCCTTGCGCGACCGCGACCCCGTGGACGTGCAGGTGGCCTGCCCCCTGTGCGGCCGGTCGAAGACCCTGGCCGTCCCCGACGGCTCCGAGCGGACGGTCGTGGTGGAATCGTCCGCCTTTGCCGACGACGACGATCCGGACGAGGGCTACGCGGGCTGACTAGAGCAGGCTCAGCAGGTGGTCCTTGATGCGGGCCCGCACCGTCTCGTCCTTGGTCGCGGAGAGCGCGAGCTCCCACATCTCGACCGCCTTCCGCCAGAACTCCTGCTTCTGGTAGAGATTCGCGAGTGAGGTGATCGCGTCGTAGAAGGACGGGTTGAGCTCGATCGCCTTCTCGTAGTGGTCGATGGCGTGGAAGACCATGTCCTTCTTCTCGTAGGTCATGGCCATGTAGTAGTGCAGCAGGTCCGAGAACTGGTCGATGGCGAGGCCGCGGGTGAAGGCGGCCACCGCGTCGTCGAGCCGGTCCTGCTTGAGGGCCATCACGCCCTCCTTGAGCTGCTGCCGCGCCGCCTGCTCGGAGGCGGGTGCGGCCGGCTCCGGGGTGCGGCTCAGCAGGGCCTCCACGCGCCGGAGCAGCTCCGCGGCCTCGAAGGGCTTCTCGACGTAATCGTCGGCGCCGTAGGTCTGCTTCACGTCGGCGGCGAAGCGCCATCCCGTGTGCACGGCGGAGACCATCACCACCGGGATGTGGCGGAAGCGCTCGGAGGTCTTGAGCTGGCGGCAGATCTCGAAGCCGTGGACCTCCGGCAGCATGCCGTCGAGGATGACGAGGTCGGGCATGGACTCGCGCACCTTGGCCAGCGCCTCGCGGCCGGCGCGGGCGGTGAGCACGCGGTAGCGCTTCGATTGCAGCACCATCTCCATGAGGCGCAGCACGGCGGGGTCGTCGTCCACGGCCAGGATCGTCTGCGTCTCCTCCACTGCCGGCGCCCGCGCCGGCACGGCCGGAGAGGATGCGGCGGATGCGGAACCGAGGCTCTCGATGATCGCGCGCTCCTCGAGGGCGCTCAGCTCGATCGTCTCCGGCAGGGCTGGCCGCGCGGCGGAGGCGCCGGCGGTGCGGGAGGCGCCCGCGGCGTCGGGACGCGGATCGATCAACGCGCCCGCGGCCGCCGCCCCCATGCGGCTGGCCTGCACCTTCTGGACGTTGGGCTTGATCGTCTTCTGTCCGGCCTTGAGGGCACGCCGCGCCTCCACGATCGCGTTCTTGATGCTCGCGTCGAGGGCGATCATCGGAGCCAGGCGGGCCCCCGTCTTGAACTCGATCTCGGAGACGAGCTTGAGGTCGTTGGGGTCCGCCATCGCGACCTGCAGCCGCGCGCCCTGCTTGGCGATGGGGAAGACGAGGTGCCGCTCGCAGAGCTCGAGGGGAAGGGCCTTGAGCAGCTCGAGGTCGATCTCCTGCTTCGAGAGGTCCACGCCGGGCACGCCGAGCTGCCGCCCGAGGTAGGTGACGGCGAACTTCTCGGTCAGCGTGCACTGGCGGACGAGGACGCTGGCCAGCCGCTCGCCGAAGGTCTTCTGCGCGGAGAGGGCGTCCCGGAGCTGGGAGTCGCTGATGAGGTCGGCCTCGCGCAGGATCGCGCCCAGGCCCTTCCGGGGGGCGGTCAAAGGGGATCAGCCACGCCGGCGGGCCTCCTCGACCGGGATCTCCACCTGCACGCGCCGCCCCTCGCGCCGCACGGTGAAGCGGAGGCTGGCTCCCACGCGGGCCGAGGCCAGCTCGTTGCGGAGCTGGGCCGCGTCCTGGACGGGCCGTCCGTCCACCGCCACCACGACGTCGCCCGGCTGCAGGCCGGCGCGGTCGGCGGGGCTGTCGCGCAGGAGCTCGACGATCACCACGCCCTGGCCGGGCTCGAGGCCGCTGTCGTCGGCGACGTCGCTGATCTTCGTGATGCCGATGGAGCCGCGGACCACGCGGCCCTTGCTCACGAGCTGATCCACGACCTGGCGGGCGAGGTTGGCGGGCACCGCGAACCCGATGCCCTGGTAGCCGCCCGTCTCGGAGTAGATCGCGGTGTTGATCCCGATCAGCTCGCCGCGCGTGTTGAGCAGCGCGCCCCCCGAGTTACCGGGGTTGATGGCGGCGTCGGTCTGGATGAAGTCCTCGTAGTCCACGATGCCGACGTTCGAGCGGCCGGTGGCGCTGATGATGCCCATGGTGACGGTCTGGTTGAGCTGGAACGGATTGCCGATGGCGAGCACGTACTCACCGACGCTCGCGTGGGCGGAGTCTCCCCAGCCGAGGGTGGCCAGGTTGTGGGCGTCGATCCGCACCACCGCGATGTCGGTCACGGGATCGGTGCCCACGAGCTTCCCGTGGTAACGCTTGTGGTCGGCGGTGGTGATGGCGATCTGGTTGGCGTGCTCGATGACGTGGTTGTTGGTGACGATGAGGCCGTCCGCGCCCACGAGCACGCCGGAGCCCAGGCTCGGCTTGCGCTCCTCGAGGGGCAGGCGCAGGCCCGGGAAGTCCTGGCCGAAGAAGTCGCGGAAGAACGGGTCGGCCCCGAAGGGCGAGCGCTCGGCGCGGTAGACCTGCAAGGCGGAGATGTTCACGACGGCGGGCGTGCCCCGGCGCGCGATCGCGCTGAAGTCGGGCGCGGCCAGGCCCGAGGAGGCCGGGACCTGTGCCGCCGCGGAGGTGGTGGCGGGGGTGGCGGCCCGGGTGGCGAAGTCGAGCCGCCCGGACAGGCGCGCACCGAGAACCATCCCGACCACGAGGGCGCCGGCCGCCACTCCGAGCAGCAGCGCGCGCGCCCTCACGCGTCCGATCGCTCCTGGCGCGCTCGGCTGGGCGCGCGGGTGTGCAGGCGCGGCAGCTCCAGCCGCAGGAGGCCGTCGCGGAACTCCGCGCGCACCTCGTCGGGGTCCACCTCGTCCGTGAGCTGGAAGACGCGCGTGAACACGCCGTAGCTGCGCTCCACGCGATGGAAGCTCTCCGGCCGCGTCTTGTCCGAGGGACGCCGCTCGCCGCGTACGACCAGCCGGTCCCCGTCCACGTGGATGTCCACGTCGTCCGCGCTCAGGCCGGGCAGGTCCATGAGGACGATGAAACCCTCCGCGGTTTCGTACACGTCGGCCGCGGGCGTCCAGGCGCTCGCAGGAGCGGCGGGGTCGGAGCGCGTAGCGGCAAGGCTGTCCTCGAAGAGCCGGTTCATCCGCTCCTGGAGGTTCAGGAGGTCCCGCAGCGGGTCCCAATGGCGCGTGGTCATGGCCGGTCCCGCCTCGGAGTGTACCGCATGCTCAGCTTCCGAGCCGCCGCCGCAGCTCGGCAAGGAGGGTCAGGGCCTGGACGGGCGTGAGGTGGTCGGGATCGATGCGGCGGAGCTCGTCCAGGACCCCCTCGTCGGGGGCGGTGAACAGGCGGAGCTGCCGGCCGGGGGGCGCCGCCTCCGAGCCCTCGCCACCGGAATGGGCCAGGCGCGGACGTCCCTCCCGGTCGAATTCCGTGCGCTCCAGGTTCCCGAGGATCTCCTGGGCGCGGACGACCACCGTCGCGGGCAGGCCGGCCAGCCGGGCCACCTGGATCCCGAACGACCGGTCGGAGCCGCCCGATTCGATCTTGCGCAGGAAGACGACGCCGTCCTGCCACTCCCTCGCCGAGACGTGCAGGTTGCCCACGGAGGGATGGTCGGCGGCGAGGTCCGTGAGCTCGTGGTAGTGCGTCGCGAAGAGGGTCTTGGGGCCCTTGCCGCCGCGGGAGAGGTGCTCGGCCACCGCCCACGCGATCGAGAGGCCGTCGAAGGTGGCCGTGCCGCGCCCGATCTCGTCGAGGAGCACGAGGCTCCTCGCGGTGGCGTGGCGGAGGATGTGGGCCGTCTCCTGCATCTCGACCATGAACGTGGACTGGCCGCGCAGGATGAGGTCGGAGGCGCCCACCCTGGTGAAGATGCGGTCCACCAGCGAGAGCTTGGCCTCGCGGGCGGGCACGAAGCAGCCCATCTGGGCCATGAGGACGATGAGCGCGGTCTGGCGCAGGAACGTGGACTTGCCGCCCATGTTGGGACCGGTGAGGATGAACGCGCGCGGCCCATCGTCGGCCATCCGGAGGTCGTTGGCCACGAACGGCTCGCTCAGCACGCGCTCCATGACGGCATGGCGGCCCTCGACGTAGACGATCTCGTCGCCCTCGCTCATGCGCGGCTTGACGTAGTTGTGGCGGCAGGAGACCTCGGCCAGCGCGGCCAGGGTGTCGAGCACCGACACCGCGCGCGACGAGGACTGGATCCGCCGAGCCTGGGCGGCCACTCGCGACCGCAACGCCTCCAGGATCTCCGCCTCCCGGGCCAGGATCCGCTCGTCCGCGGTGAGGACGGTCTCCTCGTACTCCTTGAGCTCGGGGGTGATGAAGCGCTCGCCGCCCGCGATCGTCTGCTTGCGGATGTAGTCGGCGGGGACCTGTCCGAGGTTCGACTTGCTGACCTCGATGTAGTAGCCGAACACGCGGTTGAAGCGGACCTTGAGGGAGCCGATCCCGGTGCGGGCGCGCTCGCGCTCCTCGATGGCGGCGATGGTGGTGCGGCCGCCATGGCTCGTGTCGCGCAGGGCGTCGAGCTCCGCGTCCACTCCCGAACGCACGACCCCGCCCTCGCGCACGGTGGGAGGCGGATCGTCCACGACCACGCGGTCGATGTCGTCGGCCACGTCCAGCGGCGGATCGACGTCCTTGGTCTGCGCGCGCACGAGCGGGGCCAGGCAGTCCTCGAGGGCGGCCGCCGCCTCCGGCAGCGCGCGAAGCGAGCGGGAGAGCGCCCGCAGGTCGCGCGGCGACGACGTGCCCAGGCTGACACGACCGACGATGCGGTCGAGGTCCTGCACGTCTCCGAGCGCCTCGCGCAGCCTCGCCCGCTCGACGGTGCGGAAGGCGAGCTCCTCGACGGCATCCAGGCGGTCCTGGATCGGCTCCAGCTCGCGCAGGGGCCGCAGCAGCCAGCCGCGCAGCCGGCGGGCGCCCATCGGCGTCCGGGTGAGGTCGAGCACGTCGAGGAGCGTGCCCCGCCGCGAGCCGTCCACCGCGTTCTCCACGAGCTCGAGGTTGCGGCGGGTGAGGGCATCGACGACGAGCCCGTCCTGGGACGCCCGCGTGCGCAGGCCCGTGATGTGGGCGAGGTCGCGCTTCTGGGTGTCGCGGACGTAGCGCAGGGCGGCCGCCCCCGCCGCCACCGCCGCCGGCATCGACTCGCAACCGAAGGCCTCCAGCGTGAGCGACCGGAAGTGGCCGAGCAGCTCCCGCCGGGCAGAGTGGGGCTCGAAGGCGGAGGGCTCGATCTCCGCGCGCGGGATGGCCCCTTCCGGCTGGGCGGCGTCGAGGAGCCAGGGGGCGAGGACGGCGTCGCGGGGGACGACCACCTCGCGCGGCCGGGTGGCGCCGAGATCGTCCCGCAAGCGGTCCCAGGCGGCGGGACCCTCCCACTGGGCCACCTCGAACTCGCCGGTGGTGGCGTCGAGCCAGGCCGCGCCGAGGGACGAGGCGGTCGGAGCCAGGGCCAGCACGAAGGCCGCTTCCCCGGCCTCGAGGGCGGAGGCCTCGAGCTGCGTACCGGGCGTCACCACCCGCACCACCTCGCGCTTGACCACGCCCTTGGCCGTGCGCGGGTCTTCCATCTGCTCGCCCAGGGCGACGCGGAAGCCCTGCTTGACGAGGCGTCCCACGTAGGCCGTCACCGCGTGGTGGGGGACCCCGCACATCGGGATGGGCTCGCCGTCCTTGTCCTTCGACCGCGAGGTGAGGGCGATCTCCAACGCGCGCGAGGCCACCACGGCGTCCTCGAAGAACAGCTCGTAGAAATCGCCCATGCGGAAGAAGAGCAGGGCGTCCGGATGCTCCGCCTTCATCCGGTGGTACTGCTGCATCGCCGGCGTCTGGGGAATGGTGGTCAGCGTGCGCTATCCGAAGAAGGCTTCCGCCTCCGCGAATTGCTCGAGGGACACGTACTTCGGTCCGGCCGTGGCCTCTTCGATGGGCACGCCCACGATCTCGGTGCCACGCAGGGCGACCATCTGCCCGAACCGACCCTCGCGCACGAAGTCCACCGCGCGCAGGCCGAAGCGCGTGGCCAGCACGCGGTCGAAGGCGGTGGGGGAGCCGCCGCGCTGGACGTGGCCGAGCACGGTCACGCGGGTCTCCACGTGCAGGCGCTTCGCGATCTCCTCCGCGATGCGGTAGCCGATGCCGGAGGGCAGGCCTTCGCCGACCTTCTCCGGCGGCTCCTCGCCGGCCGGGAACGCGCCCTCCGCCACCACCACGATCGAGAAGTGCCGGCCGCGGCGCCGGCGGCTCTCCAGGACCGCGCACATGTCCTCGAGCTTGTACGGCTTCTCCGGCACGAGGATGAAGTCCGCGCCTCCGGCCAGGCCCCCGAGGGTGGCGATCCAGCCGACGCGGCGGCCCATCACTTCCACCACCATCACGCGGTGGTGGCTCTCCGCGGTGGAGTGCAGGCGGTCCACCGCATCGCACACGATGCTGACCGCGGTGTCGAACCCGAAGGTGTAGTCGGTGCCGCGCAGGTCGTTGTCGATGGTCTTGGGGACACCGACGATGGGCATTCCCTGCAGGCACAGCTCGCGTGAGGCGGAGAGGGTGCCGTCGCCGCCCACCGCGATCAGCGCGTCCAGGCCGTAGCGCTTGAAGTTGCTCATCAGGCGCTGCCGGCCCTCCTCATCGCGGAGGGGATTCGTGCGCGAGGTGCCGAGGATCGTCCCGCCCTTGGGCAGTATGCCGATGACGGAGAAGGACGTCAGCGGCTCCACGTCCCCCTCGATCAGCCCGAGCCAGCCGTTGCGGATGCCGACCACCTCCATGGAGAAGGCCTGCGCCCGCCGCACCACGGCGCGGATCACCGCGTTGAGGCCCGGACAGTCTCCGCCGCCGGTGAGGATCCCGATCTTCTTGAGCGTCACCGGCGAAAGTATAGTCTAGTGACATCCGGATGAAGGTCCTCGCCGTGGACACCACCAGCGCGCGCGAGAGCGTGGCCCTCGCCGTGGACGGCGTCGTCGTGGGCGAGGTCCGGCTCCGGGCCGTGGACGCGCACTCGCGTCGCGTCCTGCCCGCGATCGCGTTCCTCATCGAGTCCGCCGGCCTGGCCGCGCGCGACGTGGAGGGCTACGCGGTCGTGGTCGGCCCCGGCTCGTTCACCGGTGTGCGCGTGGGGCTCAGCACCGTCCAGGGCCTCGCCCTCGCCGCCGCACGGCCCTGCTTCGGCCTCTCGACCCTCGACGTGCTGGCGGCCACGATCAGGGGCGAGGCACCCACGCTGGTGGCGATGGTGGACGCGAGCCGCGGCGACCAGGTCTTTGCCGCCGTCTATGACGCGGAAGCGCGACTCCTGAGCGGCCCCGAGGCGGTCGCGCCGGAGGAGATTGCGTCGCGCGTCGAGGGCGAGGCGGCGTTCGTCGGCGACGGGGCCGAGCGGTATCGCGACGCGATCCGGAGGGGCAAGCCGGCCTCCCGTTTCCCGGCGCGGGGCCTGTACCTGGCGGCGACGCTCGCCCGCCTGGCCGAGCCGCGCCTGGCCGCGGGTGAGGGCGTGCTCCCGAGCGCGCTCCGTCCGGTGTACCTCCGGGCCGCCGACATCCGGCCGAGCGGGCGATGATCCTGCCGCCCTACGCGGTCGAGATCGCGCAGCCGGAGGACATCGACGCCCTGGTCACGCTGGAGCGGCGCTGCTACACGCACCCTTGGACCGTGCGCGGGTTCCGCGACGCCTTCCGGCGGGGCGAACGCGGGTCGGTGGTGGTCGCGCGCACGGTCCCGGGAACGGACCCCGAGCGCGGGATACTCGGATACTGTGTCATCGAGACGGTGGCAGACGAGGTGCACATTCACAACCTTGCCGTGCGCCCGGAGATGCGCCAGGGCGGCGTCGGTCGCCGGCTCCTGGAGATCGGGCTGTCGATGGGCGAGCGGCGCGGCGCCCGTACCGCCCTGCTCGAGGTGCGCGAGAGCAACGAGCCCGCGATCGAGCTCTACCGCTCCCTCGGCTTCGTCGCGGTGGGCACGCGACGGAACTATTATTCGCAGCCCCAGGAGGACGCGCTGCTGCTCCGCAAGGATGGTCTCGGAGACGGAGATCATCCTTGAATTGGCCGGGAGCGGGTGATAACGTCCGAATGAGGGTGGCCCCCGCTGCCACCCGTGACGAGCGTCGATTCCCCAAGGCGCCTGGACTACCTGCCTTCATATCGGAGGTGCCGATGTCCCAAAACGCCGGTGCTACGACGGACCGTCTCCTCGAGAACGAGGAGTACAGACGTCTGCACGAGCAGCATCACGAATACGAGAGCCGCCTCAGCCAGTTCACGGACAAGGCCGTGCTCAGCGACGAGGAGCAGGTCGAGGAGACGACCCTCAAGAAGAAGAAGCTCCAGCTGAAGGACCGGATGGAAGCGATCGCACGGCGGATGCGGGAGGACCACTAAAGGCCTTCCCGGCCACGCGCCCCACCTGAGGGGAGGGCCCTTCGGGTCCTCCGCTTTTTCATTTAACATGGGCGTTTCTGGCCCTCGAATGACCATGACTCCGCCGGTCGTCGCGGACGGGGAACGCCGCCGGGCGGAACGCCGCCGCGGGGCCTCCCGTCGTTTCCGCCGCGGGGCCTCGATCCTGCCCAGCCTCTTCACGACCGGGAACCTCTTCCTCGGCTTCTGGGCCATCGTGCGCGCCTTCCACGGCCAGTTCGCGGAGGCGGCGCCCCTCGTGTTCTGGGCCATCCTGCTCGACCTCCTCGACGGGCGCATCGCCCGCATGACCGGGACGACGAGCGAGTTCGGGGCCGAGCTCGACAGCCTGGCCGACGTCGTCTCGTTCGGCGTGGCGCCGGCGATGCTCGCCTACTCCTGGGGGTTCGCAACCGTGCCGCGGGTAGGGTGGCTGGTCGCGTTCCTCTTCGTCGTCTGCGGCGCGCTGCGCCTGGCCCGGTTCAACGTGCAGAAGAGCAACGTCGACGGACGCTACTTCGTCGGCCTGCCCATCCCGGCGGCGGCGGCCCCGGTGGCGGCCCTGGTCAACTTCGCCCCCACGCCCGTCGACGACCGCTGGCACGCGGTGCTGTGCCTGTCGCTCCTCATCGTGCTCGCCTTCCTGATGGTGAGCACGTTCCGCTACTGGTCCTTCAAGAAGGTGGACCTCAAGAGCCGGCGCAGCTACGTCAACGTGGTGGGGATCGCGGTGCTGCTCGTGGTGTTCAACACGCACCCGGAGTGGGTCCTGCTCGTGCTGTCGACGCTTTTCTGGGTCTCCGGACCCCTCGCGTACCTCTACGGCCTCGTGTTCCGGCGCCGGCCGGGCCCTCCTCCCGTGATCGCGGCGAGCGAAGCGCCCTGAGCCCCTCCGAGGCTTCGCGGACACGTCCGGACCGTCCATTCGTCGGCGTGGGCGGGGTCGTGCTCGTGGACGGCCGCGTCGTGCTCATCCGCCGCGGCAAGGAGCCGCTGCGTGGGCGCTGGGTGATCCCGGGCGGGACGGTCGAGCTGGGGGAGACGCTCCAGGAGGCGCTCGTCCGCGAGATGCAGGAGGAGACGGGGCTCGTGGTGCGCCCGCGCGAGGTCGTCCTCGTATTCGATCGGATCCTGCGCACGGGAAGCACGGTCGACTATCACTACGTGATCGTGGACTACCTCTGCGATTACGTTTCCGGCGAGCCGCGGGCGGGGTCCGACGCCGAGGAGGTGGCCCTGGCCTCCCGGGACGAGCTCGACAGGTTCGACCTCCCGCCCCAGGCGCGCGATCTCGTGCTGGACGCCTTCCGCCGGGGGGTGTAGAATCCCTCAAGCATTGCTTTCACCGGGACCCCGCATCTGTTCGTGAGAGGGGGAAAAATGAGGTTGGCTGTTGCCGGACTGGCCCTGCTGCTCCTCGGCGGCGCGAGCGCGGAAGCGGGGATCTTCTCGTCGGGCAAGGACAAGCTGCCCAAGCCCATCGATCACCCGATCGTTCGCCCCAAGGTCAAGGAAGACCACAAGGTGGGCAAGCGCGCCGGCCGCCATCCGTCCGAGTTCCACTCGTCGGAGTACGGGGCGGAGTGGAACCACATCCTCTTCACGAAGAAGGGCCACCACGAGATCCCGGAGTACCTGAAACAGACGGAGTAGTCGGAAGCCAGAGCACGGCGCGCGTCGGCTCTCCGGGGGCACTCTCCAGGCGGACGCCGCCGCCGTGGTCCTCCGCGATCTTCTTGACTAGGGCCAGGCCGAGGCCGCTGCCGCTGGTCTTGGTCGAGAAGAACGGCTCGAAGATGCGGTCCCGCGCCTCCGGCGCCACTCCGGGCCCGCTGTCGCGCACCTCGATCTCGACGCGTCGGCCCTCGTCGCGCGCGCGCAGGCTGACCCGGATGTCTCCCGCCTCCCCGACCGCCTGCAGCGCGTTCTCGATCAGGTTGACGAGCGCGCGCTCGAGCAGACGACGGTCGGCGCGCACGGTCGGCGTCGCTCCGTCGAGGTCGAGGGTGAGGGCCACCCCCGGCGGGAGTCCGGCCTGGTAGGGCCGCACCACGTCCTCGAGCATCGTTCGCGGGTCGTGGGGCGAGAGCTCCTCCGCGGGCGAGCGGGCGAAGGCGGAGAACTCGGTGACGATCCCGCGCAGCGTCCGCACCTGCTTGAGGATCGTGTCCGTGCAGGTCTCGAGGGTGCGCGCGAAGTCCTGGCTGCGGTCGGCGAACACCCGCCGCAGGTGCTCGGCCGAGAGCTGGATCGGAGTGAGCGGGTTCTTCACCTCGTGGGCGACCTGGCGCGCCATGTCCGCCCAGGCGGCCAGACGGTTGCTGCGCTCGAGGTCGCGGCGCTGCGCGGCCAGGTCACCCGCCATCTGGTTGAAGGCCTCGACCAGGCGCCGCAGCTCGTCCTGGCTGGTGGCCTCCACTCGCGCCTCGAGGTCTCCCTGCGCGATGCGGCGGGTCGCGCGGGTGAGGTCCTGGATCGGTCCCGAGATGCGGCGGGCCATGGAGAGAGCGAGGGCGGCGGCCAGCCCCAGGAAGAGCACGGAGGCGAGGCGGATCGTGCGGTCGAGGTCGTCCACCGTCGCCTCCACCTCGCGCTGGCGCAGGGCGAGCGGCATCGACAGCACGCCGTGCTCGGGCCCACCCACGTGCACGGGCGCGGAGGCCACCAGGTAGCGGAAGTCTCCGATGCGCTCGGTCTGCAGGGTCGAGGGCTGCCCCTCCAGGACGATGGCGCGATACACGGCGCCGGAGACGCGCGGGGCGAGCAGTCCGGAGGCGTACAGCTCGCGCTTGCTGGAAGCGACGAGGCGGCCACGGTCGAACAGGTCGAGGTCGTTCTTGACCACCGAAGCGAGCCAGACCAGGGCGGCGTCCGTGACCGAATCCGAGCCGGTGGCTTCCTCGCGCTGGAAGAACGCGTAGTCCTCCACCGCCTTCTTGGCCACCCCCATCCGTTCCAGGGCCTGGTCGTCCGACTCCTTGCGCAGGCGGGCGGTCACGAAGCCGCTCACCACCACCTGCAGCACCGCCGCCGGCACGAAGGCCACGAGAGTGAAGGCCACGAACAGGCGCAGCGCGAAGCGCCGCCCCACGGCCGCGAACATCGAGGGCAGGGAGAGGCTCGGGCGGCGGAGCAGGGAGCGGACGAGCACGACCA
>Ga0136846_1234101_pt1 | contig 12598 bp, 14 predicted proteins | sample HopSoiMetagenom2_FD_96841 | JGI IMG/M metagenome (GOLD analysis project Ga0136846, IMG submission 96841) | Grasslands soil microbial communities from Hopland, California, USA - 2 Assembly 2016 (version 4) | ecosystem: Environmental > Terrestrial > Soil > Grasslands | place: USA: Hopland...
CCTGATTTTGCAACGTGGCATAGCCGAAGAAAAATGCAGCCCAGGCGTTAACCACCAGTCCCAGGAACTTCAGCACATTGGGATTGACGCGGGTGAGCGCCAGCCAGCGGACGATAGTCCGCAGCAGCACGGCACAGGCGCGACCAAAGGCGCTAGTCCAACTCATAGGGCTCTACCATGACTGAAGCAGACGAATTCAGTCGACGGGCAATCCATCATAAATGGTGCTCAGAGTCAGAATTTCCAGCTCACGATTTCCGTTAGGAGTGACGACGATGGTGGTATCGCCGGGCTTCTTGTTCAGCAATGCGCGGCCGATGGGTGAGGTTGTCGAAATCTTGCCGGCGGTGACGTCGGACTCTTCGCTGGTCACCAGCTTGTACTCAACTTCGGCGTTCTTGTCGTTGTCGAAAACCTTTACCGTCGAGCCCAGGCCGACACGGTCCTTGGGGATGTTGTTCATGTTGACCATGGAGAGGTCAGCCAGGCGCTTGCCGAGCTGGCGCACCCGCGCCTTGACGAACTCCTGGCGCTGCTTGGCCATGTGGTATTCGGCGTTTTCGCTGAGGTCGCCGAGGGCGGCGGCTTTTTTGATCTCTTTGGGAAGCTCGTGAATCAGCTCGTGCTCCAGGGCTTCGATCTCGTCCCGCAGCTTTTTCTTGATTAACTCGGTCATTCTGGCCGAATTATAAACCTTTGCGGGACGGGAATTCTGAAGGAGGTTTCGCAGGATTGTAGCGATTTCTCGGGCTTCCAGTTGAATCAAGTGGAAACCAAGTGCAAATCACACAAACGACTAAATTTAGCTTACAAACTCTTTTTAGTTGATGTACTTGTTCGCTATGGATATGGAGGCTGGGCTGGTTTTCAGGAACCGGCATGGGAAGTATTCATTCGTGGTGTGCCATTCGGCATTGCCCTTCCCAATTTTGTTAATACTCCTGAGCTGGAGTAAAATAGCTATTGTCGCGGGGAAGTGGGCTGTTTCCTTTTATGGGCAGCAATGGTAATGGTGATTTCCACATTGGGGATCGGGTAGTTTATCCGAACCACGGGGTAGGGGTCATCGAACAAGTCGGTAGCCGAACCCTGGGCGAGCGCATCGAGCGCTATTACCTCCTCAACATTAAATCCAGCAATTTGAAGGTTACTGTCCCCTTCCACAGCGTGGAAGCGGTTGGCTTGCGCCGCGTGGTGCGTAACGGCGAGATCCAGAAAATTCTGGATTACCTGTCGGACGGCAAGGGCGGGAGCGATGCCGACTGGAAAGACCGCTTCAAAGAGAATTCCGACCGCATGCGCACTGGTTCACTGCTGGAAGTAGCGGCCGTGCTGAAAAATCTGCTGTTGCTGCGGGAGTCGAAGAGTCTTTCCTTCCGCGAAAAGAAGATGCTGGAACGGGCCCGCTACCTGTTGGTGAGCGAACTGGCAATGGCCCGCAATTGCGAGGAAGAGAGCATCGAAGTTCTGCTGGCGAACACCCTCTCGAAAACCAACCTTAAGTTTCCCGAAGCCGGCGAGTTTCAGGCTTAACGCTGGGAGTTCCCGCTCCCGTTTCCATTTCCGTTTCCACCATCTTCTTCTCCCAGCCATGCGCCGAACGGCTTGAGGGATTCGACATGGTCGAACACGATTTTCATTCCCGCTGTGATTGGGACCGCAAGCAATAATCCCGCCGCTCCCCATAGCCATGCCCAGACCAGCAATGCAATGGTCAATGCCAAGGGATTCAGACTCAGCCTTTTTCCCAGCAGCTTGGGATAAAGGACGTTCATGGCGACAATGTGCAGGGTTAGCGAGGTGAGCGCGATCCATCCCATGGCCGCCAGACTGATTTGCCCCAGTCCGAGAAATACTGGCGGCAGCAGCGCAAGGACAATGCCGAGGTACGGCACCAGACTTAGAAATCCGCTGGCGAATCCGGCAAAAAAGAAGAAGGGCACATGCAGAATCCCGAACACCGCGGTGCTCACGCCGCCAATGGCTACCGCAATCAGCAGGTTTCCCACCATGAAACTTCGAATCATCCGTGAAATCAGGCCCAGCGTGGCGTAAGCTTCGCGACGGTGTTCCAGCGGGAACAGGCCAACCGTGGCTTTGCGGACGTGCTCCTGCCAGGTAAGCATAAAGAAGACCAGAAATGGGATGAACGACGCGGCCAGCACGAGCTCGGTGATTGAGCTGAAGCGACTGGTGAGCAGGTCCGTCCAGCTGGTGGTCTGGCGGACGTTGACTACACCCTTCTCCCGGGCGGGATTCAGCGCCTGAATTTTCTCGGTCTTGCGGCTCAGCTTCGATATTTCGTCGCGAATTGTGGCTGAATATTTTGGGATCTGATCGACCAGGTTTGAGGCCTGGTTAAATCCGAAGTAGACGATACCCAGCAAAGCTCCGAATAAAAGCACCACAGCCAGGCCGGCAGCAAGCGGCCGCGGAAGTTTGCCGCGCACCAGAATATCCACCACTGGCGCCAGAACGAAGGCGATCAACACCGAAACCAGAATCACGGCCAGCGTTTGTTCGGCGAAATAGCAGATCGCGAAAATCGTGCCCAAGCCCATGGCATGGAGCGCCCAATCCTTGCGACGAGGGTGCGGACGCGCCACCGCCACTTCCGGTGGCGGAAGATTGTGAGTAGCCTGCTCCGCCGGTGCCTGCTTGTCCGTGATATTGGTGACTCCGTGCGCCATATAATTGCCCCCATGCTCCCAGATAGCGGATCCGCCCACGAACTCAGGCCACGAGTTCTGGGGTTAGATGTCGGTTCGAAGACTATCGGTATGGCAGTTTCCGACCCTTTAGGGATAACCGCGCAGGGTCTGGAGACGATTCGGCGGCAGAATAAACGTCTCGATTTTGAGCGGCTGGCCGCAGTCATCAAGGACTACGCCGTGGTCGCAATCGTGGTGGGATATCCTTTGCGACTAAGCGGAGCCGAGGGTACTCAGTCGCAGAAAATGCAGCTTTTCGCGGAAGAACTAAGGAAAAAGTTCGGATTGCCGGTGCACCTTTGGGATGAGCGCCTGACCTCCAGCCAGGCCAACCGGCTGATGCGCGAAGCCGAAGTCTCAATCAAAAAGCGCGGCGCCGCAGTAGAGCGCATGGCGGCGACTCTGATTCTGCAGAGTTGGATGGAAGCTCGCGACATCGGCGGTCACGTGATGTCGGAATAGGGCGACCCAAAGAAATTTCCGGCAATAAATCTTTCATGGCATTCCGTGCATACCCAGTCCTTGCCGTTGGTGAAACCGAAGCCGTGGCTGGCGTCTGCTGATTCGAACAATTCCCAATGGCAAATCGAGCAGTGATCTTTCTTCCAACCACTTTGCACAAGCAAAAAGTCCGGTGAGGTTTCCGCCAGCGTGAGATCAAAGGAAAATCCCTTACCATCTTTCTTCATGACCAGGTCGTGAGCCTTCCATGCTTTCTTTTCCCAATGCCACGAATATTCTTTGCACCGGCTGACGAATGCGCGAATGTCTTCGGGCCTGCGCTCGATATCGTGAATTTTAATAGTCGCGGAGGACGAGGTCGGTCTCTGAAAGACCGGTGCAGAACCTCCAGTGAACTTCAGTTTGTCCCGCAGGACATCGAGAGTCGCTCCGAAGCGGGCCAGAAAGACGGCCGAGGCCATTTCCTTTTCGCTCGCCAGGCCCACCAGCAGATGTTCGGTACCAATATGCTGATGGACCAGCCGGCTTGCTTCTTCGGCAGCGTAGACAAGAGCGCGTTTGCTCTGATCGCTCAGCGGCAGGTCGATATTTGTCGGAAACGTTTCCCCGGGCTTTAAGGTCAAAGTGATGTCCTGACGCGCGGTTTCGAAATCCATTTTCGGCAGAATTTGATGCAGAAGGTGCGGGTTGTCGCGGAGAAGCCCCAGCAGGAGGTGCTCAGTATCAATAAACGGGGAGCCTAACTGGCTGGCCTCGTAGCGGGCGAAGAAGATTACGCGACGCGCCTTCTCAGTGTAGCGCTCAAACACTTTTGCCTCTGCTGTCGCTGAGGGTTTAACCCATCCCCAAGTCTTCCGCAGCTTCGAGGGGCGTTCCGCAGCGGCGACAGATCACTGCACTGCAATCGCCGCAGGTAAGCGGATCGGAAACTTCCGCAGCGCACCTGGGACAGTAGAGCAGTTCTGGTTTTACCGTTGGTTCAGCGGACATCAGCAGTGAAATGTAGCACGAAAAATGGAAAATGGGTCAGGGCTCAGGGTTGAGATGCGGAGCAAAGGCTCGGCCCCGCGTCAGAGCCCGCTTCCGCCCAGCACCTCCGCTATCTTCGCGGTGAGTTCCGATGGCGTGAATGGCTTCTGCAGGAATCCGGCGTCGTGATCGAGGTCTTCGATTTCATCGTCGGCGTAACCGGACATGTAGAGAATTTTGATGGTATGGCGGCTTTGACGTACCAGACGCACTAACTCCGGGCCGCTGATGCCGGGCATGATGACGTCGGTCAGGAGAAGATCGATGGTTCCTGAATACCCGGCGAGCAATGCCTTGATCGCGCCCGAATCCGGGGCGGTCAACACTTTGTAGCCCGCCTGGGTCAGAATGGTTTCACCGAGTTCACGCAGCAGGGGTTCGTCTTCCGCAAGAAGAATCGTTCCTGTCCCGCGTTTGCGAGTTTCCGGCATAGGAGCTTTCCGCGTCGTCGGTTCTTCGTTTTCGGCTCGAGGCAAAGAGACGCAAAAGGTTGTGCCGCGTCCCGGTTCGCTCTCAACCGCAATGTATCCGTTGCTCTGCTTTACGATTCCGTAGACCGTGGCCAGTCCGAGTCCGGTACCCTTCCCCACTTCTTTGGTGGTGAAGAATGGTTCGAAGATGCGCGCGCGGGTGGCAGCGTTCATGCCGGTGCCAGTGTCCGTTACTGACAGAGTAACGTAATCACCCGCGCGCACAAAGGTCTCGTCCTCTCCGCTGTCGGAGTCGATGTGTCTGGCGGCAGTGGTGATGGTGAGCCGCCCACCTTTGGGCATGGCGTCGCGGGCATTGACCACCAGATTCAGCAACACCTGCTCCATCTGGACCGGGTCGGCTTTCACAAATCCGAGCCCGGGCACTGTGCGGATGGCGAGGTCAACATTTTCTGAAAGCACGCGGCGCAGCATTTTTTCCAGGCCACGGATGATTGTATTCAGGTCAAGCACGCGCGGCTGCAAAGTCTGCTTGCGGCCGAAGGCGAGAAGTTGATGCGTAAGCGCGGCCGCGCGATCGGCGGCTTGCTGAATCTCCAGGGCGGCGCGGGCGTCGGGACCGTCGGGGCTGCGTTCCATCAGCATGCTGCTGTAGCCCTTGATAATGGTCAGCAGATTGTTGAAGTCATGAGCGACTCCGGATGCGAGTTGCCCGACGGCTTCCATGCGCTCGGTCTGCGCCAGACGCGTCTGCAATTGTTTCTGTTCGGTCACGTCGAGCAAAACACCATGCAGCAGTTGCCGCCCATCGGGGCCCGGCACCAGCGACCCACTATCGTTGATCCACAGCACCTTGCCATCGCGATGAAACACGCGGTACTCGGCACGAAACGCATTGCCTTCGAGGGTTGCTGCCTCGGCGGCGGCGACGGTTTCGCGGTCTTCCGGATGTACGTGGCGTATCCAATTCGCCGAGTCTGAAAGCCATTGCTGGGGTGAATATCCGAGGAGTGCTTCGATCTGCGGACTCACAAATAGCCAGTCGCCTTCCATCCCGAGTTCGGCGATGTAAGTGACGGCTGACAGTTGCTCGACCAGGCTTTGATACAAGGTTTCGGCTTCGTGACGCCGGCGCTCGTTGCGGCGGCGGTCGCTGACGTCAACCGCGATACCGATGGTGCCCGCGATCTGCCCGTCTTGACCGCGGACCGGCGCCCAGTGGGTCTCGAAAAACAGATCGAGTGCAGGAATTTCATCTTCGGCGGAGAATTCCTCGCCCGCCAAGGCGCGGCGCACGTGTTCCAGAATTTGCGGCTGATCGCGATACAACTGGAAGACGGATTGTCCGACCACCTGCCCGGGTTGCAGGCCCAGCTTTTCGAGGGCGCGGCCTTCGGAGAGGGTGAACAGTCCGCTGGCGTCGAGCGCAAAAAATACCACCGGCGCTTTGGTGATCACCGAGCGCAAGTGTTGTTCAGCCTGGCTGAGAACGGGAGCGGTTTTCGTCTGCGTGCTCAAGGTTCGAAGTTCCCGGCAGCGCGTATAGACCCACGCTGCGGCCTGCTAAGTTTAGCGGAACGGACAAAACGTCAGTGAGTTACCTTCGTACCCAAAGCCGGAACTACTTCGTCAGGCGATTGTATTTTCGCAACACTTCCTGAAGCTTGTCATGGGGCAAAGCAATGACGGTCTTTCCGTTGATGCCGGTCATGGTCTCGGCGGCGATCATGGAGTTGATCACCGCCTCTTCTGTCGCCTGCACCGTCGCCAGAAATAGAGGGCTCAAATCGTCGTTGGGAAGCATGGTCAGATGCCTGACGCCCTTGGAGGAAATTGCCTCGGGGTTTGCGGTCGAAAATGCTATGAACAGATCGCCGGAACCGTTGCCGGAGTAGCTGCCGTCGCGGCCGAGTCCTAAAGAAACCCGGCGAGCCAGCCTTTTCAACTGCGTGGGAATCAATGGCGCATCTGTGGCAACCACGACAATGATCGATCCGGTATCGTCGTCCCAGATTTTTGAGGCTGGAATTTCGCGGCCAACGGGAATGCCCGCAATCCGCAACTGGTTGCGGTCGCCGTAATTGCATTGCACCAGTACGCCGATCGTGTATCCGCCTTCCTTCTTGCTCAACACGCGAGATGCGGTGCCAATACCGCCTTTGAATTCGTTACAGATCATTCCTGTTCCGCCGCCAACGTTTCCTTCGGCGACAGGGCCCGAGGCGGCTGACTCGAGCGCGTGGATGGCGTCGTCGGCCTTCACATGAAAGCCGTTGATGTCGTTGAGAACTCCGTCCCAGGTTTCTGCAACTACGGGCAGCGACCACCAGTAGCTTTCCATGTCAGGTTCGCCGCGCTTCACTTTCCACTGGATCACGGCGTCATGAACCACGCCCACGCTGTGAGTGTTGGTTGTCATCACCGGGCCGTTGAGGAAGCCGGAGTCCTCGACCCAGTGCGCGCCGGTCATTTCGCCATTGCCGTTCAGGCTGAACCAGCCGGCGAAGACCGCATCACGAGAATTTTTTCCGCGAGGCAGAATGGCGGTCACGCCCGTTCGCACCGGGCCCTCGCCGACTTTGAGTTTGCCTTCGCCCGAAATCAAAGTGGTGTGGCCAACTTCAACGCCTTTGACGTCGGTGATGGCGTTCCAGGTTCCGGGATTGCCATCGAACGGAATGCCCAGGTCACGAGCGCGGGGCTTCGGCTGCGCGAAAACGGTTATCGAGCAAAAAACCAGCAGAGTGACCCAAATCCTGCGACACGGTTTGTGCATCCAAGTTCTCCAGGAAACGAATGAGTATAGCCGAGGCCATATGACCAGACGAAAACAGAGAAGTGAAATGGAAAACTGGAAGCGGGCGGTGCTTGCCGGATCGGCGGGATTGGCCGCGGTCTTTCTTTTGAAGGGAAACCGCACCGGCACCCTGATCTGCGGGGGCGTGGGGCTGGCGGTGCTGGCCTCGGAATATCCGGAGAAGTTTGCCGAGATCCGCTCCAAGCTGCCTGACTACGTGGAGCGCGGATCAACCTTTCTTGAAGTGGTATCGCGTGTGGGCGAACGCCTGGCCGACGTAGCGGAATCGCGCGGCTCGGCCTGGGTCGAAGCCTTGATGCACGGTTGAGATTTACTCGATCCCAAGCTGCTTGCGGGCGTCAGGGCTGAGGCGTTCGGGGCTCCAGGGCGGAGTCCAGACCACATTCACGCTGGCGGTGCGCACCCCCGGCAACTGTTGCAGCCGGTCTTTTACCTGTTCGCTGATGGTGACGTGTGCCGGACAGCCCGGCGAAGTCAGCGTGAGGTCCACCGTAACGTCCTGCTGCTCGCCCTCCGCCGCCGCAAAATGGACCCCGTAGATCAGTCCTAGATCAACGATGTTCACGGGGATTTCGGGATCGTAACAATCCTTGAGCGCGGTTAGAATTTCGGTTTCAGTGGTGGGCATGAGTTCCTCTGAGATCAGTTTACTGTAATCGCGTGGGGTAAGGGCATTGGAGAAGGGGTGAGGCGAGTGCCGTCCCTACGGGACTCTTCGGGTTGGCGCTTTTTCCCAGCGCTTACGCGCTGGGCTAATGAATTGCGCTCCTCCGGAGCTGGGCGATTGCTGAGGGATTCCTTGGGAGTTGGGTTTGGAATTTGCATCGTTGGAAACCTGCCAGCAGGAAATCTGGCAGGCCCGGAGGGCCGGAATTCGTTAGCCCAGCGCGTGAGCGCTGGGTCCGGCCAAAGAAGAATTCTCGGCGCTCCGGAGGGGCGGAACAAAGGGGCGACTGCTTTCTGAAACCGGCAACAGTGTGACATGAAACAAAAAATCCAGATATTTCTGATTGTGTCGATGCTGGCTGCGGGGATCCGGCTGGGATGGATTCTTTACGAGCGCCACCAGGATGCGGCTCAAAGCGCAAAAAAGGAGGCGCCGCCGCTCAATCCGGATTACTACGTCACTCCAAAAAAACTTTATCTCTACGATCTGGAGTCGGCGAAGCAGCTCACAAAGCAGCCGGCGTGGGTGAAGGTTGGGTACGCGTACTCCTACTATCCGTACGACACGGCCGCCCATCGCGCCAACCTGGCAAAAGAGGCAGGCAAGCTTCTGCCGATTCAGAAACTCGAGATCAAAGACATCGCAACCGGAATTTCGCCTAACGATCCTGCAGAACGCCAGGTGCTGGCGATTTTTCTTTTCGAGGGCAAAACCAACGCCGCGCCGGTCGGCACGGAAAGAAATGGCGACTACAAGTTTTACGCCGACGACATGCTCTTCTATCAGGACCCGCACGAACTTTATAAGCACTGGTCGACGGACGCGTGGCAGGCCATCGATCAACATCAGGTAAAGCCTGGGATGAGCGAGCTGCAAACCGTTTTCGCCATCGGCATCGGCCTGATGCACCCGGGCAGTGATTCTTCAGACAAGACGCTCGACTATCCGAATGGCGGAAAACCGTTGAGCGTGAGCTATCGGGAGGGGAAGGTGGTGCAGGTCGTGCCCGGGACGGGATAACGATCGGGTAGTGATTCCGATGTTGCGCTTAAATTACCGCGTTACAAAATCCAATTACAGAATTCCTCACTCGGCTTTCAGCACCTCTGAGCTCTCGTCGGCTTCCTTCTGATCGTCGACGCGAATTTTGCCCTGTTCATCGGAGAAGAAAGAACGGTGGTCGGCGTCGAGCTGCTTGGGGACCATGGTGACTTCAAATGTGTCTTTGTCCTTGTGCGGGCGGAACTTCACCGTGTAATCGCCGCGATCGGTGGATGAAGCCATGCGCTTGGTGAACGATCCGGTTTTGGCGAGTTCGGCCAGGGTAGTGGCGTAGTGCTGGTTTTTCTTTTTGTAGATTTTTTGAGCGCGGAGGAAGGTGCGCATGTATCCGAGAGCGGCGGCTTCGGAATCGGAATGCGCGGGATCGCCCTTGAATTTCGGCTGGTAAGCAGTCTGCGCCGATGCCATAAACGTGGCCAACACCACTGAAATCGCTATTGAAGTTGCTTTCCTCATCTTCATCGTTTAGAGTCCCCGGTCTGCTCAGATTGGATGCAATCCATGTTACTCCCGTAATTCGATTAGAGTTACGGAACCTTGCATCGCCGTTTAATACAGATATCCTAAGTACATTCTTGATCCAAGAGCAGGGATATCTATGAAAGCTGCGACAGCGATGAAAGCTGCACCCACGAAGAAGCCGGCGATTCGGATTGCAGTGGTAGAAAGCGATCCGTTGCGATTCGTTGGGTTCCGCGCACTTTTTGATTCCGAACCGGATTTCGAACTGGTCTCGGCCGGGCTGCCAGAAATTTCCGTGATGCAGGATATCGAACTGATCCTGCTGGGCAACCGAAGCGGGCAGAACCTTTTCGACGTGATGGCCAGCCTGAAGGCGTCGCGTCCGGATTTGCGGATTATCGTAACCGGCGCGGGCATGGACGAAGAAGCCATTCTGAAAGCAATTGCCTCGGGCGCCAAGGGCTACGTGGACGAAGCTGCCTCGGCCGGAGAATTCGTGCAAGCCATCCGCATCGTGAGCCAGGGATCGGTCTGGGCGCCACGGCGCGTGCTCTCGATGTTCATCGAGCGAGTCAGCACCTCGCCGGGAAGAATCTTCCCCAACGGGCGGGTGACCTTTACCGATCGCGAAAAAGAAGTTCTGGAAATGCTGGTGGCTGGACGTTCGAACAAAGAGATTGGATCAGCGTTGGGAATTGAAGAGCGTACGGTGAAAGCGCATGTCGCCAAACTGATGCGCAAAGTCGGGGTGCAGAACCGCATTGCGTTGTCCGTGCATGCGATTACGCATTCGTTAGTCTCCGCGAAATAACTTTCGCGAAAAATAAATCCAGGGTCAACCAGCCCTCGATTTAAATGAAGCGTCCGCTTTGGCGGGCGCTTTTTTGTGTAACTCAGCGACACGCAATCGCAAAGAATAGGGACGGTCATGGGGCGAGTACGAGTGACGATTTGGGCTGTGGTTGGAGTGGTTGGGTTGGTGGTTTGTGTGCTGTGCAGCCTCGGTTTCGGGGCGATGGCGACCCTCTTCCTGATTGGAGCACCTCATGCGGTTCCGCGCAGTCCGGGACTGGCAGCCATTCTTTTTGTCGCGACAGTGCTGCTGGCGGGGATTGGCGTGATTATTCTGCGTCGTACGATTCGGCTAGTCTCTGCGGCTGGGCAACCCCGATAAAAAGCTGGGCGAGCGGGGCTCGTCTGGACAGCCGGGGGCAGCTGTCCCCACGTTTTTGGGATTGATTTCTTTGTTGAGATTTATTTCAAAGCTTGCATTTGGGCCAAAAATCCCGGGGATTGCGAGCTTTTAACTTCAAATTTGCTTTGCTTTATCTGTGTGAACCTGTGAAATCCGTGGCTGGGTACAATCCGTGACTGGTTACTAAAGGTCATTGTCCTCGGTAATCTTGTTACTTTTCGGTGGCGACCGCATACTCGGTTCACCTACCACAGAACCTGGGAGACGGGGTTGGAAGTGGCGGCTAGTCCGCTATTGCCGACCCCGATTTTTTTGTCCCTAAGTGCCTTAGTCGTCAACAGGTTTCCTGCAATCCCGGTCTCTTCCACAGAGTAATCTCCTAGAATCAGGTGTTCACTTTGAGAATCCTGCACCAGAAAGTGTGACTGTAATGAAGAAACTACTGCTGCTGACGGTCGTACTGGGCTTGGCCGCCTCGTGTTTCGCCGCTGACGACGAAGACAACAAGGCCGCTGACCGGGTAAAAAGCGCTTCCACCATTCTCGAAGAGATCCAGGCCGCACCTGACACCGGCATTCCTGACGAAGTTATGGGATCGGCGGAGTGCGTGGCCGTCGTGCCCTCCATGCTGAAAGCCGGATTTGTTTTCGGCGCCCGCTATGGACGTGGCGTGGCCAGCTGCCGCACTGCGAAGGGTTGGAGCGACCCGGCATTCTTCACCGTGCAGGGCGGCTCGTTCGGACTGCAGATTGGCGGCCAGGCCGTCGATTTGATCATGCTGATCATGAACCAGCGCGGCATGGAGAACCTGCTCAACAGCAAGTTCAAGCTGGGCGCCGATGCCAGCGTCGCCGCCGGCCCGGTCGGCCGCCATGCAGCCGCCGACACCGACTGGCAGATGCGCGCGCAGATTCTCAGCTACTCCCGGGCTCGCGGAATTTTTGCCGGGCTGGAACTCAATGGCGCCGTTATTAAGATGGACCGCGAAAGCACGCGCGAGTTCTACGGACGGATGCAGCCCTTCAGCACCACGCTGACAACGGTAAGCTCGCCGAACGGATCATTTCCGTTCCTGCAAAGCCTGGCTAAATGGGCCAAGCTGACCGGCAACAAGTAAATCTGTAACTGCAAGGTCCACTGAGGGCCGGCAAAATACGCAAGGGGCATTCCTGCTTTGCGAACTTTGCCCGGCCCTCAGCGTGCTTTGCGGTTAAAATCTTCGGGCTGGCTCGATTCCCGATGTTCGGCGTTGAAGGTTTCGATGGCCAGTGCTGCTTCGTCCCCTTTGCGCTATCGACTCGAATACGCGCTGGCCTGGGTTCTTCTGAAGTTTGTCGGCGTGCTGCCCCGGCCTCTGGCCCGCGCGGCCGGGATCTCCATCGCCTGGCTGGTTTACTTTCTGCACAGAAAATTGCGCCGCGTCGGGAAAAGAAATCTGGCACTGGCGTTTCCGGAAAAGACTCCGCACGAGCGCGCCAAAATTCTGCGTGGGGTATTCACATCCCTGGGCCGCCAGGTGGCCGAAGTCTGCCTGTTTCCCACATACACGCGGGAAAACGTAAACAAGACAGTCGTCTATGAGGGATTCGAGAACTTTGAGCGCGCCCTCGCCCGGGGCAAAGGCGTGCTGTTTCTCACCGCCCATCTGGGCGCGTGGGAGCTCTCCGCATTCGCGCATTCGCTTTACGGATATCCGCTCAGCCTGGTCATGCGCCCGCTCGACAATCCCTACCTCGACCGGCTGACCCGCCATTACCGCAC
>Ga0136846_1213394_pt1 | contig 12597 bp, 8 predicted proteins | sample HopSoiMetagenom2_FD_96841 | JGI IMG/M metagenome (GOLD analysis project Ga0136846, IMG submission 96841) | Grasslands soil microbial communities from Hopland, California, USA - 2 Assembly 2016 (version 4) | ecosystem: Environmental > Terrestrial > Soil > Grasslands | place: USA: Hopland...
GAAGGGCGAGCTGCTCGTCATCGGCGGCCACGAGGACAAGCATCACGAACGCCTCATCCTACGCTACCTGGCGCGGCGCGTTGGCAGCGGTACGCTCGTAGTGTCCGCGGTAGCGAGCGAGGAGCCCGAGGAGCTGTGGGAGGAATACGAGGGAGTCTTTCGCGCGCTGAACGTCAGGCACGTGCGGAGGCTCTCGATCGAGTCGCGCGCCGACGCCGAGTCGCCGAAGAGTCTGCGTGTTCTGAAAGACGCGACGGCCGTGTTTCTCACCGGAGGCGATCAACTGCGCATAACGAGCATGATCGGCGACACCCCCGTCTTCTCGCGACTGGTCGAGATCTTCGCGAGTGGCGGCATGATCGCCGGGACGTCGGCCGGCGCATCCGTGATGAGCGAGACGATGCTCATCGGAGGCGGCAGCAACGGATCGCATCGCATCGGTCCCGACCTGCAGCTGGCGCCCGGACTCGGTCTCGCCCACGACATGGTCATCGATCAGCACTTCGCGGAACGTGGACGCATCGGCCGGCTCCTCGGCGTCGTGGCGCAGAATCCGCGCATCCTCGGCGTCGGCCTCGACGAGAATACCGCCATCGCGCTCAATCCATCGCGCGGCTTTCGCGTCCTCGGGGAAGGTGCTGTTTACGTGGTCGATGGCGCGACGGTGACGAACACGAACATCGCCGAGGAAGAGCGCGACCGTGCGATGTCGATCTACAACGTTACGGTACACCTGCTGACGCAGGGCGACCGGTTCACCATCGCCACGAGGACGCCGAGCTCCGCGCCGGCCGAGAGCATCGAGAAAGAGCTGGGGGCAGCGAGCTGAGAGCGATCTATTTCTTCCTGTGTTGCCGGATTGCCTTGTCGACGAGCGTCCGCGCGCGACGCGCGCCACTTCTGTCCGTCGGCTCGAAGTGCTTGCCCGCCTGCTCATTGTAGCTGATGAAGAAATGCTCGATCTGGTTCATCACGGCGTCCGGCAGATCGTCGAAACGTTTCACATCCGCGAAGAGCTCACTGATCGTTGCGACGGCGATGAGGCGATGATTCTCCATCGATGATCCGTCACGCTCGGTCTGCGTTGCCTCGATGACGCCGATGAGGCGCGCGGGAACGAGCGTTCCCGCCGGCACCGGCTCGTCGATCAGGAGCAGCACGTCGAGCGGATCGCCGTCGCCGCCGGTGGTCGACGGAATGAAGCCGAAGTCGAAGGGAAAGCTCATGCCTTGCGGCAGGATCTTCTTGGCCACGAAGGTGCCGGCGTCCGGATCATAGGCGAGCTTCGTGCGCGCGCCGCGGCTCGTCTCGATGATGACGTTGATCGTGTCGTGCTCTTCGTCGATCGCGTCGAGTTCCGACAGTCTCCGTTTGGTCTTCGCCATGTGTCTCTCTTTATGCAGAACGCCGGCCAGAAGGTGTTCAGATCCGCTACAGCAGTCGTAAGCGGCCGTAATCAAAGCTTCATCCAGCTTTGAGAAGTTGTTCATCACGGCGTGGGCGAATCGTCATGCACGCCGAGCGAGTGAACATCATGTTGTCCGGAGTACTCAACCGGAGAGCACGATGCTGCGCACCCTTCTCGAGTCACGAGCAACTCCCACCCGGCGCGCTGGTGGCACGATCGTGAGCATCGCCGCACATACGGCCGCGATCGCATTAGCGATCGTCGCGACAGCGCGCGCGACAGCGGTCCCAGTCAAGGATGTGAAGCCACAGCCGCCAGTGATCTTTACGGTAGTGCCGACTCGCACCGAGTCGCCCCGGAATGCCACTCGCGAGAAGCCGATCCCCGGCACGTTCCTACCACCCGTCGGGCGGTACGTCGTACCCCCTGTGACCATTCCCACCGACCTCCCGCCCATCGACGCCGTGTACCAGGGTCCTGCGGTATCCCCTATCGTTTTCAGCGGCGGTGGGGTTCTCGGCATTGGTGTCGTCGATCGCGCCGGCCTTGTGAGTCCGCCCGGTGGTGTGTACACGTCACGCCTGGTGGACAAGGCCGCGGCGCCGCGGCCAGGAAATCCGGTGCCGGTATATCCGGCCGCGCTCCGCGCCGCGCAGATCGAAGGCACAGTGCTCGCGCGTTTCGTTGTCGACAGCGTGGGCCATGCCGAGTCTGCGTCGATCGACTTCCCCGAAGCGACGCATCCTCAGTTCGCCGAAGCGGTGCGACAGTCGCTGCTCCGGTCGCGCTATCTGCCGGCGATCCTCGACGGCCGCCCAGTGCGGCAGCTCGTCGAACAGCGCTTCGCGTTCACGCTTACGCGATAGACGGTGGACGGTGGACGGTGGACGGTTCACGGTTCACGGTTCACCGCTCACGGTTCGCCGTCCACCGACCAGATAATCCACCGCAAGCTGCGACAGGAGCTTCACCCCGATCGGCAGCGCGCGCTCATCGACGTAGAACTTCGGCGAGTGGTTAGGCGCTGCGAGCTTCGGATCCGTGCCAACCGGCGTGACGCCGAGGAACATGAAGATCCCGGGCACGCGTTGCTGGTAGAGGGAGAAGTCCTCCGACGTCGTCGTCTGTGGACCCGAGAGCACCTTCGCGCCGGCAATGCCGCCGCCGATCACCCGCTCGACGGTCGGCCGCATCCGCTCGACGAGCGCGGGATCGTTGTACGTGATCGTGCCGGCGACGGACGCCTCCACCGCGGCCGTCGCGCCGGAGGCGGCCGCAATCGATTCCGCGGTGCGCTTGACGAGAATCGGCAGCTGCTGCCGCTGCGTCTCGTCGAACGTGCGAATGGTGCCCGTCATCACGACGCTGTCGGGGATGATGTTGTACCGCACGCCGCCATTGATCGTGGCGACGGTGACGATCGCCGGGCTCGCCGTGAGGTCCGTCTGCCGGCTGACGACGGTCTGCAGCCCGAGTACGATCTGCGACGCGACGACCACCGGATCGACGCCATTCCACGGCATCGCACCGTGAGTCTGACGCCCGCGCACCACAATGCGTAGCGTGCCGCCGGCGGCCATCAACGCACCTGGCCGATACACGACGCTCCCTACCGTGTACGGAAAGACGTGAAGCCCGAAGACCGCCTCGACTTTAGGATTGTCTAACGCCCCGTCGCGGATCATCCCCTCCGCGCCCCCGAGCGACTCCTCCGCGGGTTGGAAGAGGAACACCACCGTGCCCGGCAGCCGGTCGCGCATGCCCGCCAGCACCTCGGCCGCGCCGAGGAGCATCGCGACGTGCGTGTCGTGACCGCACGCGTGCATCACGCCGACCTCCTGGCCGTTGTATTCCGCCCGAACGTGGGATCGGAATGGGACGTCGACGTCCTCCGTGACGGGCAGTGCGTCCATGTCCGCGCGCAATGCGACGACGGGTCCTGGCCGGCCGCCCTTGAGCACGCCGACCACACCGGTACCGCCGACGCCCGTCCGCACGACGATGCCGAAGCGGCGGAGACGTGCGGCGACGAGCGCCGCGGTGCGCGTCTCCTGACCCGAGAGCTCCGGATGCTCGTGAATGTCGCGTCGCCAGGCGACGACGCTGTCGGCGACAGTGGGGATGCGGCGGTCGATATCGGCGAGCAGCGCCGACGGCGCCTGCGCCGGGAGCGGCGAAGCGATGAGAAACGTAAGCGCGAGGAGTCGCATGACATCGATGGCGTGAGGGCGCAGAGAGCTTAGCCCAGGACGCACGATGGTCGCAAGCGGCTTGCGCCGCGCATCGCCCGGCCGCTTCGTTATGACGTCATGTCAACTATCCGTCGAGCGCGCGCATAATGCCGCGCGAAGAGCCCGCCGAAGTCCTCACCATCGACGGCCGCGAGGTGCGGATAACCCATCCGGAAAAGCTCTATTTCTCGCGAGAGGTCAACCTCACGAAGCTGGAGATTGTCCAGTACTACCTCGCTGTCGCGAACGGAGCCATCGGCGGCATCCGCAACCGACCGATCGTCCTCAAGCGCTTCGTCAACGGCGCCGAGGGCGAGCCGTTCTACCAGAAGCGCGCGCCCGACAAGCGACCATCGTGGCTCCGCACGGTCACTCTCGCCTTTCCATCCGGTCGGACCGCCGAAGAGATCGTCGTCGATGACGCGGCGGGACTCGCGTTCGTGGTCAATCTCGGCTGCATCGAGCTTCACCCGCACGCCGTGAGCGCGACGGACCTGGAGCACCCGGACGAGCTCCGCATCGATCTCGACCCCGGACCCGGCGTCGCGTGGGACGATGTGCGTCGCGTCGCCGCCGAGGCCAAATCGCTGCTGGAGGAGCTTGGCCTTCGCGGCTGGCCCAAGACGAGTGGCTCGCGCGGGATGCACGTGAACGTGCGGATCCAACCGCGATGGAGCTTCACCGAGGTGCGTCGCGCCGCGCTCGCGTTCTCGCGCGAGATCGAGCGCCGCGCGCCCACGCTCGCGACGTCGAAGTGGTGGAAGGAGGAGCGTCGCGGCGTCTTCCTCGACTACAACCAGAACGCGAAGGACCGCACGACCTGCTCGGCATATTCGGTGAGGCCGCTCCCGGACGCGCGCGTTTCGGCGCCTCTCGAGTGGAGCGAGATCGCAGACTGCGAGCCCGCCGACTTCACCGTCGCAACGATGCCCGCTCGTTATGCGTCGTTAGGCGATCCGCACGCGGCGATGGACGCGCACGCCGGGGCCCTCGACGCCCTGCTGGAGCTGGCGGCACGGGACGAAGCCGCGGGCCTCGGCGACGCGCCCTGGCCGCCACACTTTCGGAAGATGGAGGGGGAGAGCATGCGCGTGGCACCGTCGCGCGCCCGCTCCGCGACCAAGGCGCGAACCGGCGCGCCGCGCGCGAAGATGCCGCTCATCGTCGTCGCCAACTCGCCCAGCAAGGAGGCCGCCCTCGCGGGGCTGGAGCGGTGGAAGACGCGACACCCCGAAGCCGCCGAGCATCTCGCCGTCGACGACGTGCTCGTCGACTCGATGCGCGGCCGCTCGTCGACGTGGACGAGGATCCGCGTGAATCTGCGGCACGTGCCTAACGAGCTGCGGCCGCCGCAGGAGACGCCGGATCCCGATGATGATCCGACGCGCGAGTGGCGCGAGCGCTGGGGCCGCGGCAAGCGCCGCCCGCCGCCGAAAGGGGGGTAGTTCTTGCGGCATTCACGAGACTCGGTTGGCATGCTTGGAGGGCCGTTGGATCGCTAATGCCGCGAATGCGAGCGAATCCAACCTCGCGCATCCGGACATCACTTCAACATCCAACCAAGGAAGTCTTGAGGAGCCCCGCTCAACAGACCGTTTATGCCAGTCGGTTGGATTCGCTTTACAATTCGCGGCATTCGCGTCCGAGAGCCTTGGGCTCTCCCGGCGGGGATGGCTTCCGCTGCGCGCCAACCCGATCCACGCGGCCTAACGACCAGCGAAGATCGCCGCCAGCTCGTGCGGGGGCACGACCTCGAGCTGCGCGAAGGTGCAGTCACGCGGCGCTTTGTCCTTGCGCCAACGCCGGAACTGCGCGGTATGCCGAAAGCGGCTGCCCTGCATGTGGTCGTACGCCACCTGGGCGACGAGCTCGGGCCGGAGCGGCTCCCACGAGAGATCCTTGCCCTGGCTCCAGCGGCTCTGCATTCCCGGGCGCCGGTGGACCGCCTCGTTCTCGTTAGGCTGCGACTCTGCCCACGCGCGCCACGGATGGCCCACGAGCGCGTCGCTGCGGTACGGCGCGAGAAACTCCACGAGCTCGCGTCGCTTGGCCGCGGTGAAGCTCGCGCAGACGCCGACGTGCTCGAGGTTGCCGACATCATCGAATAGCCCGAGCAGGAGCGAGCCGATCGCCGTCCCGTGGGCGTTCTTGTGCCAGCGAAAGCCCGCGACGACGCAGTCGCACTCGCGTTCGTGCTTCACCTTGAGCATGACACGCTTGTTCGGCTCGTAGACGCCGCGCTCCGGCTTGGCGATCACGCCGTCGAGCCCCGCGCCTTCAAAGCGGCGAAACCAGTCAGCGGCGACGGCACGGTCGCGCGTCGCCGGCGTGAGGTGGAGCGGCGCCGCGGCGTCGCCGAGGAGCGACTCGAGCATCGCGCGCCGCTCTCCGAAAGGAGTCGTGCGCAGGTCGCGATCGTGCGCGCAGAGAATGTCGAAGAAGACGACCGAGGCCGGCGTCTCCTTCGCGAGCAGCTTCACGCGCGACGCCGCCGGATGCAGCCGCAGCTGCAAGGCCTCGAAGTCGAGCGCGCCGCCTAACGCGATTACAATTTCGCCATCGACTACCGCGCGCTCGGGAAGCTGCGCCTTGAGCGGCTCCACGAGCTCGGGGAAGTATCGCTCCAGCGGCTTCTCGTCCCGGCTCTGGATGAACAGCTCGTCCCCATCGCGGAAGATCAGCGTTCGGAAGCCATCCCACTTCGGCTCATAGATCCACCCGTCGCCGGTCGGCAGCTCGCCGACGCGATTCGCGAGCATGGGAAGAATTGGCGGATTGACGGCAAGCTGCATCGTAACAAGATGATCGTCTCCTCCAACTTCGCCAGTGCTCGCCAGCTCAGCGAGAGCGCAGCGGATCGAACCGTTCGAGATCGAACGTCACGCCATACTGGAACACGTTCAGCTCGTGCCCGAGCGCCATGTTGTAATAGTCCTGGCCAGTGTGCAGTCGCACGAGCGCACCCAGTCCTGCATAACGACGGAACGTCCACGCGAGCTCCGACGTCGTCGCGACGTTCGACACCCGTGGCGGATGCGTGCCGATGTACTCGACGTTCACGCTCGCGCGCACGCGCCCCAGCCCGCAGGGAAGCCAGGAGAGCGGGGCAGGTGCGCATGGCCATTCACTCTGGCGCATCAGCTCCGCGCCGGCGAACGGCCGGAGCCGTCCATACACCGCGGCCAGCGCGGTGTCCATTCCCCCGATCGGCTCGAGAAACGCCGGGTGCCAGTCCGCTCCGCCAGAAAGTGTGAACGCGACGAGGGGCAGCGAGTCGCGATAGTGCGCGAAGCGCAGATGCGTCTGGCCGCGGAAATACCACGTCGAGAAGCTGCCGTCGACGGTATTCAGGGTATCGGCACCCGGCCCCGCGGTCGGGTCGACTTCGCAGTCGCCGCTGCCGTCCGGCTTCGGTCGCTGATTGGCCCGGAAGCACCCGGCCTGGCCGTTCGAGTAATGACCGAAGCTGAGGTCGAGGCCGACGATCATCGCGGACAACGGAGTCTCGGCCGCGGCTCGACGCACGGTGCCGCCAATGCGACGCGCCGCGAGGAACTGCGCCGTCAACTTTGGCATGAACGAGGGCATCCTCACCGGCTGCGACGCCGACTCTTTCTCCTCGACCTGACGGATGCGGAACATCGGGGTCAAGACCAGCATCCCCCCTGTCGACCACCGCGGAGTGGGTTCGAGGAGGCTCGAGTAGAGTCCGGCGGTGCGGTTGTTCAGAAAGAGCGGGAACGCCGGGACCGCCTCGTAGAGAAGCCCCCGGTCGGGCGACATCCTTACGGCATAGCTCCGGTCGAGGAAGATTGCCGACTGAGCACTCAGTCGGGCGGAGACGATGATTAATCCGGCGGCGACAAGTCGTGGCGCGAGCGAGCGGATCATGGGGCTCGGGGCTCGAGACGTAGAATCTGGGTTTCACTGTTAGACAGCGCGATCGCTTTACCTGTTGCCATTTCGTCTTGCGGACCGCGAGCACGAAAGGTCACGTTTGTCCCATTGCCAGCCAGCGAGCGTTAGAAATGACGACGCGCCGAGACTTTGTTCGCCAAGTGGGTGCCGGGGCCGCGGCGGCGCTGGTGCCTCTGCCTAACGTGTTGGGGCTTCGTGCCGAACATGCCGGCACCATCCGCTTCGGCTATGCCGCAATCACCTGGGGTGGCAACGACGAGCAGGCGATCGAGGAGATCGGCGCTGTCGGTTTCCCGGGCATTCAGCTCCGTTCCGGCGTTCTCTCACGCTTCGGCGATCGCCCGTCGGCGCTCCGCGATCTGCTTGCCCGTCACAAGCTCACCTTCGTCGCGCTCTCCAGCGGCAACGTTTCCATCGATCCTGCCACCGAGGCGCGCACGATCGACGAGCACGTGGCGCACGCGAAATTCCTCCGTGACGCGGGCGGTCTCTATCTGCAGCTCATCGACGAACGACCCAAGGGGCGGGACGTCGCGGCCGGGGATCACGAGCGCCTCGGCCATCTGTTGACCGAGATTGGCAAGCGCACCTCGGCGCTCGGCATTCCAGTCGCCTATCACCCGCACCTCGGCAGCATCGGGGAGAAGCCCGCCGACATCGACCGCGTTCTCTCCGCGTCCGATCCTCGCTACGTCCGTCTCCTCCTCGACGTGGCGCACTACCAGGCGGGTGGCGGCGATCCCGTCGCGGCAATCCGCAAGTACGCGGACCGTCTGCTCCTCCTGCACATCAAGGATCTCCGCGAGAAGCAATTCGTCGAGCTCGGCCGAGGGACCGTCGATCTTCGCGGCGTCTTCGCGGCGCTCCGGGACGTGCACTTCTCCGGCTGGGCCATCGTGGAGCTGGACAGCGTGCCGGACAAAAAAGGCACGCCCAGGGAGTCGGCGGAGATTAGTAAACGCTATCTGGAGGGTGTGATCGGGGCGAAAGTCTCGTAGCTCCGAGTGTGTCCCTCTATCGTGACGCTCTGAAAAAACCTGATCACGAATTACGCGAATAACTGCCCGAATTTCTCCGTTTGGCGAGTAGAGCTCCGGCGGCCCCGGTAGGCTGAAATTTGTTGGTGTGCAGTTCCAAATTGAATGACTGCCCGACGGAGGCCGCTGGAGCTCTCAAGTTTCACGGAGCAATTCGGATTATTCGTGTCATTCGGATCACTCTTTTTTCAGATTCTCCCGTTAGAGTGGCTCACGTTGCCGCCCGACGCTAAAAGGGAAGCCACCAACTCGCCTTCACGAGAAAGATGTTGTCCGGTCGCGAAGCATAGAGCGCGTCGCGGTCGCGATAGAGCTCCAGGTTTCCGAACGACGTGTCGGCGGCTCGAGAGTGCGTCCACGCGACATAGAGCACGGAGCCGGGCCGATACTCCCATCGAAACACGGCGTTGCCGCGCAGCGATGCTTCGGTGAGGTCCGGATTGTCGATCGTGAACGGAGCAGCGGGACCCGCGGCATCGGGATCGATCGTGTACTGGGTCGGTACGCCGTCGCGCCCCACGATCTGCGTGATCGTCCCCTGGTCGCGTCCGTAGACGCGAAGCCGGGACGTCCGTGGCGCCGCGTACTCCTTGAAATCGAAGTAGTGCGCGGCGGCGAAGAACGGCTGCACGTACAGCTCGAGGCTCATCGTAGGCGAGTACGTCAGACTGAGCCGCGTATCCAGGCCCACTGTCGTTTGCTTCAACGACGACATCACGTAGCGCGTGCCGTAGAAGGTCGCGGCGGTCGGGTCATCGACGGCGGTCACGTACTGCGTGTTGTCCCTCGCCCAATCGAATGACGGGCCTAACGAGAGACTCATGTTCGAGACGGGTCGGATCGTGGCGCTGAGATTGAAGCCCGGATCGCGCCCGCCCTGCGCGTCCCAGAAATGGTGCAGCCCGAGGCTCCCGCTCACCATGTGCCGCGAGTCGCTCTGGATGTCGAGCTCCGTAAACCGGCTGTCCGGCCTCCGCACCAATGGCCCGCCGCGCAGCTGGCGATCGTCCAGTGTGCCGGGTCTGACGATCAGAAACTCCTGGATGGACCAGAACTGCCGCGTCTGAACGTTCCAGTACTCGTGGAACTGCAGCGCCGTGCGATCTCCCTCGTAATTCTGCTGCGTCTGCGCCCCGAGAATGCTGACCATCGTCTGGTACCAGCGTGTGCGCTTGGACCAGAAGTGATTCACGTTCGCATTGTACGAGATGTAGTCCGCAAATTGTTGAAAGGCGTAGTCGTTCGTCTCGTAGCCCGGAGTGCGCGTGTTCACCATCGTGTCCCACGTCCAGTCGCCCGTCTCCTTGGCGAGCCGAGCATAGCCGCCCAAGCCGCGGAGCGACGTCGCTGTCGAGTCGAGTCGGGCCGAGAACAATCCGCCGCTGCTCGGACTGCGGTCAGGACGCTGGAAATAGCGCGCGCTCGATTGCTGCCGGAGCAGGATCTCGCGCGGATCGCCGGACACGTTGCTGAGCGCGGCTATCGCCGTGACCGCGTACATCTTCTCATGCCAGTGGTACACCAGATCGCCGCCGAGCATCTCTGCGTGCTTCGCGAGGAGCGGCGCAAATGCCGTGTCGATGTTGCGAGCGACGCTCGAGAGAATGCCGCCGACCACAAGATCGCCGTTCAGCAGATCGCGCTTGAGCCGGCCGACGAAATAGTTCGCGCGCGGCTCGACCTCTTGTTGCGCGCGTTGTCCCGTGACCGTCTGCACGCGCGCGCTCGCCTGGCCCGTCACCGCGTCGAGCAGGCCCACCGTGTAGCCGCTCGCGGTGCGACCGGTGATCTTGCCGGCGCCGAGGATAGTCGTGGCATCCGGGACATCAGCAAACGCGAAATTGTCGGTGGCGAGTGACGCCCCTGTCGGCGTGCGTCCGACGCGACGGGAATAGAAGCCCTGGATCGGCTCGAAATTGCTGCAGAAGCTGCAGCCAAAGCTGCCGAAGTCGAAGACCTGCGCGCCCTCGACGAAGAACGGCCGCTTCTCGGGAAAGAACGTCTCGAACGCCGACAGATTGAGTACGGCGGGATCGACTTCGACCTGCCCGAAGTCCGGATTGATGGTCGCATTGAGCGTGAGGTTCGACGTCACGCGATAACGGGCGTCGAGTCCCGCGCTCACCTTCGGCTGGCCGCGGGTATCGAATGGCGTGCCCGCGGCGGAGGCGAGCGCTGACGACTTCGCGCTCGCGTACGGCATCAGCTCCAGATGGGATGTGGCTGCGGGAATGCGCAGCCCCTCGAGGTGCCCGAAGCGAGACGGTCCGCCCGCTTCGTTCTTGTGCCAGAACGACCAATCGTCCTCTTCGTCGCGTCGCTTGATGAACCGACGAACCTCGAGTCCCCACGTCTGCACCGAGTCGCGCGAGAAGCGCAGCTGACTGTAGGGAATGCGAATCTCCGCCGTCCACCCGTCGCTGTCGACGTGTGTCGCCGCCTCCCAGATCGGATCCCACGACGGATCGCAGCAGGACGTGCCGATGCCGATGTAGTCCGACTTCGAGCCCGAAGGGTTCACCTCGAAGAAGGCGCGACTCAGGTGATCGTGGTACGAGTCGATGACGAGCTGGAAGTAATCAGAGGCGAAGTTCGCGTCACGCCGCACGAGCCGCGTCGTGACACCTCGCGCGCCGAGCGCATCGTACAGCTTCGCGCCGACGTAGAGCGCGTCGGCGTCGAAGAGGAAGCGCACTTCCGTGCGCTCGGACGCGGGCTTCCCCTCGTCCGGATCGTTCTGTGTGAAGTCGGTGATTGGCCGCGCCGCGGCCCATGCTGGCTCGTCGAGCCGCCCATCGAGCACGACGTGCCCGCGGAGCGGCACCGCGACCGCGCTCGGCACGGCAATCGTGTGGCCGTAGCTGTTCTCTCGTCGGGGGACCGCTGCATCGTTGGGAAGTCGCTGTGCGCGCGCGACGCCGACGGGTGCCAGCAGGAGAACAAGTGGCAGCAGCTGGCCGAATCTCGAACGCGTGTCGCAACCAGGCATCACGGCACTCCCTCCGATTTGCATCCCTCAACAAATGCACCGAGGACAATCGGCCGCGAGCGGGGAACACTCATCTCTGACGCAACCCTTACCCGCGCTGTACTCTTCCTCTCCGCACCCGACGTGCTCACACATCCACTCGAGGCTCGTGATGCGCCGCCGTTCTCTCCTTCGTACGGTCCTCTTCGTCACCGTCGCGCTCGGCGCGTCTGCAGCGCCGTCGGCGGCGCAGCAGGTCGCGGTCGCCCCGCCCCCGGTTCTCGACTCGCTGCGTCCGCGCATTCGTCATTTGCTCGACTCGCTCCACGCACCGTCCCTCGCCATCGCCGTCGCGCAACACGGCGCCATCATCTGGGAGGAGGGCTTCGGCTACGCGGACGTCGCGCGCAAAGTGCCGGCGACACCGAACACGCTCTACTCGATGGCGTCGATCTCGAAGCCGATCACCGCCACGGGAATCATGACGCTCGTCGAGCGCGGGAGGATTCAGCTCGACCGTCCCGCGAACGACTATCTCGGCCGTGGCAAGATCACGGGCTACGCCGCCGACGCGCGCGAGGCCACGGTCGAGCGCGTCATGAGTCACACGGCCGGGCTGCCGCTCCACTATCGCTTCTTTTACGAGGGCGGTGCGGAGAAGCGGCCGTCCATGGACGACGCGATCGCGCGGTACGCGATCGTCGTCTATCCGCCGGGCAAGGTGTACAACTATGCGAATCTCGACTACGGGCTCGTCGAGCAGATGATCGCACACACGGCCGGCGAGTCGTACGAGAGCTACATGCGCCGCGCGGTTTTCACGCCGTTAGGCATGACGCGCACGGCGATCGGGTCGGGCCGCGGTCTCACCGGCGCCGCGATTCGCTACGACGACAGCCTCAAGGCAGTTCCGTTCTACGACTTCGATCATCGCGGCGCCTCCGCCGTCTGGACGACGGCGCACGAGCTCGTGCGCTTCGGGATGTTTCACATGCACGATCATCTGCCGAACCAGAAGCAGATCCTCGCCGATTC
>Ga0136846_1224313_pt1 | contig 12597 bp, 13 predicted proteins | sample HopSoiMetagenom2_FD_96841 | JGI IMG/M metagenome (GOLD analysis project Ga0136846, IMG submission 96841) | Grasslands soil microbial communities from Hopland, California, USA - 2 Assembly 2016 (version 4) | ecosystem: Environmental > Terrestrial > Soil > Grasslands | place: USA: Hopland...
CCGCCGTAGGAGGTCGACGCTCGCGCGCAGGTGGCTGACGGAACGATCGGCGAGCTCCTGCGCTTGTGGGCCGATCAGCAGCAGCGCGCCGATGAAGACCAGGTACGAGAGAGCGTTCAGCCCGAACGCCGCCGGAATCCCCAGGTACTCGACCGCTAGCGCCGCAGACGCCGGGCCGACGGCCCGCGCGAGGTTGAACGTCATCGAGTTGAGCGCGACCGCGGTGGGTACTTCGTGTATCTCGACGAGCTGCGGAATCATGGCCTGCTGCGCCGGAGCAGAGAACGCGCTCACGATCCCGAGCGCGACCGCATCGGCGATCACGACCGCAGGCGGGGCGAGGTCGTGCCAAGCGAGCAACCCGAGCCCGCCCGAGAGGACGATGGCGACGCTCTGCGTCACGAGCAACAGCCGGCGCCGGTTGAACCTGTCGGAGGCGCCGCCCGCCCAGGGAGCAAGCAGCAGGATCGGGAGGAACTGCGAGAAGTTGAGGACGCCCAGCAGCAGCGCCGAGTGGGTCTGCCGGTAGATCAGAAGCGCCGCGGCGAGGTTCTGGAACCAGGTCCCGCTCGCGGAGAGCGCGTTGCCGACGAAGTAGGGCCCGAAAGAGGGCCGACGAATCAGCGCGAACGCAGCGGCCGGGCCGACGGTCGAGGCTACGCGCGACCCGCCTTGTGGAGCTGCGCGTAGATCGCGCGCGCCGTCCGTTCCGGGATCCCGGGCACGCCTTCGAGTTCCTCCTGCGAGGCCGCGAGAAACCGCTCGGCCGAGCCGAAGTGGCGCAGGAGCGCGCGGCGCCTCGCCGGGCCGACGCCCTGCAGCGTGTCGAAGATGGACTCGCGTGCCTTCGCGTCTCGGCGTTGGCGGTGGAAGCCGACCGCGAAGCGGTGCGCCTCGTCGCGGACGCGCTGCAGCAGTTGCAGGCCGGCCGAGTGGGGCGAGAGGACGATCGCCTCCGGCCGGCCGGGGACGAAGACCTCCTCGATCCGCTTCGCGAGCGAGATGACGGCGACGCGCGGAAGGTCGAAGGCCTGCATCGCCTGCAGCGCCGCCGCGAGCTGGCCCTTGCCGCCGTCGATCACCACGAGGTTCGGCGTCGCGGCGAAGGACTCGTCGTAGTTCTCCGAGGCGATCGTGTCGCTCATGCGGGCGAACCGCCGCGACACGACCTCGGCCAGAGCCGCGTAGTCGTCCTGCGCGTCGAGCCCGCGCACGCCGAACTTGCGGTAGTGCGCTTTCTTCGCCAGCGCGTCCTGGAAGACGACCATCGAGCCGACGACCGCCTCGCCCTGGATGTTCGAGATGTCGTAGCACTCGACCCGCAGCGGCAGGCTCTCCAGGTTCAGCGCCTCGCGCAGCTCCTCCAGAGCCTCGACCCGTCTGAGCCGGCGCTGCTCCGCCTGGGCCGCGTCCGACTGCAGCGCCACCTGCGCGTTCTCGGTCGCGAGCTCCTGCAGGCGCCTCTTCTCGCCGCGAACCGGCGCGCGCACCTCGACGCGTGAGCCGCGCCGGTCGGAGAGGAACTGCTCCAAGGCGCTCGTGTCGCCCGACTCGGGCGGGACGACGATCTGCGGCGGCACACTCGGCGCCGCGCCGTAGTACTCGGTCGCGAACGCCTCGAGCAGCGTGGGCGTGTCCTGCCCCGCCACGTTCTCGAGGTGGAACCCGTAGCGGTCGATCAAGCGCCCGTCGCGCAAGGGGAAGACCTGCACCGCCGCGCGGTCGCCCTCGGCCGCGATCCCGATCACGTCCACGGTCCCGACCGCGCGCTTGTCCGCCGCCTGCCGCTCGGCGAGGTGCCGCACCGAGAAGAGCCTGTTGCGGTAGCGCGCCGCCTCCTCGAAGCGCTCACCCTCGGCCGCGTCCTTCATCTTCCGCTCGAGCTCGCGCAGGATCGGCCGGGTCTCTCCCGAGAGGAACTCGATCACGCCGTCGATGATCGTGCCGTAGTCGTCCTTCGAGACGTAGCCCACGCACGGCGCCAGGCAGCGCTCGATGTGGTAGTCGAGGCAGGGGATCCCCGAGTGGCGGCCGGGCTTCGGCCCCTCGCACGGCCGGTAGGGAAAGACGCGGTTGAGCACGTCGAGCGTCTCTCGCACCTTCTTCGCGTTCGCATAGGGGCCGAAGTAGACGACCCCGCGCCGGTGCCGCTCGCGCGTGAACATGACGCGCGGGTAGTCGTCCTCCACCGTGACTGCGATGTACGGGAACGACTTGTCGTCCCGGAGACGCACGTTGAACGGCGGCCGGTGGCGCTTCACCAGGTTCTGCTCGAGGTGGAGCGCCTCGACTTCGGTGTCGGTGACGATGACCTCGATGTCAGCGACGCGCTCCGGGAGCTTCGCGATCGTCGACCGCCCGCCGGTGCCCGCTTGGAAGTAGCTGCGGACGCGCGGGCGCAGCGACTTCGCCTTGCCGACATACAGCACTTCGCCCCCTGAGCCGCGGAAGAGGTAGACGCCGGACTTGGTCGGGAGCCCCTTCAGTTGCTCTTCGACACGCTTGGCCATGGCCGGGCAAGGGTAGCCTCCTGCCCCGTGAGGAAGGACCTGCTCGCGGTGGGGATAGCGGTCGTGGCCGGAGCAGGCGCGGTAGCGGCCGTCGTCGTCTCGTCCCACGACGGCGCCGGTACGACGAACGCGCTTTCGTCCACCGCTCAGAGCACCGCCGCGACTTCGTCGAACGGCACGCTGCCGACAAACGCGACGACCGGCTCCAGCGTTCCCGGAGCGACGTCGACCTCCGGCGGAGTGCCGGTCGTCCCGCCGACCACGACGACCTCCCCGGTTCCCGCGACGACAGCGAAGCTGCCGCCCCCGCCCTCGCCGCACGGCCCGCGGCGGCACGTATTCACCGTCGGCGTGGTCGACGACTCGGTGGCCCAGCAGGATCCGGCCGCAGCCGACTCGGCCGTCAGCCTCTCGCGCCGCGCGGGCTTCGGCGCGCTCGCACTCACGGCGACGTGGAAGGCCGGCCTGACGGCACCGCCGCCGGGGAGCCTGCGCGGGACCCTGAACGCGGCCCGGGCGGCGAAGCGCGCGCACATGCGTCTCTTCATCGTCGTCTGGAACGGTCTCGGCCGGAACACGCCGCGGAACGCAGCCGAGCGCGAGCAGTTCGCGCAGTTCACCGGCGCAGTCGCCCGGGCGATCCCGAGCGCGTACGCCGTGATCGTCGGCAACGAGCCGAACCTGAGCACGTTCTGGAAACCGCAGTTCGGGGCCGGCGGGAGCGATGCCGCGGCCAGGGCCTACGAGGACCTGCTCGCGCGCAGCTATGACGCGCTCAGGGACGCCGCGCCGCACGTACGGGTCGTCGGCGTCGGGCTCTCGCCGCGCGGCGCCGACCGTCCGAACGGGATCCGCCCCACCCACTCGCCGACCGCATTCATCCGCGACCTCGGCGCCGCCTACCGCGCCAGCGGCCGGAAGGCGCCGTTGATGGACGCCTTCGCGATCCATCCCTACATGCTCACGTCGAAAGTGCCGCCGACGGTCTCGCACCCGAAGACGACCCAGATCACGCTCGGGGACTACCCCAAGCTGGTCACGCTGCTCGACGAGGCCTTCCGCGGGACCCCGCAGAGGGGCCGCACGCTCCCGATCCTCTACACCGAGTTCGGCGTCCAGACCACGATCCCGCAGGCGAAGCTCGCCGCCTACGAGACGGCGAGTGCGACCGAGGCGCTCCGCGTCAGCCCCGAGCTCCAGGCCGCCTACTACCGGAAGGCGCTCGCGCTCGCGTACTGCCAGCCGACCGTGAAGGGGCTCTTCATCTTCCACACCTTCGACGAGTTCAGCCTCGACGGCTGGCAGTCGGGCCTCTACTACGCCGACCACACCGCGAAGGCCAGCCTGCCGCTCTTCCGCCGGGCCGTCAGCGACCTCCGCAACGGAAAGCTGATCGCCTGTCGGCCTGGCTAGGCTTCCGCCGATGGCCGGCCAGTACGTCGCCTACACGTTCTACAAGGTCGATCCCGCCTGGCGACGGCTTCCGATCGACGAGCGTCGCGCGGGCAAGGACGCCTTCGCCGAGGTGGTGGAGGACTGGGCCGGGCGGATGACTTCGCTTCGCACGTACTCGGTAGCAGGCGTACGGCCGGACGCCGATTTCTTCCTCTGGAAGATCACGGAGCGCTACGACGACCTCGGCGAGCTCGGCGCCGCGCTGAACGGAACGCCGCTCGCCGGCTGGCTCGAGACGCCGTACTCCTACCTGGCCACGACGAAGGCCTCCGAGTACACGAAGGCGCGCAAGCCGCGCCAGGTCGTCCCGAAAGGCTCGCCCTACCTCGTCGTCTACCCATTCGTGAAGCTGCGGCCCTGGTACTCGCTTCCGCAGGAGGAGCGCCAGCGGGCGATGGACGAGCACATACGCATCGGGCACGAGTTCCGGACGATCCTGAACCATACGACGTACTCGTTCGGGATCGACGACCAGGAGTTCATGACCGCCTTCGAGTGCGAGGAGCCGTCCGACTTCATGCACCTGATGCTGACGCTGCGCGATACCGAGGCGAGCCGCTACACCGAGCGCGACACGCCGATCTTCGTCGGCCGCCTGTGCGAGATCCGCGAGGCGTTGGACGAGCTCGACGGCGCGCAGGTCTCCGTCACCACGCAATAAAGAAGGCCCGCCGCGCGACGGGCCTTCCTCATCGACACGCTATGCGCGTGTTACTTGATGGTCAGCCGAAGGTGGTTGTCGTCCGCGGCCTGCTTGACCATCGTGATCTTGTAGAGGCCCTTGGCCTTGAGCGTCAGCGTGGCGCCGACCTTCTCCTTGACCGTGCCCTTGGGGCCTTTGACGATCAGCGCTGCTTCGTCGAGGTTGGTGAGGCGGACAGGGCCGGTCCGGGTGACCGACTTGGCGAACTGCCGGTGGCCGGAGCCGCCGCCGACGTAGAACCAGTGGCAGCCGGGGTCGCGCATGGCAACGACGAGCTTCGAGGCGGACGCCGTGCCGCCGCTGGCGAGTGGCGCGGCCGCCGCCAGTGCGAGTGCTCCGATTCCGATGAGGATGACCTTGCGCATAGTGGACCTCCTAGTCCGAGTGTCGATGCTTCACGGATCACAGCGGCTACGGGCTCCCGCGTCGTCCGGGTAGAGCCCTCTCCCGGGCGCGGAAAAGTACGTAACCGCTCTTCGGGAGCCCCTCAGCCGGACGCCGAGTAGCGCCGGCTCATGCGCTTGATCCGCGCGACGAGCGCCGGCTCCTGCTTGTCCGCGCGGTCGAGCAGGCGGTCACCCTCGTCGAGCAGCGCGCGAGCCTGCGTGTCCTGCGTCAGCGGGATCCCTCGACGAGCGTTGTCCTCGAGTGCCCGCACGTAGAGCTGCGCGGCCCGGTGCCGGAGGACGAGGAGGCCGACGAGCGAGTCGCGGAGGTCGTTCAGCTCTGCCTCGGGGTAGTCGGGAATGCCGCGCACAGCGGCGAGCATGTGGGCGAAGTGGCGCTCGGCGTCCCGGTTCAGCGCGAGGGCGCGGACGCTGTTGCCTTGCCGCTTCAGCAGGGAGCCGACGGTTCGGATGTCCTTGAACGCCGCGTCGTTCTCGGGCGGCAACGAGGCCAGCTGGTTTCCCCAGTCGGCGGCGTCCCGCTGCGCCCGCTCCCGCTGCACTTCGCTCCCGTTGACGTTCGGGACCGCGCTCGAGACCGCGGCGTCGTGGCTCGCGATCCGGAAGCCTGCGCCGAAGACGAGCAGCACGAACGTCGCGGCCAGGACGGGCTTGCCAAAGGCGACCTCGGGCCAGCGCGCGTAGAGCTCGCGCCGCTTGGCACCGTACCCGAGCGTGGCAATCACGAGGAAGACTGCGAGCCCGACGAGCAGGCCTTTGCCCAGGCTCGCGAAGGCGTCGTGCCTGGTCGCGTAGAACCACACGCTCGCCGGCCGCCCGCTCACCGCGATCGACCCGATCAGCGCGAGGTTGAGCAACACGACCCCGCGCACGAGCCATCTGCGCCGGTGCCTCTCCCTTTCCTGCCGCTGCCTGCGGACCGCCCGGCTCCGCTCCTCGGCCGCGGCCACGCTGCGCATCCCGAGAGCGGCTTTCTCCTCCTCGACCTGAACGCGGCACCAGAGCCGGTTGAGGTGGTTCTGTGCGTAGACGATCTCGAACGGCAGGAGGAAGTACGCGAGCAGGAAGAGCGCGAACCCGAGCGCGTGATTGATCCGCTCGTGCTTCTCGACGCCCGCGTGCTCCTGGGCCAGACGGATGCGCTTGTAGAAGCGCCACTGCGAGACGAAGGGCGGGACGATCAGACAGGAGCCGAGGCTGATCGCGAGCGCGGAGCGCGCAGGGTCGATTCCGCAGAGCTCGGCCGCGTCGACGCCTTCCTCCGTGCGGGCGTAGCCCCGCAGCTCGGCGTGCACGCGGTAGTACCAGATCCAGTAGTAGAGGCCGAGCGTTCCGACGGCGTACAGGAAGACGAACCAGAGTCGGCGCGTCTTCACCTCGACCCCCCGAAGCTCGAGCCTGCCCACCGGCTAGACGCTTAGCCGGGCGTTTGCGATTTGAAACTAGGAGGGTTTGGCGGAACCTCGCTCGTCGTCGGGGTGCGATGGCCGTTCCGAGGCAAGGACGCAGGGAGGCTCAATAGTGATAGCTATTGGGCCGACTGAGGACGCCGGCTCGGGGCGGACAGCGCGGCCCGAGGGCACAGACTGGGTTTCGTCAAGCCCTCCTACTAATACCCGTAGCTGTGCTGGTCGCGCCAGATGCGCCACATGGCGAAGCCGCCGCAGACGAACACCGCCAGGAAGGCGATCAGGCTCAGGCCGTTCCCGACCGGGACCCAGAAGCGGACCGCCACGTTCACGACAATCAGCAGCGCCGAGCCGTAGAAGACGACCCGCGCCCGCGTCGACCACGTCGCGATGTCGTGCCGGTGGTCGCGCCACAGGAGGTAGATGAAGTAGGCGATCGCGAGGAAGAACGCGATCCGCGCGAGGATGAAGAGCGCCGTGAGCGTCCGCTCGAGCTGGAGGACGACGACGATCAGCGCAATCAGCGCGATCACGCCGAAACCGCGAACCGTCGGGTTCATGTCGCGGAAGAACCGCCGCACGCGAATCAGCCTAGCTACGATCTCGCCGTGATCGAGGAAGGTAACCCGGCCCCCGATTTCGAGCTCGAGAGCGACAGCGGCGAGACCGTCAAGCTCTCGGATCTGCGCGGCAAGCCCGTCGTCCTCTACTTCTATCCGAAGGACGACACCCCGGGCTGCACCCGCCAGGCGTGCGGGATCCGCGACAGCTGGGCGGAGTTCCAGCGCGCCGGCGCCGAGGTCTTCGGGATCAGCGCGGACACCACCGCGTCACACGAGCGCTTCCGCTCGAAGTACTCGCTCCCGTTCACGCTGCTCGCCGACCCGGAGCACAAGCTCGGGGAGCCCTACGGCGTCGGCCAGGAAGGCAAGAACTCGTACGAGCGTTCGACGTTCGTGATCGACGCCGACGGCAAGGTCGCGCGGATCATGCGCCGCGTCAACCCGGACCGCCACGCGGACGAGGTCCTGCAGGCCCTCGCCGGCTAGCTAGCGCACGACGAACGAGGACCGCCCGACGATCGGGCCGTACGCGACCTGCGGCAGCGGCTTCATGCTCGGCCAGACGTACCACGTGTAGGTGCCGCGCTTCAGCCGAAAATGGTGGCGCTGGTACGTCCAGGCGGAGCTCAGGTGGAGGCGCGAGCCGACCGGCCACGCGCTCAGGACCTTGTGGCTGCCGCGGAAGAGCTGGACGTTGTAGTAGCGCGCTCCCGCAACGCGCCGCCAGCGCAGAGTGGTAGCGCTCCGCGCCTTCACCGCTGCGCCCTCGCGAGGGCTGGTGAGGAGCGCCGACGGCGGGACGACGAAGACGGCACCGCCGGGCGAGGCGTTCCCCGCCTTGTCGTAGCTCACGACCGTGTAGCGGTGGTAGTGGCCATTGTCGAACTTGCGCTCGCGATAGCGGTGGGCCGACCCGCTGTAGACCTGCGCGCCGGTCACCTGCTTCTCGCTGGTGAACCTGAAGATGACGACGTGGTCGGTATCCACGGACGGCGTCCAGGTCAGCGCCAGCCGCCTGTAGGAGACCGCGCTCTGCGGCGACGCGACGGCAGGGGGCGGCGTCGTGTCGACCGTCCACGTCCAGTACGACGGGACCTGCTGCCGCTTGTGGTCCTTGATCGCGACCACGTAGAACGTGTGGCGGCCGTCGGGGATCCCGGTGCGCGTGAGCGGCGAGATGCAACCGCGGAAGGGCTCTTGGTCGAGCGCGCAGGCGAACTGCACGTCGTTCTGGTCGGCGCTGAACATGAAGCTCGCGGTGCTCGAGCTCGACGGATCCGGTGGGCCGGCGCTGATGGTCGCGAGAGGTGGAGAGTCCGCGGCGGCGAACGCCGGCAGCGCGGCGGCTATGAGAAGCGCGGCGAGCAGCGCACGTCTCATCGCCCGGCCACCGCCGTGAGCAGGCCCACGAGCGCGCACGCGACGCCGATCGCGAGGCCGAAGAGCAGGATCGTCTGCCGGCCTCGCTCGAGCCGCAGCCCGAGCGCGAATGGAACCGCGGATGCCGGCATGAACGAGACGCCGACGGCGAGAAGGGCGAGCACGACGCCAAAGGCGACGATCAGCAGCGCCGGAGAGAGTGTCCCTGGAGTCGAGGCCGCCGTGACCGGTCCGGCGGCCGCGAGCAGCGGCCGCGCGGGCTTCCGCAGGGGCTTCGGCACGGGCTTCGCGTGCTTCGCGACGTGCCGCTTCACGTGCTTGTGCTGCACTTTCGTGTGCGCGGCCGGGGCGGCAGGCGGAGGCGGGGCGACGTACGCCGGTGGCGGCGGTGGAGGCGCGATGACCGCCGGCGGAGGCGGAGGTGGAGGGTGGTAAGCAGGCGGCGGAGGCGGCGGGGCCTTCGGCGGCGGATCCGGGTGCGGCCCGCCGGCGAGCGCGCTCCCCGCGAACGCGCAGTAGGCGAGCAGCAGCGCGCCGACGATGACGCCGAACCAGATTCTGAGGCCCCTGGGGCTCTGCCCCTCGACCCGATGTCGGTTGATCGCTATCTCCCCCACTCGCAGCGCACAGCCGGTTATTCCACAGTCATGGCTCGGCCAAACGAGCTCTTCCGGCGAGTGCGGATGAGAGGACTTGAACCTCCACGGGCTTTCGCCCACACGGACCTGAACCGTGCGCGTCTACCAATTCCGCCACATCCGCGCGGAGCGACAGTGTAGCGGCGTGCCGGTACGATTCTCCGCTTGCGAAGGGGTCTTTTCCTGCTCGCGGCGGGGGCTTTCCTCCTGCCGCTCGGCGGCGCGTCGGCTACGGGGCCGGCCCCGTCACGGCCGGCGCGCGCCGAGATCGTCGTCACGCTGAACCGCTCGGTCCCGCAGGCACGCTTCCTCGCAGCGCTGCGCCGCGCGGTGCCGCAGGCGAGCGTCCGCTGGCGCTACCGCCTCGTCCTCGACGGCTTCGCTCTGCTCGTCCCGCCCGCCTCCGAGCAGCGCCTCGCCCATCTGCCGGGCGTGACCGGCCTCTACCCGAGCGTTCGCTACCACCGCACGCTCTTCCGGAGCCCGTTCGTGATCGGAGCCCCGCAGGTCTGGGGCCCGGATCTCGCGACCGCGGGGCAGGGCATCAAGATCGGGATCATCGACGACGGAATCGACCAGACCCACCGGTTCTTCTCGCCCGCCGGCTACACGCTTCCGCCGGGCTTCCCGAAGGGGAACGCGGCGTACACGACCGCGAAGGTGATCGTCGCCCGCTCGTTCCCGCCTCCGGGATTGAAGGACCGCTACGGCAAGCTGCCCTTCGACCCCGTCGAGTCGGAGCACGGCACGCACGTCGCGGGGATCGCGGCCGGCGACCACGGCACCTCGGCGCCGGGGCCCGGAGGCACCGTGAGCGTCTCGGGAATCGCTCCGGCCGCGTACCTCGGCAACTACCGGGTGCTGACGATCCCGACCGGTCAGTTCGGGCTCGACGGCAACTCGGCGGAGATCGTCGCCGGCATCGAGGCCGCAGTCGAAGACGGCATGAACGTGATCAACCTCTCGCTCGGGGAGCCCGAGATCACGCCTGCGCGTGACATCGTCGTCCAGGCGATCGACGGCGCGGCCGACCACGGCGTCGTCCCGGTGATCGCGGCGGGCAACGACTTCGATGCGCTCGGGTTCGGCTCGATCGATTCGCCCGGGTCGGCGCCGAAGGCGATCACGGCGGCAGCGGCGACGAAGGAGGGCGCGATCGCGAGCTTCTCGTCCGCAGGCCCCACGCCCTACTCCTTGCGCTTGAAGCCGGACGTCACCGCCCCGGGCGTCTCGATCCTTTCCTCCGTGCCTGCACGCTACGGCAGCTGGCGTGAGTTCGACGGCACGAGCATGGCCGCGCCGCACGTGGCGGGCGCCGCAGCGCTCTTGCGCCAGCGGCACCCGGGCTGGACCGTCAGCCAGATCAAGTCCGCGCTCGTCACGACCGGCAACTCCGTCGCCGCGAACGGGCGGCAGGCACCGCCGACCCGCGTGGGCGGCGGGATGATCTGGCTGCAGCGCGCCGACCGGCCGCTGCTCTTCGCCACGCCCACGAGCCTCTCGTTCGGCTACCTCCGCCGCGGGCAGGCCCGCACGCTTTCGGCGGCGCTCGCTGACGCGGGCGGCGGACTGGGCGCCTGGAGCGTGTCGGTGCAGAAGAGCGTTTCGCCACGCGGGATCTCCCTGTCGGCGCCCAGCGCCGCCACGGTCCCGGGGAAGGTCACGCTGCGCGCGTCCGTGGCAAAGAGCGCCGCGGACTCCGATGCGAGCGGCTACCTCGTCCTCACCCGCGGCACGGACGTCAGGCGCATCCCCTACTGGCTGCACGTGACCGCGCGGAAGCTCGCCCGCGAGCACGCGCGCCGGCTCCGCGGCCCGGGCACGTACCGCGGCAACACGCGCCGCGGCCGTGCGCTCGTCTCCACGTACAAGTTCCCGAGCAGTCCGGGCGGCATCGGCGTGCGCAACAGCCTTCGCGGGCCGGAGCAGGTCTTCCGTTTCGTCCTGCGCAGGCCGGCCGCGAACGCGGGCGCGGTCGTCGTCTCGCACGCGGCCGGCGTCCAGGTGACGCCGCGGCTCGTGCGCGCAGGCGACGAGGACAAACTCGCCGGTTTCACCGCGCTGCCGATCCGCGTGAATCCGTACCAGGCCGGCTTCTACGGACCGGAACCGGTCGCCGGGGTCTTCCGCCCGGGTCGGGGGGCGTACGAGCTCGTCTTCGACACGCCTAGCCGGCGGGCCGCCGGCGCCTACACGTTCCGCTTCTGGCTGAACGACACGCGCCCGCCTGCCGTACGGCTGCTGACGCGGACGGTCGCTTCGGGCGCGCGCCTGCGGCTCACCGTTCGCGACCGCGGCTCGGGGGTCGACCCGACCTCCCTCTTCGCCCGCGTCGACGGTCGCTACCGGACGGTCGCCTATGACGCGAGGCGCGGCCTCGTCGAGGTCCTGGCCGGCCGGCTCTCGCGCGGGCGGCACACGCTTCTCGTCAACGCCTCCGACTACCAGGAGACGAAGAACAACGAGAACGGCGCAGGGACGCTGCCGAACACGCGGCGCCTGACTACGAATTTCGTCGTTCGCTAGCGCCGGTCGGACTCGTCGAGCGTCGGCAGCTGCTGGAGGTCGCGCTCGACGCTGGCCGCGAAGTCCTCGGCGTCGTCGGGCTCCTCGTCACCATGGACGAGGCGCAGCTGCGACTTGCGGCGTTCCCGCTTCCGGCCGCGGCGCGCGTCGACGCCGAGGCGCTGCCGGAGCCTCGGCCATTCGGCCCCGACGACTGCAAGGACGGCGCAGGCGAGGAGCACGACCGAGAGCCAGCTCACGACCGCCATTCTAGCTCCGCTAAACCGTTCGCCGGGCTCAGCCGATATTCCCGGCATGAGCTCGCCTGTGGTCGCTCTTCCCTACCTCATCCTGTGGATCACGCTGATGCGCGCGCTGCTCGTGTCCGCGGCCATCCTGCCGGCGACCTGTGCGCGCTGCGGGCTGCGCTTCGAGCGCGGGCACCTCGGCGAGACCGTCTGCTCCTGCGGCCGCTAGCCGCCGTCGGTACCGCCGTCCGTTAGCAGCAGAGAACGCCCGCTCCGCCTCCCGCGCGAGCGGAAAGCGGAGCGGGCGAAGCGGGATTGCTAGTTGCAGTCGCTCGCGGCGTTGAAGCCCTCGATCAGGGACTCGAGGGTCGACTCGCCCGACTTCGAGAGCGAGGCCGAGACATGGATCAGGCTGCCGCCCGTCGTCACGGTGATCGCGGCGTTCGCCTGTGTGATCGCGGACTGCACGGCGGAAGACGCCGTCGAGCCGCGCGCCACGTTCAACTCTGAGGCGAGCACCTGCTGGGAGAGGTTGAGCAGCAGGTTGTCGGTGCCCCACGAGACGTTGCCCGACTGCCCCGGAGTGGCGTTCAGGATGTCCTGAGCCTGCGCCGCGGTCAGATTCTTCGAGCCGAGCCGGATCGTGCCGCCCATGCCGGCGACCACGGAGGACGTCACCGACGCGTGGTTCCGGTAGTAGCCCTTCGTGTACGTGCAGACGCCCGCCGGTGGTGGGGGTGGCGGAGGCGGAGGTGGCGGAGGCGGTGGGGGCGGAGGCG
>Ga0136846_1236914_pt1 | contig 12597 bp, 8 predicted proteins | sample HopSoiMetagenom2_FD_96841 | JGI IMG/M metagenome (GOLD analysis project Ga0136846, IMG submission 96841) | Grasslands soil microbial communities from Hopland, California, USA - 2 Assembly 2016 (version 4) | ecosystem: Environmental > Terrestrial > Soil > Grasslands | place: USA: Hopland...
CCACGCCAAATCCAGACGATGTCGGAACGGATCGTACGCTTCGGATAGTAGGAGAGGTCGATCCGAGCCTTCGCTGGAAACAGGATCTCGCGGTAGAAGCGGACCGGATCCATCGATGGCGGAATGAAATGGGCTTCGTGCCGGAACAGCACCTGGGTCGGGCCGAGCAAACCGGGCCTGTATTGTAGAACGGCCTCAAGCCCGCCGCAGAAGCAATCCGCGAAAGCCATACTCTCCGGCCGCGGTCCGATGATCGCCATGTTGCCGATCAGCACGTTCCATAGCTGTGGCAACTCGTCGAGCTTTGTCGCGGCCAGGAATCGGCCAACCGGCGTCAGTCGGCCGTCGCCCACAACGGTAAGCGCGAGACCGTCAGGATCGCATCTCACATCGAACTTGCGAAACTTGTACATGTGGAAGGGCTGAGCACCCGCGCCCAGGCGGGTCTGCACAAACAAAATGGGACGCCCTCCCTCCAGCAAGAGGGCCATGGCGATCACCAGCATCAGCGGTGCAAGTATGACGGCCGCGGCGCTGGCAACGACGAGATCGATCGTTCGTCTGACAAAGCCGTGGGACGCACTGGAGGCGAAACGCCGGTGAAGGGAAAGATCCAGTGCGTTCATGCAGCAGTTCCTGCTTGGGCGCAGCTGTCGAGCGCGGCTGCAAGAGCTGCCACGACGGCTTCGGCGACAGGTGAGGTGATTTGGGGATGCAGGGGAATTGTCAGCTCTCGCTGGGCAAAGTCCTCTGTCCGCGGCAGATGGGTGCCCGGAAAAAGCTCGCGATAGAGCGTCATCTGGTGCACCGGTGGATAATGGATCGTGGTTTGTATTCCCTGTGCGCGCAATTCGTCGATAACGTCTTGCCGCACCACGTAGCGCGGCAGGAGGATCGGCATAATGTGGTAGGCCGATCTGCGCGGCTCGCTGAAAGGGATTGTCACGGCCGGGCAGTGTGTTGCCATGAGCCGCCGATAAAGGACGACCACGATACGCCTGATCTCGTTCCATTCCTGCAGGTTCTGCAGCTGGACAAGCCCGATCGCCGCCCGCATTTCGTCCATGCGGTAATTGAATCCAAGCATGGTAACGTCATACTGCGGCGAACGACTGTTCAGTCGTTGATGTGTTCCAGTGGTCATCCCATGTCCGCGGGCCTGGCGGATCCTGTCACGCAGATCCGGGTCACGGGCAATCACCGCTCCACCTTCCGCCGTGGTCATGTTCTTGTTGCCGTAGAAGCTGAAGGCGGCCGCGGCGCCGAATTGTCCCACTTCCTTCAAGCCGGGAGCATGGGCGGCGTCCTCGACAATATGCAGCCCTCGAGCGCGAGCAAACCGCTGCCATTGCTCCGCGTTGGCGAGATAGCCCGCGAAGTGAACGAGAATTACGGCCTTGGTGCGCGACGTGCATCGCGCTTCGGCTTCGGCGATCGACATCAACGGCACGTCGGAAGACTCGATATCGACAAAGACCGGCGTCGCGCCGACATATAGCACCGCGTTTGCGGTCGCCACAAAAGTCAGCGCCGGCACCAGCACCTCATCGCCCGGCCCGATTCCCAGAGCGTGGAGAATGAGATGAAGCGCCGCTGTGCAAGAGCTCACTGCGACGCAATCGTCTGCCCCGTGCATGACTGCAAAGGCCTCCTCGAAGGCCCTCACCCGCTCGCCCATTGTCAGCCAACCGCTATCAATAACCTTCGATAGAGCTGCCTTCTCGGGGATGCCCAGGATCGGCGCACTTACCAGGAGCATCATGACCTCCTAACCAGGTGTTGAGGTTCAGGTGACATCTGGTTTTGTCATGCCGCCGCGGCAGCGACCTCGATCGAAGCCGACTGCTCTTCCCAGGAAATCGCCTGCGCGTTTTGAAAGTCGTCTACTCGGCCGATGTCGAGCCAGAGCCCATCATGCTTGTACACGTGCACGGTCGTGCCGCCCTGCATCATCTGCAACATCAAATCATCGAAACCGAATGGGATGCCGGAAGGGATGAACCGCAGAACATCCGGGTTCATGCAGTAAATCCCCATGCTGACGAGATGCGAAAGCGTCGGTTTCTCACGGAAGATCTGGACGGCATTGTTGATTTCGTCGATGACACCGAAGTCCATCTTGATCTGGCGGCAGGCGGTGGCGATCGTCACCGGGTCCGTGTGCATACGATGAGCGGCGACAAAACGACTGAGGCTCAGGTCGGTAAGGACGTCGCCGTTGAGCACGACAAAAGGTTCGGTCAGTTCATCCCTTATCAAGGAGAGTGGTCCGATGGTGCCGAGAGGCTCCATTTCCTGCGTGTAGCTGATTTTCAGATTCCATTGCGAGCCGTCGCCGCACACGCTTCGGATCAAGTGGCCGAGATAACCGGTCGTGATGTAGACGTCCTCGATTCCGTTGCGCCGCAGCCATTTCAGAAGCAGCTCCACAACCGGCCTGGCACCAATTGGCATGAGTGGCTTAGGCAAGACCGATGTGAAGGGCCGAAGGCGTGTTCCCATTCCGCCGCATTGAATCACAGCTTTCATGCAATCCTCCCAAACTCATTCCGCCCAAACGTCATCGTCCGGGGTCGACGTCGAATGGGCGCTCGGCGGGTCGCCGTCCTCATGCACCAATTCGAACCTTATATGCGGATGGTATGGGCACACCGGACGGGTGTCGTCGTGCATTCGAATGGTAAGTTTCGGACGTCTCGTGGAACGGCCACGCCCGTCCAAGACGACGGGCGTCAGAAATCAGGACCGTTGTGAATGCACACGCAGGTGCCAGCAGAAAGACGAGGAGCTGCCGGGTTGCGACACTGCCCAGCTGCCGCTTGGCAAAAGCGAGATTGTCACGCGTGCCTGGCCGCTCGGTCCCGAATGTTGGAAACGTACGCTCAATGTTGCCGGGAGCATATTTCGATATTTAGTATTATATTAGCCATAGGAGATTTGCCGGCAGGAGGTCGCGGATCTCGCTTGGGAGGCATCGACACGCGGTTGGCCACGCTTTCAAGCTCATCACGGTCATGCATCGCAGGAATAGAGTTGGTTAGGCTGGTTCTGGTCGTCGCGCCGCGAACCAGGTAAGCGTTGGGGTCGTGAAATGTATCGGATCGTCATCGCTGACGACCATGGTTTGTATCGCCGTGGCCTGCGATTGGCACTGACGGCGGGGATTCCAGGCATCGAAATATTTGACGCCGCATGTTTCGACGCCGTGATCGCTCTTCTGGAGGAGCAGGCGTCGATCGATCTTGCGATTCTGGACTTGAATATGCCGGGGCTGTTTGACCAGGGGATACTCGGCGACGTCCTGTCTGCCTATCCCAATACCCGCTTCGCCATTGTCTCCGCCGATGATTCGCGCGCCGAGATTCTCAAGGCACTTTCGATCGGGCTTCACGGCTACATTGTAAAATCGCAAAGGGATGACGAGGTTGTGCTGGCTGTAAACGAAATCCTCGCCGGCCGCATCTATGTTCCAGCACTGCTGTCTCGAACGTCTGCGCGATCGGGTTCCCATCCCCCGCTGCCTCCTGAGGAATCCCCGCCCCGCCGACATGTCGGCCCGGCCAATCTCAGCAGGCTCACGTTGAGGCAGACGCAGGTCCTGAAGCTGATGGCTGACGGCTACTCAAACAAGGAGATTGCCCGCAATTTGCGCATCGCGGAGGCAACGACGAAAATCCATGCTGCCGCCGTTTTGCGCGAGCTTGGAGCCCGAAACAGAACCGAAGCGGCGGTTCTTCTGCGGGGTTGGCTCTCAAAAAATGTCGGTTAGGACCTGACTTCGTTCCGCGATAACCGCAACGAATATCGCAGTCCTTGGTCAGATATTTCCAGTTTGGGGGAATGGCCGATAATCGGCGTGCCGTCGGCACCAATTATCATGGAACCGAACCCATGGCGCGCCACTCTTGAATTCTTCTTCCGCCCCCATTCAACCCAATCGAACACGACGTCGTCCCCTTCATCACTGGATGCAAACACCCAATTCACGTCGATCCGGCCTTGCGGGTCACCAAGGGCGCCGTACTTGACGGAGTTGGTGGTGAGTTCGTGAACAATCATCGCGAAACTTTCAGCGGCACTGGCTGACAGCGTCAGAGACGGGCCGCCAATCGTTACGCCCCGCGTCTCCACAAAAGGTTGCAACTCTCGAGCAACGAGATCCTGCAGCGTCCCTGAGGCGTTGGGGTGGTGTGAGAGGAGCAGATGTGTCTCCTCGAGCACGCGAATCCGATCGATCAGCATCTCCTTGTATTCTGCAACGCCGTCCTTGGGTACATCGATCATTGTCACCAGCGCCCGGATTACCGGGAAGAGGTTGCTGAAGCGGTGACGCTGTTCGCGCATGATACGCTCGCGCTTCTTTGCTGCGGCGCGCAGAAGCGTAGTCTGCCGACGCTCGGTCAGATCAGCCGCCACTCCGATGCGTAAAAGACGGTCATCGTGTTTTTCCTGACGCCCGCGCAGGGCAACCCACCGGACGTGACCATCCGTCCGCCGGACGCGAATCTCGGTGTCGAAATATGGTGTCGACGAAGGTCTTATCGAGGCCGCCAATTTTGGCCAGTCAGCCGGATGGACCACGGGCGACAGGTCTTCCAGCGGGCGCAGTGCAGCCGGAGCCACGCCGATAATCTCCCAGAACTTATTCGAGCCTGTGATTGTCCCGTCCTTCACGTCGGTTCGCCATGTCCCCAGGCGCCCAGCCGACAGGGCTAGATCGAGCCATTCCTTTTGCGCTTGGAGAACCTCGCGCGCCGTTCGTCGCTCAGAAATATCGTCGATCACCACAAAGACGCTCTCCGAAAGAACCCCCGCAGGCCGGGACGAAGACAAGGTCAACCGAGCCCATAGGACGGTGCCGTCCTTCCTAAGCAACCGGACCTCGGATCCGAACGACATTGCGTCATTGTCGAGACCGTCCAACAACTCCTGCACGACATCTCGGTCATCCGGATAAACGAGTGCCGCGAGCGGCATTTGGGCAAGCTCCTCTTCCTTGTAACCCGTCATGTCGCAAAGGCGCCTGTTGGATTGCAGCACCTCGCCCTTCCTGTTGGTGTTTGCGAAGCCCATCGCAGCGCGCTCGAAGGCCCATCGGTAGCGGCTCTCGGTGGCCTCCACGGCAGACAGCCTCGCCTCCGCCACATCGAGCGCCTGGCGCAAATCGTGTCGCAGGCGGTGGAAAATCATGGCAATTGCCGCCCCCGAGGCGAGCAGAAGGATGGCGCGCGTCCAATCCTCAGCGGTAATCTGGGTGTTCAGGGCGTACCGCGCCCATAGGCCGGCGGCCGCGGCCAGAAGCGTCGCCGCGATAGCGGCCAGACGATCTTCAAGATATGCGATGACGACAATGGCAGGAACAAACGCAATAAACGCAATGTCCCGACCGACGTAGATTGACGTTGCTGCTTCGACTGCCAGGGTGGCTGCCAGCACCGCTACCGAAGCCAGATGAGCTAATGGTCTGCCTGGGATATTCGAACCCGGCCAACGCAAATACAAACCCATGCATCAGACTACAACGTTCGGACTAGGCCGTCGAGACTAGGCCAAACGGGGGCAACCTAGTACCACTGCCGCCTTGCTTCGCCTTAGCCGACGAATAAAATCCAACCCGAAGGGGCTTTATCTGCAACCAGGTTTTACCGCCTTGCAGCGGGTCAGAAATCCGAAGCACGCACCTCCGGTCGAGTCGACATTCACGGTAGGAGACGCACGTATTCCAGAGGGATACCACAAGTAGCTCGCGAAGAGTTAAATCCTGGCGGCAGCAGTTACGGTTGGGATAGAGGCCATGAGTTTAGTTGACAGGCACAATGATACGATTGCGGGTCATCAATACATCGAGCCCGGAAATGTCTGCCGAACATATGCGCGACTTTCGTCACATGGCGCAGACCGCTCGATCGATGCGCCGCAACGACGTGGCTTGCAATCCATTACCGGTATGCTTGACCGCATCGGTTGTGGTTTTCTGGTGCTGAACCGGGAAAAGAAAGTCATCGAATGGAACGCGGCCGCTCAGAACACATTTGAGCGTCAGGGCGAAGCGGCTGACACGGCCGCCGAGCTCTCCACCGGGCTAAGGCATTTGATTGCGAATGTTCCGGTTCGTTTCCTGCCAGGCTCCCTCTCATGGATCGTGATCCGGTGCAGAGGCGACCGGCCGGTAATACTGAATGAGACGGGCGTGATCGCACCTGACTCGACAAGTATCGTCGCGCTGCTGGACCGCGACAACAGGTCGGCGACCAATCCTCAGACGCTGCAAAGGATGTTCGGGCTGACGAGCGCGGAAACGCAACTCGCGTTGCGGTTGGCGCAAGGCGACGCCCCCTTGGAGATCGCTCGCAGTTGGCATCTCAGCCGCACCACAATTCGCTCCCAACTCGCCTCACTGTTTGCCAAGACCGAGACGAAACGTCAGGCGGAGTTGGTGGCTCTTTTAGGGCGTATTTCGGTGTTGCCCTGAAAGGGTCGGCCCAGGCAGCGCGCGCCGGCGTCCGGCAGCGATTAGCGCCACCGAGCGCGTACTATCCAATGCAGCCGGTTGCACAATCGCAGAGCCGGCAGTCGTCATCCTAGGGCCAACTCCGATATATGGCGGATGTCGGCGGCGATTGGGGGCATAGCCTGCCTACGAAAGTCGAGCAGGGTCGAGGAGCCACGCGATCGATGATGGCGAGCCGACTTTCTGGTGGTGCCGAGTAGCCTGAATGGGATCGGAGCGCGCGGCGCTGGAACGTGAAAGGGCGGGGCTCGACCCGGACGGATCCCAAGTCCCGAAGGCATTGGTTCCTCCCTGATAGCAGGCACTTGCGGAAGGACCGGTGCAGTTACTGCGCATCCGTATTCATCCAAAGGAGGACTGGATTGATGAACAGCCAGGAGGTCGACCGGATCAAAGCGTTCTACAGACGCTGGGAGCCAACCTATGACCACGGAAACTCCGGTTATCTGAGATCCCTGGATGAGAGGAATATGCACTTGAAGCACCTCCTCGCCGGGTTTCCCGGGTTGGCACGATGTCGGATACTCGATGTGGGATGCGGTTATGGGGATCTTCTCAACCTGTTCCATCAGCAGGGCGTGTCGGCCGATGGCCTGGTCGGGATCGACTTGCTGCCAAATCGGATCGAGACTGCGCGGCAACGATATCCAGACTTCACTTTCAAAGAAGCAAACGCCGAAGAAATTGATTTTCCGGACAACTATTTTGACATCGTCACCGTCTTCACCGTCTTCTCTTCAATCCTTGATCGCAACATGGCCCACAACGTCGCGCGTGGCATAATGCGCGTTCTTGCAAGCGGCGGCGTTATCGTTTGGTACGACATGCGATATCCCAACCCGTGGAACAGAAATATCCGACCCATGACCAAAAGGCGGATCAGCGAGTTGTTTCCATCCTTTGAACTGCGGCTGAAGGCGCTCACGCTTTTGCCGCCGTTGGCACGCCACCTTGGACGCGGTGCCAATTCCATCCACCCTCTGCTCTCAACCGTGCCAATTCTTCGCTCCCACTATTTCGGGCTGCTGCGGCCTACAAGATAGAGCCGCAATGTAGTGGACGAGCGGCGCCGTTGAGAAGACTGGAGCGCTTCCAGGCTTCGTCGAACGACGAATGGTGCTGATCGTCTTGGGATGCTCATAGTGAAGCGAGCAAATACAGTCAGCGCAACCAATACCAATGCCTGCTCATGATCGTTGTCTCTCTAAGCGACTGCAACGCAAAAACCAAACCCGGCAGGATTTTCAGTCGTTTGCGAATGTAAATCGCCATCGCCACATTCCAGATTGCCAACGCCAGCGCGACACCCACGGCGGCCCCAATGAGGCCGTACAGAGCGACCCCCAGGGCGCAGGCTATGATGTTGGCCACTGCGCCGGCGATCATCGTTGTTGCCGCATCCCATTCGTTCCCCGTCATGGTCAAGAGGTTCTGCTGAGGTCCGCACAATGCGACAAAGACATAACCCAGAATGAGAACGCGCGCGATGGGCGCCCCAGCAGCGAAGCCCTCGCCGAAAAAGCTCAAAAAAGGCTCGACAATCACCAGCAATGGAATAGCAACCGCGATGCCGCCACCAAAGGAAAGCATCGTGGCTCTTGCGAACAGCTTTTGGAGCGCAATTCGGTCTCCTCTGGCATGGAGATCCGCTGCTGTCGGCGAAAACATCGTGCCAACGGCGATGCGGGAAAGCCCGACGAGGAGCGCCACGTTCAATGCCAATGCAAAGATCCCCGCTTCGCGAATGTGGCCGATCCAGCCAAGCACCATCACGCCGGCCCGGCTGACAAATACATCGAGGCCGGTGATGAGCATGAGGGGCGGAACCGCAAGCCACCATTCCTTTGATGCATAGCTGGTCCCAGCCTGCCGCAGGCCGGGCGGTTCAAGCCTCGCTGCGGTGGCGAATACCAGCCCGACGGTGATGGCAGAGCTTAGCAGCGCAGCCAGCATTACCATTGGCGCGTCCACAGCCCGAAGCCCGGAGACAGCAGCGATTGCCACCAATACCAGCAGGAGACCGTCCCGCACGATCCGCTCCGGCAACAGCGCCGAGACGACACCGCCGAAAGCCCGTACGAGCGTGGCGCCGAGGGCGTAGGCGGTAATCAATGGCACGGCCGCCATACCGAGCATGATGCTTATCTCAAGCCCTCTCTGCGCGTGATCCGAAAAGATCAGAAAAAAAGCAGCGCCCGCCATCCCGAACAGCGTCGCGGTCACCAGCGATCTTTGCAGAGCGAATTTTATGACCCCTCGAGCCAGATCAAGACGCCCGCTCGCCCTATAGGCGGGGACGAAACGCAACAGCGATACGTTGAAACCGAGTGTCGCCAGATAGGCAAGCATCGAGGTCCAAGCCAGGACGTAGGAGTAGATGCCGTAGTTGCGAGGGCCGATAAGACGCGCAATCAACAATTGCGCCAGGCTGGTCAGTCCCGCGCCGCCAATGTAGACCAAGAGGGCGAAGACGCTGGCCTGGACAAGGCGCCGGCCCATGTCTACCTTCCGCGGCGAAGCTGGATTGCCGCCTTCATTGATCGGCACAGGCGTTGCTGATGTGACACCGCCTGGCAACGTCGCATTCCCAAGATCGTCGATACTGGCTGAGTCGCGATTTGGCCCCTCGCCCGTTTGAGCCGCTGCCTCGCCATCTCTCGGCAAAATCGTCGAAATGATTCTCTCTTCGACTTGCAGAATACTTTTCAGTGTCGAATGGCCATCTTGAAATTCGACGGAAATAACCTCCCGACCTGAGTCTATGAGAATATCATTTATAGCCCCGAATACTCCAAAAGAGCGCATATTCGTATCGAGGTCGGCTTCGAAAATTCGTTCCGCCGGCGGCTCGTGTTCCATGCGTCGTCTCAGGCGGGTCTCGACGAGCGCATACGGCACCACAACCCGGATGGTGAAATCTGCTTTGGGCGCCAGGCCGAGCGCCTTGGCCAGCGCGGCTTTGTCCGTACATCCGTTGAACGTTGCCAGAGATCCAATTGATTGAACGTACCCTTGATCGAATATTATGATATCAGACGAGTTCTCGGCCTGTCCCCAGTAGCGGGAAAGCTGTAAAATATATTGCCAGATGCGAGCGCGCCACATTCTGCTTTTTGGTGGGACTAATCTTACTATGGAGAGCGACGTCGAAATATCGTCCGTCCCCCATGAAGAAAGCAGTATCTTTGACGTCGCTAATACAGCAGATACTATTTTTGATATAAACAAAAAAAACCCGAGATCGAAAATCCCAGCCCTTTTGCTTGGCCGGTAACTTAACGCAACCCTCGCATGGTGACCTCCCTCGTGCAGCCGTTGGGCGAGCGCGTGAGCAAAAGTTGTCTTGCCAGATCCCGGCGGTCCGAAGAGTTCAATGATCATCTTGGCTCAGACCAGAACGAGGAGTGCTCTTTCGTGGTTCCTGTAAGCGACCTTTGCGGACGGAGGTTATGCTTGTCATCAAGCCCTCTCGAGCAGAAGATCCACGCTATCCTCGAAATGATAGCCGGCGTGCTTTCTCAGGTTTACCTGTGTGAGAACGCTGCCGACAGGGATGGAGGTCGCGCCTCCACCTTGGAGCTGGTCGAGGACACTGCGCGCGACGCCGCGTCGGGTCCCGCCCCAACGAACTGCAAAGAGAATCGCGTCCGCCCAGTGCTTCAGCAATCTGGTCTCGGGCAGCGCGATCCCCAACGGTCCATTTATGATTACGGTCCCATACATGGAATGCAGTTCCTCCGTGAATTGGGAACTGTCCACCGAGGACAACAGGGTCAGCATATCATCCGCAGGCGCGGGAGGAGCCATCAGGTCGATGCCGATATCAGGCATTGTCGTAATCGCATCCCTCAAGGCGCAACGCTCACCCACGTAATCTCCAAAGGAATTGTGGGCTGCGACCGTTGTATGGTCAGCACGGAATTCATTCGTGAGCCGCGCGTCTTTGCGATCGAGGTCGAGGAAGAGCACCCTTCTGCGCCCCAGTCGTGTCGCCGCGAGCGCCAGGCTCCATGCCAGCTCGGTCTTGCCATCGTCCTGAACGCTGGACGTGACAAGGATGATGTGCGGCGCGCAATGCCTTCCCTGGGTAGGCGCGGCAGTAACCAGAAGCGACATCACGGCGCGACTGAATGCGGAATTCTGTTGACCCAGAACCAGGTGCCGCAAGTGCTTTGCATGCACCCGGCGGACCCTGGGAAGCAGTCCTATGCACGGAACGCCAAGCGAGGACTCGGCCTCGGCCTGGCTGCGCAACGTCTTGTTGAAGCGGTCGCGTACCATGACGAAGGCAGCCCCAAGGAGACCGAAGACGATCATCCCGGGCGGAACAACGAAAATCCACGGCAGCGTCTTGGGACTTGTCGGGGGCCATGCCGCCGAAAGAATCCAGACACCGGGAGAGGGACTGGCAACGCGCCGAATCAAATCCTGTTGCCGACCCAGAAGGTCATTGTACCGCTGCGTTACGATGGCGACCTGTGGCTCGAGCGCACGCAAGCCGGAAAGCCGGCTGGCTGTATCGGCGACAACCGCATCAAGGACATTCTTACGCTCCTCAAGTACCGCAACCTGCGCGCGGTAGATGTTTGCCTCGGCGTCCAGTCCGGCGATGCCCTGTTCGATTTGGAGATTGATCGCACTGGTCAGGTCCTTGTCCGTCGCGCCGGCATTGGATTGGCGAGTGACCAGTTCGGTGAGGACCGGCGACGCTAATTCGGCAGCGACCGCTGAAACCGGCGCATTCGCCTTTTGCAGATCCTGGAGACGTCCGCGGCGCGCTTCCGCGGCCGAGAGATCGGCTTTCGACAGGGAAATCTGTCGGTTGAGCCCAGCAGCCTCGTTGGCCGCGTTGTCCGCCGCGCTTTGATCGACGGCACCGTGGGTCAGTCTATATGTCTCCAGACGATCGGTGGCCGTGACCAGATTGCCTTGGACCTGCGGCAGGCTGGCGACCACAGCACCGAGTTCCTGCTGATCCGATGCGCGACGCGTTTGGGTCAGGTCATCGATGTAAACTTTCGCGAATGTGTTTGCGATCAGTGCGGCCCGGGCCGGATCGGAATCGGTGAAGCCGATGGTAATGACGCGCGACCGCAATTCCTGTCCGACCCGCATGCCATTCCGCAGCCTTTTCAGTCCTGCGCCATCCACATCGTTTTGCCCCGTCATGACGGGCCCGCTTTGTGGCCAAAACCTGTTCAGGAGATCATTCAAGAGCGTGCTTGTACTTCCCAGGTCGGCGGGGATGGGGCTGGTCTCGTTCTTTCCGGCCGCGTTGGTTTTCATTTCTCGCAACGCCGCCAGAACTCGACGCAGATGGGCCTGCGACGAAAGCATGGTCAGATGGTCGTCAATGCTCGAATCCAGCAGGTCTTGAGCAGACTCGGTACTGCCGGCGCTCCTGCTTGGCGCTTCGATGATTATCTGCGTCGTCGCTTCAAACAGTACAGGACGAGACAGCCCCGCAAGTCCACCCAGGATGCCACCGAGAAGGACCATGCTCAGCACGAACCATTTCCTTCTCGCAATGACGACGACGAGTTGATGAAAAGGCGTTGGCGTCTCCATGCGCTGACGCAGCGGTCGCCTGATGCCGGCGCCGTTTTCGGGCACAGATACGGCGTTTTGCGTGATGCGCCGAGGTTTGGTGCGGCTGGCTACTGAACCTTCCATCTCATACCTCTGGGGAGTTCGATCTCGTGAGAAAGGCAGTTTGCAGGCCTCGATGGCCGCATGGCCTCGTTGTGCCATGCCTGGAACATCAACACCGGCCACAAATCGCGCGCACGGTCGTGGCCTCCATCGACGTGATCGCGCCAGCAGGCGTCGACCTTGGCAGAATCCAGGATCTCGTCGCCTGAGAGGCGTATTCCAGCAATGAGATCCGATGCCCATACGCGCAGAGGTCCCCTAAGCCAGCCTCCAACGGGAACGTCGAAACCCTGCTTTGGTCGATCGACCAGCCGTTGCGGCAAATAACGGCCGAGCAATTGGCGAAGAAGCCACTTGCCCTTGCCATTTCGCACCTTGGCATTCGTCGGCAAGCGCCAGGCAAATTCGACGACGCGATGATCGAGAATTGGGCA
>Ga0136846_1241260_pt1 | contig 12597 bp, 12 predicted proteins | sample HopSoiMetagenom2_FD_96841 | JGI IMG/M metagenome (GOLD analysis project Ga0136846, IMG submission 96841) | Grasslands soil microbial communities from Hopland, California, USA - 2 Assembly 2016 (version 4) | ecosystem: Environmental > Terrestrial > Soil > Grasslands | place: USA: Hopland...
ATCGTCGGCTCTCAGCCCGGCGGCGCCGGCGCGGCCGGCGGCGCTGGCTCGTCGGGCGCCTCCGGTTCGCCGGCCGGCGGCTCGGGCTCCTCTTCGGGCGGAGTTGCCGGCGCCCAGCACACGGTCACGGCAGGCGATGGCGGGACGCCGGCGCCCGGCGCACCCGGTGGGCCTGGCGGCACGACGACGACCACGACGCCCACGACGACCACACCAGCGCCGCCGAACGGCGGGCCGACGCCGCCCGGCACCGAGCCGGGCACGACGACGCCCAACACCACCACGACCGGCGGCGGCTCGACCACCACGACGCAGACGACGACCACGCCGGTCAACCGGCCGACGCCGCCTGACCCCTCGATTCCACCCGACGAGATCGGCGTCGAGGGCAATTTCACGACGACGATCCAGGGCTGATGTAAGGACCTGCCGGCTCGCGCGTCTCAGATGCGTGAGCACCCTTCAGGCGTATCCGGCCATCCGGCCCTGGGGGGTTGGGGGAGGCCAGCGTGGCCCGGCCCGCACGGGCTGCCTGGTGCTCACCGTGGGCGGCGGCGCATTCCGCCGGCCGACACGATGACGCGGCGCGGGGCCTGCGGCTGGCCGGGGGACAGCCGTGCCTCCGCTGCGGTGTTCGGCGCGGAGGGGTCACGCGCCGTCGTGTCAACGGCCGGTGCGTCCGCCGCCCGCACTGCTCACGCCCTCACCGCCCTCCCACGCACTACGCTCGCTCCATGGATCCCTCCCACGGGACGCATGATGAGGCCGTCCGATCGCGGTTCAGCCAGACGGCTGACGCGGTCGGACGGCTCTCGGACGAGCGCGCCGAGCGCCTAGCCGCTCGGGTCCGCCACCTCCTCACGACGTTGGGCACCGAGCGCGCCCTGGATGCCGGCACCGGCACGGGCGCGCTCGCGTTTGCGCTCGCGCCGCTCGTCCGCGAGGTCGTGGCCGTCGATCTCGTCCCCGAGCTCCTCGACCAGGGCCGCGCGCGGGGCGCCGCGGCGCCCAACGTGACGTTTGCCGAGGGCGACATCACGCGGCTGCCCTTCGAGGACGGCAGCTTCGACCTGACCGGCTCGCTCATGGTCCTGCACCACACGGCGCGGCCGGAGCTGGCGGTGGCGGAGATGACGCGCGTGACGCGGCTCGGCGGCACGCTGCTGATCGTCGACCAGGTCGCGCCGCTCGACCCGCTCGCCGCCCTCGAGCTGAACCGCTTCGAGGCCGCCCGCGACCCCTCCCACGTGCGCGCGCTCACCGACCAGGACCTGCGCGGTCTCTTCGAGGCCAACAACCTCGTGGCCGTGCGCGACGAGCTGCGCGAGGAGCACCGCGACCTCGGCTCCTATCTCGACCTCGCCGGCTGCTCGGGGCCGGAGCGCGAGCGGGCCGAGCAGCTCGCACCGGGACACGACTCGTACCAGACGACCGTCGGCTGGTACGTGCTCGAGAAGCGTCCGTACGGTGCCTGAGTAGGATCTCGGTCCGTGCGCGTCGAGATTCATTACTGCCCGGTCTGAAGCGGCTACGACAAACGGGCCGCGAGTCTCGCGGCCGAGCTCAACGCCAACGGCTTCGACGCGGTGCCCCTCGAGGGCCGCAAGAGCCAGTACGACGTGCTCGCGGACGACCGCGTCGTCTTCTCGAAGCAGGCCGTCGGCCGCTGGCCGGAGGACGGCGAGGTGCTCGCCGCGCTCAGCGCCTAGCGAAGCGCGCCACGAGGCCGGGGACGACCGCCTGCGCGATCGCCGCGACGCGGTACCAGCGCGGCACGAAGATCTCCCGGCGGTTGTGGTCGACAGCGCGCATGACCGCCGCGGCGACATCCGGCGGATCGATGACCGCACGCTGGAGCAATGGGCTCTTCAGGACGCCGCGCTGCGGGAAGGTCTCGGACTCGACGAAGCCCGGGTTCACGGTGTGCACGCTGATCCCCCGGCCGGCCACCGAGCCGGTCAGGCCGCGCGAGAAGGCCAGCTGGGCGTGCTTGGACGACACGTACGGCCCGGCGGGGCCCCAGGCGACCGTGCCGGCCACGGAGACGATGTTGACGACGTGTGACGGCCGCCCCGCCTCGAGCGCAGGCAGGAACGCTCGGGTACACCACACCGTGCCGAGGTAGTTCACCGCGGTGACGCGCTCGATCCGCTCCGGGTCGAGCTTCATGAAGTCGCCGCGGCCGGGCATGCCCGCGTTGTTGACGAGCATCCCGATCGCCGGGTGGCGCCCTGTCACGGCGGCCGCCATCCCCTCGACCGCCGCGCGGTCGCCGACGTCGCACAGCTCGTACTCGCCGTCCAGCTCCTCCGCGAGCGGGCGCAGCAGCTCCTCGCGCCGCGCGACGAGCACCGTCAGCCAGCCGCGCTCGGCCAGCCGGCGGGCGATCGCCTCACCGATGCCCGTGCTGCCTCCGGTGATGACGGCTACGCGGCGAATGCCCGCAGGCTCTCCACGTTGATGTCGACGGTGTCCTCGATCGGCTCGGCGTAGCCGCCCGCGAGCGTGACGCAGACCGGCACGCCGGCGGCGGCGAGCCGGTCGCGCACGAGCCGGTCGCGCGCGGCGAGCCCGGCCTTCGAGACGGCGAGGCGGCCGAGGCGGTCGCCGGCGAAGGGGTCCGCGCCCGCCAGGTAGAAGGCGATGTCGGCGCGGGCGCGGGCGATCGCCTGCGGCAGGAGCCGGTCGACGCGGTCGAGGTACTCCTCGTCGGCGGTCCCGTCGCCGAGGTCGGCCTCGAGGTCGCCGGGCACCCGCCGAAACGGGTAGTTGCGGAAGCCGTTGACCGAGAGCGTGAACGCGGCGGGATCCTCGAGGAAGGCCGCGTGGGTGCCGTCGCCCTGATGGACGTCGAGGTCGACGACCAGCACGCGCAGGCGCGGCCGGTCGCGGCGGAGGAGCCGCGTGGCGACGACGACGTCGTTGAAGACGCAGAAGCCCCGGCCGGAGTCGGCGAAGGCGTGGTGCGTGCCGCCGCCGACGTTCGCGGCCACGCTGTCCGCGAGCGCGGCCTCGGCGGCCTGCACCGTTGCGCCGACGGCCCGTCGCGCCCGCTCAACGAGCCGCTCCGACCAGGGCAGCCCGAGCGCAAGCTCCTCGCGGCGGCTGAGCGCGCCGGCGCGGACGCGCTCGAGGTAGGGGCCGGTGTGGGCGAGGCCCAGCTCGTCCCACGACGCCGCGCGGGCGTCGCCGAGCGCGATCCGAGGGTCCGAGGCCGCGGCGGCGCGCACGAGCGCGTACTTGCGCAGCGGGAAGCGGTGGCCCGGCGGCAGCGGGTAGCTGACGACGTCGTGCGCGAACGCCCTCACGGGCGCGACCTTAACTAGCTCTTCCGCGAGCAGACGCGCGCGACGCGCTTCGTCGTCGCCTGCCGGCCGTCGCTGCCGACGACGGTCGCGGTCAGCGTGTGCCGGCCGAGGGGCGACCGGCTGGTGAGCCACGTCGCGGCGTAGAGGCCGGCGTTCGCCTGCGTGGCGGTGACGATCGGGTGGCCGTCATAGGCGAACTTCACGCCCGCGATCTTGCCGACCGAGCTGGCGGCGACGACGAGCTTCGCCGCTGCCCCGAGGCAGGCGTTCGGGTGCGGGAAGATCCAGGTGGCGGCCGCGCCGCCCGTGCCGCGGATCGTCACGCGGCGGAACGTCGTATTGGGGAGGATCGACCCGCCGGGCGTGACGATGTTCTTCGACTCCTGGAAGTCGGACGCCACGATGACGGCCGGGATAGCCTTCGCCGGGATCGGAGGCGCCTGGGCCGGCATGCCGAACACGGCGAGCCCGCTCGTCGAGTCGTACGCCGAGGCCGCGAGCAGCACGTTCCGGTAGGCGAGCACGATCGACGTCGGGTCGATGCCGGACTCGGTCCCGGGCCTCGGCTGCGGGTCGTGGATCCGCACGACGAGCGTCGGCCGCCCCGCGGCGACCTTCCGCGTCACGAGCGACGCGACCGGCGGCGTGACGTCGTTCACCCACGACCGGAGCAGGTATCGGCCGGCGACGGTTTCCTCGATGTCCGGGAGCGTCGGGGAGTCGATCGAGAAGTAGTACGTCTTCGGCCGCGCGAAGACCGCGCCTGCAGCGCCGACATCGACCTGGTAGTTGAACATGAACGAGTTCACGTTCACGGGCGTGCCGGCGTAGCCCTGGACGTCGTTCTCGTCCACCGAGCCGAGGAGCCACGGGTCGACGAGGGCGCCGGGGCTCGAGCCGATGACGGCGGCACCGAAGTTCACGACCGGCTCCTCCACGTGCATCGAGTAGAGGCGCTCGGCGCCGCCCTCGTTCACCTGCTGGCCCGTGTAGGTCGCTGGCGGGCCGAAGGGCGACCCCGGCCAGCGGTAGACCTTGACCCTGTCCGCTCCGACGCCCGTCGTGCCGACCTGGAGCTTCGCGATCGGCTTCGGCGCGGTGTCGAGCGCGAGCTCGGGGTTCGAGACGAAGAAGCCGTAGGGAATGCGACGCGTCACGCCGCCCTGCCTGAGGAGCAGGAAGCCGTAGTCGTCACCGGTCGGCGCGCCGTGGACGGCGCGCGCGGTGACGCCGAGGGTCGTCGTGCCGCCGGGCGGGACGGTCACGACCGGCGGCGCGTCGACCGCCGTGCCGTCGCTCGCCGACTGCGGCTGCACGGTGACGCTCCACGCCCCGGCGCCGCCGCCGGCGTCCTGGATCGAGAGGAGCAGGGTGCTGCTCGCGGCGTGCGCGGCGGGATGGACGTAGCCGTACGAGAGCGAGCCCGGGTCGGTGAAGACGCGCGGGCTGTCGGCCGCCTGGACGTTGGCGAGGCCGGCGCCCTCGAGCAGGACGGAAGCCTCCTGCGTCCGCGCCGAGTTGCCCCACGCCGGACCCGCGGTCGACATCAGCGCCGACTTGATCTGGTGCGGCGTCCAGTCGGGGTGGCGCTGCAGCAGCAGCGCGGCCGCGCCCGAGACGTGCGGCGCCGACATGCTCGTCCCGTCGAAGACGGCGAACGGGCCGCCGGCGTTCGGCAGTGTCGACGAGAGGATCGCGCCGCCGGGGGCGGCGAGGTCGGGCTTCAGCGCGTGCTCATAGGCGGTCGGCCCGGCGGAGGAGAAGCTGGTGATCACGCCGCTCCGCGCCGTCGGGATGTCCTCGAACGAGCGCGAGATGCGAATGGTCGTGCGGCCGCCCGTCGCCGCCAGGTAGGCACGCAGCGTGGCCGCGTCCGCCTGGCCGATCATCCCGGCCGGGATCTGCAGCTGGATCGGGATCGGATTCGCCTCGCCCGCGCGGTTGTCGACGACGACGATGCCGATCGCGCCGGCGGCGGCCGCTCGTCCCGCCTTCGATACGAAGCTGCAGGTGCCGCGGTTGACGAGCGCGATCGCGCCCTTGAGCGGCGTGCCGCGCAGCGGCGTCGTGAAGCCGCTCGGATCGGTCGGGTCGGTGCCACAGAGCTTCGCGTCGACCGGCCGGCCCTGGGCATCGGTCAGGGAGCCGACGTCGACCAGCGTCTCGTTCGCGGTCTGCCAGGACGCGGGCGTCGGCACGCCGCCCGCCGGCAGGAAGCCGACATGCGCGAGCGACGCGGGCGCACCCGTCGCAGTGACGCTCAGCGCAGGCGAGAAGACCTGGCTGTTGGAGACGGCGGCGACGGAGATCGCGTCGGGCGCGGTGCTCGGCGACCCGGCGGTGCCGAGGCCGAAGTCCTCGCGGTCGTTGCCGGCCGAGATGACCGGCACGACGCCGGCGTTCACGACGTTGGCGACCGTCTCGTACATCGCGTCGTTGATCGGATCCGTCTGGGGCCCGCCGCCGGAGAAGTTGATGACGTTCATGCCGTCGGCGACGGCGTCCTCGAACGCCTTCACGATCTCAGGCGTGTTGGCGACGTTGCCGATCGGCGTCGGCGCGTTGAAGACGCGGTAGTTGCCGAGCCAGGCGCGCGGCGCGACGCCGGACAGGCCGGTCGTCAGCGGGTGGTCGCGGCCGGCGGGGGCGGTCGTGTTGGCGTTGCCGGCGATGATCCCCGAGACGTGCGTGGCGTGGAACGACGCCTTCGGATCGACCGGGAGGCGGCCGGCGCGGCCCGAGCCGGGACCGGGGTAGGCGCGCGCGACGATCACCTTCGGCGTCGTCCACCTGAGCCCGCCCTTGGGGAAGCCCACGGGGTACTGGTAGCCGGCCGGGTTGAAGAACGGGTTCGTGGCGTCGATGCCGTCGTCGACGACGCCGACCTTGATACCCGCGCCGGTCGCGCCCGTTGCCGCCGTGAACTGAGTCGCGCCGATGATTGCGGGGCTCTTGTTCAGGTTCTCCGTGTACTGCAGGCTCGGGTACAGCTTGTGCACGACGCCGAGCCTGCGCAGTGCGGGCAGCTTCGCGACCGGCAGGTTCACGGTGAAGCCGTCGAGCAGGATCCGGTAGCGCTCCTGGATGCGCGCCGCCGGGATCGCGGCCTTGACCTGCGCAACCGCCAGGGCCTGTGCCTGCGCGAGCGTCGCCAGGTACGCCTTCGACCTCCCGGCCTGGACGTCGAGGCGCCTGAACGGCCCGGCGAAGGCGAAGGAGGTCCCGCGCGCCGCCGCGAGCGGCGGCAGCCGGAGCGTCGCGATCACGCGGATCCGGTGCGTGGACTGCTGCGACGGGATCCAGAGATGGCCGGCGCGGACGCGAGGGACGGCGACTTCCCCGGCCCGCGGGTGAATGCGAATGAACGCAGCCGACGCGCTGGTCGTGGCCACGAGCGCAACGAGTACTGCAACAAAGATGACCCGACCCCGCAAGAACTCGCAGATTACCTGCTCGTTGCGTGGGGGAACCCCTGGTTCCCCCACGGGCCCCCTCCTTCACGGCGGAGGCTGTATTCGTCTTGTTTCAGGAGCCGCCGTTTCGTTCCGAGGGTCAGATGGCTGCCTCGAGGGCTGCGTGCCTCTCGCCGGAGCAAGTCCGGCTTCGGCGGCGGGTGGTCATGGTCTGCCGAGACCGGTCTCTCTCGGGAACCTGCGGTTCCCTGGCCCCTCCCTTTGTGGTGCCACCTACACTCGCCGCGTGGCCGGGAGGTTCGAAGGCAAGACAGGGTTGGTCCTCGGCGTGGCGAACCGCCGCTCGATCGCGTGGGGGATCGCGCGACGCCTCGCGGAGGAGGGGGCGCAGCTCGCGTTCACGTTCCAGGGCGAGCGCATCGAGAAGAGCGTCCGCGACCTCGCCGAGACCGTCTCGTCGCCGCTCGTCGCGGAGTGCGACGTGCGCTCGGACGCCGACGTCGAGCGTGTCGTCGCAGACTCGGCCGAGGCGCTCGGAGGGCTCGACCTGCTCGTGCATTCGGTCGCGTTCGCCGCCGCCGAGGATCTCGAGGGCCGCTTCATCGACACGCCGCGCGACCGCTTCTGGCTCGCCCACGACGTCAGCGCGTACTCGCTGGTCGCGTGCGCGCACGCGGCCGAGCCGTTGATGCGCGAGCGCGGCGGCGGCTCGATCGTGACGATGACCTACCTCGGCGGCGAGCGGACGGTGCCGCACTACAACGTGATGGGCGTCGCCAAGGCCTCCCTCGACGCCTCCGTTCGCTACCTCGCCTGGGATCTCGGTGAGAGCGGCACGCGCGTCAACGCCGTCTCGGCCGGCCCGGTGCGCACGCTCGCGGCGCGCTCGATCGCCGGCTTCCCGACGATGGAGGCGATCGTGGAGGAGCGCTCGCCGCTCCATCGCCACGTCGACGCCGACGACGTCGGGGCAGCGGCCGCGTACCTGCTCTCGGACGACGCGCGGAATGTCACCGGGACGACGCTCTACGTCGACTCGGGCTACCACTCGATGGGCATGTAGCGGCCGGTGGCTCGGCCCTTCCTGCTCGCCCAGCTGAGCGACCCGCACATCGGCGCCACGTGGACGGACGCCGATCCGGCCGATCGGCTCGAGGCCGTCGTCGAGGCGGTGCGCCCGCACGCGCCCGACGCCGTGGTGGTCACGGGCGACATCGCCGACCATGCGTACGCACGCGAGTACGGGCTCGCGCGTGAGCTGCTGGAGCAGATTGGTGCGCCGGTCTACGCCCTGCCTGGGAACCACGACGACCGCGCAGAGCTGCGCGCCGCCTTCGACATCCCGGGCGACGGGCCTGTTCAGTACGCCGTCGACCTCGTCCCGCTGCGCCTGGTCGTGCTCGACACCACGATTCCGGGCGAGGACGGAGGCGAGCTGGACGCGGCGCGGCTCGAGTGGCTCGACGGGGCGCTCGACGGGAAGCCCGCCATCGTCGCCCTGCACCACCAGCCGCTCCAGCTCGGCATCCCGCCGTGGGACGCCATCGGCATACCCGCCGCGGACCGGGCGGCGCTCGCGGCCGTCCTCGAGCGGCATCCGGGCGTCGAGGCCGTCGTCGGCGGTCACATCCATCGCCCGATCACGGGCGAGCTCGGCGGCCGCGTGGTCATCTCGGTGCCGAGCACGTACGTGCAGGGGCGGCTCGACTTCGACGCCGACGCGATCGTGGTCGACTCCGACGAGCCGCCGGCGTTCGCGCTGCACGCACTGGTCGACGGGCGGCTGGTCTCGCACGTCCACCAGGTATGACCGAGCTGCGGCTGATCCTGACGGTCACCGATGTGGACGCTGCACTCGCGGTCTTCCGCGACGCGCTCGGGCTCGAGCAGCTGGAGGCGTGGGAGACGGACGCGAGCCGCGGCTATCTGCTCGCCGCCGGCCGGGCGACGCTCGAGCTGGCCGACGAGGGGCATGCCGCCGAGATCGACCGGCTCGAGGTCGGCCACCGCGTCGCCGGGCCCGTGCGGGTCGCCTTTGCCGTCGCCGACAGCACCGCCGTCGCCGACCGGCTCGTGGAGGCCGGCGTCGTGCGCGTGGCCGGCCCGGTGGAGACGCCCTGGGGCGACGTGAACGTCCGCCTGCAGGTGCCGGGCGGCGTCCAGCTGACGCTGTTCAGCGGCCCACCAGGGTGACCGGCCCGTCGCGCGCAATCCGCCGGAAGCCGTGGCGGGTGAGGTTCTCGAGCGCACGGCCGAAGCAGTTCGGCACCGCCGGGTCGCGGTACAGCCCCCGGTGCAGCGTCACGTAGCGGACGCCGAGGGTGCGCAGCTCGCGCCTGAGCGCGGGGCTCCAGGCACCGCAGTTCAGCGGGACGAGCTCGCGGGCGGCCCGCTCGGCGCTCCGCGGCGCCGTGCTCGAGTAGCCGCCGGGCCGCTCTCGCGGCGCCTGCTGACTGTAGGCCACGTAGACGGAGCCGTACTGGCGCTGTGGGATGAACACGGGCAGCTCGAGCAGCCGGCCCGGGCGCTGGGCGCGAAGCGCCGTGTAGACGGCGTTCACGGTGTCGGCTCGGGCAGGCCGGTAGAGCGAAACGCCGGCGCGGAGATCGACGGTCACCGCGACGAGCGCGAGGCCGGCGAGCAGCGGCGCGCGCAGCTGGTCGACGGCGATGGCGGCCAGGGCCGCGAGCGCGAGGCAGGCGATCGGCAGGAGCCGTTCCGGCACGCGCGGGTAGCGGAGCGGCGGGAAGTGGTGCCAGACGAGCTCGTAGAGCGGCAGGTTGGTGCCGAGCGCCAGCAGCGCCGGCACGACCACGCCGATGCGGAGCACCGTGGCGAGCCGTGGCGAGCGCTGCGCGATCAGCACCACGAAGCCGGCGACGGCGAGCAGCGGCGTCAGCCAGCCGAGCAGCGTGAACTCCTCGAGTGGCCCGGCGTGGCGTGACACGAACCCGCTCCAGTCGGCGGAGTAGGCGGCCACCTCGCCGAGCGAGCGGCCGCCGGAGGCGACCGATCCGCTGATCGCCGCATGCTGGACGAGGAGCCCCGCCACGGCGGCGACTGCGGCGCCCGCGACGGCGCCCGCCCGTGCGGGTCGTTCCCGCGCGCGGAGCAGCGCGTAGGCGAGCACGAATGGAACCGCACCAAGCGCCAGATGCAGCTGTCCCGTCAGCGGGACCGCAACGAGCGCCGCCGCCCCGAGCGCCAGCCACGGTGTCTCCCCGTCGCGGCCCCGCTCGAAGCCGAGCAGCGCGAGCGGCAGGAGGAAGGCCATCATCCCGAGCAGGTGCCCGGTCGACTGCATGACGCGGTACGGCGCAAGCGCGAAGGCCAGACCCCCGAGCAGCGCGGCACCGCGCTCGAGACCGAGCGAGCGCAGCCACCAGCAGGTCGCGCCGCCGGCGAGGACGTACGAGAGCAGCACCACCGCGTTCCACGCGACGACCGGGCCCAACAGGCGGTCGACCGGCCAGTACGGGACGCCGTAGAGCCAGCCCTGGAGGTTCAGCACGGGGTGGCTCTCCGGCTGGAAGGAGAACGGGTCGCGCCAGGGCGCGGCCAGCCGGCCGAGCTGGTGGCCGACCAGCCACATCGCGTAGCCGAGCTGGAGGTGGTCGCCGGACGCCGGCTCGCCGTAGCTCGGGTCGGCGCGTGCCAGGTAGGCGCTGTGCGCGTGGCGGAGCGCGGGCCAGGTCGCAAGCAGCCCCGCGCCGAGGTAGAACGCGGACGCCAGGCCGGCAAAGCCCGCGCCGCCGAGAGGAGCTCGTCCACGTCGGGCACCTGGCTCGACTCGTAGCGCCATGCGCCGCGGACCGTACCGCCCTGGTCGATCAGGAACGCCGTGCGCTCGGAGACGTCGCGCAGGCCGCGGTAGTCGAACGCGACCCCGAACCCGTGCGTCGCGTCGCCGTTGAAGTCCGAGAGCAGCGGGAAGTCGATGTCGAGCACCTGCTGCCAGGCGATGTGCGTCCACGGCGAGTCGCGCGAGATCCCGAAGCGCCGCACGCCGGCCTCGGTGAAGTCCGCGCTCCTGTCACGCAGGAGCTCCAGCTCGTGCGTTCAGGTCGACGACCAGTCGAAGAGATAGAAGAAGAGCAGGATCGGGCCCCCCTCGACCAGCTTTTGGATCGTGACCGGCTCGCGGGTGCCCGCCCAGACGGTGATGTGGGGGACGTGGTCGCCGGCTGCGCGCATGCGCGGACGCTAACCGAGCCGCGAGGACCTGGGAGGAAGCTCGGTCGCGGCGGCGCGAGGCCTACCGCGCCGACCAGCCGGCGACGGCGGGGAACGTTCCGCCCGGGTGGCCGTTGAGCTGCTCGGTGATGGACGAGCGCGCGACGACCTTCGTGGCGCCGTCGCCGCTGCGGATGAAGACCCACTGGTCGGCGCTGTCCCACGATGCGAGCACCCAGCGCCCGTCGGGCGACCAGGTCACGCTGCTGATGCGCCCGGCGCCGCCGAAGAGCTCCTGCGGCCGCGCCTCGCCGCCGCGGCCCGCCGCCCAGACCGTGCTGCGGTTCGTGGCCGGATCGAACGTCACGTATGCCAGCGTGCTCGGTGTCCCGCCCCAGGCGGCGTCGACGAAGTGCCCGCCCTCGATGTGCGCCGTGTGGAAGCCGATCGCGTTGTAGACGTCCAGCGCGCCCGCGCTCCGGGCCAGGACCGACTTCCCCTCGGGCGAGAATGCGAGCTGCTTCGGTGAGCCCTCCCAGCCGCCGCTGACGTGGCCCGAGTCCGCGTCGATGATCCGGACATGAGCATCCGGGGTCGCGTACACCAGCAGGTGGGCGTCGCCGGGCTTCCAGGCCGGCGCGACGGCGGCGGCGTGCGCCACGACGATGCGGTCGCCTCGCCCGTCGCCGCCGATGACGTGCAGCGCACCGCCGCTGAGATAGGCGATGCGCGTGTCGGTCGCCGTGCCGCCCCAGCGGGCGCCGGTGATGCCGGGCTTCGCAATCGACCAGTGCAGGCGGCCGCCCGGCTCGAGCGTGTCCAGCTCGTTCGCCTTCGTCGCGACGACGAACTTGCCGAGCGGCGACCAGGAGACGTCGCGGTAGGCGCCGAGCAGCCGCTTCGAGCCGTCCGGGTTCACGACCCACGGACCGCGCGTGGAGACCGCGAGCACGCGTCCCTTGGCGGGCAGCGAGAACAGCGACGGCTGCGCGTTCTTGACGCCGACCACCTGCTCGCGGCCGATGGCGTCGCGGACGCCGCCGAGCACTGCGCGGCCGGGCGGCGTGATCGCGGCCGCGATGACGACGGCGCCGGCCGCCGCGACGGCGATCGGCCAGCGCCGCGAGATCGGCTGCGGAACCGGCTCGTGATCCTCGAAGACCTCGCGCACGACCGTCCAGCCGCGCCGGCGCGCCTCGAGCTCGCCCGGCACGACGACCGACATGAGCGAGCGGCGGACGGTCGAGTCATTCACCGAGCTGCGCTCCCAGCTGGTCGAGGGCGCGCCGCAGCCGCGAGTTGACGGTGCCGCGCGGAAGCTCGAGCAGCTCGGCGATCTCGCCGGGCCGGTAGTCGAGCAGGTAGCGGAGCACGATCACGGCGCGATGCTCCGGCGAGAGGTCGAGCAGCCCGGCCGCGATCGGCATGGCGTCGCCGGTGTCCGGATGCCCGTCGACGGCAGCCGCCGGCGGCTCGCCGAGCTCGACCTCGGCGCGCGCGGTCCGCGCGCGCGCCCAGTCGATCGAGCGGTTGGCGACGATGCGGTGGAGCCACGGGCCGAAGGGGCGCCGCCGGTCGAACCGGTCGAGGGCGCGCACGGCGGCGATGAACGACTCCTGCGCGATGTCCTCGGCCGCGGCGGCGTCGTGGACGATGAGGTACGCGGCGCGGTAGGCGCGCGGCCAGTGGGCACGGAAGAGCTG
>Ga0136846_1243629_pt1 | contig 12597 bp, 11 predicted proteins | sample HopSoiMetagenom2_FD_96841 | JGI IMG/M metagenome (GOLD analysis project Ga0136846, IMG submission 96841) | Grasslands soil microbial communities from Hopland, California, USA - 2 Assembly 2016 (version 4) | ecosystem: Environmental > Terrestrial > Soil > Grasslands | place: USA: Hopland...
CCGCCTCTACGAGAACGTAACGGTCGACATCGCCGGGAACCACGATGCGGAGGTTCGGGTCGAACGGCAGGACCTGGACGAGATGCTGGGCAACCTGATCGGAAATGCTGCGAAGTATGGTGGTGGACGCGTATTCGTGACGGTCGAGCCCCGAGGCAAGGTGGTCGATATCCTTGTGGAGGATGACGGTCCGGGCATTCCCGAGGCAGATCGCGGCACGCTCTTCACTCGCGGGGCGCGGCTCGACACCACCGGCAAGCCCGGCACTGGCCTAGGCCTCGCAATAGTCCGCGATGTCGCTGAAATCTACGGCGGATCTATCCACCTGGAAGAAAGCGAGGACCTTGGCGGATTGCTAGCCCGGTTGACGTTGCCGGCGGGTTGATCGCCGTCGACTCCGGGCCGTTCGTCGAAAACTTTTGACGAATCGCTAATGCTGCGGCATTTCGCGCCTTTCTCCGGAGGGGTAAAATTCCATGAAATTCAAAGTGTTCGCGCTTGCTGCCGCGAGTCTCGTAGCTATTGCGGCGCCGCTTTCCGCAGCCAAGCCGACGTACGGCGACTGGGGTTACGACCCCGCCGCGATGGACCGCTCGGTCAAGCCGGGCGACGACTTCTGGGCCTACGTCAATGGCACATGGGACAAGAACACGCCGATCGCCGCCGACCGCGCGTCGGCCGGACCTTTCGTCACCCTTTCCGACAAGTCGGAAAAGGATGTCCGCGAGATCGTCGAGCAACTCGCCAACGACCCGAACCGCGATCATCTCGGCCAGCAGGTCGGCGACTATTACGGTAGCTTCATGGACACGGCAGCGATTGAGGCTGCCGGCACCGCACCGCTGAAGCCATACCTCGGCCAGATCAATAGCGCCAAGACGCGTGCGCAACTGCTTTCGCTGTTCATCAAGCCCGGCTTCGCGAGCCCCTTCGACCTCGGCCCGGGACCCAATTTCAAGAACCCCGACGTTTATGCGGTATTCGCGGGCCAGGCGACGCTCGGCCTTCCCAGCCGCGAATATTATCTTGAAGACAATGCCAAGATGAAGGCGCACCGGGCCGCCTATCGCGACTACATCACCAACATCGAGAGGCTGGCCGGCCTGCCGGGCGGCCAAGCCGCGGCCGACCGCATCATTGCGCTCGAAACCGAGCTGTCGAAGGTCCAGTGGCCGGCCGCCGAGCGCCGCGACATCGACAAAATTTACAATCCGATGACGGTCGCGCAGCTACAAAAGCTTGCTCCGCAATTCGCGTGGGCGTCGACGCTTGCCAAGTCCGGCCTAGGAAGCCCGAAGACGATCATCGTGACCGAGCCGTCGGCCGTCGCCGGCGCGGGCAAGATCTTTGCTTCGACGCCGCTGTCGACATGGAAGGAATGGCTCGCGTTCCGCTTCGTTTCGGATCACGCCGCTTACCTTCCCAAGGCGATCGACGATGCGCGTTTCGGTTTCTATTCAAAGGAGCTGAACGGCGTTCAGCAGCAGCGCGAGCGCTGGAAGCGCGGCGTTGCGGCCGTCAACGGAGCGCTCGGCGAGGGCGTTGGCAAGATCTACGTCCAATCGCACTTCCCGGCGGATTCCGAGACCCAGATGAAGGAGCTCATCGGCAATCTCGAAGAGGCCTACCGCGAGCGCATTTCGACCAGCCAGTGGATGGACGAAGCGACCCGCAAGGCGGCGCTCGAGAAGCTGGCTGCGTTCGAGCCGCGCATCGGCCACCCGGTGAAGTATATCGACTATTCGTCGATGAAGGTCGTCAAGGGCCAACCGCTCGCCAATGCGATGGCAGCTGCGGACTTCGACTGGAAACTCCAGCTGAAGCGCTATCCGAAGCCGGTCGATCGTACCCTGTGGGGGATGTATCCGCAGACCATCAACGCCTACTACAACCCGCTGGCCAACCAGATCACGTTCCCGGCCGCGATCCTGCAACCGCCATTCTTCGATCCCAACGCTGACCCGGCCGCCAACTACGGCGCAATCGGTGCTGTCATCGGCCACGAAATGGGTCACGGCTTCGACAATCAGGGCCGCAAGTTCGACCCGAAGGGCAAGCTGCGCGACTGGTGGTCACCGGAGGCCGCCAAGAGCTTCACGAACAAGACCGATGCGCTTGTCGCTCAATACAACAGCTTCAAACCGTTCCCCGACCTGGCGGTCAACGGCAAGCTAACCCTGGGTGAGAATATCGGCGACTTGTCGGGTGTCGAGAATGCCTATGCGGCGTACAAGAAGTACACCGCGAAGCATGGCGAGCCGCCAGTGATCGATGGCCTGACCGGCGACCAGCGCTTTTTCATCGCTTACGCGCAAGCGTGGCAGGAGAAGCAGCGCGAAGATGCCGAGCGCCAGCAAGTTATCACGAACGAGCACAGCCCGGGCAAGTATCGGGTCAACGGTATCGTTCGGAACGTCGATGCTTGGTACAAGGCGTTCAACGTCCAGCCTGGCGACAAGCTGTACCTGCCGCCTGAACAGCGCGTCCACATCTGGTAGAGCTGAAGGAATAGGAGAGCGCGATGAAGCTGCGTCGGATCATCTTGATGAGCGGCGTTGCCGTCGCGCTCGCCTCCCCGGCGATTTCGCAAAGCCCCGTCAAGCCGGTCTACGGGACGTGGGGCTATGATTCGAGCGCCATGGACAGCTCGGTAAAGCCGGGCGACGATTTCTTCGCCTACGTCAACGGCACCTGGTTCAACAAAGCCGACATCGCGCCTGACCGAACATTCGTCGGTATCGACTCCGTCCTCAACGACCAGATCGAAAAGGATGTCCGAGCCATCGTGGAGGACATGGCCAAGGATCCGTCGACCAATGGCCGCCTCGGCCAACAGATTGGCGATCTGTACGCCAGCTGGATGGACAAGGGTGCGGTCGAGAAACTCGGCACCGAACCACTCAGGCCCTACCTGGCTCGTGTCGCCGCAGCGAAAACGCGCGGCGACCTTGTCGACCTGTTCGCCGAGCCCGGCTTCGACAGCCCGGTTGGCCTTGCGATCTTCCCTGATCTTAAGAACCCGACGCGCTACGCCGTTTATGCGGGCCAGAGCGGCCTCGGCATGCCGAACCGCGATTATTACCTGCTCAAGGGTGAGAAGTACGACGCGTACCGTAAGGCGTACCGCGACTATCTGGTTAAGCTTCAGACGCTCGCCGGCATCAGCGATCCGGAAGCTCGCGCAGACCGGATCCTCGCGCTCGAAACCGCAATCGCGAAAATCCACTGGACGCCCGAGCAGCAGCGCGACGCGGAAAAGACCTACAACCCGATGACCCGCGCGCAGCTTCGCGCGTTCGCACCTCAGCTGGATTGGGACCGCGCGCTGGCCAAGCTCGGCCTCGCCAAGGTCAACAAAGTCGTCATCGGCGAAAAGAGTGCGATCCAGGCGGAGGCCAGGCTGCTGGCGTCAACGCCGCTCCAGACCTGGAAGGATTGGACCGCGGTCCACTTCATCAGCGAGAACGCCCAGTATCTTCCCAAGGCCTTCGACGACGCCAAGTTCGATTTCTATTCGAAGACCCTTCGCGATGTTCCAACCCAGCGAGCCCGGTGGAAGCGTGGCGTCGACTTCGTCAACGGAGCGCTCGGCGAAGGCGTCGGGCAGATTTACGTCCAGCGCCACTACCCGCCGGAGAGCGACCGGCAGATGCATGAGTTGATCGACAACATCCTCGCGGCACTGAAGGACAAGATTCAAAACGCCGCCTGGATGGATTCCACCACCAAGGGACGGGCGCTCGAGAAGCTGGGGACCTTCGACCCGCGCATCGGCCATCCCGTGAAGTATATCGATTACTCGTCGCTGGTCGTGAAGCGCGGCGACTTGCTCGGGAACGCCATTCGCTCCGACGATTTCGACTGGAAGCTGCAGCTCAAGCGTTTTCCCAAGCCGGTCGATCGCACTCTCTGGGGCATGCTGCCGCAGACCAACAACGCTTATTACGATCCGACCCAGAACCAGATCACCTTCCCCGCGGCGATCCTGCAACCGCCTTACTTCGATCCCAAGGCGGACCCGGCCTCAAACTATGGCAGCATCGGCGCCACGATCGGCCACGAGATTGGACATGGCTTTGACGACCAGGGCCGCAAGTTCGACAAGCTCGGCCGCCTGGCTGACTGGTGGACGCCCGCGACCGCCAAGCTCTACACCCAGCATGCCGACAAGCTCGTCGCTCAATACAACGGCTACGAGCCGATCCCTGGCGTTCACATCAAGGGCGAGCTGACGCTCGGCGAGAATTTGGGCGATCTCGGTGGCCTTGAAGTCGCTTACGCGGCCTATCGCAAATATGTCGCCGACCACGGCGAACTACCGGTGATCGACGGACTGACCGGCGACCAGCGCTTCTTCATCGCCTACGGCTACAGCTGGGAGACCAAGCAGCGCGAAGGCGCGCTTCGCGCTCAGCTGCTCACCAATGAGCACAGCCCGGCCAAGTACCGGGTCAACGGCGTCGTCCGGAACGTCGACGCCTGGTACAAGGCGTTCAACGTCCAGCCGGGCGACAAGATGTACCTGCCGCCGGAGCAGCGCGTCCACGTCTGGTAGGCGGCTAGGAAAAACGGCGCTGTCCCGCTAGGGCGGCGCCGTGACCGCCACCGTTCACTCGCTCAACGCCAAGATCGAGCCGTCGCTCGAGCCGCTGATTGCGCTCGCGGCTGCGGACATGAACGGCGTGAACTCCGTCATTCTCGAGCGGATGCAGAGCAAGGTCGCGCTCATCCCAGAGCTTGCCGGCCACTTGATCGCCGGTGGCGGCAAGCGGATGCGCCCGATGTTGACGCTCGCCAGCGCCAGCCTGCTTGGATACCCCGGCACGCGGCACCACAAGCTCGCCGCAGCGGTCGAATTCATTCACACCGCCACGCTGCTCCACGACGATGTTGTCGACGGCTCGGGCATGCGCCGCGGGAAACGCACCGCGAACCTCATCTGGGGCAACTCGGCGAGCGTACTCGTGGGAGATTTCCTCTTCAGCCGCGCCTTCGAGCTGATGGTCGAGGACGGCAGCCTGAAGGTACTCAAGATCCTCAGCCACGCGTCTGCGGTCATTGCCGAGGGCGAGGTCAACCAGCTTACTGCCCAGCGGCAGATCGATACCGACGAAGAGCATTATCTGGAGATCATCAGCGCCAAGACCGCAGCGCTGTTCGCTGCTGCCTGCCGTGTTGCGCCGGTTGTCGCCGAAGCAAGCGAGGATTCCGAGCTTGCGCTTGAATGCTACGGCCGCAACCTGGGCATCGCATTCCAGCTGACCGACGACGTCATCGATTACGCGTCGGACGAAGCGACCATGGGCAAGGACAGCGGCGACGATTTCCGCGACGGCAAGGTGACGCTGCCAGTCATCCTCGCCTACGCACGCGGCGATGAGCACGATCGCAAGTTCTGGCGCGCCGCCATTACCGGCGAGCGCACGACGGACGATGATCTTGCTCAGGCGATCGGCTTGCTCCGGTCAACCGACGCTCTCGCGGATACAATCGAGCGGGCGCGGCATTATGGCCGGCGGGCAATCGACTCGCTGGCCAACTTTCCCGCGAGCAAGGCCAAGTCGGCGCTCACCGAAGCGGTCGAGTTCGCGATCGCTCGCGCTTATTGAAGGACTGACCATGACCGTCGCGCGTATTTCAGAGCTGGACCGCCGTACGACCCAGTCGGGCCGCGCGAACACCGGCCGCTGGTTGCTCGAATTCGAACGCAAGGAGCCCCTTCGCCCCGACCCGCTGACGGGATGGAACGGGTCCGGCGACACCAACACCCAAGTGCGCATGAACTTTCCCGACAAAGATGCGGCGATCGCTTACTGCGAGAAGCATGGGCTCGGTTATCACGTGATCCCGGCGCCGCCTGTCCGGCTGAAGCTCCAGGCCTACGCCGACAATTTCCGCTGAGCTGGCGCTTGAACTAACGCCATAACGGAGGCAATCTTCCCTCGCCGAGTAAGGGGGAAGGCTGCGTTTCGCCGACATCCGTCTGGTAATTGGCACCAGACCTGAAGCCATCAAACTAGCTCCAGTCGCCCACGCGCTCGCTGCGCGCGGGTTTGAGCCGTCGTTGATTTTCACCGGCCAGCATGCCGCGCTGGAACCGGCTGACTACGGACTCCGAGAATATCCCGCCATCAACCTTGGCTGCGCGGGACAGGCAGACCCTCACGAACATGCGGCGGTCGTCGAGGCCGCAATGCTGGACACGCTTCGTGATCGTCCAGACCTCGTGATTGTCCAAGGCGATACGTCAAGCGCACTCGGGGGAGCTCGGGCCTCGGCGACGGCGGGCGTCCCGCTGGCCCACGTCGAGGCCGGCCTTCGGACGGGCGATCCTGCCCTGCCCTGGCCCGAGGAAGACTATCGGGTCGAGATCGACGCCATTGCCGACCTGTTGTTCGCTCCCACCGACCTTTCGGCCTTCAATCTCGCGTGCGAACGGACGGCAGGGCAAACCCACGTCACCGGCAACACCAGTGTCGATGCCTTGCTGGCGGCCATCGCGGAACTTCCGCCACCCACCCTTCGCGAAAGCACGCTGCCAAAGGTTCTGGTGACGTGCCACCGGCGCGAAAGTTGGGGGGAAGGCATTGCTTCGATCGCGGCGGCAGTAAGCGACCTCGCGTGCGCCGGCATTGCTTCATGCGACGTCATCGTGCCGCCAAACGCGCATGTTGCTGAGACCTTGAACAGTGCGCTCGCCGATCTGCCGAACGTCAACCTGCACCCGCCATGCCCTCATCGCCAGTTGCTCCAGCGGATGCGGGATTCGGATCTCGTTCTAAGCGATTCCGGCGGAATGCAGGAGGAAGCGCCGGTACTCGGCGTTCCGCTTCTCATCCTTCGCGAGAAGACCGAACGTCCCGAGGGCATCGATACCGGCAACATGCGCCTCGTCGGAACGGATTGTGAGCGCATCGTCCGCGAAGTGCGCCAGCTGCTCAGCGACCCGCTCGCTTATTCGGCGATGTCACGGAAGGCCTTACCCTACGGCGACGGCCGCGCCGCGCCGCGCATCGCGGAGATCATCGAGCAGTGGCTGGCCGGAAGAGAGATGGTGACCCCTCGCCGCGCTCTGCGATGAGGCAATTATGTTGCGATTCGAAAGGGACCTTTGAGGCGACGGCGCGCAGCACATGCGGAGCTGCTCGGCGGTCACGGTGAGCGAATAGAAGCAGTCTGGGAATCAGGCGATCGCGGCCCTCGTGGCTTCTTCGAGCTCTTTCATCAGGTCGCGGTAAGGGAACGGCCCGTAGCTGATCCGTGCGATCCCGGTGGCCGCGACGTCGGCAATCGAGGGGCATCCTGGGAATGTCATGAAATTCACCGGCAGGGGGGAGTTGGCGCACATTCGCTCGAGCAACTTCAGGTCCGCAAGCAACGGGACGAAGAAGCCATTCGCACCGGCGTCTGCGTAGGCGCGCGCTCGTTCGAGTGTCCGATCGACTAGTGATTCGTCATGCGCGTTCATCGGCGTCTTCATGAAAACGTCGGTTCGCGCGTTGATGAAGAAGTCGGGCTCGACTGCCCGGCGGACGGCAGCGATGCGCGCCGCCTGATCCTCGATCGGGTAGAGCCGGTCGGTCCCGACCACCTGGTCCTCGAAATTGCAGCCGATCGCACCCGTCGCGCCCAGCAAGGCGGCGTTCCGCTCGACCGATTGCGGATCGTCGGCATAGCCGCCCTCGAAGTCGATCGTGACCGGCAGGTCGACGGACGCGATGATCCGCTTCGCATTGGCCAGGGCGAAATCCATCGAGACTTCCTGACCGTCGGTCAGCCCGTTGGCCTCCGCGACCGAGGCGCTGCTGGTCGCGATCGCTTTGGCGCCGCCGCGAGCTATCGCCTGCGCGCTGCCCGCATCCCAAGCGTTGAACAGGATCAGCGGATTTCCGGGAACGTGAAGCTCGGCGAACGTCATGCAGCTAGCTCCTGCCGGAAATGAATATCGAGATGATCGCGTGCCATGGCTCCGAGGAAGGCCGGCGCGTCGAACAGCTCGCCAGCGGACACCATGCCAGTGGTTCTGGCGCGGCTGCTAAGCGTCCAATCTAGGGCCTCTAAAACGAGCGGCGCGGTGATCGCATAGATGTCTCGGCCGGCAGCCGTTGCCCGGCGCATTTCCGAGCCTTTGTGCACGACCGCTTCGATCAGGAATTTCTGTGCCGAGCGGCCGCTATCGTCAGCCGCTTCCGGCTCCGACGCGTCGGATGAGGCGAGATCAGCCAACGGCGCTTCGTTGATCCAGGTCAAGATCGACTGGACAGGCACGTGCCGCGCAATGGTTACCACGTCGACCGTCGAGAACTCGCCGACAACGGGCTGCTCGCCGAAGGGAGGACCGAAACTCCAAGAGCCTCTGGGGACGGGTTGCGAGGGGTCACGCACCTCTAACTTGCCGTCGGTCAGCACGAGCCGCCTTCCTGCGCGGCGCGCCCCGGCCGCACGGGTGCCCTTCGTCGGCCGCCAACGGTCCAGTGCGAATGCGAGTTCGACCCGGTCGACGCTGTCCCAATCGGCTTTGGCGGCCGTGACGAGCAAATCACCGATCGCTCCAAAGAAGCCGAATGCCGGCGCCACGATGACCCCTGCCTTCTTGGCGCGATCCGCGTAGGCTTCGAACAAGTCCTTCGCGACAAAGGGCTCTGCCGTGACATCAAAATAGGGAATGCCGGCGTGGAGCGCCGCTTCGATGAGGGGCGGCGATGTATCGCCAAATGGTCCAGCCGCATTGATGATCGCGTGTGCCCCGTCGAGCAGGTCGCCCAACGCTACCGAATCATCGACCTCAGCTGTCTTGGCTTCCAAGCCATATCCAGTCGCCAGCACGGCCAAGGCGTTGACGTTACGACCGGCCAGGACCGGAGCCCAACCACGCCGAACCATCTCCGCTGCGATGAACCGGCCGGTGTGACCCGTCGCTCCATAAAGAATTACTCGCCTTCCCATCTCGCATCTCCAACGATACAGACCTGTTTGTTGCTTGCTAATGCTACAGATCTGTAGCATCGTCAATCGTGTCGAGTTGAGGTGATTGATGACGAAAAGACATGGTCCGGCGGTTCGCGATACGAAGCCGTCGGAGCTTCACGACCGGATCCTAGCGACGGCCTCGAAGCTCTTTTACCGCAACGGCGTCCACTCAGTGGGCGTCGACCTGGTGGTCGCGGAGTCGGGCGTCGCCAAGACGAGCCTGTATCGTCACTTCGGCAGCAAGGATGCGTTGGTGGCGGCGTTCCTCCAAAGCGAAGACGCCGACTTCTGGCGCCAATGGGATGCGATCGCCGAGCGGCATTCGAACGATCCCCCGGCGGAGCTCGACGCCTATCTCGACTGGATGGACGTTCGGCTCAGGAGAACAGGGTATCGCGGCTGCCCACAGCTCAATGTGGTCGCCGAGCTCACCGACCCCAAGCACCCGGCGCGGAAGATCGCGACTCGCCACAAGGAACGGATGCGCGAGCGTTTCAGGGAACTCGCGAAAAGGATGGGTTTGGACAAGCCGAAGCAGATCGGCGCACAGCTTGCGCTCGTCTTCGACGGTGCTTTCATGAGCGCGCCGCTTGGAGCCGGTGTAGAGATGGCCGACACCCTGCGGAGGACTGTCGCGGCCCTGCTCGAATCGCAGCGCCTTAGAAAACGGTGACTGGAACCTTGTCCACCCACTCTGGAGTGAAGACGGCTTCCCGGGAGGACCAGCCGGCGGCCAGGACATCGTCCTCGCCGATGGAGCGGAGCAAGGTCCTGCGAAGGTTCGGGTGGACATGCGGCAAGGCAGCCGCGGCCATGAACGCGCTGGCGAGCCAAGGCCGAACTGAGCCGCCGATCAGCCGCTCATAAAGGAAGCGATAGGCCGCAAACGACGCCAGCTTCCCTTCTCCGAGATCGGATGCGGAAATCATGATCAGCTGAGTTACGAAGTTGGAAGCAACCCTGAGCTCAATGTCATCGGGAACGGTCTCGCGCATGGCGCTTAGCGTCCCGCGATAGAGGCGTGCCTGAGCTTCGATGTCGGCTCGCTCGCCATCGTGACGGGACCAGTGGTCTGCGGCGCTCACTCCAACCGACGCAACGTCGAGCGAGCGCCGAATGTAGCGCTGCTCGGCAGCGGTGAAGGTCGCGAACTCCTTCATTTCGGAGATCATTTGAAACGACTGCCTGTAGGTCATTTCGACACCTGCTTTGTTGCAGGCATCTTTTCTCACGAGAGGCCGGCCGCCCTCCAATGCCCGTCCCGCATATCTGCGATGCCGTCAGATATTCGACGAGGGGGTCGAGCCGGTAAGGATGAGAACGGCGTCGAAGCCGTGGATGATACGCCACAATGGCAGCGGCGCGTCGCCTGAGCTGCTCGCCAGGGGGCGCAACTGCGCGGTGTCGAACAAGGTGAAGGTGCCGGGCAGGATCGCCTGGTCGAACACGTCCATGCCCGCACCATATTCGCCGCGGTTGCCTGGAACGTAAAGGAACTTGGTCGGGTCGAGATTGGCCGTCTGGGTGCCCGGGCCCGGCAGGACCAGCATCTGGAAGGCGCTTCCGCCTTGTTCCGCCACCAGGTCGGGTACCAGCGTACCGAGGTCGATGACGTCGGACATGTTGACCCCCCGCACCATGTGCGACCCGCCCATCTTCATGAACAGGCGGGATTGCGGATCCTGGCGCTGCTTCGCTTTCCAGTATCGCAGCAGGTTGGACCGCATGAAGCGGCTCCGCCGAAGGTTCGACTCGTAGCCTTTGCCCTGCGTCCAAGCCTGATTGATCGATAGCGTCTGCTCCAGCGTGTCGAGGATCAGCCGGCTCTCGGCATCTGCGTCGGCCCAGTCGCCGCGAACCGCTCGGACGAGAGCTGGATCGCCGGCGAAGCTGAAGATGAATTGCGGATTGTGGGTCTCGTCGTACCGCGCCCAGGATGCCGCCGACGCTGCGTCGAGCCTGGCGAGCGCAAGAGCGGCAGCTTGCGGCTTACGCTTCGACTTGAGCTTGCTAATCAGGAAGCGGTCCGCACCGACGTCGTAATCGGTTCCCCACAGCCAGCCCGACTTGCCGCCGATCGCTTTATGCGCGGCAGCCAGCAGCTCGGCTTCCTCGCGCAGACCGAAAAACGCCACGCGGGATTCGGGCGTCGTGACGAGCTTCTTCACGCCATCGACACCGCAATTGGCGACCGCTTGCGCAAGCGCTGACGCCATCGGCGGCGAGGTCTCGATCGCCAGATGGCGGTAACCAGTATGAGCGAGATCGGTGAACAACTGGGCCGCGAGCTTGGGATTCTCCGCGATGCCATGCTCCTCACCGATGAGGAAAGCCTGTGCCTCACTACCTCGCTCGCGGAGCCATTCATACGCCGGACCGCTGAAGCGACGTCCGTCGAAGTTCAGCGCTTGGCGATTGCTGGTTGCGGCCTCGGCAATCTTGTCGAGCTGCGTCGGTTTCGCGGGTCCGCTCGATTGGGCGACTACGCGGGCACTGGCCAGAGGCGCGGCCGCGGCGACCGCAGTCGCCGACAGGAAAGTCCGCCGATCCATTTTATCCCCCTATGCTGCGAGTGGTTTGCGCACGAAGTGTTCATAATCCTCGCACCGAAGCATCGGAAAGGTTGGAGCGGTGTCGATGTTCAGCAATCGATCGACGTACTCCGCAAAGATCAGACTGCGTTCCTCATCGGTCTTTCGCGCCGGCGCGAAGGCGACGAATGGCTCCACCACATCGAACCCGCAGAAGCCCAGGACGCCGACGTTTGTCGGACGCAGCACGTCAGCTACGTCGCCGTAAATTCCTTCGGCCGAGTAAGCCTCGGCCGTGCCGCCGATGGTTACTGCGAGCATCGCACGCTTGCCGCGCATCATGCCGCCGTCGAACCATCGCCCGCCGCCGTACGCCCGGCCAATTGCAAAGACGCGGTCGATCCAGCCTTTCATGATCGCAGGCATTCCCAACCACCAGATCGGGAACTGGAAAACCAGGACATCGCATTCGGCTAGTTTGTCCATCTCGCGCTGAAGTGCCGGACAATAGCCCGAGATGGCCGAGGCCAATCGCTCTTCGCCTTGCTGGTCGTACCTGTCCGGATCCGCGATCGAAGTGAAGTTACGGCGGTCGCTAACAGGATCGAATCCCATCGCGTAAAGGTCGGAGCAGGCGACCGAGTGACCGGATCGCTGCAATCCCTGCATCCCGTGCCGCGCCAGGCTGGCGGTGAAGCTGGCGGGCTCGGGATGCGCCAGAACGAACAGGAAGTTCATTCTAGGTCAGAGAATCTTGAACAGGCGGTCCAGTGACAGCTTGCCTCCTCCGAGCGCAATCAACGGAAGAAGCAGGCCGGCCCAGCTGAGGTGCGTCGGCCAAGCATCGGGATAGACGAACACTTCGATGACCGTAGTCATCACCAGCAGCCCGCCGGCGGATACGCGGGTGAACAGGCCAAGCACGAGCAGGATCGGGAATAAATGCTCGGCAGTCGTCGCGGCATAGGCTGCGGGCACGGGCGGAATGAACGGCAAATGGTAATCGGTGCGGAACAGCTCGAACGCGCTGTCGTCGATCGTCAGCCACGTGCCTTCGACGATCTTGGTACGTCCAGACATGAAGAACACGCCGGCA
>Ga0136846_1219944_pt1 | contig 12594 bp, 9 predicted proteins | sample HopSoiMetagenom2_FD_96841 | JGI IMG/M metagenome (GOLD analysis project Ga0136846, IMG submission 96841) | Grasslands soil microbial communities from Hopland, California, USA - 2 Assembly 2016 (version 4) | ecosystem: Environmental > Terrestrial > Soil > Grasslands | place: USA: Hopland...
CTGCGGAACTGCAAGCGATTCGCGATCACGCATTCAACGCCAATTTGCTCCCCGGCATTGTTCTCATCTACGTGAAAGCCTCCCTGTGCGCGGCTCTCACACTCCTCATCTCCACCTTTGCCTCGTCGTCGATTTTCACGACGATCGTCTCCTTCATCGTGTACATCATCGGCCATGTCCAGCCGGTGGCTCGCGCCGCGTATCTGGACGGGAGTCCATCCCCATTGCTCAAGGATTTCCTGGGCTTGGTCGCCATCATGATCCCGGACATGAACGCACTCAGCATGGTCGATGACATCGTGGTAGGTAACGCCGTGCCATTGGTCTTGTTCACCAAGGTTTTCCTTCTTGGGGCCATCTATATTTGTGCTTATTTCGTAGTCGGCTACCTCATTTTCTGGGGCAAGGAGTTATGAAATACCGGAAGACACTGGCGTTTTTCATTCTGTTTGTCTTCGGGATCGCTAAATGGCCTCTGGAGGAACATTTGGAAGCGGAGCGTAATAAGACCCATTTTAACGGCTCCAAGTTTACGCTCAGCTTACGACAGCAGGTTGGGCAAATGACCTTCCTCGCAGCGGTCGGGGGATTTCGGGGGCTGGTCGCCGACTTTTGCTGGTTAGAGGCCCACTCCCAGTGGACTCGAGTGGAATGGGGCCGGATGAAGCTTAATTTCGATGCCGCAACGGCCCTCATGCCCCATTGCATCCTCTTTTGGGACCAAGCCTCCTGGCACATGGCCTTCAATGCCAGCGTTGCCGCCTTTGAGGACAAAAAGCAGCCCCGGGAGGCGCTTCGGCTGAAGGCTCAGCGCGAGTACTGGAAGCTCGGCGAGGACTACCTCATCCGGGGCATCGCCAACAACCCCGACGACCCGACTCTCTACGACCACCTGGGCTTCCTTTACAGAGAGAAATTCAAGGATCACTGCAAATCCGCCGAGCTCTACGCCCAGTGTGCCAAGGTCCCGCATTCCCCTGCTTACGCCCACCGCTTTCAGTATTACGAGCTGGCCCAATGCCCCGGTCACGAACGCGAGGCTTACGAGGGGCTGCTCCGCTTATACAAGCAGGGTCAGCAAGAACACTTGCCTACCCTGTTAAAACATCTGGGCGAATTGCAGGAAAAATTGAATGTTCCTGCGGACCAGAAGATTTATATTCCCCCGGCTGCTCTAAACCCCTGACATGCGCTTTGCCATTTTCGGAGATATCCACGCCAACCTCGAGGCCCTAAAGGCCGTTCTCGCCGACGCCGAGAAGCACGAGGTGACGCACTACGTGTGCCTGGGCGATGTCGTCGGCTATAACGCCAACCCTCATGAGTGCCTCGAGATCATACGTAATCTCGAGTGCCCGGTGGTGAAAGGCAACCACGACGAGCAGGCCTCGATCTCTGAGGAACTGGAGGGCTTCAACCCGCTCGCCGAGGAAGCGATCAACTGGACCCGCCGCCAGCTCACCGACGACGACAAGAAGTGGCTGCGCGATCTCAAGATGGTCCGGCAGGTACGCGATTTCACGATCGTCCACGCCACGCTCGATACGCCGCACAAGTGGGGCTACGTCTTCAACCAGCTCGATGCCGCAGCCAGCTTCAACTACCAGCACACGCAGCTCTGCTTCTACGGTCACACCCACGCGCCGCGTGCGTATATCCGCGATGGCTCGGTGAAGAGCCAGTTCCTCGACAAACTCACCATCGAGCCCGGGAAAAAGTATTTCATCAATTGCGGCAGCGTCGGCCAGCCGCGCGATGGCGACTGGCACGCCGCCTATGTCCTCTACACGCCGAGCGAGCAGAAAGTCGAATTGCGCCGACTGGAGTACGACATCTGGACTGCGCAGGACAAGATCGTCGCCGCCGGCCTGCCCCAGCGCCTCGCCGACCGCCTCGCGCTCGGCAAATAGCGGGGCGCGCCGCCAGCCGAAGGCGCTCCGCCATTTTCACCGGACGCGGATCCGGTCCGATCGCCAGGCCTCTTCCAACATGCAACTTCCACCATTTGATCAATTGACTCAACGGTGCCGAGCGCTTGCGGCCTTGGATCTCATACTTTCGCCTGATTGGCAGTACCGCCTTTATTCGTTCAACTCACAGTGGTCAGCCAATGAGTTGATGGCGAGCATGCGCGATGGCTGCGGAGACGAGTGGTGGATTGTTTTTCATTCCGATGGCTGGGCGGCATTGAAGGGGCTCGGCCACGAAAGCCCCGCCTGGAGCAAACATCGCGAAAAACTCTCGTCTGCGTTGCAGCGTTCATTTCCGAGCGACTTCGCCCAATTCACGGCGGAGCCCGCTTTTCGGTGGGAGGAGACCAGCTTCGCCTACTTCCATCCGACCGGAGCCGCCGGTTGGACTCGCGCCAATGATCTAACCGCATTCTCCGCGGAGGATGCAGGCGACGAACGGTTGCTCGCACATATCGTCGGCGCCCCGGCGAGTTATGCAGCCTTCGCAGCGGATTATTACGAGACCAAGGTCGATGAACGTATCGTTGCCGGAATATTTGCGCTTCAGCCGATTACGGCTTCGGTGGTGAATTCACTTAATCCATCGGCGGTTATGCGAGACATTGCCGAAGAACTCTATGGTGAGATTCAATACCCGAACGGACGATAGGGATTCCTGCCGTTTGAAGGGGGCGCCTGGCAACCGTTCCGAGCATCCACATCGGCAATGACTCCTCGTGAGATTCTCATCATCAAGCCCAGCTCGCTTGGCGACGTCGTCCACACGCTCCCTGCAGTCGCGCTGATCAAGAAGCACTGGCCGGAATCCCGTCTGCGTTGGCTGGTCAATCCCGAGTGGGCCCCGCTGCTCGAGGGCAACCCGTATGTGGATGAAGTGCTCATCTTCCCACGGCAGAAATTCCGCGGCTTGCGAGGCATCCTGCGCTTCCCTTCCTGGGCTCGTGATTTCGGCCGCGAGGTCCAGGCCGATCTCGTCCTCGATTTCCAGTGTCTCTTTCGCAGCGGCTTCATCGCCCGCCAATGCTGCGCGCCCGGCGGCGGCATTGTCGGTCTCTCCGATGCCCGTGAAGGCGCCGGCTTTTTCTATCATCAGAAAGCAAACGTCACCGGCATCGCCCATGCCGTCGACCGCTACCTCGCGCTCGTCTCCGCACTCGGCATCTCCACGGCACCCCCACTGGAATGGCCGCTGCCCGCCGGGCAAGCGCCGGCAGGCTTCCAGGAAGCGCCGCCTTACATTCTGCTCCACCCCTTCTCTCGAGGCGTGGGCAAATCTCTCAGCACCGCGGATGTCGCCACCTTTTGCCGCACGGTGGCGCCCGTGCGCGTCGTCCTCGCGGGTCGCAGCGACGAAACCGTGAGCGCACTGGAGAACGTCGAGAATTTGCTCAACCGCACCACCCTGGCCGAACTGGCCTGGCTCATTCGTCGAGCGGCCTTTGTCGTCAGCGTCGACAGCGGCCCCATGCACATCGCCGCCGCGCTCACCTCGCGCCTGCTCTCCATTCACACGTGGAGCGATCCGGCAAAAGTCGGTCCATATCGGCCCGAGGCGTGGGTGTGGAAAGACGGCAGGCTGCTCCAGCACGGAGAGGCCGCTCATTCAGCGCGTCCGGCGAAAGACATTGGCGACGTTGCGCGATTCGTGCGGACGCAGCTTTAGCCGTCGGCCGAAGTAACAGTCGCGCTCATTCGTCGAAGTATTCGGGAGTGATATCACGCGCGCCATGCAACACACGAACCAATGCGACGCCATCGGCCATTGGGCGATAAAACAAGAGATATTTACCCACGGGAAAGCTCCGCAGATTGGTGGCAAGTTGCGGCTCTTCACGACCCATCGCCGGCATGGACGCCAGCGTGGACAAATGCCGCTCGAGCGCCGTAATCAGACGATCCGCGGCGGCGGGATTGTCCCGGGCAATGTAACGCCAGATTTCCTCATAATCGGAAACGCTGGCGCGGCTGCGCTCCACTCTCGGCATCAGCCTTTCAAGTGTTCGGCATTTCGGGCGGCCAGAAATTCTTCCAGGTTGAACTCCGCAGTTTCGCCCCGATCCAATTGGTCAATCCCCACCCGAATCTTCGCCTTCAGTTCCGCAAATTTTACTCGGCGAACTTCTTCGCGGACTTGGAATTCGCTCAACGCCTCAGCAATCACTTCACTATCCGACAAGTACCGTCCGGACTTCAGCGCGTCTCGAATGACTTTCTCATGTTCGTCGCGCAAGATGATGGATCGCGTAGTCATGCGAGATGTATCTTATCAGAAGGAACACCGATGAGCAAGACGCGTCGCGGCCACTTTAGAGCAACTGCCACAAGCAGCTTCCGGATTTCGCGGCGAGCCATGTGGAATGAGGAACGCAGAACCGGCGCGGCCACTCGCTGGGGTAATCCTGTAAATCCTGAAAATCTTTTGAATCCTGTCCTCCTTCTTTTGAGAACAGGATTCACATGATTTTCAGGATTACAGGATTTCGCCTTTCCCTCGCCCAGCGCCTCTCTCCTTCCCGAATGTCGGTTCCGCTTTTGATTCCTTACCCAGAAATTACTTCCGGCAGATGCTCTAAACTCATTTCCCGGCCAGCTGCTGCCGCAGCCATGTCTTCATGTAGAGCAACGGATTCTGGTCGGACTCGACGGCGAGGAATTTCTCCAGCATCTCGCGGGCGCGTTTGTTTTCCTTGATCGCTGTCAGGATGTCCTGGCGATAGCGCTCGTCTGCGAGCAGCGTAAAGATGTCGCCGAGTTCCTCCGCCGCTTCCGTGTTCAGCGCAAGGTTATCGTGGCCATCGAGCTGGGCGAGCGTCAGGGCCAGCGCGGTCTTCCAGTCATGCTGGCGGGCGGCCACGTCGGCGCGATAGAGACGGATGTCCGGCGCGTACCTGCCGTGCGGGAAAGCCTTGTCATACGCATCGAGAGCGGCCAGCACCCGCTTCGGATCAAAAGGTTCCTGCCGCGTGAGGGTCGGTTCGTTGCCACCCTCCCAGCGCGCCGCGCGCGGCCAGCTCACGCTCTTCGCGAGATACACGTCCTCGGAAGCACGATAGACCGCGCGTGCATGCAGCAGCATCGCCGCCTCGCGCTTTTTGCTCTTCGGATATTTCTCGAGGAACACCTGCGACGCCTTCACCAATTTTGGGTAATCGCGCGTGCGATAAGTATCCTCTTCCTTGGAGAACTCGCCCGGATCCTTTTCTTTCTCTTTTTCCGTTTTCTTTCCGTTTTCTTTCAGGTCCACGAACACGAAGTGATTCGCGGTGACGGCGAGCTTGAGGAACTCGAAATAATCCGCCACCGGCTTCGTCGCCGCATTGGCCAGCGCGGCATCGATGTCCTTGAGCAACACGGCGTCGGTATCGTCGCGCTCGTCGCCAAAGCTGCCGCCGCCGATCGCGGATTTGTTCAGGAAGCGGAAACGCAAAGCCGCGTACTGTTTGCGCACCTCGGCGCCGGGATCCGGCTCGGAGAGAAACAGCGCGAGATCGTCCACCACATTCACCCAGCGCGCATCGTAAAGCCCGGTGTAAGTCTTGCGCACCTCGGCGCGCAGGCCCTCGGCCCTGGCCCGCACCCTGGCCACATCGGCGCCTCCCGCTTCACTTTCCAGGCTGAGAATCCGCGCATTGAGCGCCTCGGACGCTTCGCCACCCTCCTGCTCGATGCCCAGCGCGCCCGCGCCGGAAATGGGGACACCCGCCTCTCCGCGATGCTCTACAGAATACTCCTGGTCCTGCTTTTCCTTTTTCAGCGGCGTGAAATCCCACGCCACCGCATACCGCTTCGCTTCCACGGTATCCGGGCACTCGGTGCGCAGACGGTCGTAGAGCTTGCGCGCCACGTCGCCCCACTTGCGCGCGACCGCGCGATCGAAGGTGTAAGGCGAGACATCGGCGATCTGCGGCATCGCCTTGAGCGCGCGCCAGAGCGCCTGCGCCGTCTGCGGTGTGCCGGGCTGCGCATCGGAAGCCTCCAGCCACCAGTTGAAAGCGTGGCGCAGCTCGTCGCGATTCTCGAGGTCCAGCTTGTAGTTGCCCGCAGCGCCGACGAAAGGCGCGCTGTCCGCCCGGCGCCCATTCGCCTCCGCGGAAAAGCTGACGTAAACATTGCGCCGGCGTTCCTCGGTATCGAGCGGATAGGTGAGCAGCTTGCCGCGCACCGCGGCCCATGCATCGCCCAGCTTCAGGCAGGCTGCGGCCCGCGCCGCGGGTTCCTTCGCATCGCGCGCCGCCGCAGTGAGCTTCTCCAGGTTGGCCGCGAACAATCCAAACTGCGCGGGCGTCAGGTATTTCTTCGCCTCGTCGAATTGCTCCTTCGCGAGGAGCCGTTGCGCGACAGGCTCCGTGAGTTGCAACCGCAGCACGGGATCGAGTCCCGGCTTTTGCGCCGCCGCCGCCAGTTCCTCCACTGGGGCGAAGTTCAGCAATGTATCGATCAAGGCGTGAATCTGCTGGACGTCGATTCCGTAAAGAATCGGATCGGCCCCCGTCTCCTCATACTCATCCGCTTCCGGCTCCGCATCCGCCGGCGCTTTGTCCGCATCGGGCTTATTGGCGGCATCGGGCGCATCCGGCTTGGGCGTGAGGTCTTTCGGCGGCGGGATGAGTTGGTTCAGCGCCAGCACGGCTTCACCGCCACGATGGTCATCCGTGAGCGCGAGGGCGAGGCGCAGTCGCGCGCCTTTTGCCAGGGGGCTCTTGGGGAATTTCTCCAGCAAGGTCTGCAGCGCCTTCGCGGCCTCACCCGGCCGTTTCGCCCGATGCAGCACCACGCCATTGGCCATGAGCAAATCGTCGCTTTGCTCCATCAAGGGGCCAGCACTCTGCAAGAGCTTGAGGGCCTGGTCGTGCTGGCCTGCGCCACTGGCTGCATGGGCGAGCATCGCGAGGTAGCGCGGTTTCCATTCCGCATTTTGATACAACTTGCTGTCTGCCGAGATCGCGGCGGCCAGCCGCGGCAGTATCTTCTTTCGCCAGCCGCGCAGCTCCTCGATCGTGTCGCGCTTTCCGTTGTAGTTGTCCGCTTCCCGCGTGTTGATGATGAGATAGACCAGCGCCTGCGCGGCCTGCGGATGTTTCGCCACTTCGGCGAGCGATTTATCCTTTGGATCCGAAGCGATGCGCGAGAGCGTTTTCTCCACCATCTCCGCCGCCATGGCGTAAAGCTCCGGGTGATCCGTCATGTCGAGCTGTTGCGCGTAATAGCGCAGCGCCGTGCCGAAATCCTGTCCATCGAAGGCATAGGCCGCATACCAGCCCAATGCATCGCCGAGAAAACGACCATGCGGATATTTGGCAAAATACTCGTCCCACAATTTCTTCGCTGTGGCCCGTTCGGCATCATGGACCTGCATGTCGTATTGCGTGTAGGCGTCCTTGCGCGTCTTCCACATCTGCGTGCGCGCGGCCATGTAGAGCGCAGCCTCGGCGCGCGGACTCTTCGGGTAGTCCTTCATTACCTTGAGGAAGTAAGGCTGGCTGGCCGCAATCTCGTGCGCGCGATACTCCACCGCTCCGCGCAGGTAGAGCCAGTGCGGCTTCAGCGCCGGCGACGCTTTTTCGAGATGCCGCTCGATATCCGCGATGAGCTCGCGATTCGGCGGCTTGGGCTGCTGTTCGGCATCACCGGGCTTCGGCTTCTCGAAGCTCAGCCCAAATTGGTCCGCCTGCTCCATGCGCCATTCCACATAGGCGACGGTCTCGGCGGCATTGGCCGGGCCGGCATACACGTCGCGCAGGTCGTTGAGCAGATTGAGAAGCGTCACCTCGGAGTCATCGCGCGCGGCGAGGATCATCTTGTCGAGCGAGGCGAGCGCTTCCGGTCCGGGCTTTTTCGCCAACGCCAGGAGTTCCGTGGCGTAATTGATCTTTGCCACCTCGGGTTCCTCCTTGGTGGTTTCGGTGAGAATCTGGTCCGTCGATTTCGCCGGCAACTGATCCAGACGCAAATAATCCGAGAGCGTCTGCAACGGCTCCTCCTCGAATCCACCCGTGGCCCACCCTTGCGAGTGCAGCGCGGCACAAGCCGCCGCCAGCAACACGCTGCGGCCAAATCCCAAAGCGATCCGCCCTACGCCCTTCCGGCGGCGCGCGGCAAAAGAAGACAGTTCGTTCTTACTCATGGGTCATTGGTCATTGAAACGTCTTCACGCATTCCCGCCTTACAACTTTAAAAGGCGGAACATCCAACATCTCCCTCGTCAAATTCGGGCCGGCTGCGCCGCAACATCCAACGCCTAACATCCAATGAAAGGACCGGCAGCCGCACACGCTTGCGCCATTGGATGTTGGGTGTTCGATGTTGGATGTTGGATGTTTGCGGCGGAGCCGCCTCCTACTCCTTCGCGGTCGAGTCGGCGGGAACAATGGGTTTCCATGCGCTGGCACCGTCGCAGTTCAGAATGCGATAGCGGATCTGCGCGAGGGTCGCTCCCGGCGCCAGTTGTAGCAAGCCGGTTTGCAATCGCGACCGGGCCGGCAGATGGCTGAACCAGAATGTCAAACGGGTCGCCAGAGGAACCGCGACTTGCCGTGGCTTGTCGCTATCGGGATCGGCATGGCTGGCCATCCGCCAGAAATCGCCAGCAAGGGCATCGCGGAAAAGCGTCGACGGCGCATCGATCTCCAGCGCGTAACCGCGGTCGAGGTCCCCCTTCGGGCCACTGAGACGGGCGGACAGGTCATGATCGGATTCGTTGACCAGTTCGAAGTGATCCTCTTCCGTGGGACGCAAGACCAGCCGCGGCGGCTCGGCGGAAGCGAGCGCGCCGAGATCCGCGATCGACCGGCCCGAGGGATCCGCTTCATCGGCGAGGCGGAAGAAGATCGTCCCCTTCGCCCCCGCGTCCCGCGCCTCCGAGAAGACCCTGGCGAGCGCCGCGCGATCCACGAAGCGCGAAGCCACGATCTCCTGCTGCGTGACCGGCGTGCGGGAAACGCGGACGTCGTGCTCGGCGCGGAAGAGCGTCACGCCGAGCCGGGTGGGGCCGAGCGTGCGGAGATTCCTTTGGAAACAAAAGTCGTCCCAGGACCAATTGGGGATCTGGCCGCGCGACACACCGGTCCGATCGAAGACGGTGAGACGGGCAAAGGTCGGCAGGCCCGCGCGCCACGGCGTGGGGCACACGCTCCACGCCTTCAGTGCCTTCGACACGGCGTCCGGATCGAGAATGGGCGGCGGTGGCGCGTCGATGCTCACGCCGGTGGGATCGCCCTGCATGTCGTAAAACATGGGCGCGATTTCCTCCACACTGCCCGCGAGGGCGGGAAATCCACGGAGGGCCGGCCAGTTGGTGAGCGCGGTGATCGAGAGATGCGGCACCGTGCGGCGCAGGTTGGTCAGCGCGGCGGCGTAATCTTCGAGCAGGCGATCCGGACAATCGAAGTCGATCTGCAGTTCGCCGGCATTGGCCACCCCTTTCAGCGCCGCGATGAGGCCGGGCATTCCCGCGGCCGCGAAGGGCGTCTTTTCCTCGGTGCTCAGCCGCACAACGGGGATGACATGAAAGCCCGTGGCGAAGCCATCCAGCTTCAGCGGCGCGGTCTTCCAGCGCCAGACACCCTTGCGGTTTTGCAACTCCCCGACGCTCCAGTAGAGCGCGCGGACATCCTGCTTCGCCAGCGCATCCTTTTCCTCGGTGGTCAGCGGCTGCGCGCGGTGCCACACCCAAAAGGCACGCTCAAACGTTTCCGCCCCCCAGCCATCGGCCGTGAGGAGCACAAGAGCGAAGCAGACGAAAAGGGGGCGCATACGCGGTTGTACAGCAGTTTTCACACAAGGCGGCTCAGCGGCAATAGCGGGATTCGATTTGAACCGCAGAGGCGCAGCGCGGCACAGCCGCAACCAAATGAGGAGGTCCACGAAACACACGAAAGAGCAGGAAAAAGAAAACCGCGAATGGACGCCAATGGACGCGAATGAAAGAGTCCAATTCCTCTTCTATTCGCGTCCATTGGTGTCCGTTGGTGGTTAGAAAATCTCCGCAGCGTGCCTCCATTTCTGAGGTTAGCACTGCAGAGGCGCGGAGAGGAGCTGAGGAAAGCCCTTACACCGGCCACGGGGAGAATTAGCCACGGATGGACACGGATGAAACACGGATGAGGAAGAGGGACGGCGCCTCGCATTCTTCCATCCGTGTTTCATCCGTGAACATCCGTAGCTAAGAAAACTCCTCACAGCCCCGCGACAATCGCGTGAGCCACTCCTCCCCCTCCTCCCTCCGAGCCTCCCCGCCTCGGCGGTTCCTCTTTTTCCAGTTCCCCGGGGCTGCCCCGAATCGCCCACCCCGTGTGTCGCAGATGTTGCAGGGGGAACACTTGAAACACCTACCGGGGTCATTTCCGCAGGCACTCCGTATCGCTTAACCCACTGTAGGTGAGGCGGATGGCGCGATACGGACTCCGATGGCACGCCGCAGGCTAAATGGGCGCGCGGCAACTTTGCCGCTTTTCCTGTCCATGAGCACCAACGGCCATCTCACCATCGACGCGAAGCCTTACGAATACACCTTTCACCCGAGCACTGCCGCGCTGCTCATCATCGATATGCAGCGCGATTTCCTCGAGCCTGGCGGCTTCGGCGAAATGCTCGGCAACGATGTCTCGCAACTCCGCCGGACCATCGAACCGAACGTCCGCCTGCTCGCCGCCTGGCGCGAGGCAGGGCTGCAAGTCATCCACACCCGCGAAGGCCATCGCGACGATCTCCTCGATCTGCCGCCGGCGAAAAAGATTCGCGGGCGCAGTGCGACCTCCATCGGTGATGCCGGTCCCATGGGCCGCATCCTCGTGCGCGGGCAATCCGGCCACGACATCATCCCCGAGCTCTATCCGCGCTTCGGCGAGGCGGTGATCGACAAGCCGGGCAAGGGCGCCTTCTGGTCCACCGATCTCCACGCCATCCTGCAGCATCGCGGGATCCAAAGTCTCGTCGTGACCGGCGTAACCACCGAGGTGTGCGTGAATACCACGGTGCGCGAGGCGAACGACCGCGGCTATGACTGTCTCGTGCCGGAGGATTGCGTGGGCTCGTACTTCCCCGAGTTCCACGAGATGGGCCTGAAGATGATCAAGGCGCAGGGCGGCATCTTCGGCTGGGTCTCCCACTCCGAGAAAATTCTGCCGCTGCTCAAGGTCCGCTGACGGCCACGCACTGCTCTCTGCCCAATTTCCAAACCACCACCAAATGCCACCTCAATGACCACCATCACTGCCAAACCTAAAATCTGGGTTCCCGGAGACTGGAATGCCTTTTTCGGCTTCGGGACCAACATCCTCGTCAACCTCCTCACCTTGAGCGCGCTGTTGCGCTTCGTCCTGAAAATGCCGGACGAAATGGTCTTCAAGCACATCCTGCCGGCCGCCGGCCTGATGATGTGCATGAGCACCATGTACTATGCGTGGCTCGCCTATAAGCTGGCGAAAAAGACGGGGCGCACCGATGTGTGCGCGCTCCCTTCGGGCATCAGTGTGCCGCACATGTTCATCGTCACTTTCGTGATTATGTTACCAGTGAAGCTGGCCACCGGTGATCCCATGAAAGGCTGGCAGGCCGGTCTCACCTGGGTCTTCATTCAAAGTTTTGTGCTGATGCTGGGCGGCTTCCTCGCGCCGATCGTGAGAAAGATCACGCCCAAGGCCGCGCTGCTCGGTGCGCTGGCGGGTGTCTCGATCAGCTTCATCTCGATGAAGCCGGCGCTGGAAATGTTCATGACGCCGCTGGTCGGCGTGGTTTGTTTCGCGATCATCCTCGTGAGCTGGTTCGGCGGAGTGAAATACGCCGGCATCCCGGCGGGTCTCGTCGCCATCGCCGCGGGTTCGCTCATCGCTTGGGGCTCGAATCTTTTCGGATTCAACTTCGGCGGCATGAGCGCGGAAGCCCTGAAGGGTTCCTTCGCCACCTTTAGCTTCGCCGTACCCACGCCGCAGGTCGGCCTGGTCCTCGGCGGACTGCATTGGGAGTTTCTGAAGGTCATCCTCGTGACGGCGATTCCCTTCGGCATCTACGATCTGGTCGAGGCGATGGATAACGTGGTCAGCGCCTCCGCTGCCGGCGACGAATATCCCACGACCCGCGTGCTCACGGCGGACGGTGTGGTCAGCCTCATCGGCTGCCTCATGGGCAATCCGTACATTAACGCGGTTTACATCGGTCATCCCGGCTGGAAGGCCATGGGCGGCCGCATCGGATACTCCGCGGCCACGGGTCTCATGATCATCGTTCTCTCCTGGTTCGGAGTCATCTCGCTGATGACTGCGCTGATCCCGGTGGTGGCGATCTCGCCCATCCTGCTCTACATCGGCATGCTCATCGGCTCGCAGGCCTTCCAGGAAAGCCCGCACCGGCATGCGCCCGCCGTGGTCATGGCGATCGTTCCGTCGCTGGCGGCCTGGGGCAAATTGCAGATCGATAATTCGCTCGGCTCAGTCGCGGGCATCCACCAGGTCACGCCCGAGATGATCGCGTCGATGGCGCAGACCGGCGTGTTTTACCACGGCCTTTCCATCCTCGGTGGCGGCTCGATCCTGGCCGGCGTGGTACTGGGCGCCATCACGGTTTACATCGTCGATCGGAAATTCATGTATGCCGCCGCCTTTGCCTTTGCCGGCGGCGTGCTGAC
>Ga0136846_1239739_pt1 | contig 12594 bp, 7 predicted proteins | sample HopSoiMetagenom2_FD_96841 | JGI IMG/M metagenome (GOLD analysis project Ga0136846, IMG submission 96841) | Grasslands soil microbial communities from Hopland, California, USA - 2 Assembly 2016 (version 4) | ecosystem: Environmental > Terrestrial > Soil > Grasslands | place: USA: Hopland...
CGCGGCCGCCGTCGTGCGCTCCGTCGGCGCGGCGTAGTCGCGATAGCGTCCGGCGTGAATTGTCCAGGACTCCACGATCTCTCCGATCGACAGCCCATGTCCGTACCCCGACACGACGCCGTTCCGGAAGTCGCGGCAGAACTGGCCGTATTCCTCAAGATCCTTCATCGTCATCAACGGACCATGGCCGGGAATGATCATGTCGATGTTCTTGAGCGTCGCCGCGGCCCTGGCGAGCGTGTCGGGGTATGCCATGCCGCTTCCACCGTTGTCGAGATCCACCGGCGGCGGCTGCTTCGAGCTGAGCATGTCGCCGGCGTGGACCACGCGGAGCGCTGGAAAAACCACCCATGCATCGCCGTTGGTATGGCCGGCGCCGAAGTAGTAGAGGTCAATACGGTCCTTGCCGCTGCCGAGCGTCATCCGGTCCTTGAACATCAGCTTGGGCAGATAGTTCACTTTCAAGCCCTTGAATGCCTCCTGCCTGTCCATGTTCAGCCGCGTATTTTCCTGGGCGACGATTTCGACGGACGTCGGAAAGAATTCGTTGCTGCCGGTGTGATCGCCGTGCGCGTGCGTGTTGATGATCGTCGTGACCGGCTTGCTGGTGATCGACTTGATCTTGTCAAGCATCGGCTGACCCCAGCCGGCGAGTTTGGTGTCGACGACCACCACGCCCAGGTCGGTGACGAACACCGCCGTGTTTCCACCGCCACCGGTCAGCAGGTAGAGGTTTTCTTTCAGCTTCTGGACCTCGACGACGCGGGTGCCCTGAACTGTCCCCTGGCCCTGAGTACCCGCAGTGATCGACACGATCCCGGTCGCGACGAGCGCGAAGAGCGCACCGGCCCTGTTCATGGCCCACATTCTACCGAAGGTCGCGACTGTGCACGTTCGGCGAGCACTGGGCGGCGCATCGTTGCCGCTGATTTGGAGTTATGGTACTAGCCATGGTCCGCATCGTATGAGGCGCGGCGGCTTTGTCGCGTGTGCCGGAGCCTTCTGGCTGGCGTTGTCCGCCTGGAGCCTCGCGCAGGCGCCGCCGCCTCAAGCGCCGACAGTTCCATCCGCGGGAATGTTGTTCGCCGAATACTGCGTAGCGTGTCACAACGATCGCCTCAAGACGGCGGGCCTGAGCCTCGAGAAGGCGGATCCCGCGAGGGTGGCGGATCGCGCCGATCTCTGGGAAAAGGTCGCGCAGAAGCTGCAGAGCGGCATGATGCCGCCCGCCGGCCGTCCGCGTCCCGACGCCGCCACGTCGCGCAGGGTTGCCGCGACGCTCGAAGACGCGCTCGATCGGGCGGAAGCGGCGCATCCCGATCCCGGCGGTCCGCTGCTGCACCGCCTCAACCGCGCCGAATACTCGAATGCGATCCGCGATTTGCTCGCCCTCGACGTCGATGCATCGGCGCTGCTGCCCGCTGACGATTCGAGCTCGGGCTTCGACAACGTCGCGGACGCCCTCGGCGTGTCGCCGGCGCTGTTGGAGCGCTATCTCTCGGCCGCCGATCAGGTGAGCGCGCTGGCGGTCGGCGACCCCGCCATCCTGCCCGCGTCCTTCACCTACCACGTGCGCGGCGATACCTCGCAGTCCGAGCACGTCGAGGGGCTGCCGATCGGCACCCGCGGCGGACTACTGGCGCGCCCGACATTGCCACTCGACGGCGACTACGTCATCAAGGTCAAGCTGCTCCAGACAAATCTGGGGTCCGTGCGCGGCCTGGAATATCCCCAGCAGCTCGAGGTGTCGCTGGACGGCGCACGCGTGCACCTGGTGCCCATGGGCGGTCCGGCCGACTTCGCGATCCTTCCAGAAAACGCCGAAGAAATTGCCGAAGCGCTCGACGCCCGGCTCGTGGTGCGCGTTCGCGCGGCCGCAGGCCCGCACGACGTCGCCGCGACATTTATTCAGCGTACGGACGCGCAGGGTGGCCATCGGCTGCAGCCGTTCCTGCGCAGCAACGTCGACGCGACCGATCACACCGGCCTTCCGCACATCGAGAGCTTCACGATCACGGGCCCGTTCGGCGCCACCGCTTCCGGTGATTCTCCGAGCCGGCGAAAAGTGTTTACATGCCGCCCCGCCAACGCCGCCGACGAGCGGCCCTGCGCGACCCGGATCGTCGCGACGCTGGCGCGCCGTGCCTATCGCCGTCCCGTATCTGGCGTCGACATGGACAGGTTGATGGGCCTCTACGACACCGGGCGGCGCGAAGGCACGTTCGACGGCGGCATCCAGTTCGCACTGCGCGGCGTCCTCGCGAGCGCCAAGTTCGTCTTTCGGGGCGAGCGCGACGTGTCGCCGACGGCTTCAGGTCCCGGCGCCCCGCATCCTGTCAGCGACCTCGAGCTCGCATCGCGCCTGTCGTTCTTCCTCTGGAGCTCGATCCCCGATGACGAACTCTTGAGCCTCGCTGCCCAGGGAAAGCTCAGGGATGCGGCTGTACTGGATCGGCAAGTGTTGCGGATGCTCGCCGATCCCAAGTCGAAGGCGCTGGTGGACAACTTCGCCGGCCAGTGGCTCTATCTGCGCAACCTGAAAGCGACCCAGCCGGATCAGAACGAATTCCCCGATTTCGACGACAATCTCCGCCAGGCATTCAAGCGCGAGGCGGAGCTCTTTTTCGAAAGCATCCTGCGCGAAGACCGCAGCGTCACGGATCTGCTCACGGGTGACTACACCTTCGTCAACGAGCGGTTGGCGCGGCATTACGGCATCCCCAACATCTACGGCAGCCGCTTTCGCCGCGTCACCGTGACAGACGATGCGCGAAAGGGCCTGCTTGGCAAGGGGGCCATCCTGCTGGTGACTTCGCATGCGGGCCGGACGTCGCCTGTCGTCCGGGGCAAATGGGTGCTCGACAACCTCCTCGGGACCCCGCCTCCGCCGCCGCCTCCCGACGTCCCCGCCCTCGAGGAGAAGAACGGCACGTCTCAGCCTCATTCGGTGCGCGATCGCCTCGAACAGCATCGCGCCAGCCCGGCGTGCGCGGCCTGCCACAAGCTCATCGATCCGCTCGGGCTTGCGCTCGAGAACTTCGACGCGGTCGGTGCCTGGCGGACGACGGATGAGGGCTCACCGATCGATGCATCCGGGCAGCTGCTGGATGGTACGCGGGTCGACGGCGTGGTGACCCTGCGAAACGCCATCATGTCACGCCCCGAGATGTTCGTCCGGACGATGACGGGCAAGCTGCTCGTCTATGCCCTGGGCCGCGGCCTCAGCCATCACGACCTGCCCGTCGTCCGCGGCGTCGTGAAGGACGCCGCCCGTGACAACTACCGCATGTCGGCCCTGGTGCTGGGCGTGGTGCACAGCCGTCCATTCCAAATGCGGGTTCCCGGCGCGTAGACTAGAGGCGGTAGAGGGGATGGGAATGTTCATTCGCAAGTTGACGCTGCCGCGACGGACGTTCCTGAGGGGCATGGGGATCGCGCTGGGGCTTCCGCTGCTGGACGCAATGGTGCCGGCGCTTACGGTCACCGCGAAGACGGCAGCCAGCCCGCTTCGCCGCCTCGGATTCGTCTACGTCCCGCACGGCGTCATCATGGACCAGTGGACGCCCGCCAAAGAGGGCGCCGGATTCGAGTTCACGCCGATTCTGAAGCCGCTCGAACCCCTCAGAGATTCGCTGGTCGTCGTCAGCAACCTGGCGAGGCCCGAGGCCGGCTACGAAACGCAGCATGCCGGCGCCGCGGCCTCGTGGCTTGCCGGTACGCCTCCCAAGCGGACGGAGGGCCCCGATTTTCAGGTGGGCGTCACGATCGATCAAATCGTCGCGCGTGCGATCGGGCAGGACACGACCTTCCCCTCGATCGAGGTGGCGACCGAGGACTTCACCGGCCTGATCGGCGCATGTTCGCCCGGCTACGCGTGCGCGTACGTGAACAGCCTCAACTGGCAGACGCCGACCACGCCGCTGCCGATGGAAATCAACCCGCGCGTCGTGTTCGAGCGTATGTTCGGCCGGGCCGGAACGAAAGCACAGCGGCTGGCGCGCATGCAGAAGGACCGCAGCATCCTCGACTTCATCAGCGAGGACCTCACGGACCTGCACGGCGTGCTGGGCCCGCGCGACAGGGCGCGGCTGGACGAATATCTGGGCGACATCCGGGAAATCGAGCGGCGGATCGAGCGCGCCGAACGGCAGACCGGCGAGTTGACGATTCCCGACGCGCCCGTCGGCGTCCCCGACTCGTTCGAGGAACACGTCGCCCTGATGTTCGACCTGCTCGCGCTGGCCTACCAGGCTGACCTGACGCGCGTCTTTACGTTCATGATGGCGAGGGAATTCAGCCAGCGCACCTATCCGCAAATCGGCGTCAGCGAACCGCACCATACAATCTCGCACCACGGCAACATTCCCGAGCGCATTGCCGAACACGCCAGGGTCAACACCTACCATGCCGGCCTGTTCGCGAAATTCCTCGATCGCCTGCGCGCCCTGCCCGACGGAGAGGGCAGCGTGCTCGATCACTCGCTTCTCGTGTACGGAAGCGGCATGAGCAATGGCAACGGTCACACACCGTACCCGCTCCCGCACATCGTCGCGGGAGGCTCGGCCGCCGGAGTCAGAGGCAATCGTCATCTGATCGCGCCCGAGCGTTCGCCGAACGCGAACCTGATGCTGAGTGTGGCCGACAAGTTCGGCCTCGAGCTCGAGCGGTTCGGCGTCAGCACGGGCCGCCTCGACCTTTAGATCCCATGAACCACAAAGAACACAAAGATCACGAAGGAAGAGAGTTCTTCTTTGTGGACTTCGTGGGCTTCGTGGTTTTGTTTTTGCTCAGTGCCGTTGTGGTTCACGCGGGTGCCGAGGCCGACGCACGGCTCGTTACCGCCGCGAAACAGGGGCAATCCGCGGTTGTCCGGACGCTGCTGACCCAACAGCACGCGGACGCGAACGCGCACGAGATCGACGGCACGACAGCCCTTCACTGGGCGGTGCGATCGGACGATCGGCAGACGGTCAATGCCCTGATCACCGCCGGGGCAGACGTCAACGCGGTGAATCGCTATGGCGTGACGCCGCTGGCCCTCGCCGCGACCAACGGAAACGCAGTCATCCTCGAGATGCTCCTCACGTCGGGCGCTGACGCCCGGGGCGCATCCCCCGAGGGCGAAACCGTCCTCATGACGGCGTCGCGAACAGGCAATCTCTCCGCAGTCAGGGCGCTGCTCGATCGCGGCGCCGACGTGAACGCCCGGGAACAGTGGTTCGGGGAGACGGCGCTGATGTGGGCAGCCGCCGAAAATCATCCCGACGTCGTCGGGTCGCTCATCCAGGCTGGCGCGGACATCGACATGCGCTCGGTGCCGATCGAGTTCGCGAAGTTCAGGTTCAATCTGGCGACGATGGTGAATACCGTGCTTCCGCGAGGGAGCCTGACGCCGCTGATGTTCGCGGCCCGGCAGGGTGCGCTGGAATCCGCGCGGGTCCTGATCGAGGGCGGCGCGTCGCTGGACCTGACCGATCCGGACCGCACGAGCGCCCTGGTCATCGCGATTATCAACGGTCACTATGACGTCGCGGCGCTGCTGCTGCAGCGTGGGGCCGATCCCGATATCCGCGACGAATCAGGGATGGCGGCCGTGTACGCGCTCGTGGACATGCACACGCAGCCGCTCATGATCAATCGGCCGACCCGACGACCATCGGGCCGCGTCGAGAACCTGGAGCTCCTCGAACGCCTGCTGGCGCACGGAGCCGATCCGAACCTGCCCCTGAGGACCCCGATCCTCGCGCGATATCACAACATCGGCGACGGGCAGCTCGGCGCCGGCGCGACGCCGCTGATGCGCGCCGCCAAGTCGCACGACGTACCCGCGATGCGGCTGCTGCTCGATCGGGGAGCGGACCCGCGGCGGCAGACCACCAACGGGACGACGGCGCTCATGTTCGCGGCGATGCCGCTACGAGGCGCCGACAGCGCGGGGAGCGCCACTTCAGAAGAGGCGACGCGCGAGGCCATCACGTTGTGCCTCGATCGCGGCGCGGACGTCAACGCGGTGAACGCCAACGGACAGTCGGCGTTGCACCTCGCCGCACAGGCAGGTCGATCGGCGCCAGCCGTCAAGCTGCTGCTTTCAAAAGGAGGGAATCCCGATCTGCGAGATCGCCAGGGACGCACCCCCTTCGATTCGCCGCCACGGCCTTAAAGATCGAAACGCAGACTCGATCTCTGCGCTTCCCTCCCCGTTCTCTGCTATTTGGCCGGTTTCAACTGCTCCAGCAGACGTTTGGCCTGCGCATTCTGCGGATCGAGCTCCAATGCCTTCTCGAGGCTCTTCACCGCGGCATCCTTGTCGTTCGCGCGCTGCTGTACCTGCGACATCGCAACGTAGGTGCGGGCCGAGAGCGGGAAGTAGTCGAGGTTGAGCTCCAGCCACGCCAGCGCATCGGCCGGCGTTTTGGTAGACGGCCGCTGCGCCAGCGCAATCAGGCTGCCTTCGCCGAAATCGTAGGCGCGGCCGCCGAAGTACTGTTTCCTGAGTTCCTTGTACTGCGCGATCGCGGCGGGCCCGCCCTTCTCGGCGGCGGTTTGATCCAGGACGTCGACAAGCGGCCTGGGAATCGCCACGCCACCGTGACACGTCGCACATTGCACGCGCGAGGTCGCGTCGGCCGGTTTGCCGACCGCGGTCGGGATGCGCGTGTTGAGATCGCGCACCATCAGCATCATCTCCCGCGCGGTTTTCTTCGCGGGCAGCTGGTCCGACGGGAAATCCAGCACCGGCGGACCGCCCCGGCCACGTCCGCCGCCCGCCCGGCCGCCGCCTTCCGGCGGAGGCGCAGGTGCGTGACAGAAACCGCACTGCACGCCGAGACCCTGGCTGAATCCCTGCATCACCTGCAGCAGTTCGGGTTGCGGGATGTCCTTGGCCAGAATCTGGAGGTTCTGATGGGCCGCAGGCGCCGGCGGGCCCCCGCCCCGCTCCTGCGCTTGAGCCTGAAAGGGAATCATGGAAAACGCGAGAATCACGAGGCAACGGACGGGCATGGGCCGTGAGTATACCCATTTTGGGGACGGCTGGTTACGGGACCGAAGTCGTATAATCTGAAGACGTTAACGGGTATGCGACCACTGGTGTGCCTTCTCGCCGCGACGCTGATCCTGGGGGCTGCTCCAGCCGTGCGCACGCAGACGTCCGCGGTGGATTCGCGTGCGGTGCTCGCGCAGTACTGCTTTAGCTGCCATAACGATCGGCTCAAGACCGGTGGCTTGAGCCTGGAGCGCATGGATCTCACGTCCATTGGCGAATCCCCGGACGTGTGGGAAAAAGTCGTCCGGCGCCTGCGAACGGGCGCGATGCCGCCGGCACCTTCACGTCGCCCGGACCCGGCGACATACGATCGCGTGACGACGTGGCTCGAGGGCGAACTGGACCGCCATGCCGCCGCGCATCCGAATCCGGGCCGCCCTGCGGTTCATCGCCTGAACCGGTCCGAATACGCCAATGCGATTCACGACCTGCTGGATCTCGACGTCAACGTTGCGTCGCTGCTGCCGCCAGACGATTCGGCGTTCGGTTTCGACAACGTCGCCGACGTGCTCGGCGTCTCGCCGGTGCTGCTCGAGCGGTATCTGAATGCCGCCGACGAAATCAGCGCGCTCGCCGTGGGCGATCGTGAGGTCAGCCCCGGGTCGGAGAGTTATCACGTCCGTCACGACCTGTCGCAGGACCAGCACGTCGACGGGTTGCCGCTGGGCACGGTCGGGGGCACGCTCATTCGTCACACATTTCCGCTCGATGCCACCTACGTGATCCAGGTGAAGCTGTTTCGAACGAACCTGAACGCGATTCGCGGCATGGAGTGGGAGCAGCAGCTGGAGATTTCCGTGGACGGCCAGCGTGTGCACCTGGCGCCGGTCGGCGGCCGTGCGGACCTGCTCCTGATGGGCAGGAATCCCACCGACGGAAGCGACGAGATTGAAACCCGGCTGCAGGTTCGCGTGCCGATCAAGGCGGGGCCGCGGTCCGTCGGCGTGACGTTCCTCCAGAAGTCTCCGGCCCTTGGCACCGTGCGCCTGCAGCCGTACCTGCGCAACTCGGCCGACACGTTCGAACAGACCGGACGTCCGCACGTTCAGACGGTGAATATCCTGGGACCCTACGACATCACGGGGCCCGGCGACACGCCGAGCCGCCGGCGGATTTTCGTCTGCCGTCCCGCAAGCGCCAGAGACGAGGTCCCGTGCGCCCGGAAAATCCTGTCGACGATCGCGCGGCGCGCGTACCGACGTCCTCTGGCCGCCGGCGAGATCGATCCGCTCATGGCGTTTTTCGAAGCCGGCCGCCGGGACGGCGGCTTCGACACGGGCATCCAGCTCGCGCTGCAGCGCATCCTCGCGACGCCGAAATTCGTCTTCCGCATCGAGCAGGATCCGCCTGAGGCAGCCGCCGGCGAGGCATATCGACTCGCGGATCTCGAACTGGCATCGCGGTTGTCCTTCTTCCTCTGGAGCAGCATCCCCGACGATGAACTGCTGACCGTGGCAAGCCAGGGCAAGCTGAGGAACGCGCAGGTGCTCGAGCAGCAGGTGCGCCGGATGCTGGCGGATCCCAGGTCGCGCGCGCTCGTCGCCAACTTCGCCGGCCAGTGGCTGCAGGTGCGCAACCTGCGGAGCATGGCGCCCAACGCCAACGAGTTCCCCGATTTCGACGACAACCTCCGCCAGGCCTTCCAGCGCGAAACCGAGATGTTCTTCGAGAGCATCATGCGGGAGGATCGCAACGTCGTCGATCTGATGACGGCCGATTACACCTTCCTGAACGAGCGCCTCGCGATTCACTACGGCATTCCGGGGGTACGGGGCGACCAGTTCCGCCGGGTCACGCTGACGGACGAGGTGCGGAAGGGGCTGCTGGGGAAGGGCAGCATCCTGCTCGTGACCTCGCATGCCGACCGGACATCCCCGGTGGTTCGGGGCAAGTGGATCCTCGAGAACCTGCTCGGCACGCCTCCGCCACCGCCGCCCCAGGCCGTTCCGCCGCTGAAGGAGAACGAGGAAGGGATCAAGCCGCTCACGATGCGCGCGAAGATGGAAGAGCACCGCGCGAACCCCGTCTGCGCGAGCTGCCACAAGGTGATGGATCCCATCGGGTTCACGCTCGAGAACTTCGACGCCGTCGGCGCCTGGCGGGCACGGGACGCGGGAGAGCCTATCGACGCGTCGGGACAGTTCGTCGATGGCAGCACGGTGGACGGTGTGGTCACGCTGCGGCACGTCCTGCTGAAGCGTCCCGACGTCTTCGTGCGGACGATGACGCAGAAAATGCTGACGTACGCGCTCGGACGGGGCGTCGAGGATTACGACATGCCCGCCGTCCGCGCCATCGTGCGCGATTCGGCGAAGCAGGACTATCGCTTTTCATCGCTTGTGCTCGGGATCGTCAACAGCGCGCCGTTCCAAATGCGCATCAGTGGAGCCGTTCCCTAACATGTTCATCAGCAAACTCTCGCTGCCGCGCCGGACCTTTCTGCACGGCATGGGCGCCGCGCTGGCACTCCCGTTCCTGGAGGCCATGGTTCCGGCGTTTACTGCGACCGCGAAGAGCGCGGCCAGCCCGCAGCGCCGCCTCGGGTTCGTGTACTTCCCGAACGGCGCCGTGATGGACCAGTGGATCCCCGCCCAGTCGGGGTCTAAGATCCAGCTGTCGCCGATTCTGAAGTGCCTCGAGCCGTACCAGGACTCGGTGGTCGTGGTGGGAAACCTGGCTCGCGCCGGCACGACGATTGGCGACAACGAGGTGGCCGGTGCGGGCTGGCTGACCGGCGTCTACGCGAAGCAGACGGAGGCCCAGGATGTGCGCGCCGGCGTAACGATCGATCAAGTTGTCGCGAAACGGATCGGCCAGGACACGCCGTTCCCGTCCCTCGAAGTCGCCACGGAGGATTTCACGGGTTTCGTGGGAGGGTGCACGCCGGGATTCAGTTGCGCCTACATGGACACGGTGTCGTGGGCGACGCCGACCACGCCGCTGCCGATGGAAATCAACCCCCGCGTCGTCTTCGAACGCATGTTCGGACGGCCGGGCACGGCCGAGCAGCGCCGCCGGCGCATGAAGCGGAACCAGAGCGTGCTCGATTCGATTGCCGGCGACGCGACTGCGCTGCAGCGCGATCTGGGCGCGCCGGACCGCGTGCGGTTGACCGAGTACCTCGAATACATCCGCGAGATCGAACGCCGCATCCAGCGCACCGAAGCGCAGAACACGTCGAGCGTGACCGCGATCGACGCGCCCCTCGGCATCCCGGAATCGTTCGAGGAACACGTCGCGCTCATGTTCGACCTGCTGGCCGTCGCCTACCAGGCAGACATCACCCGCGTGTTCACTTTCATGATGTCGCGGGAAGCCAGCCAGCGGACGTATCCGCAGGTGGACGTCGACGAGCCCCATCACACCATCTCGCACCACGGAAACGATCCCGAGAAGATGGCCAAGAACGCGCGGATCAATATTTTCCACGCGCAGCAGTTCGGCAAATTTGTCGCGAAGCTGCACGCCACCCCGGACGGCGACGGCACGCTCCTCGATCACTCGCTGGTGTTCTACGGCGCGGGTATGGGCAACGGCAACGCCCACGCCACCGATCCGCTGCCGCTTGTCGCCGTCGGCGGAGGGGTGGGCACGGGCAACCGGCACATTCTGCCGGCGCCGCGCACGCCGGTCGGCAACCTCTGGGTGGATATCGCGCACAAGTTCGATGCTCCAATCGACAGCCTCGGCGAAAGCACCGGACGCCTCGAACTGTGAACGCTCGAGCCAGAATCGTGTACACCGCACGTGTTGCGGCATTCGCGCTGACGATTGCGCTGCTGTCCGTCCGGGCCGCGACTGCGGCGCCGCCGACGGACGCCAAGGCGACGGCCGACGTCAATGCCCGCGAAGTGGACGGGACGACGGCGCTGCACTGGGCCGCGCGAGCTGACAACACGGAGGAAGTCCGGCACCTGCTGCGCGCGGGCGCACGCGCCGACGCCGCCAACCGGTACGGCGTGACCCCGCTGTCGCTTGCCGCCGCCAACGGAAACGCGACCATCCTGAGTCTATTGATTGCGGCGGGCGCCGATCCCAACGCGCCCTCGGCGCAGCACGAGCCCGTCCTGATGGCGGCGGTGCGATCGGGTGCCATCGACGCGGTGCGGTGCCTGCTGGATCATGGCGCGGACGTCAACGCGCGCGAGCCCTGGCAGGGCGAGACGGCGCTCATGTGGGCGGCGGGCGAGAACCATCCCGACATCGCGCAGCTGTTGATTTCTCACGGCGCGGCTCTTGACGCACGATCGCCGACGCCGGAATTTCCTCGCCCCCAGGCGGGGCTGACCGTTCTGCCACGCGGCCAGTGGACGCCCCTGATGTATGCGGCGAGGCAGGGTGCCGTCGAAGCCACGCGCACCCTGGCCGAAGCCGGCGCGAACCTCGATCTGACCGACCCCGACGGTACCACCGCGCTCGTGCTCGCGATCATCAACGTGCACTACGACACCGCGGCCGCGCTCATCGAGGCGGGCGCCGATCCGAACCTGGCCGACTCGACCGGGATGGCCGCGCTGTATGCCGCCACCGACCTGAACACGCTGTCGTGGATGTTCGGGCGGCCGGATCCCAAGCTCACCGATCGGCGCACGGGCGTGGAACTCGTCGAAATGCTGCTTGCCTACGGCGCCAATCCAAACGCCCGCCTGAAGGCGCCGCTCATGCAGCGGCATCATACCGGCGGCGATCCGTCGCTCGGCGAGGGCGCCACGCCGTTCATGCGCGCGGCGAAGTCGGGAGACCTGCCCGTCATGCGCCTGCTCCTGCAGTACGGCGCCGACCCGAAGATCACGCAGAAGAATCACACGACGGCCCTGATGCTCGCGGCCGGCTTCGGCTGGCGCGACGGTAACGCCGCCATTCCCACGCGGGATCGCGGTACCGTCAAGGATGCGGTCGAAGCCATGAAGATGTGCCTCGACGGCGGCGTGGACATTCGCGGGGCCAACGATGCCGGCGACACGGTGCTCCACGCGGCGGCCACCCGAGGGTCCGACGTCATCATCCAGTTCCTCGCGGACAGGGGCGCTGACGTGCGGGTGAAGAACCGGCAGGGCCGGACGCCGCTCGATGCGGCGCTGGCGCGGCGCGGAGCGAGTGCGGTGCCGGCTGCCGTCGCCATTCTGCAGAAGCTGACAGGTGAGGGCACCGTCGCCCCGCCATCCGCCGAGCCACCATCGTCGCAACCGTAGCGCAGGCCCGAGGGCCCGCTGAATCGAGGAGAGCGTATGTCGAAATGGATTGTTGGCCTGACGCTGGGTTTGTCGGTGACGGTGAGCGGCGCGGCGTTCGCGCAGGACGCGGGGAAGACGCTGACCGACAAGGATCGCGCGGACATCCGGCAGCTCAGCGACAACTACGTCACGTTTCTCGATGGGTGCAAGGCCGCCGAGTACGCCGGCTTGTTCGCTGCCGACGGTTCGTTCATCAGCGGGCCGCGCGGTACGATGACCGGCCGTGAAAAACTCGAGTCGTTGGTCACGAGCGAGCCATTCTGCAAGCCGAACGCCCCGGCGCGGACCGCGATGAGCCACGCGTTCAGCAAGATC
>Ga0136846_1238782_pt1 | contig 12592 bp, 6 predicted proteins | sample HopSoiMetagenom2_FD_96841 | JGI IMG/M metagenome (GOLD analysis project Ga0136846, IMG submission 96841) | Grasslands soil microbial communities from Hopland, California, USA - 2 Assembly 2016 (version 4) | ecosystem: Environmental > Terrestrial > Soil > Grasslands | place: USA: Hopland...
GTCCTGATCGAAAAGACGCGGTCCGCCGTCACTGACGGCACCGGCCAATACCGGATTGTCGATCTCCGGCCCGGAACGTATTCGGTCACCTTCACGCTGACCGGCTTCTCTACCGTCAAGCGCGAGGGTATCGAGCTGAGCGGGTCGTTCACGGCCACGGTCAACGGCGATATGAAAGTCGGCGCCGTCGAGGAGACGATTACGGTGAGCGGCGAAACGCCCATCGTGGACGTCCAGAGCACGCGCCGTCAGACGACCCTCAGCGGCGAGACCATCAACGCGATTCCGACGACCAAGAGCTGGGCTGCCATCATGGTCCTGATGCCGTCCACGATCACTCAGGCGGGCACCTCCGCCGACGTGCAGGTGACGCCCGGCATGGTCGTGTTCGGAGGCGCCGGCGGCCGTAACAACGAAGGCCGCCTGCTGGTCGACGGTTTGAATACAGGTGCGTCACTGAACGGCGCCGGCGTGTCCGGCTACAACGCGGACCTCACGAACGCCTCGGAAGTGGTCACGACGAACTCGGGCGGCCTCGGCGAAATCGAAGTCAACGGACCCGTCATCAGCGTCGTGCCCAAGACCGGTGGCAACGTCTTCAAGGGCACGCTTCTCGGGTCCTATGTGGGCAGCGGCACGGCCAACAGCAACTACAGTCCCGAGTTGAAGGCTGCGGGTCTGGCCTCGCCACAGCAGCTGCTGAAGGTCTGGGACGCGACCGCGGGCGTCGGCGGGCCGATCAAGAAGGACCGCGTGTGGTTCTTCTTCAACTATCGCGACGAAGGATCCTGGGCGACGATCCCGGGCATCTTCGCGAACAAGAACTTCGAGAGCATTACGACACCGGTGCCGAATTCCGCCGCGCCGTGGACCGTCGTGCCCGACACCAGCGTTCCCGCGCGCAACGCGAACAGCTGGCAGATCATGAGCCTGCGCATGACGACGCAGATCAACTCGCGGAACAAACTCAACCTGTTCTGGGACGAGCAGCACCCCTGCAACGGCGCTACGTGGACACCGCAGGGGGATGGATGCCGGAAGCCGACAGCCGATCAGGTGTTCAGCGCCGGCAGCACGACCTCGCCCGAGGCCGGTGGCTACGCGCACCGCTTCCAGCGCGTGCAGCAGGCCACCTGGTCGTCGCCGATGACGAACAAGCTGCTTCTGGAGGCCGGTGTCGGCACGTATCTTTCCAGGTGGGGCACCAATCGCCGCCCCGACAGCGTCACGGCGGACCTGGTCCGCGTGACCGAAGGGTGCTCGATTGCAGGCTGCGCGGCCAACGGGGGTGTTCCTGGTTTGGGCTATCGCTCCGAGGCGCCGTTCGACGACTGGATCGGCGCGCACACGTGGCGCGCGTCCGCCTCGTACGTCACGGGCGCGCACAGCATGAAGTTCGGCTACTCGGGCGCCTGGCACGAGGATCAGCAGAAGAACTTCCCCAACAGCACGTTCACCCAGTATCAGCTTCAGAACGGATCGGCGTCATGCGCGGCCCCGACGAATAACGGCACGAGTTGCCCGGGCGTGCTGATTGCGGAATCGCTCAGCCCGTACCAGGTGCTCCAGGACGTGCGCTTCGACGCGTTCTACGGGCAGGAGCAGTACACGACCGGCCGATTCACGTTCCAGGCAGCCGTTCGCTTCGACCACGCGTGGAGCTACTTCCCGGACGAGACCGTCGGCCCCGTCCGCTTCCTCGCGACGCCCGTGACGTTCGCGCAGAACGATCCGCTGTATTCGACGCCGTCGACGCTCCTCTGCAGCGGCGATCTCAAGGGTTCCAACCTGCCGGCCGGGTTTTCGAAGACCTGTATCAACAACATCACCGGCTACAAGGACATCACGACGCGCTGGGGCATGGCGTGGGACGTCAAGGGCGACGGCAAGACGTCGGTCAAGGTTTCCTTCGGCAAGTACCTCGAGGCGGCCAGCAGTGGCAACGGCAACTACACGGCCGGCAACCCCGTTTCGCGTATGCCCACCAACATGGCGCTGGCCACGGCCGGCCCGGCGGCCATCACGCGTTCGTGGAGCGATACGAACAAGAACTACACGCCGGACTGCGTGCTCGAGAACCCGCTCGCGAACGGCGAGTGCGGCAACCTCAGCAACACGTCGTTCGGGAAGCCCGTGTTCACCAACAGCTTCAACTCGGACCTGATGGGCGGGTGGGGCATCCGTCCCTCCGACTGGGGCTTCGTGGCGTCGATCCAGCAACAGATCCTGCCGAGGACCTCCGTCGAGTTCAGCTACACGCGCCGCTGGCTGAACGGCTTTACGGTGACGGACAACCTGTCGACCGTCGTGGGCGACTATCGGCCGTTCAGCGTCACCGCGCCGACCGATGGGCGGCTCGGCGATGCCAGCGGCCAGAAGATCACGGGGCTCTTCAACCCCACGCAGGCCGCAGCCGTGCTGGCGCCGAACAACTTCAACGAGCCCGCCGGCGACATCGGGAACCAGTACCAGCATTTCAACGGATTCCTCGCGAACATCAGCTCGCGTGTGCGCGGCGGGCTGACGCTGCAGGGCGGAATCAACTCGGGTAAGACGGTCAGCGACAATTGCGAGATTCGCGCGGCCATCCCGGAATTGACCGTCGGCGGCATCGTCTCGGCCGCCGGCCCCGGCGTCAACGCGTCGAACCCGTGGTGTCACATCGATTCCGGCTTCGTCACTCGCGGCACCGCGCTCGCCAGCTACCTCATCCCGAAAGTCGACGTGCTGTTTGCGACGACGTTCCGCAGCGATCAGGGCGGGCCGCTTGCCGCCAACTACACAATCCCGCTCGCAGTCGCGCAGGCGGGTGGACTTGCGGGCGCGTACGCGAACGGCGTCTCGCCGATCGTCAACCTCGTCGAGCCCGGCACGCTCTACGGCGACCGCGTGAACGAACTCGATTTCAAGATCGCGAAGGTACTGAGGTTCGGCTCGACGCGTACCAATGTCGGGATCGAGATCTTCAACGCGCTGAATTCAGCGGCGGTGCTGACCTACAACCAGACGTTCAACCCGGCCGTGACAGGCGGGCCGGGCTCCTGGCTGCAGCCGACACAGGTGCTGACCGCCCGGTTCTTCAAGTTCTCCGCGACGTTCGATTTCTAGGGATCACGCAGAGGGAAGAGGTTAGGGGTCAGGGATTAGAGGCTGGGGACTGGGGTGAACCCAGCTCCAGCTCCTGGCCTCCAACCTCCAGCCTCTAACCTCCAACCCCTGTCCTCCAACCACCCAGTTCACTTCGGGTAAGATTCGTCCGAAAGAGGAGGCCCGCCCAATGCGAGCACTGCGGCTGTCGTGCGTCACGTTTCTCCTGCTCATCGCGGGCGTCGTTCAGAGTGGCACGGCAGCCTCCTCGGGCGCGGTGCCCAGCACGTCGAAAGCTGAGGAGGTGGGATTCTCCTCCGAACGGTTGCCGCGTATCCACGACGCGGTCGCGCGCCACATCGAGGCGAAGGACGTGTCGGGCGCGGTGACGCTGGTCGCGCGACGGGGCCGCATCGTGCACTTCGAAGCGCAGGGCTTGATGGATATCGACGCGAAGAAGCCGATGGTGAAGGATTCAATCTTCCGGCTGGCCTCCATGTCCAAGCCCATCACCGCCGTCGCCGTCATGATGCTCGTCGAAGAGGGAAAGATCCGGCTGACGGATCGCGTCTCCGCTTTCATCCCGGAGTTCAAGACGATGAAGGTGGCTGTCGCCAGGGGAACGAATGCCCCTGTGCAGATGCCGGCGTTCGGACGCGGCGGCCCACCAGCTCCCGCGCCTGACTTCGATCTCGTGCCGGCTGCGCGCGAGATCACGGTCCGCGATCTGCTGACGCACACGTCCGGCCTGATGAGCGGCGGCGTCAGCGGCGCCGAGCAGGCGAAGCTGGCACCGAGGAGCGCCAACGACACGCTGCCGAATTACATCCCGAAGCTCGCGCAGACCCCGCTCGACTTTCAGCCCGGGACGCTCTGGCGGTATAGCGGCCTGTATGGCTTCGACGTCCTGGCGCGCATCGTGGAGATCGTGTCCGGACAACCGTATGACCAGTTCCTCAAGCAGCACCTCTTCGAGCCGCTCGGGATGAAAGATACGGGCTTCGCCCCGACACCTGAGCGCATGGCGCGCGTCGCGACCATTTACCAGCGGACGCCGAATGGCCTGCAGCCGGCGCCGAATGCCAACCAGTTGATCAGCGGCACCTATTTTTCCGCTTCCGGCGGCCTGATGAGCACCGCGGAAGACTACCTGCAGTTCGCGCAGATGCTGGTCAACGGCGGCCAGTTGAACGGGAAGCGTTACCTCGGCCCGAAGACCGTCGAGTTGATGACGTCGAATCACACTGGAGAGATGGTGAACGGCCAGTTCGGCCGGCCGGCGCACGGCATGGGTTTCGGCCTCGGCGTGCAGGTGGTGCTCGACCCGGTGGCCGCCGACCTCCGCGTCTCTCCCGGCACCTACGGGTGGGCGGGTGCGTACGGCACGAACCAGAACATGGATCCGAAGGAAAAGATGGTGTCCATCATCATGATGCAGGGCGCCAGCGGCCCGCTGCAGCGCGACTTCGAGAACGCCGTGTCTCAGGCGATGGTGGAGTGAGATACGAAACGTAGAACGTAGAACGTAGAACAACCCGTTGGACCCAACTTCTTGAACCAGAGAGTACTTATGAAGTATCGCGTGCCCGTTCTCGGCGGAGTGTTCGCGACCGGCTGTCTCGTGGCGTCGGTGGCCCTGCACGCGCAGAGTGCTCCCGCGGGGGCGAAGGCTGCTGCGCCGGCGAAGCCATACACCGTCTCCAGGACACCGTGGGGCGACCCGGACCTCTCGGGTGTGTGGACGAGCGACGCCGCCATCGGGATCCCGATGCAGCGGCCCGACCAGTTCGGCGGCCGCGCGGAGTTGAACGAAGAAGAGTACGCCGCCAAGCTGAAACGAGACGCACAGACGCGCGAGCGGGCGGAAAACGCGATCGGCTCGTTCCGGAACGACAACGCGTGGCTCGTCAAATCGTTCCGCCAGACATCGCTCATCGTCGATCCGCCGGACGGCAAGATGCCCGCCGTGACACCGGAAGCGGAGAAGCGGCGTGCGACGCGCGATCAGGGCACGTTCGGCTTCGGTCCGTTCGACAAGACCGAGGACTTCACCATGTACGATCGCTGCATCACGCGCGGCATCATCGGGTCCGTGCTGCCGGTGGTCTACGGCAACGGGAACCGGATCATCCAGGCGCCCGGACAGGTGATCATCAGCTACGAAATGGTGCACGACACGCGCGTCATCTACACGGACGGCCGTCCGCATCTCGGCAAGGGCGTGCGGCAGCTCCTCGGCGATTCCCGCGGCCGCTGGGAAGGCAGCACGCTCGTGGTCGAGACGACGAATTTGACGGACAAGACCAGCATCGGCCTGAACGGCAACGGGCTGCGCCACAGCGAGGACATGGTCATGACGGAGCGCTTCACGCGCGTCGGACCCGATGAAATCCGCTACGAGATCACGATGAACGATCCGAAGACCTATGTGAAGCCATTCACGATGTCGCTGCCGCTGATGTCGCCGCCCGGATATCAGCTGCTGCCCTACGAGTGCCACGAAGGCGACTACGCCGTGAAGAACGCGCTCAGCGGCGAGCGCGCCGAGGATCGGGCGCTCGAAGAGGACGCGAAAAAGGGCATCATCCGCGCCCGCAAGCCCGTGACCCAGGACAACGTGAACGCGCCGATCACCGCCCGGCCCAACGGCGGCGAGTAGGAGAGACTCATGAGGAATCGTTTGTCGATCACGCTCTGCGCGGCCGCGGCCGCGGTGCTCTGCGGCACGGCCGCGTTCGGCCAGCTGCCGAATCCGTACGGGCCATCGATCAACCTGGACGCCGCCAGGAAGGCCGCCGCGCCCGCACTGGCCGAGGCGCAGAAGAACAACCTGCGCATGGCCATCGCGATCGTGGACATCTCCGGCGACCTCGTGCTGTTCGAGAAGATGGATGGTACGCAGGCCGCGAGCGTCAACATCGCCGTGGACAAGGCGCGTTCGGCCGCCCGGTTCAAGAGGCCGACCAAGGCCTTGCAGGACGCGCTGGCGGCAGGCGGTGCCGGACTGCGCCTGCTGGCCCTCGAAGGCGCGGTGCCGGTCGAGGGCGGCCTGCAGCTCCTCGCTGACGGCAAGATCGTCGGGGCCATCGGCGTTTCCGGCGGCACCAGCGAGCAGGACGGCCAGTGCGCCAAGGCAGGCGCCGACTCCGTCAAGTAGGCCGTCGAGTCCGATTCCTGCGCACTCCTGCGTGCTCCCTGTGAATCCCACGGGCGCTGGGTTCACGGCGGCATGGAGCGCCGCCCTCATCCCGCCGAAACAGGGAGGAGATGGGGTGGCTTCTCGGCGGAATTCTGTATTCCGCGGCGTACGTCGCGGCCGGCTGGCTGCTCCGCGGCGATCCGGCCGCGCTCAGCTGGTTCCGGGCGGCGGCGCTGCTCGTGCCGCCGGTCGTCGGCATCCTCACGATTATCATCCGACGCCAGTCCTGGCGCGGGTGTCAGTGGCTCTTCTGGGCGACCATTGCGGTCGGCCTCGCGATGTCGGCCATCGGCCTGACCGGATGGGCGGCCGACGAGTTGATGACGCGCCGCGACACGTGGCTGGCCTGGCCGGCGATCTTCGCGCTGTTTGGCGCCATCGCCCCGCTGTTCGCCCTGCTCGCGCAGCCGCACCGCGGCGCGCGCGAGCCGCTGGCCGCCACCACCGCCGTTGACCTGGCCGGCCTGACGGTCGTGACCGGGTTTCTCTATTCGTTCTTCGTGACGGCCCCCGACTCGGGGCCAGGGGGAGCGCCCATTTCGCTGCAGCTCGTATCCGAACTGCAGCAGGCGCTCGTCGTGGCCGGCATGCTCGGAGCCGCCGTGGTCGCGCGCGGGACAGGCTGGAGCGCCACGTTCCGCCGTCTCGCGTTCGGCGCGATGGTCGGTTTCGCGACGCTGACCGTGAGCAACTTCGAGATCGGGCGCGGCCTGTATCAGAGCGGGTTCGTCTACGACTTCGCGTGGATCCTGCCGTTTGCATTCTTCCCCTGGGCCGCGACGGAAGCGCCGGGCTCGGAGCCGGCCGACTCTGCGGCGTCCGAGCAGGGCGATCTCGAACGGCCGCGCCCATGGGTCATCTTCGCGGCGGTCGCGATGATCCCCATCCTCGACTTCGGATTGCGCCGCCTGGTGCCGGACGACACGCTGTCGAGTGTTCGCGATCTGTCCACGGCCGTGACGCTCATCTCGGTGCTGTCATTGCTCGTCGCGCGCATCGCCGCCGAGCGCGCGGAGATGCAGCAGGTCACCAGCACGACACGGCTGCTCGGCGACGTGCTCGAGCAGGCGCGGGATCTCATCCTCGTCCTGACACCCGACGGCCGATGCCGCTACGCGAACGGCGCGTTCTGCGCCGCCATGGGCGTCAAGCCGGCCGAGCTCACGAAGCTGCGTGCGGCCGACCTGATGACGCTCGAAGCCATGAACTCGCAGGACCTGCTGTCCCACGTGCGCGCGACGGGCGGATGGCGGGGAACCGTGACGCGCAAACGTGCCGACGGCTCGACATTCCCGGTGTCGGCGATGTGGGCGGCGCTCTTGAACGAGCGAGGCGCCTTGACGCATATCGTGTCCGTGGAGCGGGACATATCCGAGGAACGGCGGCTGCGTGAACAATTGATCCACAGCGAACGGCTGTCGGCGGTGGGCCAGCTCGTCGCGGGCGTGGCGCACGAAATCAACAACCCCCTGCAGGCAGTCATGGGCCTGTCCGAACTGCTCATCGAGGGCCACGACAGCGGCGATCAGAAGCACGATCTCGATCAGATTCGCGTGCATGCCGACCGCGCCGCAAAAATCGTGCGTCACCTGCTTCTGTTTGCCCGCCACTCGGCGCTCGAGCGTTCGATCGCGGATCTCAACGAAGTCGCGCGATCGGTCGTGGCGCTGCGGTCGTTCGAGCTCAAGAGCCTCGGCATCGAGCTCGCAGAGCACTACTCCCTCGACCTGCCCATGACGGTCATCAACCGCGAGGAAATTCAGCAGGTGATTCTGAACCTGCTGATGAACGCCGAGCATGCGGTGGCCGGGTCCGGCCACCCGGGCATCGTGCGCATCCGGACAGGAGAAGCGGGTGCGTGCGCGTACGTCGAAGTCCTCGACAACGGTCCAGGGGTGCCGGCGGCGCTCGCAAGCCAGGTGTTCGAACCGTTCTTCACGACCAAGGGTGTCGGGCAGGGCACCGGTCTCGGCCTGTCCGTCAGCCTCGGGATCGCCGAAGCGCACGGCGGCACGCTCGAACTCAGGCCAGGTGACCGCGGCGCGTGCTTCCGGCTGACGATCCCGCGCTCGTCGGATATGCGCCTCGAAGTGACCGACCTTCCGACGTCTGCCTAGCGGAAGTTCAAAGTACAAAGTGCAAAGTTCAAAGTAAGTGTGGACCCTCAAAGTAAGTGTGAACCTACTTTCAACTTTGCACTTTGCACTTTAAACTTTCTGCCGTGCGTTTCCATCGATCCCTCTACGGCCAGGTCCTGATCGCCACGGTACTCGGCATCGCGCTCGGACACTTCTTCCCGTCAGCCGGGGCGTCCATGAAGCCGCTCGGCGACGCGTTCATCAAGCTCGTACGGATGATCATCGCACCCGTGGTGTTCTGCACGGTCGTCGTCGGCATCGCCGGCGTCGGCGACGTGAAAGCCGTCGGCAAGGCCGGCATTCTCACGCTCCTGTACTTCGAAATCGTGAGCACCGTGGCGCTCGTCATCGGGCTGATCGTCGTCAACCTCGTGAAGCCGGGCGCGGGCATGAATGTCGATCCCGCGACGCTCGATGCCGGCGCGGTGGCGCAGTACGTGACGGCCGGGCGCGGACAGAGCGTCACGGATTTTCTCGTCGGGATCATCCCGACGAGCGCCGCGGACGCGTTCGCGAAGTCGGACATCCTCCAGGTCCTGTTCTTCTCGGTGATCTTCGGCCTCGCGCTGAACGCGACGGGCGACGCCGGCAGGCCGCTCTTCGCGTTCATCGAGCGGCTGTCCCACGTGTTCTTCGGCATCGTCTCGATCATCATGAGAACCGCGCCAATCGGCGCGTTTGGCGCCATGGCCGCCACGATCGGCAGCTTCGGCGTCGGTACGCTCGCCCAGCTCATCAAACTCATCGTCACGTTTTACGTCACGTCGGCGGTGTTCGTGTTTGCCGTGCTCGGGCCGATCGCCTGGTGGAACGGCGTCGGTATCTGGCGGCTGATCGTGTACTTGAAGGAAGAACTCTTCGTCGCCTTCGGCACATCGTCTTCGGAAGCCGCCATGCCCCAGGTGATGGTCAAGCTCGAACGCCTCGGTGTGGAGCGCTCGATCGTCGGGCTCGTCATCCCGGCGGGTTATTCGTTCAACATGGACGGGAGCGCGATCTATCAGGCGATGGCGGTCGTGTTCATCGCCCAGGCCACCAACACACCGCTGACGCTCACCGATCAGCTGGTGATCCTCGCCATTCTGAGCCTGACATCCAAGGGTGTCGCCGGTGTTGCCGGCGCCGCGCTCGTGGTGCTCGCAGGAACGCTCTCAGCGGCCGGCCGCGTGCCGGTGGCCGGGGTCGTGCTGGTGCTGGGCATCCACCGCTTCATGGGCCAGGCGATGGCCGTCACGAACACGATCGGCAACAGCGTCGCCACTATCGTGATCGGCAGGCGCAGCGCGCAGGTGGACGAAGCGAAGCTGCGCTGCGAGCTGACGCCCAAGTTCTGACAGGCCTGAGAGCCTGCACTACGGACGTCCCTACGTATGGGCAAACGCGGGGAGCGAATCGAACCGTCCTTTGAGCACGACGTCAGGATCGCCGTATCCCAGCCACTCCTTGATGACCGTGGCGTAGACGCGCCTGAAATCCGTCGTCATCTTCAGATTGCCATCGTCCAGGTCGGTGAGGCTCGGGGGCTGCCCGTAGAAGCCGCCTTTGATCTTGTCGTGTTTGCCGAACAGGAACATGGGTGTTGCGGTGCCGTGGTCGGTCCCGAGGCTGCCGTTCTCTTCGACGCGCCGGCCGAATTCCGTGAACATCAGGACGGCGACGTCGTCCGCGCGGCCAATGCGGGCGATGTCGTCCATGAACGCGCGGACCGCGTCGGCCGTGTACATGAGGAGCCGGCTGTGCACGTCGCCCTGCTGGACGTGCGTGTCGAATGAGTTGCCTTGGTACGCGACGTAATAGAGCCTCGTCTTCATGCCGGCGTTGATGAGCGCGGCCACACGCTGCAGCCCGCCGCCAAAGGCGTTGCCGATCCCGTAATCCACAGGCGTCCGATACGCCGCCGAGGCCTGGCGCACGAAGTCCGAACTGTCGGCCGCGTTCCTGGCGGTGGCGGTCAGAAAGTCGAGCGTGGCGTTGGATGCGCCTGGCGATCCGGCCAGCTCGACGATCGCACGCTTCTCTTCGTCGGTTCCATCCCGCCGGAACCGAGCGGGATCGTCGAACACGAGCGGTGAGTGTTTACTGCTGCGAACGGCAAGCGACTGCGACGTGCCGATGTTGACGATGAGATTGCGCGTCGCGGGGCTGAGGTGATCGTCGGCGAGCCGGCCGAGCCAGCCGAGCGTCTCGCCGGCATTTGGCACGCCGGTGTGCCAGTAGCTCATGGACGAGAAATGCGACAGGCTCGGATGATCGTAGCCGCATCCATGGACGACTGCCATGCGACCGTCTTTGTAGAGCCGCTCGAAACCGACCATCGACGGGTGAAACCCGAAGTGCTCGCTCACCTTCAGGACATCGCTGGCGGGGATGCCGATCCGCGGCCGGGCGCGATAGTACGCCGCGTCGCTGTGCGGGACGACGGTGTTCAGGCCGTCGTTGCCGCCTGACAGTTCCAGCACCACGAGGATGCGCTCCGGATACGTTTCGATGCTCGTACCCTGGAGCGCCTGCGCGGTCAGCGCTGCCGACGTCCGGCTCAGGAAGAGCGGGAGGCCGGCCCCGAGGCTGATTCCGTACAAACCGCGGGTGAGGAAGTCGCGCCGTGTGCAACAGTCCATAGTTCTCAGCCTCCAGCCCCAAGCCTCAAGGTCGGCTCTCCGTTCTCCGTTTGCTGTTTTTCGTTTTCCGTCTTTTGGTTCAGGCTGCGTCCTTTCGCAGCCCGCTAGTTCACCTGATAGGCCGGAGCGCTCAGCACGAGGTACAGCAATTCGCGCAGGTCGGCCTCCGATGTTGTGGACCTGCTGCGCAGAAACTCGATGAACACGTCCCGGTCCTTCCGGGACAGCGGCACGCTGAGAAATCGTCTCGCCAGGTGATCGACGATCGCCTCGGTGGTGGTCGCGCCGGCGGCGGTCATCATCGCTGACAGGTTCAGGTCGGCGACATGGCGGGGAACAGGCTTGGTTCGCTCGAACGCCGCGACATATCCGCGGTAGCTGGCGTATCGCGTGTTGTAGTCCTCGTCGCGTTCGAGCTGCGCGTTGCTCTCGGCATCGCCGGTGCCTTCCTTCGTCGCCTCGGTGACGTTCATGCCTTTGGCGAGGTTCTCGCCGACCCGCGCGTACGTCGCGGGCATGAGGCGATCGGGAGCGCGGAACGTCCGGGCGTCGGCAAACAGGACGTCGCGGAAGAGGTTGCCTCGCTGGAGCAGCGTCGCCGGCGTGATCCACGTCCGTCCGCCGGCCCAGCCCGCGACGTTCGGTGGATCGAAGAGCGTCTGCCCGAGGCCGGAGGTGAGGCGGCCGAAGTCCGGAATCGTCGGGAGCTCGTGCAATCCCATCTTCCTGTAGGTCGATACGACCAGCACGACTGGGCTCTTGATCTGCGTGGCGACGGCCCCAGGACTGTAGAAGTCTCTGGACAGGAAAATGCGTTTGAGCAGCGGCTTGATCTGGTAACCGCTCGCGCGGAACGAGCGGCCGAGCTCGGAGCGGACGGCGGCAGGAACTTCGTCGCGCACGAAATAGCGGTAGATCTTTGTCGAGACGTATTCCGCTGTCACCGGCTGCGAGAGAATCGTGTCGATCACATCCCCGCCATCCAATGGCCCGCTCTTCCCGAGGAAGATCTTGTCGCCGTAGTCGTGCTGATCCCTGTCGAACTTGAACGCGAGGACGTCGTTGGTCCACCCGGTAAATGACCGCGCAGCCTCGCGCACGTCGCGTTCCGTGTAGTGCCCGACGCCCATCGTGAAGAGCTCGAGCAGCTCGCGGCCGAAGTTTTCGTTCGGATGACTCTTCACGTTCTCGCCGTTATCCAGGTAGACCAGCATCGCGGGATCTTTGAGGATGCCGACCAGCAGGTCGCGCAGCGCTCCCGACGCGTTGGCGCGCAGCATCTCGTTCTGCCGGAGCATCATGCGGTAATCACGAACTTTGGCATCGCCCGTGGCGAAGTGTCCGTGCCAGAACAGCGTCAGCTTTTCTTCGAGCGGACGCCGCGTCGTGAGCATGCGGTTGGCCCACCAGACGCCGAGCCGCTGCGTTTCGATGGAGTTGGCCCGCAGCCCGTAGAAGAACTTGTCCACGACGGGTTGGAGCCTGCGTGGCGATCCCTCCGGCAGCGCGCGAACCCCGAGGGCTTCGCCGCGTTCGCGGGCCTGGCGCAC
>Ga0136846_1221064_pt1 | contig 12591 bp, 12 predicted proteins | sample HopSoiMetagenom2_FD_96841 | JGI IMG/M metagenome (GOLD analysis project Ga0136846, IMG submission 96841) | Grasslands soil microbial communities from Hopland, California, USA - 2 Assembly 2016 (version 4) | ecosystem: Environmental > Terrestrial > Soil > Grasslands | place: USA: Hopland...
GAGGAGCACGCCCGCTTCGGGGGCGTCGTACCCGAGGTCGCGTCGCGGGCACACCTCGAGGCGATGGTGCCGACCCTCCAGCGGGCCTGCGACACCGCCGGCGTGGCGTTGCACGACGTCGACGCGATCGCCGTGACCGCCGGGCCCGGCCTGGCCGGGGCGCTGCTGGTCGGAGTGGCCTCGGCCAAGGCGCTCGCCCTGTCGCTCGGCAAGCCGTTGTACGGCGTCAACCACCTCGCCGCCCATGTGGCGGTCGACCAGCTCGAGCACGGCGCGCTCCCGGACCCCTGCCTCGCGCTGCTGGTCTCGGGCGGCCACTCGTCCCTGCTCCGGGTCGACGACGTGACCTCGTCGGTGACGCCGCTCGGCTCGACGATCGACGACGCCGCCGGCGAGGCGTTCGACAAGGTCGCCCGGCTGCTGGGCCTGCCGTTCCCCGGGGGGCCGCACATCGACCGTGTCGCCCGCGACGGCTCATCGGTCTCGATCGACTTCCCGCGCGGTCTGACCTCGCGCCGGGACCTCGAGCGGCACCGCTTCGACTTCTCGTTCTCCGGCCTCAAGACCGCGGTCGCCCGCTGGGTCGAGACCCGAGAGGCGTCGGGTGAGCCGGTGCCGGTGGCCGACGTCGCGGCAGCCTTCCAGGAGGCCGTGTGCGACGTGCTCACCCGCAAGGCAGTGGACGCGGCGGCCGACCAGGGCATCGAGGACATCCTCATCGGTGGCGGGGTCGCCGCGAACTCGCGCCTGCGCGCCCTCGCCGAGGAGCGCGCGGCGACGAAGGGCATCCGGGTCCGGGTCCCGAGGCCCGGCCTGTGCACCGACAACGGCGCGATGGTCGCGGCGCTCGGTGCCGAGATGGTGGCCCGGGGGCGGACGCCGTCCGCGCTCGACCTGCCGGCGGACTCCTCGATGCCGGTCGAGCTGGTCCTGGCACGAGCGGTTGACTAGGCGGCCTCACGGCTGGGCCCCGAAGGAGAACGGCTTCTGGGTGTCGTCGCCCGGGATGACCGGCGCCGCACGTTCGACCGAGCGGTCGAGGCCGACGCGCAGCAGCGTCCACTGGTGGTACGACGGGCTGTAGACGTCGAGCAGGACGTGGGAGTCGTCGTCCCACACGGCGGACCCGACCTCCACGCCGACGGGAGTGCGATAGCTCATCAGCAGCTCGCCGGAGGCACTGTCGCGCACCCTGACCCCGTCGAACCGCCCGTCGGCGCCCTGGTGCTCGAGCGCCAGCTTGGAACCGTCCGGGCTGAAGGTGGCTGGTGTCTCCCGGACGCACGGCCAGGAGCTCGTGACATGGACAGTGCGCGATGCGCTGCCGGGGAGGTCGGGCACGTGGAAGACCTTTGTCGGGCAGGTCGCGTCCGCGTAGCCGGCGAGCAGGCGTCGGCCGCTGTCGACCGCCCGGCCCATCGTCATGCCCGAGATCGTGATCGTGCAGGACCCGCCGCAGGACACGGCGACCCCGCCGGTGTCGGAGTCGACCCGGTACACGAGTCGATCGCCGAGGTAGCCGACCGCCCTGGGTCGCCGCGCCGTCGTGGGCAGCCGCGTGTCAGCGCCGCCCGCGTCGGAGCTGGGGCCCGAGATGAACGCACTGCCACCGTCACTGTGCGACCACCAGGTGACCGTGCTGCCGTCGGGGCTCAGCACCGGGGCACTGCCCTGGCCTCGCGACACCACGCTGCCGTCGGCCCCGACGACCACGACCTCGTCAGCGATGTCGTTGGTAGAACCCGCCACCACGCCGCCCCGGTACGGCGCGAAGGTGTCCCAGATGCCGTCCGGCAGCGTGAGGGTGCGTCCGCCGGCGAGGTGGACCGTGCGCCCCTGCCGCCAGTCGACCTTCGGGTCACCGCCTTGTCGCATCCGGGACAGGGCCGACGGCGTCGTGGTGCTTGCCGAGGTGGTCGGAGCCGTCGGCCTCGGATGCACCGGCGCGCCCGACGGGTCGCCCGGGCGCAGGGCGAGGGCAGCGGGAACGGCTGCGGCGACCACCGCGGCTGCCACAGCAGCCACCGCCGCGACCCGGCGGCGCGCGCGGATGCGGCCGGCCCGCGCCTCGACCTGGGGGACGTCGGAGGGACGCACGTCGAAGGCCTGCACCTTCTCGTGCAGCATGCGCGAGAGCTCGTCCTGCTCGGTCATCACGCCTCCTCCTCGGACAGTCCGGCCTCACCCGGGACGCGGGCACGCAACGAGGAGAGCGCCCGCGACGTCGACGACTTCACGGTGCCGACGGAGATGCCGAGAGTGCGGGCCGTCTCGGCCTCGCTCAGCTCCTCGTAGTAGCGCAGCACGATCACCATCCGCTGACGGGCCGGCAGCGTGCACACGAACTGCCACAACGCCTCCCGGCGGCCGTCCCAGTCGATGGCCGGTGCAGCCGCCTCCGGCAGCTCGGACGTCACGTGCTCGCGACGACGCCACGGCCGCCGCCACAGCGAGCGGTACTCGTTGAGCAGCGTGCGCCGGGCGTAGGAGTCGAGGTGCTCGCGGTCGGCGAGACGGTCCCAGGCCAGGTACATCTTCGCGAGCGTTGCCTGGACGACGTCCTCGGCCGTGTGGGGGTCCCCCGCGAGCAGGCACGCGGTGCGCAGGAGCGCCGGCTGGCGCTGGGCCATCCACTCCTCGAACTCCGTGCCGGACCCTGGGGCCACCTCCGACCTCGCTTCCCGGGCGTCGTGCAGCGTGCGGCCGAACCCCATGGTCGTCCCGGAATGCTGCTCCACGACGACTACACGCCGCCCTCGGCCGAAAGGTTGCTCCCGCGCGGAGTCAGCTCGAAGGGAGCACGAACGGGGACACGTAGGGCTCGGCTCCGTCGACCGGGCCGGCCGCCAGCTCGCGGCTCCCGTTGATCGCGATCCGCACGATCGCCCAGGTGCCGCCCTGGTGGACCTCGGCGAGGACGTGCGTGCTGTCCTCCCAGGTCGCGCCGGCGACGAAGTCACCCTTGATGCACTGGAGCTGCAGGACGACCTCACCGGTCGAGGCGTCGAGCACGGTGAGCGTGCTGTCCCCGGCGCCGTCGCCGTACGCCGGCCCGGCCAGGAGCAGGTCGCCGTCGGGGGAGAAGGACCTGAACGCGTAGTCGCAGGTCGTCCACACGGTCTTGAGCCCGTCCACGACCGCCGAGCACGACCCGGTGTCGGTCGCGGACAGCATGCCCGCGATCCGGCCGTCGTCGGCCCGGTCGACGGTCCTGAGCAGGTCGGTGGTGACCCGCTGCGCGACGAGGTCGTGAGGTGCCGTGACCCAGGTCGCGGGGTCCTTGCCGCTGGAGCTGGCGTAGACCTTGCAGCCGACCTCCTCGGAGCGCCCCGAGCAGTTCTCGCCGTCGACGGCGACCGCGGTGAAACCCGATCCCTTCGGGATCCGACCGAGCTCGAAGTACCGCGAACCACCGTCCTGGACGGCCATCACCGTGCCGTCGGGCTGGACGAAGGCCACGACGTTGCCCCCGGCCGAGACGGCGAACGACCCGTCCATGGGCCAGGACTGGGTGACGGAACCGGCCTCGGTGGTCGGAGGGACGAGGGTCGCCCGCGTGCGGGTGCCGTCCACCGTGTCCATCAGCAGGCTGTCGCCCACCCGCTCCACGGCGACAGGGTCGCTGCCTCCCGACACCTGCACCTGCTTCCCGTCCGGACCGGTCCACACCTTGCCCGCGAACCACCCGGTCCTGGGCGGTGCGCCCGCCTTCAGGCCGTCGAGACCCAGCGGTGCCCTCTCGGAGTTGGTGTGGTGGCTCGGCGTCACCGGCTTGTCCCGGTGTCCGTTGCTCGCGACCAGAGCGGTCGGGACCGCGACCGCGAGCACGACGGCCGCCATGACCACGGTCGCGCGCAGCCGTCGACCACGCTTGATCTCACCTGCGCGGTCGAGCACCTGACCGAGGTCGAGCTCGGTGCCTCCGCGTCGGGCGAACTGGTCCGCCTCATGCGCGAGGCGCTGGCTGAGGTCGTTCATCGGTGGGCCTCCCAACCGGTGAGGTCGTCGCGGTCGCCGAGATGGGTGCGCAAGGTGTCGATCGCGCGGCTGCCCTGGGACTTGACGGTCCCGACGGCCACGCCGAGGGCGTCGGCGGTCTCCTTCTCGGAGAGCTGCTCGTAGTAGCGCAGGACGATGACCGCGCGCTGCCGCTCGGGCAGCGCCCGCACGGCGTCCCAGAGGGCGGCGCCGACGCCGTCGTACTCCGGAGAGCTCACCGGTACGTCGTGGGTGCTGGTGTCCGTGACCGTCTCGCGGTGTCGCCAGAGCCGCCGCCACGTGGAGGTGTGCTCGTTGACCAGGATCTTGCGGGCGTAGGCGTCGACCGACGGCGCGTCGGACACGCGGTCCCAGGCCAGGTAGAGCTTGGCGAGCGCCGTCTGGACGAGGTCCTCGGCGGCGTGCACGTCGCCGGTCAGCAGGTACGCCGTCCGGAGCAGTCGTCCCTGCCGGGCGACCATCCAGGACTCGAAGTCCGCTCGCGCGGCATCCGGTCGGCTCTCCACCCTCGTCCCCTTCGCGGTCGTGAGCATCATGCACCTCCTTCGACCGCTACCTACGCGGTCAGCGCCGAGAAGGTTGCACGATCCCCCTAGGGCAGAGCCGGGAAGACGAACCCCTGCTCGTCCGGCGCGCGGGTGACGACGTCGCTGACCCGGGTCAGCCGCCCCGCGACGTCCAGCGCGAGCAGGGCGTGCTGCGTGCCGCCGGCGACGGCCTCGAACACGGCGCGATCCTGGTCCCAGGCGACACTCCAACCAAGCGTGACCCCGACGCTCTCGCCGGTCCGGGCGACGACATCGCCCGTGCGGGCGTCGAGGATCGCGATGGCCGTCGGATGGTCCTCGTCGGCAGCGGGTGCAGCGGCGACGTACCGTCCGTCAGGGCTGAACCGGAGCGGCCGCCAGTCGCTGCGCCAGAGCACGCTCCCGGTGGATGTGTCGACGACCGCGCCCTGGTTGCCCTCTCCGTTGCCGGCGAGTCCGCCGAGGAGATCACCGTTGATCGTGGGGACGTAGATGGCGGGACCGGGCACCGCGGTCTCGTTTCCTGCGTCGTCGATCGTCCGGAGCCCAGCTGCCGTCGTGACGAGGAGCCGGTCGCCGAGGAACCCCACGAGTCGCCCGGCGGAGAGAGGATGCGTGACCTCGCCCTCGCCCATTCCGCTGGTGATCCCGACCCGGGTCTGCCCGTCGACCTGGAAGGCGGTGCGCATGCCGTCACTGCTCACGGCCACGTTGGACTCGCCCTGGCTCGATCGCAGCACGGGAGCCCCGGTGCTGTCGTACTCGGCGAGCCCGCCGACGCTGTCCAGGACGATCCAGCCGCCGTGGTACGGCGCGAAGCTGACGACGTCGTCGGCGGCTGCCGGGAGCGTCGACCTGCTTCCGTCAGGGAGATGGACCACCCTGCCCAGCACGTAGCTCACCTTTGCATCCGCGCCACGCGAGAAGGCGGCGAAGCCCTGGGACGACGGCGTGGACGAGGGCGTGTGGGACGGTGCGGGGCCGTCCGAGGTCGTGCTGGTCGGCGGGCGCGGCCCGGCCGTGTCCCGGTCGGTGAGCGTGTACACCCCGGCAGGGACGGCCACCACGACCACGGCGGCGGCAGCCAGGTAGCCGAGGCGCCGCTGCCGGAGCCGACGTCTCTGGGCAGCCGCGCCGTCGCGGATGTCCGCGAAGGTCAGGCCGTCGTGCGCCTCGTCCGCCTTCTCGCGCAGGGTGCTGCGCAGCAGGTCCTCGGTCCCGCGCTGCTCGATCCTCATCGCTCCTCCTCCCGCGTCGGGACGCGCTCACGCAACGCCGCCAGCGCCCGGCTCGCCTGGGACTTGACGGTCCCCGCGCTGATGCCGAGCAGGTCGGCGATCTCCGCCTCGGACAGGTCCTCGTAGTAACGCAGCACGATCACGGCGCGCTGGCGCGGCGGGAGCCCCTGCACGAACTGCCACACCGCTTCGCGCTCGCCGTCGTACGACGTCTGCTCGTGCCCGCGGTCGGGGAGCACCGCCGAGAGCACCTCGGGTCGCCGGCTCGCGCTGCGCCACGTGGACCGGTGCTCGTTGACGAGGGCGCGCCGGGCGTAGGCGTCGACGTGCTGGCGGTCGGCGATCCGGTCCCAGGCGAGGTAGATCTTCGTGAGCGTCGCCTGGACGAGGTCTTCCGCCGCCTGCTGGCTGCCGGTGAGCAGGTACGCCGTGCGGACGAGCGCGCCCTGGCGGGCGGACATCCAGTCCGCGAACTCGAGCTCGGCGTCGGAAACGGCGACGCTCACGGAGCGCTCGACCCGGCCGCGACCTCGCATCCGCACCCCCTGTGTGGTCATCGCATCCGTCCCATCCTGTCGCGCTGCTCACTGCTTCCACGCCAGGCGCGTGCCGGAGGTTGCACCGGGGCTTGCCTTTTCGTCGATGTCCGATTTGCCCGATTACTACCGATAAGGACCAGTTTGGGGTAATCTCCAGATGTGGGGTCGGGCGTGGGGCTCGCTCCCGCATTCGATGGGGAGGATCGAGATGGGACTGCGCCGCGTGTCGACGAGGTCGACGAGAACCGCACGGCTCGGGACGCTGCTGAGCCTGGCCGTGATGACGGCCTCGGCCGCCATCCTGGTCGCCACGAGCGGCGCTGCCAGTGCCCAGTCCGGGCCGTCCGTGGCCGTGCGGGTCGCCGGAGACGAGTACGTGGCGGTCTCGGGACGGACCACGTCCGCGTCGGCCACCGTGCGGTTCCAGCGTCGTACCGACGCCGGCTGGGCGTTCGTCAAGCGCGCGCGCTCGCACTCGCACCGCTACTCCACCACGCTCTTCGTGCCGGCGGGCACCTCGCAGAAGTTCCGGGTCACCAGCAACCACCGCAGCCGCACGTTCATCGCCTCGATGCCCGAGCGCAAGGCGCCCAGTGTCACCCCCGCGCCGACGACGACCGCACCGGCGGCTCCGACCGCTCCGACCGCGAAGCCACCGGCGCCGGTCACGTACGACGACTGTGGCGCCCAGCCGCGCAAGGCGGACGGGTCGACGTGGTCGTGCACCTTCCACGACGGCTTCGACGGGACCACGCTGGACCGCACCAAGTGGGTCCCCAACACCGCGTTCGTGACCTGGTCGGGGACCACGCACGCCTGCTACCGGGACGACCCCTCGAATGTGAGCGTCGCCAACGGCGCGCTCACCCTGAGGCTCGTCAAGCTCGACGCGCCGGCGCCCTGCGCGGCCGCCGTCTCGCCGACGCAGTACATGGCCGGATCGGTCTCGACGTACCACCTCTTCAGCCAGCAGTACGGCCGCTTCGAGGCGCGGATCAAGACCGAGGCGACCACCTCGCCGGGCCTGCACGAGGCGTTCTGGCTGTGGCCCGACGACCGCTACTCGACGATCGCGTGGCCCGACTCCGGTGAGATCGACGTCGCCGAGAGCTTCTCGGCCTACGCCTCGGTCACCGGCTCCTACCTGCACTACTCCGCCGACCACGTCGGGCTCCTGTACGGCACGAACGCCTCGAACTGCGCGGCCAACCGCGGGGAGTGGAACACCTACACCGTGGAGTGGGGACCGTCCCGGATCGAGACGTTCCTCAACGGCACGTCCTGCTTGGTCAACACCTCGGGCGACACCGCTTTCCAGAAGCGGTACATCATCAACCTGACCCAGGCCATCGGCGGAGCGACCTGGAACCAGCTCAGTGGCACCACGCCCGTCCCGGCGAGCATGCAGGTCGACTACGTGAAGGTCTGGCGCTGACGGTTTCTCAACCCAAGGGTTGACAACGCCACCGAACCGCTGCATGGTTATGCTCAACCAGATGGTTGAGCAAGGAGCCCATGATGGCGGATGCAGCGGAGAGCGACCGGCTCTCCCGGGTGTTCAGCGCCCTCGCCGACCCGACGCGGCGCGACATGGTTGCGCGGTTGACCGCGGGCGACGCGACGGTCAGCGAGCTCGGGGCGTCGTACGACGTCTCGCTGCAGGCGGTCTCGAAGCACCTCAAGGTGCTCGAGGACGCCGGGCTCGTCAGCCGCAGCCGGGACGCCCAGCGGCGCCCGGTCCACCTCGAGGCGGAGGTGTTCGACCTGATGACGAAGTGGATCGAGCGCTACCGGGAGCAGGCCGAGGAGCGCTACCGGCGGCTGGACTCCGTGCTGGCCGCGATGGACGACCAGGATCGCGACGAAGGAGCAGCATCATGACCGTGACGAAGCACGAGACGACGATCGAGGCCCCGGCCGACCGGCCCGTCATCGAGATCACCCGTGAGTTCGACGCGACTCCCGACGCCGTCTACCGCGCCCACGTGGAGCCCGACCTCGCGATGGCCTGGATGGGGCCGCGCGACATCACCAGCCGGGTCGAGCACTGGGACGCCCGCACCGGTGGCAGCTGGCGCTACGTCTCCTCACGAGGCGACGACACCTTCGGCTTCTACGGGTCCTTCCACGAGCTGCGTCCCGGGGAGCGGATCGTGCAGACCTTCACCTACGAGGGCGTCCCCGACGGCGTCGCGCTCGAGGTGATGACCCTCGAACCTCTCGACGGCGGTCGCACCCGGCTGCACGCCGTGAGCATCGTGGAGACCGTCGAGGCGCGGGACGCCTTCGTCGCGAGCGGGATGGAGACCGGGGTCGTCGAGGGCTACGAGGCGCTCGACGAGCTGTTGGCAGACCGCTGAAGAGCCCGAAGACGGGGCGCGGCAACAAGGGCACCACCAGACACTCGGCCGATCAGCAGTAACCAGAATCGTCTCTGGTGCAATCGCGCCCCAATCCCCTACGCTGCCTCCTGACCGGCGAGTCCGAGACCCCTCCCAGGTAGTCCTCGACTCGCGTCTGCCGCCTCGGGGGAGACGGAGTTGCGTGGCGTGAAGCCGATCCTCGCTGTCCTCATGCTCGTCCTGCTCGTCGGTGCCGTGGCGGCACCGGCCGCGCCCGCCGCACCGGCCAGCCGGTTGCGCGCGGCGTACACGAGCGACGACTGCGGCCGTCAGCCGCTCAAGCCCGACGGCACTGCATGGCAGTGCACGTTCGTCGACAACTTCGGCGGCCGCGAGCTGGACCGCACCAAGTGGCGGCCGCAGACCGAGTTCGTGACCGGCACCGACACGGTCTACGCGTGCTACCGGGACGACCCGGCCAACGTGAGCGTGAAGTACGGCGCCCTCAACCTCACGCTGGTCAAGCTCCCCGTCCCGGCGCCCTGCGGGGTCTCCGGCATGGGCCCGTCGCAGTACCAGTCCGGGATGGTGTCGACCTGGCACCTGTTCAGCCAGCAGTACGGCCGGTTCGAGGCGCGGGTCAAGAACACCGCGACCACCCAGCCGGGCCTGCACGAGGCGTTCTGGATGTGGCCCGACGACCGCTACGGGTCAACCGACAGCGGCGAGATCGACGTCTCCGAGACGTTCTCGGTGCACCCGACCGTCTCGGTGGCCGCGCTGCACCCGACCGACGACGAGCTCGGCCTGCGGGCGGGCACGGACACGGACACGTGCGCGGCCAGGCGCGGGGTGTGGAACACCTACACGATGGAGTGGAGCCCGACGAAGATCGAGTTCTTCGTCAACGGCAAGTCGTGCCTGGTCAACACCGCAGCCGATCCGGCGTTCCAGAAGCCGTACATCCTGAACTTCACCGAGGCCATCGGCCCGGTGGACATGGGCAACCTTCCGACCGCGCAGACGCCGACCCCGGCGACGTACAAGGTCGACTACGTCAAGGTGTGGCAGTAGCCCTAGTCAGAACGGCGAAACGCGCAGGCATACAGCCCGGCCCGCCTGCCGGGTCAGCACGATGGTCGCCTCGGCATCGCCCGAGAGATCCAGGCGCTTGCGGAGCTCCTCCGGTACGACGGCCACGCCGCGCTTCTTGATGGTGAGCCGGCCGACGCCGCGCTCGCGCAGCGCCGCCTTCAACGGCTTCTCCCGGTAGGGCAGCTCCTCGAGCACGCGGTAGGAGCGAGCGAACGGCGTCCTGAACGACTCGTCGGCGACGACGTAGGCCAGGTGCGAGTCGATCAGCCGACCGTGCACCCCGGCCGCCACCGCCTGGACGAGGCCGGCACGGATCACGGCGCCGTCGGGCTCGTAGAGGAAGGCCGGCGGCTCGTCGCCACCGGGCTCGGGCAGCTCCCTGGGCAGGTCGTCGTCGGTCAGCGTCGCGAGCCCGCCGTCCCCGAGCACCGTCGCCCGCCTGCGCGTCGTGGCCAGGCTTCCCGACCAGAGGGCGGCCTCCTTGACCTCGCCGTGGTCGCTCACCCACTCCGCCTCGACACCGCGGGGCACGAGCTCGTGCGGGATGCCGGGGGCGACCTTGACGCAGGCCTCGCGGAGCAGCAGGGACTCGACGAAGGGCCATGGAGGAGTCCAGTCGTCGACGTCGAAGGTGCGCCCCCGTGCGGTGCGCCGAGCGGGGTCGGCGAACACCGCCGCGAACGGGCTGAGATCGAGCGTCGTGGCATCGGCGACCATCACGGCACCGCCGCGCTCGAGGGCGGCGAGGTTGGCGCGAGCGACCTCGACGCGGAGCGGGTCGAGGTCCACCCCGGCTGCGGTGATGCCGGCCCCGGCGAAGGCGAGCAGGTCGCCACCGATGCCGCAGCCGAGATCGACCACCGACTCGATGCGGGCGGCGCCGAGGCGCGAGGCCCGGTGGGCGGCGACCGGCGCACGAGTCGCCTGCTCGAGCCCCTCCGGGGTGAAGTACATCCGCGCGGCCAGCTCGCCGAACTTCGGGACCGCCCGCCGCCGCAGCGTGACCTGGGTGAGCGCCGCCGCGACGTGGTCGGGAGCGGCGTCGCGCCGGAGCTGCGTGCTCGCCTCCAGCGGGTCCTCCGGGGCGCCGCCGGCGCGTTCGAGCAACCGCTGGCCGGGCTCGGTCAGCAGCCAGCGGAACGCGTCCAGGTCCATCGGCGCATTGTGTCCTGCCGGAGGACCACCTGACGGGCCGGCCGCCCCCGCTGGCACTCGATTGGGGCGAGTGCTAAGTTCTGCATTGGCACTCTCCTGGTGAGTTTGCCAGCGCGTGTGCCCGAGGTGCGACCCCCGCGACGGCGTACCGAATGCAGGCGCCACTACGTGATGCACCACCCAACGAACAGAAACGTGGAGGTTGATCAGAAGTGTCGGTCAACATCAAGCCGCTCGAGGACCGGATCGTCGTCCAGCCGATCGACGCCGAGCAGACCACGGCCTCTGGCCTGGTCATCCCGGACACCGCCAAGGAGAAGCCCCAGGAGGGCGAGGTCGTGGCGATCGGCCCGGGTCGCATCGACGACAACGGCAACCGTGTCCCGCTCGACGTCAACGTCGGCGACAAGGTCATCTACAGCAAGTACGGCGGCACCGAGGTCAAGTACGCCGGCGAGGAGTTCCTGATCCTCTCCGCGCGTGACGTGCTCGCTGTCATCTCCTGATTCACTCTGCTTGATCAACAACTGGTGGTGTGCCTGAGCGAGTCGTCCGCGACGCGCTCAGGCACACAACTGCTTTGAGAGGTCTTCATGCCCAAGATTCTTGAGTTCGACGAGAGCGCCCGGCGCGCCCTCGAGCGGGGCGTCGACGCCCTCGCCAACGCCGTCAAGGTGACCCTCGGCCCGAAGGGCCGCTACGTCGTGCTCGACAAGAAGTGGGGTGCGCCGACGATCACCAACGACGGTGTGACGGTCGCCCGCGAGATCGAGCTCGACGACCCCTTCGAGAACCTCGGCGCCCAGCTGTGCAAGGAGGTCGCCACCAAGACCAACGACGTCGCCGGTGACGGCACCACCACGGCCACCGTGCTCGCCCAGGCGATGGTGCACGAGGGCCTGCGCGCCGTGGCCGCGGGCGTCAACCCGATGGGCCTCAAGCGCGGCATGGACGCCGCCAGCGAGGCGATCGGCGAAGCGCTCGGCAAGGCCGCCCGCGACGTCGGCTCGGTCGAGGACATGGCGGCCGTCGCGACGGTCTCCAGCCGGGACAGCGAGATCGGCGAGCTGCTCGCCCAGGCCTTCGACAAGGTCGGCAAGGACGGCGTGATCACCGTCGAGGAGTCCAACACGATGGGCACCGAGCTCGACTTCACCGAGGGCATGCAGTTCGACAAGGGCTACCTGTCGCCGTACTTCGTCACCGACCCCGAGTCGATGGAAGCGGTGCTGGACGACCCGTACATCCTGCTGCACCAGGGCAAGATCTCCGCGATCGCCGACCTGCTCCCGCTGCTGGAGAAGGTCATCGGTGCCGGCAAGCCGCTGTTCATCCTCGCCGAGGACGTCGAGGGCGAGGCGCTCTCGACACTCGTGGTCAACAAGATCCGCGGCACGTTCAGCGCCGTCGCGGTCAAGGCTCCGGCCTTCGGTGACCGCCGCAAGGCGATGATGCAGGACATCGCGATCCTCACCGGCGGACAGGTCATCGCCCCCGAGGTCGGCCTCAAGCTCGACCAGGTCGGGCTCGACGTGCTCGGCACCGCTCGCCGCGTCGTGGTCACCAAGGACAACACCACGATCGTCGAAGGTGGTGGCGACTCCGCCGCCGTCGCCGGCCGGGTCAACCAGATCAAGGCCGAGGTCGAGGCGACCGACTCCGACTGGGACCGCGAGAAGCTGCAGGAGCGGCTGGC